>Ga0302240_1002350_pt1 | contig 12795 bp, 7 predicted proteins | sample AAG_UR_His_MG_FD_193538 | JGI IMG/M metagenome (GOLD analysis project Ga0302240, IMG submission 193538) | Enriched activated sludge microbial communities from anaerobic digester in WTTP, New Holstein, Wisconsin, United States - AAG_UR_His | ecosystem: Engineered > Bioreactor > Anaerobic >... | reverse complement strand
ATATCTGGGAAAAGATATGTAATCCAATAAAACTAAAATGCGACTGGGAATTAGTTAATTTAATAAAATTAATTAATACCGAGAAGGATAAGGTTAGCTTCTGGCTAACAACGTCGTCTTCTAGAAAACTTATAAGTAGATACTCCTATTTATAGGTTTTTATAGATTTAATTCGACGGTAATGAGTAACAGGTTAAATACCTGTCACGCATTACGCATTGCAAAACGAAGGGAGGAGAAATTTTGAAGGCTATATTAAAATATATAAACTGGATAAGAAGAAGCTCCCTGTATATCTTTATAAACCGGCTTATTAAAAATCCTTTGTTTATAAAAGATTTAATCATACAGAAACGGATTAACAATAAAAATAATAAACACATAACTTCCTGGACAATTTATCTATTAATATATTACTTCCCCATAATGATTGCTCATATATTCACAAAAGGAACAACTCCAGAGGATATTGTTTTTTCTTCTAAAGTACTGAAAAATTGCCAGTACAGTTTTATTTTATCCTGCTATATACAGATATTGTATTATTGGTACAGAGGAATATGCGAATCCTTCAGTCTCTTTGTAAGAGAAAAAGAGTATAAAACTTTTGAAAGTATTATTAACACATCTCTTTCTCCTGAGGATATTCTCATAGGCAAGTTCTGGACGGTCTTTTATCCATTAAGTTTTGAATTGACAGTATTATTCCCATTTTTCTTCTCTATGGGGTTTCTTACAGGTGTTCCTTATATAAAATTATTCAGTTTATATTTCCTTACTATATTTTTCATTGCTTTTTCAGGTACAATAGGACTGTGGGCTTCGGTGAACTCTAAAACTGCAGAAAACGCCCATGTCCTGACTTGTGGTATTATTGGACTCATACTATTCGCTCCTTTTATATTCTCTTTCATACTTGTTATTATCTGTAAGTATTTATTTTGCGGGCCTGTCTATGAAATCATATGTCTGCCTTTATTTTTAAATCCTTTATTCAGTCTGACTCAGATTCTATTCTACGGAAAAGAAATTACTTTTATTTCTTTATATTACTTAATTGGGTCAATTCTTACCCTGGTTTCTGTCTATTCTACAACAACATTATATCTCTGGAAAAATATTATTAAACAACTGGCAGTTATACCGGAAGAATAATTCTGTTCAAGGAGTGTAGTTTATTATGAAATTTAAAGAAAACCCTGTATATATAAGAGATAAAATTATTCAGGAACGTAGGAGAGACAAAAATTTAAGACATATACCCGGATGGTTAAGTTATCTTTCTATATACATATTACCTATATTATTTATATTTCTTTATATGGATACAACAAAAGTAACCTTACAGGGAGGGTTCATTTTTTCCTGTTATCTTCAGATCTTATATTATTGCTATAGAAGTCTATCTGCTTCTTTCAGTCTCATAGTCAGGGAAAAAGAACAGAGAACCTTTGAAAGTATTATTACCACTGCTCTCTCTCCTGAAGATATCCTTAGGGGTAAATTCTTTGCTGCTTTTTATCCGACGGTCAGGGAATTAACTATGGTAATGCCTATTTTTTTAACAATGGGAATCTTTACAGGAGTTGCTATAATAAAATTAATTTCAGTATATATAATAACAGCTATGGTTATTGCTTTTACAATAGTAGTCGGTTTATGGGCTTCTGTAAGAGCCAGGAATTCTCAGCAGGCCTATGGTACAACAGTTGGTATTACAGGATTTATTATTATTAGCCCTTTTATCTTAACTTTCATTTCAAGAGCTATAGCTATCAGTATTCCCGAATTAGGAAAATTCGCATATTTATCTTTATTTTTAAATCCTTTATTTAACTTAAGCCAGATATTATTTTTTGAACGTATCCTCCCTAAAGATTATTTATATTACTTTTTCGGGAATATTATTTCTCTTTTCTTCTATTCAGGAATTGTAATATCTTTATGGAAGAGTATGATTAAAAAGCTTTCCTGGATACCAAAAGGTTAAAAATCAGTAAGATCTCCCTTATTATATTTACTCCTCAAGTAATTTTATGTTATAATTTAATCTGAATTTTTAAAGTAAGGAGAAGAGCTTAAATTGAGAACATTTCTTATAATATGCATTATAATCATATTTTTTCTTTGCAGGTTAAACCCTGCTTATGCCAAAGATTTTACCGGAGAGACTATTTATTTTATTGTAATTGACAGATTTGCAGATGGAGATCCCGGTAATAATCCTACAGGTAAAATATTTTCTCAGGATAAATCAGAATGGAAGCTTTACTGGGGAGGAGATCTAGAAGGTATTATAGACAGGCTTCCCTATATAAAAAGCCTGGGTGCTACTGCCATATGGATAACTCCTGTAATTGAAAATACGGAAGATCTTTATATATATGGAGATGAAAAGATAGCTGCCTATCATGGTTACTGGGGAAAGGATTTTAAAAGAATAAATCCTTATTTCGGCACTATGGAAACTTTTGATAAACTTGTAAAATATGCCCATAATATGGGGATAAAAATAATACTTGATATTGTCTTAAATCATACCAGTCCCACAGGACAGGGATGTGACGGGGCCATCTATGATAATGGAGTTCTGAAAGCCACTTATAGTAAAGACCCGGAAGGCTGGTTTCATCATAAGGGAATTACAGATTTCACCATTCTGAGTGAGTCTGAATGGGAAGATAAAAATCTCTTTGATCTGGCTGATTTAAATCAGGAAAATTCAGATGTAGATAAATATCTTAAAGATTTTGCTCTTATGTGGGCTGACAGGGGTATAGATGCTTTCAGAATTGATACTGTACGGCATGTACCCTGTAAATATATAAAATCCTTTGCCAGTGAAATCTATGCAAAAAAAGACATCTTCATTTTCGGAGAATGGTCCTTTGGAAACTTCAGAAATAAAGAGGACAGAGAATTTGCCGAAAAGGGGATTATAAAATTCTCTTGGGAAAGTGACATATCTGTAATAGACTTCAATCTCCAGAAAGCTATAACAGATGTCCTGGCGGAAAATAAAAGCTTTACCCTTATAACAGAAGCTCTCAAATTAGATGAAAAGGTAAAAGATCCCTCTTCCTGGATTACCTGTGTGGATAATCATGATATGCCCAGATTTATCTCCACTGCCATAGCAAATGGTGCTACAGAAGGAGAGGGAAAGAAAAAATTCGAAATGGCCATATATCTTATAATGACATCAAGAGGTATACCATGTATATATTATGGAAGCGAACAATTTATTCATAATGACACTCCATCTGCCTGGGGAGTGGGAGGAGAACCCTATAACCGGCAGATGATGAATAATTTTTCTACCACAGGGAAATTCTTTAAAAACATAAATAAACTGGCAGTGTTAAGGCAGGAGAATCCCGCTATTGGCCGGGGCAGTCAAAAAACTCTTTTTGTAAATGATGATATATACGTTTATGAAAGAGAATTGGAAGGAAATTTTGTCCTTGTGGCTATGAATAAAGGTAAAAGCGGGGAAGTAAATATATCCACTCTTCTGCCTGATGGAGATTATAAATTATCAAAAGAAAAACAAAAGAAAGTACTGGGCCGAGATATAAAGGTTAAACAAGGAAAGGTTACTTTTAAACTAAATCAATATGAAGTGGGTGTTTGGAGTTTTATTAAAAAGTGAAAAGTGAGACAAAGTCTCTGCAAAGCAGACAAAATGAAGAGAAGTGAAAAGTAAGCAGTGAGCAGATATTTAGTCATTATGTCTCACGTCTCACGTCTCACCATTTTAATATAAAGGAGAACTATAATGATAGATGTAAAACTGATCTGTGACAAACCGGAACTTATCAAAGAAGCTCTTCTCAAATTAAATAGCACTGCTCCTGTGGATGAGATTGTGGAACTTAATACAAAACGAAGGGAACTTACCTATGAGGTAGAGCGTCTTAAAGAGAAAAAAAATTCCACATCAAAAGAGATAGGGAAAATGAAAGATAAAGAGAGTAGAGATAAACTCATTACAGAAATGAGGGAAGTGGGAGATAAGATTAAAGAACTGGATGAGGAAATAAAGAAAATTGAAGAAGATCTTCATGAAAAACTGCTCTGGGTACCGAATTTACCACATGAATCTGTTCCTGTGGGAAAAGGAGAAGAGGAAAATGTTGTTGTAAAAACTGTGGGAGAAAAGAGGATTTTTGACTTTACTCCCCTCCCTCACTGGGAATTAGGAGAAAAACTGGATATAATAGATTTTGAACGGGGGGTAAAATTATCAGGTACCAGATTTTACGTTTTAAAGAAAGCCGGTTCTAAATTACAGCGTGCTTTAATTAACTGGATGTTGGATCTTCACATAGATCATCACGGTTATACAGAGATATATCCTCCCTATATGGTAAAAGGTGAATGTCTTACAGGAACAGGAAATCTTCCAAAATTCGGAGAAAATCTCTACAGAGATGCTGAAGAGGATCTATGGTTTATACCAACTGCCGAAGTGCCTGTAACAAACCTCCACAGAGAGGAAATACTTGAACCCGGGACACTTCCTTTAAATTATGTGGCCTATACTGCGTGTTTTCGCCGTGAGAAAATGTCTGCCGGTAAAGATACGAGAGGCATAAAGAGAGGTCATCAATTTGACAAGGTAGAACTGGTAAAGGTTGTAGAAAGAGAAAAATCTATGGAAGAACTGGAAAAACTGATTTCCCATGCAGAGGATATACTCAAAAGACTCAATCTTCCCTATAGATTAATAAAGATGTGCACGGGGGATCTCAGTTTTACTGCTATGATTAAATATGATCTGGAGGTCTGGTCTCCGGGATGTGATGAATGGCTTGAGGTATCAAGCTGTAGTAACTTCGGAGATTTCCAGGCAAGAAGAGCAAATATAAGATACAGACCTGAAGCAAAAGGGAAACCTCTCTTTGCCCATACCCTTAACGGTTCAGCTCTGGCATTACCGAGAACAGTTATTGCCATAATGGAAAATTACCAGCAACCCGACGGTTCTATTCTCATACCTGAGGTTCTGAGATCTTATATGGGTGGTATGGAGACAATTAAAGGAGGAATATAAGATGATTAACAGACAGATTATACTTGTGAAAAGACCGGAGGGAATGCCCGGAGAAGATTGTTTTAAACTCATTGAGACATCTATACCCTCACCGACAAAAGGTGAATTGCTCATAAAAACCCTTTATTTATCAGTTGACCCATATATGCGTTTCAGAATGGGTAAAGGCACATCCTATATCTCAGCTTTTCCATTAAATGAAGCAATTACAGGGGGAGCAGTAGGAGAAATAATTGAAACAAAAAGCATCAAATTTAAAAAAGGAGAGATAGTAACAGGTGATCTTCTGCCCTGGCAGGACTATTCAGTGTTAAATAATAAAGAAGTAAGAAAAGTAGACACAAAAATTGCTCCTCCCAGTACTGCCCTTGGAGTAATGGGGATGCCAGGACTTACAGCATATTTCGGTATGATCAATATAGGTAAGGCAAAAGCAGGTGAAACCCTTGTTGTATCAGGGGCAGCAGGGGCAGTGGGTATGATTGCAGGCCAGATAGGGAAAATAAAAGGTTGCCATGTTGTTGGCATTGCCGGAAGCCATGAAAAAACAGAATATCTTATTAAAGCTCTTGGGTTTGACGGAGCTGTTAACTATAAAAGAAAAAGCTTTAAACAACTTCTTAAAGCAGCCTGCCCAAAGGGAGTAGATATATATTTTGATAATGTGGGAGGAGAAATTTCTGATGCAGTTCTGAAACTCATTAATTATAAAGCCCGTATCGTTGTATGTGGACAAATTTCTCTATACAATCTGAGTAAAATACCTCCCGGTCCCAGGAGAGAGATGGAATTACTTTCGAAAAGAGCCTTAATGGAGGGTTTTATAGTAATGGATTACAGAGATCGTTTTCAGAAAGGTCTTCTGGAACTTTCTGAATGGGTAATGAAAAATAAATTAAAATATGCGGAAAATATAGTGGAAGGATTGGAAAATGCTCCAAAAGCCTTTCTGGGTTTATTTTCAGGAGAAAACCTTGGAAAACAGATTGTAAAAATTTAAATAACCTTCTCTCTTTTCATAATGTGTAGAGAAAAGATTGTCTATGAGTATTAAAGTTAATCTGATACCACGTAAAAAAGGAACAAATGAATTTACCCCCTTTAATCATTTTTGAAATTTTCCTGTTCCTTGGATTTATCTCAGGGAAAGAAATTATGCTTGCTGATAATTATATAAAAACAAAACTCCATCTTGCTGTAAAACTAAAAGAAGTAGGCCATTATGAAGGAGCTGAAGAAGCTCTCAGGGAAGGCCTTAGTAAAGAACCATATAATACCCTTCTTCTAACCAGTCTTGCAGATCTTTATTCCCGGCAGGACAGACTTGAGGAAGCTTTCTCTCTTGCTGAAGAAGTTTTATCAAGAGAATTTAATAACCAGAGGGCCCTTATAGTAAAAGGAGATGTTTCTCTTAAAAGAAGAAAATACAGTGAAGGTGTGGATTATTTCAAAAATGCTCTTCAGCTCGGTGGGAATCCATATATTTATAAACGTCTTATCCAGTCTCTTATGGGTAAAGGGAATTTCTCTGAAGCCATGAAATACTGTGAAGAAATAACAAGTCAGAGGCCAGATGACACAGTCTTTATGAAACTGCTGGCCAGGTGTTATAAGAATCTGAAACTCTATAAAGAAGCAGAAGGTCTTTATAAAAAACTCATAGAAAAATATCCTAAAGATGGATTTCTTTATAAAGAATATATAGAAGTGAAAACCATAGATAAATCTCCTGAAGAAATTGTGAAAGAACTCGATGCAATATTAAAGGTTCCATCTAATTCAGAAAATGTTCATATGAGATTATTTCAGGCGGGAACACTTAAAAAACTGGGAAGATTTAATGAAGCTTTAGAACATTACAAAATTGCTTTAAACCGGTCTCCGGGAGATATATATACTTTAAAACAGGCAGGTTTCTGTTATATAAAAATGGGTTTCTTTAAGGAAGCTATTTCTACATTAAAAGAGGCTTTTCTTAATGATCCTTCCGATTACTATGTAAAAACATCCCTTACATCTGCCTATAAACAGACAGGAGACTTAGAGGAATTCGTCAAATTAATAGAAGAAGCCATAAAAAAACATCCGGGAGAAAAAAAACTCTGGGGTTTTAAAAAGAAAATTTTAAAACAAATATGATAACCTATAGTCACTTTCATCAATCTTCTGTTATAATATTATACACACATTTAAAGTTATTTGAGAGGAGCATTAATTCTGAAAAAAATAAGTTTTTTAGAATGCTTTATCCCAGCGGTATTATATTCGGAATTAACAAAGTGAAAGAGGCACAGGTATTGGTGTATTACCTGCCCGGTAAAATTGGATAAATAAACTATTATGAATTCAATAGCAGATCTCATAGAGCTTCCTCAGGTAAAAACAGTCATTAAATTTTCCGATCTTGAAGATGAGGTTTCAAGAAAATTAATCCAGGGAAACTTCATATTAACAGGAGAGGTTACAGAAAATCTTTCCATAGTATTAAGAGAGATTGTACGAAAAAAAGGGCAGGGCTTCTTCCTTCAGGGTAACTATGGTACAGGGAAATCACATTTCCTGAGTATATTGTATATTATTCTAACTGATCCTTTATCACATTCTATTTTTCCTCCTTCTTCTGAACTATCACATATATCAGTAAACCTTCTTTCTGAGAAACTCTTTGTTTTAAATATATCCCTTCTGGACTACAGCAGCAGTGAAAGCCTGGAAGATATAATCTGTTCTTCTCTTGATAAGAGATTAAAAACTCTTACAGGGAAAGGAATACTTGTAGATTTCCATAGATACAGGGAAGACATCATTTCTCTTCTTACAAATCGTTATAAGGTTCAATTCGAGATTTTCCTGGAAGAAAAAGGGATAAAAGAAGAAGAACTTTTCTCTTCAGAGGGACCTTTTTCTCTTCTGGAAGAACTCTTATCCAATCTTGATTTGCCATACAGGTTTAAATATTCCAGAAAAGATTTTTTTGAGGAATTTTCAAAGGTACTTACCGGTTATTCCGGCACAGTCCTTCTTCTTGACGAACTTTCAGAATACCTCAGATCAAAAACTACAGGAAGAAAATTTAATGAAGATATAAGATTTTTACAGTTCCTGGGCGAAATCTCTTCTGCCTTACCTCTGTGGATAGTAGCAGGTCTCCAGGAAAGAATCGAAGAAACAGGAGAAATCTCTCCCTATGTATTTAATAAGATAAAAGACAGATATCCTGTAAGACTCCTACTTTCGGGAAAACATATAGAAGAACTGATAAAGGGAAGGCTTATAATAAAAAAAGTAAATGCAGAAGAAAAACTAAAAGCACTCTATAATAAATTTAAAAGTGCTTTTTCATCCTGGCCTGTCTCAAAAGAAAGATTTATCAGTCTATATCCGGTTCATCCGGAAACAGTTTTTTTACTGGATAATCTGAAATTTCTATTTTCCCAGCACAGAGGTGTAGTGGACTTCATTCATTATCAGTTAAAAGGAGATGATACAAGAAATATAAAAGGAATTCTTTCAGAGCCAGAAGATACTCTTTTAAGTCCGGAAAAAATATTTGATCATTTTAGGATGAGAATAAAAGAAACCCTGGAGATTAATCCCTACTATGATATAGTATATAGATTTTACGAACAGGAAATGGAAAAATTCTTCCCCGGTGCAGAAGAAAGACTTATTGCTTTTAAATTAATAAAAATATTGATATTAATCTCCATCTTACCTATTAAAAAAAACTATACAGTAAGAAACCTTGCAGAGTGTCTTCTTTATCGACTGACCAGTATAGAATCAGGTATAAATTATCAGTATTTCAATGACATACTGGAAAAACTTTATAAAGAAGGTTCCTATATAGGTGTTTCAGAGTCTTCAGAAAAATTCGGCACAGCCTATTTCATTGATCTGGAATCAGATATAAATCTTATTATAAAGAGAAAAACAGAATATATAGAAAAGACTCTTTTCCCGGAAGACAGCAGAATATACGAAAATTTATTACCATGGTTTACCGACCCTGTCTTCCCTCTTGCCCACATCAGAATCCACACATTAAACAGGAGAAATATAACCTGGCAGAATACTCTTCGGGAAGTTGGCATAGTTCTTACAAATCTTATTCGTTTAACCAATGAAAAAATTTCCCTTTTAGAAGAACAGAGCAGCAGAAATGAAATGGATTTGATTCTTTTTATAGCAACTCCAGGGGTAATAGATACACAGAAAAAATACCTCGAAGAAAATCTTATACCCTTATTGGAAAAGAAAAACAGGGAATCTTTTATCTTCTGGTTTCCTGACAAAATAATGGATGAAAGTTCATTAAGAATTGCTCTGTCCCATACAATTCTATGGGAAAAATACAGTCAAGACAGTTCTAAAACCGCTGACAGGGCAAAAGAAGTACTTTCAACACTTTTAAATAAAGATCGAAAAAGAATCACTTCTATTCTCATGGAAGCCTATAAAGGAGGCAAGTTTATTTTCTTACGAGAAGAATTAAAATATTCCCTTAAAAATGATTTTTTCTCTTTTGATAAAATAATAGAAGATATATCTTTTTCCATACTTGAATATAAATATCCAAAGCACATAGAAATATCGCCTTTTACACCTGTGCTGACCAGAAATAAAATAAAGGATCTCATAGAGAGATTTCTAAAATCCGGCAGACTTATAGCAGACAGAGGAACAGACTACGGTCTTCGAATGATAGTGGAAGGCTTCTTAAGACCTATGAAACTCATAAAAAAACTTTCCGGAGGATTTGAATTATCGGTATCTCCCAGAAAAAGCGAGATTGTGGAACTGTTTTTATCTCTTATGGAAGAAGAAAGAAATTCTCTTGAAGATATATACTGGAAAATGAGAAAAGGTCCCTGGGGCATATCACAGTTACAATTTGAACTGCTTACCTATTCACTTATATTTTCAGGATTAATCACCCCCTTTAACGAAAATAGAAAGATAAGTCTTAATCAGATAAGTGGTAATAATTTTGATAAAATCACTCATATATCTCCAGGAGAACTCATCCCTTCATCTCTACAGGATGCAATAAGGAAGTTGCCTTTTATTCCGCAAAAATTTCAGAAAGAAGATTTTAATTATTCATCTCAGCAGGAGATATGGGGAATCTTATGTGAAAAAAAGAGGGAACTTTTAGAAGATCTACAGAAAGTAACAGATGAAATCAATAGAGTTTCAACCTATCAGGGATTATCAGAATTTCCCTGGGAAAAGATTTGGCAGGATATTTCAGTAATAAAAGAAACCCTGGAAGAAATCAAAACCTCTTATACCTCAGCAGAAGGGCTTGAAAGATTATCCCTGCACCTTAAAAAGGAACCTTATTTTACAGAGATTTATGAAAGAGTCTGTCATATAAATAAATTTTTTCTTGAATATCTGGACAGGTATCTTTTCATCTACCATTATATAAATTACCCGGATTTTGTCATTCCGTCAGAAAATCGTTATATCCTTATTATGGAACAAAAAAAACTGGTAGAAAATTTTCTCAGGGATAAATATAGAATTTTTTCTGCTGATTATATAAAGGAATTGGATGAGGTTTTTCATAGATTTTTTATACTTTACCAGGCCACCTATGAAAAAGAGCATAATACCATTCTTTCTGAGGATCGTTTCAGGTTATTTGACAGTATTCGTGATACGGAAGGGTATAAATGGCTGAAAAGTCTTTCAAAGATTTCCTTCATATCGGTAAAAAATGACAGAATAAAGGCAGATCGTTTCCTTGCAAGGGCAGTAGAAAAAAGATGTACTTACTTCGAACCAGGTCTTCTCAGAAGAAAACCTCTCTGTACCTGTGGTTTTAAACTTGGTAGTGAATTAAACCTTCCGTCCGTACAGGATGCAGAAGATATAATAACAAAAGGTATAAAGGAATATCTTATCTCTCTAAGAGAGGAAAGATATCGTGAAAATTTATATTATTCTATAAGAAGCCTGGAAGAAATAGGGGAGAAAAAAATGGCATCTTCCTTAAAACAATTACTTCAGTTAGATATGGAAGACACTTCCCTCATATCCGATTTAAGGCAATATTTAACTCAGGAAATCATAGAAATTATTAACGAATCTCTTGCAGGTAGAATTATTCTTATTACGAGGGATATAGATGAACTTTATGATAATCTCGTAGATAGATCTTTTCCTAAAGATAAATTCATAGATATCTTTCAGGAATGGCTTGAAGGAGGTCAGAAACTGGATAGCAGGGTATATATCAAGGTTATATCTACTTCTCATCCTGATAAAGAGGGGCCTTTAAAAATGGAAATAGAGGAAAAATACCCGGAGATTTTAACTTTTTATCAGAGATGGGGAGAGGAACATTTTAATTTGCTCCTATGGACTCTGAAATGGTTTCATAATTATTCCATAGAATATTTCCCCTACATATATTCCCTTGCTGGAATAGAACCGGAAAATATACAGAAAGAATATGATAGTATAATTGAATTTGCAGATTATATTTCTTCAAGAAAAAAAGATCAGAAAGCCTTACTTATAAAAGAAGCTGAAAGCCTTATAATAGAAAGGAAACAAGAAGGAGAATTCTGGAAAATCCTGGAAAATAATTCTCAGGATAGAATTCTTATGTTACTCAATATAATAAGGAAAGAAAATATTTTCCCCTTTATTATAGAAAAAGCTTTTTATTTATTTTTTAAAATGATACAGGACAGACCGGCACTGGTTAACAGAGAAGAAATCATAAATTTTTATAATTCTCCTCATATTGATATAGAACTTATTGGTAAAGAAGAAAGTAGAGTTTTTAAGATATTTTTCTCCCTTTACAAAGCTATGGACTCCCTTAATAAATGGCCGAAAGATAAAATTAATGGATATCTGGAATGGGAAAAAGTTTTTTGTTTCTATATGGCTTTTATTCCATACTGGTTATGTTCTTTACATAAACGTTCGCAAATCACTACACTTATAGAAGAAATAACACTGAAGCAATTAAAGGAAAATACAAAAAAAGTTTTAAGAGAATATAATGAAAAATTTCTTGAATTTTATCAGAGGAAGTATCCTGAATGGAAAAACGGTGAAAAACCAAGACCCTATTTTGCACAGGATATTATGACAGAAATTCATTCAACTTACAGTAATACTCTTAAACCTCAAAAAGTAGAATTTTTACTTATGGATTGTATGAGATGGGATCTATGGTGGTATATAAAGAAAAAAATTTCTTTATATGAGTGGAGGATTGTTAAAGAAATACCTCTCTGGTCTCATCCGCCTACAATTACACATGTTCAGTTAGAAGCAATTTATTCATCTACCTGGCCGAACTGTGCCAGGCTGGAAAAATTTTCTCTGGAAACTTATGAAGAAAATTTACCACTGGAGGAAAGGGAAAATATATCTTCTGCAGAAAATTTAATTAAGTATAATTTGATTGATAAAAAAGTTCATACTTCCATAGAAGATATTGAAACACTTTATCAGGAGATAGTTCTTCAACTAGCACCATATCTCCAGGTTTATCTTGATAGTTTACCACAGAAAACAATGATAATTATATTTTCAGATCATGGTTTTTGTGAAAGGGAAAAAGGGGGATATTTTCATGGAAGTGTATCCCTGTGGGAAGTTATAGTACCTATGATAATTATGTTTAAGTCTTGAGAGGGGTTACGTGAGAAGTGAGAAGTGAGAAGTGAGAAGTGAGAAGTGTTGTAATTTATTACCTCTCACCATTCACC
>Ga0302240_1002348_pt1 | contig 12801 bp, 6 predicted proteins | sample AAG_UR_His_MG_FD_193538 | JGI IMG/M metagenome (GOLD analysis project Ga0302240, IMG submission 193538) | Enriched activated sludge microbial communities from anaerobic digester in WTTP, New Holstein, Wisconsin, United States - AAG_UR_His | ecosystem: Engineered > Bioreactor > Anaerobic >... | reverse complement strand
AAATGTGGTAGTTGTAAATACTGTCGAGAAGATCCCTGTAGCCCTCATCCCCTGCCATCCAGGTAGCAAGAACCTGTTCAAGTGCGTTTGTTGTTTTACCGAATGCCGAAACAACAACAACAAGCTTATCTTTTTCACCTGCAGTTATTTCAGCCAGGTTCCTTATCCCCCGGGCATCTTTTACGGATGCTCCACCGAATTTAAAAACCTTCATATGTCAAAATTTCCCACAAAAATAAGTTATTTATCCACGCCTGAATAGCATCTGAAATCCACCTCTATCCCGAAAGCTTTCATAATTGAATTTTTTTCCGGCAAATAGATGTTAAATTTGCAGCCACATTTCTGCAGATGAAGGAAAACGAACTGACAGGATTGTTCAATGGTCATCCGGTACTTTCCGCGTTAACCGAAGCCGTAAGGGCAAACACAGCCACGAGGCTGAACGCCGAAGGCTTGTCGGGATCGGCAAAGGCGATCGCGCTGGCCGGGGTATACCTCAAAACAGCCCTCACGCACCTGGTTATAGTGCCGGAGAAGGAAGATGCCGCGTACCTTTACAACGATCTCTGCGCCCTTACCGGCGACGAGTCTGTTTTCTTCTTCCCTTCCACTTACAAGCGTTCGATTCAGTACGAACAAACGGAACCTGCCAACATTGTTCTCCGGACAGAAGTTCTGAATTACCTTTCATCCGGAAAACGAAAATGCATAATAGTCAGCTATCCCGAATCGGTTATGGAAAAGGTAATAAGCCACCATAACCTTAAGAAAAACACCCTGACCATATCGAAGGGCGACAGGCTTTCGCTTGATTTCCTCGAAGATGTGCTTCGCGAATACAATTTCGAAAGAGTCGACTTCGTGTATGAACCGGGCCAATATGCCATCAGGGGAAGCATCGCGGATGTTTTCTCCTATTCGTCCGACCACCCCTTCAGGATTGATTTTTTCGGTGAGGAAGTCGAATCGTTAAGGACATTCAATCCCGACGATCAGCTGTCGATAGAAAGCAGGAAACAGATCTCCGTCATTCCCAACATCCAGGATATCTCAATTGAAGAGCTTAGCGATTCATTCACCGACTTCCTGCCTCCCTCATCTATTGTATGGATTGATGATGCATCCTTCATAAAGGAGAAGATGAACAGCATCTATTCACAGATCCTTTCAAGGGATGAAGCAGGCCGGACGAGCGGCAGAAAGGAACTGATAATAGACGGAACAAGCTTCCTTGATGAATGCGGCAGGTTCAGGACTGTGGAATTCGGCCGGACCGGCTTGTTTGTGCCTGATGAGCTCTTCACTTTCCGGACCGAATCCCAGCCGGTATTCAACAAGAACTTCAGGCTTCTGGCCGACAGGCTCACTGCAAACAATAATGAAGCTTACACAACCTATATTGTTTCCGAAAGCCAGGCGCAGATCGACAGACTGAAAGACATCTTTGCAGAGATCAGTCCCGGACTCAGGTTTTCTTCCCTGATTCTGAACCTTCACGGCGGATTTACCGATCACGATCTGCACCTGTCGGTTTACACCGATCACCAGATATTCGACAGATACCATAAATTCAGCATCCGGGGCTATTTCACAAGGAAGGAAAGTATTTCCATAAAAGAACTTACCGGTCTGAATCCCGGTGATTATGTTGTGCATATCGACCATGGGATAGGAAAGTTCGGCGGACTTGAAAAGATCGAGGTAAACGGGAGGATACAGGAAGCCATCAAGCTGGTTTACAAGGATAATGACATTCTGTATGTCGGAATTCACGCTCTTCACCGGATATCTAAATACAAAGGGAAGGACGAATCGGAACCCAGAATTTACAAGCTTGGCTCCGGCGCATGGCAGAAGCTGAAACAGAACACTAAAAAAAGGGTAAAGGACATTGCAAAGGATCTCATCAAGCTTTACGCCGAGAGATTGTCGGTTCCCGGATATTCCTTTTCACCCGATTCATATCTCCAGCGCGAGCTTGAAGCTTCCTTCCAGTACGAGGACACCCCCGACCAGTTGAGCACCACCCTGGCTGTGAAACAAGATATGGAAGCGGAACACCCCATGGACAGACTTGTTTGCGGCGATGTCGGTTTCGGCAAGACCGAGGTGGCTGTAAGGGCTGCTTTCAAATCAGCTGCCGACAGCAAGCAGACTGCCATACTGGTACCCACAACGATACTGGCGCTTCAGCACTACAAGACATTTTCGTCGAGGCTGAAAGAATTCCCCTGCAGGATCGATTACATAAGCAGGCACAGGAAAGCGGCCGATCAACGAAGGATACTCAAAGAACTTGAGGAAGGCAAAATCGACATTATCATAGGAACCCACAAGCTGGTTGGCAAAAATGTGAAATTCAAGGACCTGGGATTGCTGATCATCGACGAGGAACAAAGATTCGGCGTGATGGTGAAGGAGAAGATAAAGAAGTTAAAGTCGAATGTCGATACCCTCACACTCACTGCAACGCCCATACCAAGAACCCTGCAATTCTCACTTATGGGCGCCCGCGACCTTTCGATAATCAACACACCACCACCCAACAGGATCCCGATAATCACTGAGATCCACGGCTTCAACGAAGAGATAATCAAGGAAGGGATAGAGTATGAAGTTTCGCGCAACGGACAGGTTTTCTTCATCCACAACAGGGTGGAGAACATAATGGAAGTCCGGGAAAAGATAAAGCGTATCTGCCCGAATGTCAGAACGGCTGTAGTCCATGGGAAAATGGAGGGTGTTGACATTGAGAATGTGATGTTTGATTTTATCCAGGGCGATTATGACGTGCTTGTAGCGACCACTATAATTGAGTCGGGTCTCGACATACCGAATGCCAATACCATTTTTGTAAATGAGGCTCATCACTTCGGGCTGTCGGATCTTCACCAGCTAAGAGGCCGGGTAGGAAGGTCGAACAGGAAGGCCTTCTGCTATCTTCTTGCGCCTCCCTTCGATAATCTGACACACGAGGCCCGGCGGCGGCTGAAGGCAATAGAGGAGTTCTCGGAGCTGGGAAGCGGGTTCAACATCGCGATGCAGGATCTTGACATCAGGGGATCGGGCAACCTGCTCGGTGCTGAACAAAGCGGTTTCATCGCCGACCTGGGCTTCGAGACCTACCAGAGGATACTCAATGAAGCAATGGCCGAACTGAGGGAATCGGAGCCCATGGTTCAGGAGCAGGAGGTCGGGACAACCGAAAAACCGAAACCCTTTGTTACAGATTTCCAGATAGAGACCGATCTTGAAATAATGTTCCCCGACGAATATGTCTCGAATATTTCCGAAAGGATAAGGTTGTACAAGGAACTCAACGAGATTAACGATGAGAAAGGACTGAAACTTTACGAAAGCAGGCTGACCGACAGGTTCGGACCACTCCCCCCGGCAGCGGCATCCCTGCTCGACATTGTAAGAATAAAGTGGATAGCCTCACGGCTTGGAATAGAAAAAATATTACTGAAGAACTGTCTTCTGACCGCTTTTTTTATTTCCGACCCGAATTCAAAGTTCTACCGCAGTTCACTGTTCGTATCGTCTATGAATTTTGTAAACAGGCACCAGAAAAGGATGTCTGTCAAACAGAAGGAATCAAAACTGAGTCTTACCATAACAGGTGTTGAAGGAGTCAGATCAGCCATCACGATTCTGCAGAGCATTGAAGATGATTATAAGGAACAGGCCGGGAAGAATGAAAAATCATGCTGAAATGCCCATTCTGCTATGTTATAACATTGTTATAACGTTACCGCAGGCCTATTTTGGAGGGCAAAAAGGGCAAGCGCCGACTTACAACTACCCGAAATTAGATTTCTTCATTAATAATCCTTTAGTAAATTTGCATCCATGCAGATCAGGCTTGATCATATAGCAGTGCTGGCTGCCATTGCAATCATTTTCACTTCATGCGGAAAGAAATCCGTTGAATATGAAAAGATGGATATTTTGCGTCTTCCCTCGCAGGCAGCAAAGGATTTCACCTCAACTTATACCGATTCGGGAAAGATGCAGCTGGTATTCTCGGCTCCCGTAATGGAACGATATGAAAAATCCGAACCTCCCTACACGGAATTCAGGTTGGGCATAGATGTTCAGTTTCATGACGGTAAAACAAATCCGGTGGCTTCAGTGGCAGCCAAATATGCCAAATTGCATGATGATAAGAATCTGTGGGAGTTGCAGGACAGTGTAGTGACTTTCAATGAAGCAGGGGAAAAACTCGAAACAGAACTTCTTTTCTGGGATCAGAAGAAAGATCAGATATATACCGACCGCTTTGTAAAGATCACCACAGAAGACCAGATTATACAGGGATACGGTCTTGAATCGGATCCCCGGCTTACCCGGAGAAAAATCAAGAATCTGAGCGCCACGATATATATATATGAGGATAACTGAAAAACGGGAAAATACTATACGCTTAAGCCAATCTCATTTGCAGAAACTCAATCCCGTCAGTGGCCTAATGATGTAGGGGGATTCGAATCAGAAGCCAGATAGTATTCAGGATGCAATGTAAGGACTGTTTTTTTGGCTAAAATTACTATTTTTGAACTATGAATGCCATTTTGATAATAATCATAGTAATGATCTTCTCCGCATTTTTTTCCGGAATGGAGATCGCTTTTGTGGCATCAAACAAGTTGAGGATAGAGCTCGACAGGAAACAAGGTCAGTTCGGATCGAAATTTATTGGTGTTTTTACAGGCAATCCCGGACAGTATATTGCCACAATGCTTATAGGCAACAATATTGCGCTGGTAATTTACGGTCTTTTTTTCTCCCGTTTGCTGAGTCCTGTGCTGATGCCCCTCCTGCAGTCCGATCTTGCCGTACTTATTGTAAATACGGTAATAAGCACTGCCCTGATACTCCTGATGTCGGAATTTCTTCCGAAAACGGTGTTCATGATCTCACCCAATTTCTTCCTGAATCTCCTGAGTCTTCCTGCAATGTTTTTCTATGTCATATTTTATCCTATCAGCAAATTTACACTTGCAGTTTCAAATCTGTTTCTGAGGTTGTTTTTCGGGATCAAGGGGAACAAGAAGGATCAGGAGAATCTTGTTTTCAGCAAGGTTGATCTCAACAATTTCATAAATGAGGACAGGCAGAGCTCCGGGAATGCCGAACCATTGAAGGAAAACATCAGGATTTTCCGTAATGCACTCGATTTCTCAAATGTAAAATTAAGGGAGTGTATGGTTCCCAGGACCGAGATCGATGCCATTGAAGCCGGAAGCAAGGTTCAGGATCTCAAGGAAAGGTTCATACAGACAGGTCATTCCAGGATACTGGTTTATCAGAATACCATCGACAATATTATCGGATATTTTGAACTGAAGGATATGTTCAAAGATCCTCCGGATATTATGTCATGTGTAAGGAAGCTGGCCATTGTTCCGGAGACCATGACAGCCAACAAGCTTTTAAAGATTTTCTTTGATGAAAAGATGAATGTAGCCCTGGTGGTGGATGAATTTGGCGGTACATCCGGTATGGTCACCATTGAGGATGTGCTTGAAGAAATAGTAGGAGATATAGAGGATGAGCACGATTATTATGAACTTACGGAAAAAGAGATCGCTCCCGGTGAATTTGTTTTCTCAGGGAGGCTTGAGATAGACTACCTTAATGAAACATACAACCTTGATCTACCTGAAGAAGATGATTATGAGACGCTGGCAGGTCTGATCCTATATCACCACGGAAGCATCCCGGTTATAAATGAAACCATAAACATAGGCAAATATGTCTTCAGGGTGATAAAGGTAACAGCAACCAGGATTGAGCTGGTAAATCTGAAGACAGAATAAAAAAAGAAGGGGTGCATCTGGATGCACCCCTTCTTTTTAAATCGTCAGCGTATTTTACTGTAATCCGCCTCCATCCCACCATACTCTCTGCTTGTGGGAATCCTCACCCATACGGGCTGCAGCTGCTTCCACATTAGCTTTGTTGAGTGTAAATTCGGATGTCGGATATTTGAACCTGGCAACAACATCAGCGCCGGATTCTGCTCCGGTTGAAGGTGTAAACACCACTTCAGCACCGTCGATGATTGCAGTAACATCACCAGGTTTGACAAGCGATTTAGGATAACCGGTTCTCCTGTATTCGGCCCATGCCTCATGAGGCTGCATAAGCAGGTGAATGTACTTCTGGGTGATTACCATTTCCTTTTTCTGCTCATCAGTGGCGGCGTTGAACCTGTTCATAACTTCGGTTACATATGCACCTCCTTCATCAAGATCCCCTGCATTTGCAAGAATAGCCCAATGTTCAAGAGAAGCATTGATACCTTCTTCAAACCAGGTGGCATCCCAGCCTTCAACTTCCGAGATCATGAAGCAAACCGTCGGGTAATCAAGGAATGTCGTAGGGAAATTAGCCTGAAGAATAAGCGGGTTTCTATGGTAGAGGCTGACCCTGTTAGCTGAATTCGTTGACCACCATTTCTGCGTAAGTACCTCTGTCATTCCGTAAGGAACACCCAGCTTGTCGGTGGTAAAGCTTGTAAATATGGGGTAGCGTGGATCCCTGAGACCAAGGAAAGGATTAACGAAGGCCTGATTATTGTTCCCCTTTATAAGTTCCATGAAACCGGCGGTGAAACTGAAGTCATTTCTGCCGTTTACATAGAAGCCGTTATACCAGGGAGCTTCATTTGGAGTACCTGATGCGGAGAACCTGAACATTGCGTTGTCATCATTGCTTTCCATTACACCGTCGGCAATTGCATCCTGAGCTTCAGTAAGATATGTAGGATCAGCATTTGAAGCTCTGAGAGCAAGGCGGAGCCTTAGTGAATTTGCAAGTTTGATCCATTTGGAAAGATCGCCTCCGAAGAAAACATCACCGGTAGCAAAACCATCAGTCGTTGAATTCTCGAGCTTGGTCTGAGCTTCATTGAGCTTGGCGATAAGGCCGTCATAAACGGCTTTCTGGGTGTCATAAACAGGCTGCGGGTATGTTTCGATATCGAGAGCCTGTGAATAAGGAATATCACCAAAGTAATCGGTAAGCAGCTGGAACACCCATGCTTTGACAATCTCAGCTATTGCAATCTGCATATTGTTGTCACCGTAGAGGCTTGCATAGCTGTCTTTTGTTTCAGGATCGGTATTCAACCTGATGATCGTCTGAAGGTTGTTCATGTAAATGAAGTTGTTCCTAAAAAAACCGTCGGTAACACCTGTCCGGAAGGCATACCTGTCTTCAGAGGTGTAGTTTCTCTGTGCAAAGTGCTGTGAAGCAAGTGAGGACTGGCGTCCTGCGTACCAGACATCGAAGTCGGCAAACGCAAAATCACGGATAGCCTGCGTCAAAAGCGCTGAAGTAGCAGCTTCGGTGGCCGCATTCGGATTCCTATTGATCTTGTCGAAATCCTTTTCACATCCTGTAAATGCAATCAGGAGCAAGGCCGTTATTAGAATTTTATATCTCATCATTACCGTATTCATATTATTTCTGATTAAAAGTTAAAGTTAAGGCCAAAACCGTATGATACAGTACTTGGCAGATATCCGCCCTCAATACCCTGAGCATTGCTTCCGGCCATCTGCAGGTATTCAGGATCGAAATGCTGCGTAGCTGCGCCGAAGATTGCCAGGTTACGCGCAAATGCTGAAAGCCTTACTCCTTTGACCGGACCAGTCCATTTTGCCGGGAAGTTATAGCCGAAGCTGATCTCCCTAAGTTTGATGAAGTCAGTGCTAAAGATGCTCTGTCTGTCGGGACCATCATAATGAGATTCTGCATAGATCTGACCATCGAGACGGGTAGTATTCTTTACCGGCGAATTGCTTATACCACCTTCAGCTGTGAGATATGTGATCTCACCGGTCACGCTGTTGTATGATCCGTATACTCCATCAAGAAGAACGCCTCCTCCATCAGCAACATCATCCCTTATATTCTTGCCGTTCTCATTGATAGCGGCTGATTCCTCAATAATTCCAGAGTACATTCCCCACATATATGACAGATAGTACATGTTACCGCCTCTCTGGGCATCAAACAGGACGTTAAGGTCAAAACCCTTAAATCTGAAGGTGTTTGTCAAACCAGCAGTGAGATCCGGGGTGACCTTCGCAAGTGGTTTGATCTCTGAAGGCAGATAGTTTCCGGCCGGGCCAACGATCGTATTCCCCTTCGCATCCTTTACATAATCTGTTCCATAGATGATCGGGTAGGTCATGCCGACAAAAGCACCACTCTGCACTTTGAAAGGACCGCTTCCGAGAGTCAGGTAATCGAGGCCGGGGCCTATCTCCTCAACAGTGTTGTCGAGGGTTGCCACGTTCAGCATCAAGTCCCATGAAAAGTCACCTGCCCTTACAACAGTACCGCCAAGTGCGACTTCGAAACCTTTATTCACCATTTTACCGGCATTTATATTCTTGAAGCCGTATCCGCTTGCTCCTGATACTCGTACAGGAACAATCTGATCAAGAGTTTCCTTGTAATAGTAGGAAACATCGAGGTTAATCCTGTCCTGGAAGAATCTGAATTCAGCACCTATTTCCCACGAATTGGTTTTTTCGGGCTTGAGTTCTTCATTTGCAAGGGTGCTGGAGAATCCCATTCTTGGATTAAGCACTCCGTAAACATCTGTAAATGATGTATTAAGACTCACGTAATTAAGAAGCTCGTATGGACCTGTATCGTTACCAACCTGTGCAACGCCTCCGCGAAGTTTGGCAAATGAAAGGACGTTATTGCCCTTGAGACCACCCAGTTCAGAAAGCACGAAGCTGAGGGTAGCTGACGGATAGAAGTATGAGCGGTGTCCTTGGGGAAGAGTGGATGACCAGTCATTACGTCCGGTAAGCTCGAGGAAAATAGTACGATTATAATCGAAGCTTGCATTTGCATAGAGGCTATTGATCCTCTTCCATGACTTGTAGTCATAAACGCTTGGTTTGTTGTATGAATTGGAAAGGCTGTATAGGCCGGGGATCATAAGTCCTCCGATGGAAATACCGCCATCCCTGTAGTACTTCCTGTCAAGACGGTTGCCTCCAAAGAGGGCTGTGATTCCGAACATATCGCCGCCGAATCTCTTGTCTACAGTGAAGAAGAATTCCGTGTTGACATCATTATTGGTATAAACGCTCTTGTAATATTCTGAAGTAGACTGCGAGCCGATAGCCATTCTTTCCTCAGTAAGAAGCTTGTAGTAGTCAATGCCCATCCTTCCGGTCAACTTGAGCCAGGGCGTGATCTTGAGGTCAACTCCGTAGTTTCCGTAGAAACGGTCGCGCCTGTCATTTTCATAGTTTTCATAACTTGACCAATATGGGTTATCGGTATAGGCAGGTGTCGGATCGTCGTACCAGTTCCTGTTCCATGTGCGCTGTGCTCCGCCGGGAGTTTTATAATCCTCAAGGTCCTTGTAATCAACGTTTGTGTGGATCCACTGCCACATCTTCTGAACAGGGTTCCTGTCACCGTAACCGGTTTCAGGACGACCAACTGCAACGTTCTGAACATAGTTTGCATTCAGCCAGAAATCGAGGTTTTTGTTGACATTGATATTCCCGCTCAGGTTAACGGTGTTCTTCTTGAGAGAACTGTTGGGATAAATACCCTTAACGTCCATATTGGTGAATGAAGCGCGGAGTCCCCCCCTGTTATTGCTTGCATTAACCGCTATGTTATTGGTATAATTAACACCCCTGTTAAAAAAATAGGTGTAATCATTTTCAGGATATACCCACGGAACCTCCTTAAGGTAGTTCTTTGTATCATATTCAAAAAATGCATTCCAGGGAAGGACCTTAACTGAAGGATCAAGTTTCGGACCCCAGCTTTCATCAATTTCGTATGAGGGATACAGATAGTCTGTACCGTTGATAGTGATTTCATTGAATCCGCCGTAGCCGCCTCCGTAGAGCTTCTGATATTTCGGATAATATTTGGCTTCCTCAAAGCTTACGCTTGAGTTGACTGATACACCAAATGCCTTGTCGGCAGTGGATCTTCCTTTTTTGGTAGTTACCATCACAACACCATTGGCAGCTCTTGAACCGTAAAGAGCCGAAGCGCTTGCTCCCTTGAGAACCGTCATTGATTCGATATCGTCGGGATTGATATCGGATGCAAGGTTACCAAGGTCATAACCTCCTCCACCTGTTGCACCGTACGAGTAGTCGGAGTTATCTATCGGAATACCGTCCACAACGAACAAGGGCTGGTTGTTCTTTGTAAGGGAGGTGTTCCCGCGGATATTAATCTTGGCACCACCACCCATCTGACCAGTAGCAGAAGTGATCTGAACACCTGCAACACGACCGGACAGTGAACCGATCAGGTTGGTGGTACGAACCTTAGCAAGTTCTTCACCTTTGACATCCTGAACTGCATAACCAAGAGTTTTTTTCTCACGGGAAATACCGAGCGCTGTAACAACAACCTCATCCAATCCCACGAGATCGGATTCGAGTACTGCGTTTATCTCACTGCGGTTTCCTATTGCAACTTCCTGCGTTTTCATACCGATATATGAAAACATGAGAGTAGTGGCATTTGCCGGTACATTTATGGAGTAGCGTCCGTTTGCATCAGTAACAGCACCGATGGTCGTGCCCTTTACCTGTACCGTAACACCAGGAATCGGGCCTTCTCCCTCCACTGCGGAGGTGATGGTCCCTGAAATTACTCTTGTCTGAGCAAACAGGGTCGTGACTCCTGCAAACACAAACAAGACAATCATCAGTAATAGTTTCTTCATAAGAGATTAATTTAGGTTTGAATGTAACATGCAAATATAATGGATTTCTGAAAAAAATAACATTTGAAATGACTTTATTAATATTCATTAACAAACTTCCGGTTTTTTTTAACAAAATCAAGGGATCACATTCAGGGAAGCCTGATTCCTAATACCGGTAATAATTTAAGCTAATGATAGACGGTTCATTTTAATTCCTGCTAAAAAAACAATCAACATTAATTGTTTCTTCATACGATTTAGTATAGGTTAGATCTGTAAACATTCCAAAGATAGGATTTTAGTAATTAATACAAAATTTTTATTTGATTTTTAGCAATAAAATGCAACTTCACAGGAAAGCAGCATATAATGCGTAAATCGAATAGAATAATTCTATGGTATCCCGGATCAATTGTCTACTTATCCGGTAATTTACAGGGTTCCGGAAACAGATAGGAAAACCTGAATCAGCTTTTCAGCCTTGTATAATGGGAATAGAACAGCGGTATTGTTTCAATTCCCTTGAAAAAAGTGAAAAGCGGAAAGTTTTCATTCGGGGAATGAATGGCATCGCTTTCGAGACCGAATCCCATCAGGATAGACTTTATTCCTAACACTTTTTCGAATGTCGAAACGATGGGAATGCTTCCGCCGCTCCGGACCGGGATAGGCATTTTGCCGAAGGACTCCTCCATGGCCAGGGCGGCAGCCTGGTATTCGGGTGTGTCGGGAGGACTGACATAAGCCTCTCCACCGTGAAGATACTCAACCTTCACCTTAACCCCTGAAGGAGCTATCGACAGGAAATAATCCCTGAAGAGCCCGGCTATCTTTTCAGCCTTCTGATCAGGTACCAGTCTCATTGAGATTTTGGCGCCTGCCTTTGAAGGGATGATGGTTTTAGTACCTTCGCCGGTGAACCCTCCCCATATTCCGTTTATGTCGAGTGTTGGCCTGATTCCCGTGCGTTCAAGGTCGGTATATCCTTTTTCACCTCCAAGGTCGTCCACTCCTATCGACTTCATGTATTTTTCCCTGTCAAAAGGCCTCAGAGCCATGGCATCCCGTTCCTTCCTGCCTACGATCAGCACATCGTCGTGGAAACCCGGAATGGCAATACGCCCGTTTTTGTCCCTGAGCGATGCTATCATGTCGCACAACACATTGCAAGGGTTGAGTACAGCTCCGCCGTATATTCCCGAGTGCAGGTCGTGACCGGGTCCGCTCAACTCAACCTGAACGTACGAAAGACCCCTGAGCCCCGTAGTTATTGAAGGGATATCGGGTGCTATCATTGTTGTGTCGGATATGAGGATCACATTGGCTTCAAGCATCTTTTTATTGTCGCGGCAAAATTTCTCCAGACTTACCGATCCTATTTCCTCCTCTCCTTCTATCATGAATTTTACATTGCATGGAAGTGTTCCCGTGGTGGTCATGAATTCGAAGGCCTTCACATGCATAAACAGCTGACCCTTGTCGTCGTCAGCTCCCCTGGCCCATATCCTGCCGTCGCGCACTTCAGGCTCGAAGGGAGGCGAGTTCCACAGATCAAAAGGTTCCGCGGGCTGAACGTCATAATGGCCGTACACCAATACTGTAGGAAGTTTTTTGGAAATAATCTTCTCAGCATAAACAACAGGGTTCCCTGCAGTAGGGAAAACATCTGCCCTGTCGACGCCTGCTTTCTTAAGCGAATCTCTCAGAAATTCAGCTGCCCTGATCATGTCGGGCTTATTTTCAGGCTTTGCGCTGATCGATGGTATACGGATCAGTTCAAATAACTCTTCAAGGATGCTGTCGCGGTTAGTATCGATAAAGGTTTTTATGCTTGTCATTATTCTACAGTATTGATTGAATTATTTTTTCTAAACTCCGAAACGGCCCGGATTTTTCCTGATTTCCTCAGCAGCAATGCAAAGATCCTTATATGTTTCTTCCCCGAAAGCCCTGATCAGAGGTTCTTTAAGAAACTCATAAACACGGATATCCTCTTTTTCCCCTGTGTCAACCGCACTGTGGCACATTGAAAGCTGCCGGTAGTTAACAGCTGTGAAATCTTTGAAATACTTCAC
>Ga0302240_1002340_pt1 | contig 12821 bp, 4 predicted proteins | sample AAG_UR_His_MG_FD_193538 | JGI IMG/M metagenome (GOLD analysis project Ga0302240, IMG submission 193538) | Enriched activated sludge microbial communities from anaerobic digester in WTTP, New Holstein, Wisconsin, United States - AAG_UR_His | ecosystem: Engineered > Bioreactor > Anaerobic >... | reverse complement strand
TTCAAGTTCTATCTGCAGCCTGTACTGGTGCGTTTTCGTAACCGGATTAGGGCTGTTTTGATCTTCTATAAAATCTTCCAGCTTTGAATCTTCTTCTTCGCCGACAGGCGTTGCAAGAGATACTGGTTCCTGCATCATTTTTAATATTTTTCTGACTCTGTCAGTAGACATTCTGAGTATCTTGCCGTATTCTTCCGTAGTCGGTTCTCTTCCCTGATCCTGCTGGAATTTCTTTTTTAGCTTTGTAAGCTTTGAAATAAGCTCCTTCATGTGGACGGGAATTCTTATCGTTCTTGCCTGATCGGCTATAGCTCTGTTTATGGACTGTCTTATCCACCATGTTGCGTAAGTTGAAAATTTAAAACCTCTTTTCCATTCAAATTTTTCTACGGCTTTTGAAAGACCGAGGTTGCCTTCCTGTATTAAATCGGACAATTCAAGACTGCTTATGCCGACATGTTTTTTTGCAATGGAAACAACGAGTCTGAAATTTGCCTCGATAAGTTTCATTTTGTCTCTGTGTATTACTTCTTCAAGCTCTCTTATTTTTCTGTCTGTTTCAAGAAGCTCGTCCGTGGTAATTGAAAAACCTTCTTTTATATTTGTCTGTTTTGCCAAAAGATTTTCTATATTCGAAATATCTTCGGCAGTTTCGACTGCAACAAAATTACCCGACTGTTTTTTAAACGCCGCGGCTGTTATTTTTCCGGTTGAAAACTGTTTATACAAAGCCTGAAGTTTTGATACGGGCATTTTGTATTTTCTTTCTATTTTTTCAAGTTCCAAAGTTATCGCGTTTAATTTGCTTGCCGTTATTTTGATTTTATTTATGAGTCTTTTTACTTTATCCTGGTTCAAATTCAGACCGATTATGAGAGAAATGACTTCCCCTCTTAAAGCCGTCTTTTTTTCCGTAAGTTTTGTTCTTTCTTTTTCGGAAATGCTTTTATGTTTTAACTTTTCCGAAGCAGCCTCTATATTTTTTTCAAGCTGGCCTATTTTCTTAACTGTTTCTTTTACTTTTATTCTCATATTTCTGAGCTGAGCCGTAGATTTTCTTCCTCTTGGCATCAGTTCTTTGGGTGTCATCTCATCCTGTTCTATAAGCGTGTCCCAGCTTTTTACCTCTTTTATGATAAGAGGCGATTCCAAAACTATATATGTTAATTTTTTTTCATTCTCCCGTACATTTTTTGCAAGTTCGACTTCCACGTTTCTCTGCAAAAGAGGAACTTTTGCCATTTCCGTAAGATACATTCTTACCGGATTCATTTCATCATCGTCGCTTGATTTGACCACTATATCTGAAGTTTCGGCAACATTTTTATTCTTCTTTGACGACTGCTGTTTGTCCACTATGTTGATTCCGAGTTCTCCGAGCCTTATAAACAGATTGTCAACTTTTTCAGATGTCAGGTCATTTTCCGAAACATGTTTGTTTATTTCATCGTAAGTAACATAGCCCTGCTCTTTGCCCACCTCAATCAAACTTTTAAAAAGATCTTTTTTTGTCATTTCTTTTTCCCCGAACCTTTTATTTTAGAGGTTAATAATTTATATTCCTTAATTTTTTCGGCGTTACCGGCAACTTTGCCTTCACTCATAAGTAATATTTCTTTTTCAAGCTCTTTTCTTCTGTTCTCAATTTTTTCAATCTCGATATCTTTATACAAAACACCGAAAATTTCTTCCAGATCTCCGGATCCGGAATCAGCTTCTATTGCAAGTTTTGAAAACCACTGCGCCTCGGGACTTTCAAGTTTTGAAAGTATTTCGGCTGCCGTTATATCTTTTTTGCCGCTCAAAAAACCGTGTATTTTAATACATCTTTCGGATGTTAAAAACCCTTCTTCTATTTTATCTACAAAATTTCTGCTTTCCGGCTGCAACAAAAACCTGATCATTTTATCTTCAATTGAAACATCATCTTTGCCGTCGGTATTTTTGATCAGCAAATCCTGTTTTGTTATTCTTTCGGTTTTAAAAATTTTTCTTTTTTTCAATTCCTGCCAAAGGATTTCCTCTTCAAGATTGAGCCTTTGAGAAACTTCTTTTATATAATCTCTTTGTATTATAGCGTTCTTATTTTTTATTATAAAATCAAGCAGCACCGAAGCTGCTTTTGCCTTTGCCGACGGAATTTTAATGTCATTGCCGCCTGCGATTCTTTCTATCATAAAATCTATGGCCGTTTTTGATTTTGCTTTAAGCAGATTATCAAAAGCCTGTCTGCCGTGCTCAAGCAAATATTCGTCAGGATCAACTCCTTCGGGCATAGAAGCAGTTTTCACCGGTATATCGTTGTCGGCAAAAATTTCCAGAGCCCTGTAAGTAGCGCTCCTTCCGGCATCATCTGAATCAAAAAGAACAATAATCTCACTTTCGCCGTAACGTGCAATAAGCTTTGCCTGCTGGGCTGTAAAAGAAGTCCCCAGTGACGCAACCGCTCCGCTGACTCCGTACTGCTGCGTCATCACGACATCCATATAACCTTCAAGCAGAATAATTCTTTTATCTTTCTTTAAATCCTGCAAAGTCTGGAACAGCCCGTACAAATTTGCAGATTTTGAATAAACAGGCGTTTCCGGAGTATTCAGATATTTTGTTTTACTGTTCGTTAAAGTTCTGCCGCCAAAAGCAATAACTCTTCCCTGTATGTCCAATATCGGGAACACAAGTCTGTCTGACATATACTCAAAGAACCTTCCCGAATCCGTTTTTACGGCAAGTCCGGCTTTTGCCAATTCCTCATAAGAATAGCCCTTTTTCAAAGCAGATTCAAGTAGTTTTCCGTTTGGAGCATATCCTATTGAAAATTTTTCTATAGTAGCGTCGCTTAATCCTCGGCTTTGCGCGTAATCTCTTGCTGTTTTTGCAGCCGAAGTTTCAATAAAGCACCTGTGATAAAACTTCGCCGCACTTTCAAGTATCTCGAACAACCTTGCCTTTTCCGAAAGAGCGACTTTATCTTCTTTTGATTCCTGTATCGTTATTCCGCTTTTCTGTGCCAGTTTTCTAACAGCTTCAATCCACGGAATATTTTCAATAAGCATTACAAATTTAAAAACGTCGCCGGCCGCTCCGCATCCGAAACACCTAAAGATACCTTTTTCCGGACTTACTACAAAAGAAGGCGTTTTTTCGTTATGAAAAGGACAGCAGCATTTCCAGTTTTTCCCTGCTTTTTTTAAATCCGGAACATATTCCTGTATAACATATTCTATACCGGAAGAAGACCTTATTTGATCAATAACGCGTTCTGAAATAGCCATTAAGCCAACTTATATATTTTTTATCTCTTGAATCTTCTGAATCCGGAACACTCTATGCAGTCAAGTCCTCCGTATTTTTTTTCAAGAGAGTCAAGCAAAAGATTAACGCCGAGATTGTCCGAAGAGATATGTCCGGCTATTATAACGTTTACTTTATTTTTTACGGCATTATTATAATTTTTTTCGCTCATATGCATGCCGACGATTGTGCCGACTCCGGCAACAGCAAGTTTCTCTATTATTTCGGTCGGACCTTCGGTTCCACCGGTCATATCGACAAATATTTTACCGCATTTTGATTTATCCGTCCCGTTAAGTATATAAGGACCGTTATCGTATGTTTTTGCGTATTTATATTCCGGAATATTTTCCAAGAAAAAAATTATGTCTTTTAAATATCTGGGCTGGAGTTTATCAAGTTCTTTTTGAAGAAAAGTTGTAACATTGTTGTCTGCGACGGTATGAGCCGTCATCAAAGGAATATCAAGAAGTCTGGCTGCGTCAAATACTCTCTGGTGGTTCTGACCGCTTACGCTTCTTCCGACTTCCGATGCTCTTGACGAAATATAACTTTCGGCAATATTTATCGGAACGCCCTGTCCTTTAATTATTTCAGACTGCATATTTATAACATTGTGAAAAGTTGAATAGGCTTTGCCTTCAGGATGGTGGGCAAGAACCATGTCTATTTTTTTGCCTGACAATCTCAGTTGGTTTGCAAGCAAAAGCTCAGGTGATTCTATATCTATTCCGACCATGACAGATTTAATTTCTTCATTGCCGGTTCCGTAAATTATTCTTGAATCATAATAAGGATTTGTCAGAGTTTCTTTATCGAAAAAGGATTTTTTCTCGTCATCCAGATTTTCATAATCTTTATTTTTTTCTTCAAGCAGAGTTCTTACTTCTTTTTCTCCGCGAGGATCATTTTTAATTCCGTTTTCGATAAAGAATTCATACATTTGCTTTAAATTCATTTTTACCTTCCAAATACAAAAATACAAGAGAGGGTAGATTATACAATATACCCTCTTGTATTTTGCAATTTAACTTAAGCAACAACTACTTTGACCAGTTATTGTCTTTCATCATTTTCCTGCGAATTTTTCTTTTAGCTTCAGCAAGCTTTTCTTTTCTGAGTACGCTCGGAGATTTGTAGAATTCTCTGTTCTTGATCTCCTGCATTATCCCGCTGCCTTCGCATTCTCTTTTAAATCTTCTTATGGCTTCCTCTATCGATTCGCCATCTCTGACTTTAACGCTGACCATTGAAACTTACACCACCTTTTTGTATAAAATCAATCTTTATTAGCCCGGAGGCCATGCAAAAGTTCTGCCGCCAAGTAAATGATAATGTAGATGAAAAACTGTCTGGCCGGCATCGGCTCCGCAATTATTTACAAGTCTGTATCCGCCTTCCAATTTTTTCTGCTTTGCAATCTGCGAGGCGGCTATCTGTATATATCCGAGAATTTCGGCATTTGCACCGTCTACTTCGTTAAGACAGGCTATATGTTGTTTAGGTATGATTAGTATATGTACGGGAGCCTGCGGATTTATGTCCTCAAAGGCAAAAACTTTATCGTCTTCAAAAACTTTATTTTTAACGGGTATTTCACCCGATATAATTTTACAGAAAATACAATCTTTCATAATTTAGATTTTTGATTATATATATTTTGGAATATTAAAACAAGCATTATTTTTAAGCGGCGGCAAGTATTTTCCTTGTTTTTTCAAGCTCTTTTTCCAAATTAAGGCTTATATTCTGTTTAAATTCAGCACCAGGCTGAGGCATATTGTCAGATTCATATATAAAGTTTATATATTTCTCAATTAATTTGTATTTGGCAGGGCTGATGTCTGATTTTGCTATTTCCGCCAACACTTTATCTCTGGAAGCAAAAACAGGATCGGCTCTGAAATACTTACCCATCTGCTGCCTTAACCCGTCACGCGAATCGGCAGAGTTTTCAATCACAAAAATCACAGATTTCAAAATATCAGAAGGTATTGAATTTATTCCGGCACCGTCTTGAGTTTTAATTTCTGAAACAAGACTTGCAAAATATTTTGAAAAATCGGCCAGTATATCGGATACTTGTTCTTTTGTCTGCCCGGATAAAATTTCAGCATTAAAGCCGGCAACATCGTCAAGATTATTTGTCATTTCGGACTCGCTTATTTCAGCGGCAATTTTTTGGGCAAACTCAATAAGCTCCTGTTGATCCGCGCGGGCATGAAATTGTTCGTAAGAAGCATCCGAATTGCTTATCAAAAAATTATATTCGTCTATTTCGTGCGCACAAAGCATTGTAAGTATTTTTGCCCTTTCTTCATCTTGCAGAGTTTCAAGCTTTTTCAAAAACATCTCGCTTATATATAGAACAGCCGAATCTTCTTTAACGTCAACCGTTGCAAAAGAATAAGTGTTTTGGTTAACAAACAAATCTTTTGAAGGAGAAACTTTTATTTCAACCTTTGAAACCCCTAAACCGTTTTGAATCATTTCTTTAATATCAGAAGCTTCGCTTTCAAGAAGATACGGAGTTTCCTGAGATAACAAGATTGCGAAATCATATGCTCCGCTGTTATATAAGCTGAGCAAAATTTCCGTCGCAAAACCGGCATACTCATCAGCCGCAGAAGCCCCCGTAACGTACTGCAACAGAGCTTTTATATTTTTACCTAGTGAAATCAAAGGCATTATTTTATTCTTATACTCCGGATCATAATAGTTTGCAAGTTCAGCTTCTCTGCCGTCGGGATGTTCTATAACGGCATGTTTGTCTATAATCCCGAGAATCAAAGACTGCCAGAATTCCGAAAGATTTAAAAAATTAGAATGAGCGGCAATCTTTACGGAATTAATAAAAAAATCGGAAACAGTAACAGACCCTATATCCAGATATCCTTTTCTTATTATTGCAGATTCTTCGGCCAAACCTGTCATTTGCTCCTGTCTGCCTTCAAGAAAATACAAAACGCTTAAATATTTCAAATTCAAACCTGTATTTTTTGAGTCGTCTTTATTCATTCTTTCTTTTAACAGTCCGACAGTTTCATCAAGCGTTCCTTTATCATCGGCGCTTAAAAACTCTTTATTTGTCCTGAGTTTTTCAGCCATAACTCTAAGTTTTGTAAGCATTAACGATTCTTCCGGAGACAATTTTTCAATTTTTCCCAATGCCTTTAATATTTTTTCCACGGTTAAAAACTGAGCCCGCATTATAATTTTATTGTATTCATATGATTTCTTTAAAATACCGTCAAACAGCTGTGTATCTGAAAGGATATCCAAAAATAAAGGAAAATCCAATCCTTCCGAATTTAATTTATCAATAACGGACTGCATAGCCTTAACAGATTTTATTTTATCTGCTTCAGCCGCAAACTGCTGCGTTCTGCTTTTTATTTTGGCATATAAACGGGCTCTCAGTGTTTTCGGATCCATACTTTCATAATCTTCATATTCCTGCCCGTCTTCACCGTCCGATATCTTATAATATCCGTTAGCAACGACAGATATATTTTTATTCAAAAGATATCCGTCCGAGTTATAAACAACAAGCACTTTATCTCCCTCTCCGGCAAAATACGGCTGGAAAAGGACATCCATCATTGTCGCTCCTGCAGGAACATCAACAACGTACACCTGGTTTAGATATTCCACAAAACACGTAATATTTTTATTAAACTCTATCTTGCTTTTTATGTTGCTAAAATTGCCGCAAAAATCATCGCTTATATTTTCATCGTCGGTTGTTATCAAAAATTCTTTGTCTTTTATTTTTTTAACAAAAACTCCTCCGTAATACATTTCTTTTTTGGTTTTGCCGAGTTTATATATAAAATGCGGTTCTTTAACGTCGCTTTTTTCAGGGTCATATCTGCCGAAAGTTTCATCCTGATACGCTTTCATAGAGTAAATACAAGACTCTATCGGAACGCTTGTTTTCCCCTTGGAATAAGCAATGTCAAAATTATATTTTATTCTCTCAAGTTCTCGCGTATTTTCGCTTTCGGTAATTTTTTTAGAAGTTTTTTGTTTTACAAATTCTTCGACTGCTCCAGCCAAATCCTGGGTATTTACATCGCTGCCGTTTACGATAATATGAAGTCCCAAAAGATCCCTGACCTGCTGTAAAAATTCTTTTTTCATATCCGGATCTTCAACATCAAAATATTTTCCGAATAAATCCTTTGAAGTTTCATATCTTCTGCCGGAAGTCATTTTTTCAAATACGCTGTAAGGCGTTTTAACTCTTGATTTTATAATGATATGTTTTAAATTAAATCCTCTGTCTGCCAAAAATTTTTTCAAATCGCCTACAATTTCACCATCTTTAAATTCTGTAAGCTGCATAATATCTGCGCCGTATATCTTTTTTATCAGTTTTAAAATATTGAGATATTCAAGCGGATTATTCGATATAAATATATTGTTCCTTGCGTATTCATATGCGCCGCTGCCGAGAATACGGTATATAGACGGAAGATAAATATTGTACATTGTCTCAAGCCATTCGGCTCTCAGTTTACCGTCTTCAGTTTTTGTTTTGTCATCATTCTTCTTTGTTTTTTCGATCATATAGGCAAAAAGGGCCAGAAGCGTCTGGGGATTATCCGACATCTTAATAATGTTATCCCAGTAATTCTGTAAAGTTCTTATTCCGTCTAACCTGGAATATTCGGGCAGTTTTTCTATCTTTTTTATAACTTCTATTGATTTTTTAACAACAGCGACGTATTCTCTGATTTTTTCTATATTGCCGTTTCCCGAAATCTTAGGGAAATCATAAAAATTATTCAATGTTTCATCATCCAGCCCGCTCAGAAGAACTATGGCTTTTGCTATATTTGCAACTTCGGTATTGTCTTCTGTTTCCCTTATGTTTACAAGCAAATTCTCAACGTGTCTGTATTTTCTGTAGGCAGCTTTGAAAGCAGCGCCGTCTCCCGGGTTTGCGTATATAAAAGCTTCCGTTATCTGTAAAAAATCCGATGAGTCAAAACCATGCTTATGTTCATCTGCGGCAGTTTGAGAGATATCCATATTTATAAAATCGTTTATTATTTTTCTGGCTTCAATTTCATTCTTCAATCCGTATTTATCAAGATTATCATAAAAATCAGTCCATGTATCTTTTGGTTTCTCAAATCTTACGAAAGACAAACTTCTCCATGCATTATAAATATTGTCCAGCGTTTGCGAAGGAATTGATTTGACGTTTGCCCTTATAAATTCGATCTGTTTTTCAACTCCTTTCGGAAGATTGATAGCGTAAGCTTCATCGCCGGGAAGCCCCGATAAATACTCAAATATAATTTCTTTAAGTTTTGATTCAAGGGCAAGTATTGTATATCTCGTATTGAAAGATTTGCCGGATTTTAAATCATGAGACTGAACAAAAGAATTTCCTATCCAGCCAAATCCGTTTACAGAAACGGCATAATAATTTTTTGTCATGCTTCTTATAAGTTTTAATGTCTGTTCTTTATTTTCAAGAGCCTGTCTCAACAAACTTTTAAGATATTTATTTATAAGTTTAATGTTTCTGTTTTCACCGGACGCTGATGATGAAGCCGGAGCATCATAAAGAGGTTCGTAATCAAGGAAAACGGCAATTCCTCTTTCATCCGGTATTGTGCTCATATTCTGTTTGTTTTCATAACTGCTTGAATATTTTGTCACGGCATATGTTTCAAGCCCTATTGTGCTTAAAACAAACGAATATATCGGAGCGAATTTCTCATCAATCAATATTGACATATCTTCATTCGGAGTAACTATGTCATAATATATGTCTGAATCATACATCATATTCCCTTTGCCTAGAGATCCTCCGACTATTATGTCAAATAAGCTTCTGTCCATCTGTATATTGTAATTATCGTTGGCAATTCTAACGGCAATATCAACGGCCTTATCCATTACCGCTTTTACTTTTTTGGCATACTCTATACTGGTAATGCTTTTGTTTCTAAACTCATTTTTAAAATCGGAAAGCTGTTTTTGCAAATTTTTTATTTCCTCTTTGCCGCCGCTGCCTATGTAAGGCGTAATTCTTTTATTTTTTAATTTCCTTTTTTCATCTTCAAAAACAGTTTTATATTTTTTGCCGTACAGAGAGACCAGATCCCTCTGCATATCAGTCATATATCCCAAATGCAGCACATTCAACATCGTATATCCTTTGAGCTTCTCATAAGGTATGGCAAGCGCAATCTTATCCTGCCAGTCATAATAATCAATTTCAACGGCTTTGTCTCCGGCCTTATTTATTCCGATAACAGCGGCTATATCTGCATTTGCAGGATCTGTCAGCGATGAAGTTAACACATCTCCCGCTTCGTTTAATTCAAGTTTTTTTCCGGCAAATAAACACGCCATAAGCAAAACAAGATCACCGGAATTGACGCCTTTTATTTTATTTTCGGCATTAAGAAGCTCCGCACATGCCGCAAGTATTTTTCTTTTTGTATTTCTGTTAAGGCTGTTTATAAATTTATTGAACTGTTTAGAAGAAACGTCTCCGTCATTTAACATTCTTACTATCCAGTACAGCGGGTATTTGGTAATATGCGGATCAAAATTATTCAGATATGTTATAAATTCATACGGATCATTCAAAATATCGACGTATACCTGATCGCTGAGAGTGTTGCTCAAGTTTTCCTGTGACAAATCGAAAAAGACGCATGACTGGACAATGCTTTCATTATTTTTAAAATATGCATAAATACCGTTGAACGTATCGCTTTTTTTTGAAATAATATCATCAACAAAAAATATTTTTTTATCCTTTATATCGGATTCGTTTTCAACTTTAAATCTTCCTGTTTTTGATTTATCATCATCGGAAATTTCTTCTACCTCGACTACTTTTATTCTTATTGAACTCTTTTTCGCTCTTAAGCCATGCTCTATGCTTTTAACTATCTCCTGCATATACTTTTGCGTTGATGATTTTCTGTAAGCAATTACATATTCTCCGTTATAATCTGGCTGATTTTCTATCTGTTCAAAAATAGAATCTGCCAAAGTTCCCGCATACTGATTTATTTTCTGCATGTTGCCGGATCTTATTGCAAGCCAATCCGACTTTACCGAAGGATCATATGCCGACGAAGCCTGTACTATTGAAATAACATCGCCGTATTCTGACCGTCCGTAATTAACGTCATGAATGACATTTGCAAGATCTATAAGAAGTTCCTTTTGATGTTTTATTTCATCAGAACTTATAACTCCTTCCGCATATCTGCTGTTTAAAAATCTGTGGAATGACGACGTGGAATAAGGAAGCTGTTTTTTTAATAAATAATCGTTAAATTTGGCAAACTTTCCGGAAAGAGCGGATTTTTCAAGTATTTCGTGTATTACAAGGCTTTGGAAAAAATCTTTTATTCTCTTTTCCGAATCTCTTTGAGTTCCGCCTCTCACGTCATTTTTTAAATACTCTATTAAATCGGAATGAATGAAAAATGTTTTTTTATCATAATCGACATATGCCAGACAGCCGTATTCCGTACTGTGTCCGAAAGTATCATCCTTTTTGCCTATAAGATACGGATATTTGCCTATTACGATATCAAAATCATTTATTCCTTTTTTGCTCAATGCGTCTTTTACGGCAGATTCATATTCAAATTCCGAATTATCTGTTTCAAAAAAGAACAAATAACCTAATACGGCCTCTCTTATGCTCGGGAGCAATACGCCCTGAGTATCAAGCAAAAACAATGCTCTTGCCAGATAATCGTTTTCTCTAAACTGCGGATATTTTCTTATTTCAGACGTTTTTAACGCTTGGACTATAAGCATTTTTAAATTTGTGCCAAGCGCTGTGGAGCTTTGAATCTTTTGACCGTCAACATCAATATTTCCCTTTTTGTATTTAATTGCTCGCGATTTGCCGTCTGTTTTTTTTATTTCAAATGATGCTTTTTCACTGCGGGCGTCATATGAGAACCTGATTGTCTGTTCAAATCCCCTTTCTTTAATAAGCTGATTGAATATTGAGGATATTTCCTGCCAATTTTTACCTGCTTGTCTTAACGAATAAATAATTTCTGCAAGATCCTTTGCAAAAGGCACCGGGTATTTTTCAGCCATAGGCATTGTCGCTATTGCATTTTTATCTGCTGCCGCCTGCGCGGCAATATCGCTGAAATAACGTTTCTGATATCCGTCGTTTTGTGATGTTATCTTCGGGATGATTGAAATATATGAAATTTTATTATCATAAAGTATCTTATTTATTCCGGAAGTATGAAATCCGCCTGCAACAACTATTTTTATCTTTTTTGCATTCGGCAGATTTTTTAATATTTTGTCCGTATTTTCATATCTTCCCAAAAGAGGCTGCCGGTTTACAGCGCTGCCGGTATCACTTGAAGATAAAATATTTTTGCCGAAAATATCGTTTCTCTTTAAATTTAATTCGTTAAATGCTATTGCGGCATCCGCATAAGGCATAAGCGCCGTAAAATCGTCTTTTGAAAAATATTTACAGTACAATTTGTGAAAAAGAGTAATATTTTCCTTATAAGTTTTATATTCCGACAAACTTATATTTCCCAAAAGAAGATTTTCATAAATACTGACAAAATTATTTAAAAATACCGCATCCTTCTGCACTGAATATTCACAATATGACAGAAGAAGATCATTTATTATCTGCCCTTCCTCACAAACTAATTCGACCGGACTTATAAGACTTGTGCGTTCAAAAAGATCTATCAAATTGAACAAATCGGGATACTTTGAATATCTTTGCGAAAACGGAACTTTAGCCGTTATATATGAAAAAACCATGCCTATGTCGGCAAGATTGCCGGAATCTTTTAAGAGATCGCTGTATTCACTGTAAGAAACTTTACTTTTTAAAGCAGCAAGAAGCTGCTGGAGCTGGTACTGCGCTTTTACTTTATCTGCTTTTTTATTACGTCTGAGAATGTCGGAGTAAAGATTAAAATTTATATATTTTTCTTTATTGAGTCCTGCTTTGCCGATTTCAACATCAAGTCTGTCATAAAATTTAGCAGCATCTATTTTTTTACTGCGGTATTTTCCGTAGGACCTTAAAACTCTTCTTTGGTTTGTATTTAGATATTTATCGGCAAGAATTTTTATATTTTTTTCTTTTGCTTCCAGCAAATCCTTTATCTTTTTCTGATTTTCAATTAAAAATGCGAAATTTTTTATACTTGCGGCATATACTGCGCCGTCCTCCAGAGGTTTTAAAATTTTATTATTGGCATAACCAAAATATTCGGCGCCGCTTATAATATTTTGTCCGTAAAGAGCATTCATAACCGTATCAGCGGAATTTTTATCTATATTCTTATAAAAATCCGGCATATTTACATTATGGTTTGCTCCTTCAATGTAAACATCAACGTCTTTGTATTTATTTGCAATATAATTTAAAAGCTTATATGTATTTTCCTGAACTTCTTTGTGGCTGTGAAGATCTTGTATATTTATTACGACAGTATCGCTGTTAAAAAAATTGGCCGACGTTACCTTCCCGAATGCATCAA
>Ga0302240_1002332_pt1 | contig 12866 bp, 13 predicted proteins | sample AAG_UR_His_MG_FD_193538 | JGI IMG/M metagenome (GOLD analysis project Ga0302240, IMG submission 193538) | Enriched activated sludge microbial communities from anaerobic digester in WTTP, New Holstein, Wisconsin, United States - AAG_UR_His | ecosystem: Engineered > Bioreactor > Anaerobic >... | reverse complement strand
TTTAATGAAGGGCATCGCCGGCTGTCGATTGGAACTCGTTTCGCCACGCCCCTGCCGGGAGCGCGTCCGAGACGTGCGAGTTGGTTGCCTGGTGCTCCCAGTTGGGTCGGGCAAAACGATGCTGGCGCGGTTCAGAATCGGACATTTGTCGGGGTTGTCGAAAGCCGCGGCAAAGCGAGCCAGGTCCACCGCGGAGGCGAGCCAGCCGCCGTGAGCGTCCACGCGGTTCGGCACGTGCGTCCCATTCGTTCACCCCCGTTTGCCGATTTGGGCGACGAGGGCTTTCTCGTCGGGGAATTCACCGGTCTGGAGTTTCGAATACACCAGAACGCCGTCGACGGTGAGTTCGAAGCAGCCGCCGCTGGATGGCTGCAATTCCAGGCCCTCGATGCGTTGCTTGAACTGGCTGAGGATCTTGGCCGCCAAACTGACGGCGCGCGACTCGTAGTTTCAAGCCGCGCAGTAACGCAGTTGGATTTTCATGCTCTTAACTCCTGCGGGATGCCTAACATCGCACGAACCAGGACGCTACTTGCCCTTTCCCTTTGCAGGTTTCTTCTTCGGCGATTTTTTCGCCGCGGCAGCTCTGGGTTTCTGAACGGACTTGGACGCCTTGGCCTCCGACTTCTGACGGAAAGCCAAGCCCCAGTTCTGTGCGTACTTCTTCGTTGCACCAATACGCGTGGTGGTCACAGCAGTCCTCCTTGTCGTGTTTGGTGACGATGCGAACAGCCATCGTGCCGCAGTTGCGGCAGTCGAAACTTGACAGAATAACTACCGCAGAAGCCAACAGAAATCAAGCGGTGCAACCGGCTCGCCCGAGTCTGTTGCCTATTCCCGGCGGGCCTCGCGACGCCGGGCTTCTTCACTTGTCCTCCGCCGCCGGACCCAGGGCCAGCGCATAGGCGATGGCGTGGCAGCGGCAGTGCGAGATGCTGATCAGGATTTGCTCGATGCCCAGGCACCGGCTGGTCTCCAGCGCGCCGCCGCTGAGCGCAAGATAGGGCCGGCCGCCGATTTCGTTGCGGACCTCGATGTCGCACCAACTGATTCCTCGCGACCAGCCGGTGCCGAGCGTCTTCATGACGGCCTCCTTGGCCGCCCAGCGGCCGGCGTAGTGCTGGGTGGTCGCCTTGCGTTCGCTGCAGTACTGAATCTCGTGCGGCGTGAACACGCGTCCCAGAAACAACTCGCCGTGACGCTCGATCATTTCGGCGATCCGCACGATCTCGACAATGTCTGTGCCGATCCCGATCACGTTCATGACCTCGCCTTTACCCCACAGGCTTCCTGGGCTCGCCGCAGCGTTTGTTGGGCTCGAGCGCGGGCGCGTTGGGCGCCGTCCCCAAGAATCTCGCGGACCCGTTCCGGACGAGCGGCCAACTCCAAACGCCGTGCCCGCGCCTCGGCAAAATAGCCCTCGGCCGCGCCGGCCAACGCCTTCTTGACCTCGCCATAGCCGAATCCGCCGGCGCGATACCGGGTTGCCATCGCCTCCCGCTCCGCGTCGCTGGCGAACAGGGAGTACAGCTCGAACAGAGCATCCGTCTCCGGAATCTTGGGCTCCTCGATGGGGCGCGAATCGGTCACCATCCGCATCACCTTCTTCCGCACCGACTTGGGATCCTCGAAGATCTCGATCGTGTTGTTGTAGCTCTTCGACATCTTCTCGCCGTCCGTGCCGGGCACCCGCGCAGCATTCTCCAGGACTTTGGCCTTGGGCAAGACAAACACGTCGCCAAACGTGAAGTTGAAGCTGCCTGCCAAGTCGCGGCAGACCTCGATGTGCTGAACCTGGTCCTCCCCCACCGGCACCAGATCGGAGTCATAGGCGAGAATATCCGCAGCCATCAACACAGGGTAAGTGAAGAGGCCGGCGTCGGCGGGAATTCCTCTTGCTTTCTTCTCCTTGAAGGCATGGCAACGCTCCAGCAGTCCCAGCGGCGCGCCGGTCATCAGGAGCCACGTGAGTTCGCACACTTCCGGGATGTCCGACTGGACAAACAACGTGGCGCGATTCGGGTCCAGCCCCAGCGCCAACAAGTCGAGGGCCGCTTCGACGGTGTTCTGCCATAACGTATCGCGGTCACGGACCGTCGTCAAAGCGTGCAGGTTGGCAATGAAGTAGTACGCCTCATTGTCGTACTGCAAGTCGATGTACTGGCGGATCGCGCCAAAGTAGTTGCCCCAGTGAAACCGACCTGTGGGCTGAATTCCGGAAAGGACTCGCATAATTGTGTGCCGTGGATGCCGTTGAGGGCGAGTGCGTCGCCCGATTCCTGGAATGGGTCAAGTCGCGGCGCCACCTGCCGAGCTCGTCGAGGGCTGGGTTGCCGCAGAGATCTGTAATGAGCCGACGAGTTCCCCCACCGAGGCCACCCTGGCTTCGACCAAGGCCGCGGGCAGCGCGTCCAGCAGTTTCATCGTCACCGTCGGATCGTAATAGTTGGCGGTTCCGATTTGTACGGCGCTGGCGCCCGCGACGAGGAACTCCATCACGTCGTCAATCGTCGCGATTCCCCCGATGCCCACCAGCGGAATCCGGACGGCGCGGGCGACTTGGTACACGCAGCGCAACGCAATCGGCTTGATCGCCGGCCCGCTCAGGCCCCCTAAGACGTTGCCCAAAATGGGCTTTCGACGACGCCAGTCGATGGCCATGCCCAGCACGGTATTGATCAAGCTGACGGCATCGGCCCCGCCCTCGGCTGCCGCGGCGGCGATGTCGGCAATCCGCGTCACATTGGGGGTCAGCTTCGCCAGGATGGGCAGGGAGCAGGCATTTCGCACCGCAGCGACAAGTCGCCGGCAGGAATCGGCATCGGTGCCAAAATCAACACCGCCCGTCACGTTGGGGCAGGAGATGTTCAACTCCAAGGCCGCAACCCCCGACTGCCGATCCAACTGGGCCGCCATGTCCACGAATTCCTCGCGGGTACGGCCTGCAATGCTGACAATGATCGGCGCTGTGACCGTGCGCAGGTACGGCAGATGATGGGCAATGAATGCGTCGATCCCGTCGTTGTCCAGCCCGATGGAATTGAGCATCCCGCCCGTGGTTTCCACCGTCCGCCACGGCGGGTTCCCTGGCCGCGGCTGTTTGGTAATGGTCTTCGGCAGGATCGCTCCAAGGCGGCTCAGGTCGACCAGATGGGCCATCTCCCGCGCGTAACCAAACGTGCCCGAAGCCACTAGGATCGGGTTCGCCAGTTGAAGTCTTCCCAGCTGGACGGTGAGTGACACGGAGTGGGATGCCATGAATCGTCGGGGTCAGATCGTCGCGCGGCGAAAGCGACAATGTAGCGAGGAGCGACGAGGTAGGCAATGTCGCGTTCCGGTTCTGGCGCGCACGGTTGATCGCTCGCCGCCGTCTGAGAAGCGAGCACCGAGCGCTGATGGTCCGCCCAACCGCCACTCAACCGGCGGGTTTCGCGCGGTTGACGACGGAGGCGCAGTGTCGCAGGCTAGATCACGCCGCCGTGAACTCGATACGGCGTCATGTGGCTCGGCTGGTCCAGGAACCAGAACCGTTCCCATTCCAGGAGGATATTTCGCAGATCCTCCGACGTGAAAATCAATTGATCGGTACGCTTCACCGGGTCCCCGGAGTAGATCGGGAGAAAACACCCGACGTTCCCAGCGACGGCGACGCCTAGCAGCGCCGATAAGATGAGCCGACGCATCACTTGACTCTCCTCCATGATTAGGAAGCGATGACTTGACGGTGCCAGAAACCGGTCGCGACCGGTATTTCCGGCTGGTGGTCTTCACTTGGTCGACTGCCGCGCGCCGATTCGAGCCGGCGCAACCCATCTCCGATGGGCTACGGATTAGCTCCCAGACCGATTCTCGAACTGTTTTCTTCCGCACTCACGCCGCTGCCGGACGATTCCGCCAAAGCGGGCATCGTCTCGGTCGCTGGTTCGCTCGTATGCGCCGCCGGTTCGACTCTCGTTTCGCAGGGGGCGGCAAGACCACTGGTCACGCCGAAACCCTTATGCTGCAAGGATGTTGCAGCTTCTCTCCGACGTTCACGTTGCTCGGCGAGTACCCGAACGCGCTCCTCCATCTCCTTGCCCGGCTTGAACGTCACGACCCACTTTTCGGGGACATCCACACGTTGTCCCGTACGAGGGTTGCGGGCCTTTCTGGAAGCCCGTTTCTTGACATCGAAGACCCCGAAATTCCGTAACTCGATCCGGCCCTCTTCCACCAAAGCCTCGACGATGGCGTCAAACGTCTTCTGTACGATTTCTTTGGTTTTGAGTTGCGTCAGTCCGAGTTCCTCGGAAATCGTCTTAACGATCTCTTTCTTAGTCACGACTTGACTCTCCCGTGACAGGGGGGGGGAACGCGTCCTTGCTGTTGCATTCCAAAAATGTTGCGGACGCCCCAAGTGTAAACCCTGCAAGAAGTAGAGTCAAGGTCAGTGACTGCTTATGTCGCTGTTCGCTGTCCCCGAATTATCGGCTGCACAACCGGCAAGCTTTAGACAATCGCTACAATCGCTACAGAAAGCCAACGAGTACTCAGCTCTCAGATCCATGATTGCCACCGGCGAACCAAGATGGGTTCAGATCGAGATGCGAGTGCGTTTTGCTTCGATTTCTTCGAGCGAATGAAGCTGTCCCCTTCCGCTCCCTGGGCAGACTTCGCAAGTCCGCTGCCAGTCTTGCGGGGTCCGGATGTTCGAATTCCAGAACGGCCAAGTCCGGCACTGCCGAGGGCGGGCCTCATAGACCGCGCACCGTCGAGTTAGGCCGTCGAGAAACACGCAATCCCCATTGGCATATTCTCGTAAACTCTTGCGCCGTCCGATATTGCGAACGTACAACTGCTCAAACTCTGCTTCGCTCCCCAGGCCCACTGCCAGAGCCAACGCCGAAATCTCTTCGTGATTGACCCAGACGTAGCCGGGACCTCCGGTACAGCAATGCCCGCAGGCGGTACAGGAAAACCTTAACCCCTCTGCGTACCAAGGTTTAGCCACGGTGTCAGCCATTGCTTTTGTTGCTGAGAAAGACGGCTCGAACAGGTTGACGCCACTTGATTGCCGCCAAGCGTAACATGCCAGCTTGCCGTTGTCGACGCTGTACGTATTGAGACGTCAGGATGGTAAGCTTTGTCGGGTCCCAAGCACCAAGGTTGTGGTCGAGGTTTGCGATGCGATTAGCCGCCTGATACCTTGAAATCGGCGGCCAGCGGCGGATCAGCCGCAAAGCGTCTCAGTTCTTCCTCGACTGGGTTTGCGAACGAGCCCGCCGCATCGACCTCCCAGCCGGAAAAGAACGAGATGACGTGCTTAAATACCACCGAGCCGCGCGGGGTTACTGGCAGGGGCTGTTAACACAGGCCAACGGCGAGTAGATTAGCAAATCCGGTATTTGCTGAACCGACGCCTTGACTAGGTCTGGCTATTTGGGCATAGTAGTCTTTTACTTTCGCTCCGCCACTTCACAATGTCTTGAGAGGATTCCTGCGTGAAAGTCAAGCTTTCCAATGGTCAATGTATCCCCATCGAAATGCACAAGGCTCGGATCGTGCAGAAGACCACGTTGCCGCCGATTCGCCAGCGATTGCGGGCGATTGAAGAGGCTGGCTACAACACGTTTCTGCTGCGAACGCGGGATCTCTTCATCGATATTCGACCAACTGGTGGCTTGGCTGCCGGCCTACGAAGGCTTTATCACGTACGGTGGCATGTCGTCCAAGGAGATCGAGGCCATGGCGGTTGGCCTGCGGGAGATGGTCGATCCCGACATTGCCAGCAGTTCGGCGGACTTGATCGAGTACTTCGTCCGCGAGATGGTCAAGCGTGGAATCCCGGCCGTCACGCCGGCGGGCGGTTTGGCTGGCCATGTGGATGCGATGAAATTCCTGCCGCACATCCCTCAGTCCCAGTATCCGGCGGGCGCGATGGCGGCCGCCCTGTTCCTCGCGTCCGGCGTCCGCAGCATGGAACGGGGAACCATCTCCATGGATCGCGCCGCCGCCGGCAACGACGTATTTTCGGACGTCGAGTTGTGCCGCATGGCGGTGCCTCGCCGGGTCTACTCGATGTCGCACGTCAACTATGTCGTCGATCGGCTGGAGTGGTTGCTCCACCACCGCGATCTGGTGGGCGGCCTGGAGTTCCACAGCGAGCCGCCCGTGCTGCGGTTCTTTACGGGCAAGCTCAAGGCCCTGAACAACTGGGGCCAGCGCCTGGCGGACGCTTTCGCGGCGGACTTCGGCGAGAACTCCTGAGGCAGAGCGACGCACAACGGTTGGCGTTGCGGCCTACGCCTGGACCTGGCGGAACATGTCGCCGCTGTCATAGATCTCCCAGGCTTCGGCCAGCTTGCCGCCCGCGATGCGGAACGTGCTGATGGCCGGGACGTGGAGCTGATTCCCCTTGGGAGCCACGCCTGCAAACTCGCCGGTGTGCTTGAATAGCGCGACGAAGTGGCAGTCCACCCGGTCGCCTTCGGCCAGCAGGAAGTCAATCTCGACCCGGAAATCGCTGAAGAAAGCGGGGATGAATTGGGTAAAGAAACGGCGCACGCCCGCAGGGCCCGGCGGCATATCCGGCGGGAAATGGTGGTCCACGAAATCGGCCGCCACGAGATCCTCGATCCCCGCCAGGTCTCCCGTCACCAACTCGTAATACCGGCGCACGAGCTTCTTGTTCTCCTCCAGCATGGGTTGCCTCCTTTTTCCGATCAGCCTTGCGGTTCCAAAACTCCTCCGGATGCCGGACCATCTTGACCGTCGGCGCGAGATGCCGCAAGAGGCGAGACGCCGGCGGGCGATGAAACCGGAATGAGTCCGCGCCGTTGCGGCACGGCCGACCTTCTGCAAACTCCAGCAATTGGAAGTAATCGACGATCTTGTCCCAGCGTGCGATCTGGCCATCGGTGCCGAGTTGACGCTGTTTAATCTTGCCCTTTTTTTCAAGGCCGCGTAGGATATGCTGCAGCTTGGTTTCCTCCCTGCTCCCCATCTCATGCCCCGGCCGATAGGGGCCACTCGATGGCGACGGAATGAAGTTCCAGAAGTTCACACCTCAGTTCGCCGCGATGCTCGATTTGGCGGTGCAGCTGCGCACGGCCATGCAAGCTGATGCCATCCTGGTGGTCATGGATGGGCCCACTGAATGGAGCCAGGTGCGGGAACGCGTTGGGAGCGAAAAGGTTCTGATCGTGGCGGATTTGGAGGAGGAGTTGGCTGGAGCCAGGGAGGCCGGGCTGACCACGGTGATGTTGGACATGGAGGATTCGCCGGTTGTCGAGAAACTGACCCAGTCGCTCTTGGAATGCGTGGGGCAGGAACTGCTGGAGCCCGGCGCGCGGGTGGTCGCCATGTACAGCGGGTTCGAACCTGGCCAAATCGACTCGGTGAGCTTCGTCGAAATGGAAGAACACCTGGGCCGTCTAACCGCCCGGGACCTCCGCAAACTGGAGACCAGCGTCCCGTTGGAGACGCTCAAGACCGTCTTGGACCTGGCGGTGGAGATCGGCCGCGAGGGCCGGGAAGGCAAGCCGGTGGGAACGATGTTCGTGGTGGGCGACACGCGGCGGGTGTTGGCACGTTGCCAGCCAGCCGGCTTCGACCCGGTCAAAGGCTACGGGCGCAAGGAGCGGGACCTGGAGGACCATCGGGTGCGAGAGGCGATCAAGGAAATCGCGGCTCTGGACGGCGCTTTTATCGTCAATGCGGAAGGCGTCGTCGAAAGATCGTGCCAATTGGTCGATACCCTCCACGCCGACGTGACCCTATCCAAAGGGCTTGGCGCTCGTCACTGGGCGGGGGCGGCCACCAGTCGCATGACCAAGGCGATCGCCGTCGTCGTCAGCCAATCCACGGGGACCGTGCGACTCTTCCAAAACGGCCACGTTGTGCTGCGCGTCGAACCGTTTCGCCGGGCCATGAAGTGGAAAGACTTCGAGTATGAGCCTGCCGCGGCGACTTCTCAGGAGTCGAAGGCCCCTGGCTGAGCGTGACCCCGTGGTCCGACAGCTGGGTGTGGCACGCTTGGCGAGTTCGGCTTGGCGGCGAGCTTGAATTGTCGCAAGTTGTTCTTTGAATTGGACTTGCGAACGAAAATGACGCTCGCGGACGGATGTTTGCAACGGTTGATAGTTTCCCAGCCGCCGATGGTCAGGTATACTAGGCAGACGTTATTTGGTTTCAGGTCTGCTGCGGCGGCCAGTGAGCCGCCGTGCTGGTGAATGTACGAAGCAACCATCGTCCTGGACGAGCCTCAGTTAGCGTTATCGCTGTTGGGCACTCGCGACCAGCATCTCAAGTCGATTCGTCAGAAGCTGGGAGTCACCGTCACGCACCGGGATGGGCAGTTGCGGGTATCGGGCGACGAGGCCGCAGTTACCAAGGCCACCGAAATCCTGGAGCATCTGAAGAGTCGCGCGGAACGGGCAGGGTTGCTCACGGAAGACGAAGTCTCCTACGCCCTGGCGTCGGCCAGTGGCGACGATGGCCTGGAACCGACCAAGATCGACGTGTTTCAGATCGGTAGAACGATCCGTCCGCGGACCGCCGGGCAACTGCGTTATGTGCAGATGATTCGGGATCGGGACTTGGTGTTTTCGGTTGGACCGGCTGGCAGCGGCAAGACGTATCTGGCGGTGGCGTTAGCCGTGGAGGCACTGAAAACGCGGCGTGTTCGCAAGATCGTGTTGGTACGGCCAGCCGTCGAAGCGGGCGAAAGCCTGGGATTTTTGCCGGGCGACTTGCAGGCGAAGATCAATCCATATCTGCGGCCGTTGATGGATGCCCTGCACGAGATGATCGACCACGATCAGATCAAACAGTACATGGAAATGGACGTGATCGAAGTGTTGCCGCTGGCCTACATGCGCGGCCGGACGTTGAACGAATCGTTCATCATTCTGGACGAGGGCCAGAACACGACGATTCCCCAAATGAAGATGTTCCTCACCCGGATGGGGATGGATTCAAAGATCGTGGTTTCTGGAGACGTGACGCAGACCGACTTGCCCCCCCACGCACGCAGCGGTCTGAACGACGCATTGGTCCGCCTGAAGCACATCGAAGGCGTCGGCATCGTGCAACTGACCAAGGCCGACATCGTTCGACACCGGCTGGTTCAGGACATCGTGCGGGCGTACGACGAGGAATCCAAGAAGAAAAGGAGCTGATCGTCGGCCATCGAGCGGTAAGGGCGACAGAGTCGCGGGAGGCCCGGTTGCGGTGGTTTGCCGCGCCCGCTGGTTGGCTTGCTAAATTCCATGTCCGTTGGAACTTCGGTTAAATCTCGTTCTGCCCGTGTGGCCACGGTGGCCGCATCGCGAAGGCGCCTGGATGAACGCTGGCGGCGCGTGCGTCATCCGGACGTGTGGATCCGCTTGGGTTTGTGCTTCGCTGCTGCGCTGATCATGTGGGCGGTGACGGGCGCGTGGTCTAAGCCGTTTCCGTATCGCAGCGGCTACATCCCGCCGCGGGACCTGATCGCGCGTGAGGCGTTCGATTTCGAGTTGGGCACGCAGGCCGCGCAGTCATTTAAGGTCGGCCAACCGATCGTTTCTGGCGGCAAGCCGCTGACGCCGCGCGACTTACAGGTCCTGTACGCCGAACACCAAGAGCACACTGCGCGGCTGAGCTGGTTGGACAAGCTGCTTTACTCGCTGGCCAAGATCGGCATCTACCTGGCGCTGTTCGGCCTCTGTGGCCGCTATATCTACTTCCACGACCGTAGGCTGCTGAGCGATTTTCGACGTTTGGCCCGGCTGCTGGGCGCCGTCGTGCTCACCGTTTCGGCGGCCATGTTTGTCGCGCGGGACTCGTGGCGAGCCGAATGCATTCCCTTGGTCCTGTTCGGGATGACGCTGGCCATCGTGAACCGCCGCGAGTTGGCCTTTTTCCTATCGCTGGCGGTGGCCCTGATTATCGCCCTTTCGCTGGGGCAGGGCCTGTTTGAATTGATGGTCCTCACCGCGGCGGTGTCGGGGCCGGTCATCATGCTGAACCGCATCCGCAGCCGGACCAAGCTGATCTACGTTGGGTTGTATGGCGCGGTCATCACGTTTGTCGCCGTGCTGGGAGTGGGAGTGCTGGCAGACCAGACGTTTGGCGCAGCCTCTGTCGGCCCCGGTGTCGAAGGGGAACTCCTGGCTCGGGGCGGCTTTGCTGCGAAATTGGTGTCCGGCGCCGCTTGGCACGCAGCCTGTGTTGTCTTGGCTGGGTTCATCATGACCGGTTTGTTGCCGTTTACGGAGCGGGTGCTCGACGTCCAGACCGATATCAGTCTGCTGGAGTTGGGCGACGCCGCTCACCCTTTGCTGCAGGAGCTGGCCAGGCGGGCTCCCGGAACCTATAACCACTCGATTAACGTGGCAACCCTCGCTGAAAGTGCCGCCGAACGAATCGATGCCAACGGGTTGTTGGTCCGTGTTGGCGCCTACTTCCACGACATCGGTAAAATGCTGAAACCGCCCTATTTTGTCGAGAATCAAGGGCAGAACGGGAATCAGCACGAATCGCTGTTGCCGGCGATGAGCAAACTAGTGATCACCGCGCATGTGAAAGATGCCGTGGACTTAGCACGTCAGTACCACCTGCCGCAGTCGATCATTGCTTTCATCGAGCAACACCACGGAACCACACTGGTCGAGTACTTCTATCGGCAGGCCGAGCGACAGAGCGTGGAAGCCCAGAAGGGCGAAAAGGTCGAGGAGGCCAGTTTCCGCTACCCCGGTCCCAAACCTCAAACGAAAGAGGCAGGGGTCCTGATGTTGGCCGATGCAGCCGAAAGTGCTTGCCGGACACTGGTCGAACCGACCCCGGCCCGCATCGAGAACCTGGTCCACGAAATCACCATGAAACGTCTGCTGGACGGCCAGTTCGAGGAATGCGACCTGACGCTGAAAGAGCTGAACGTGGTCGAAGAGAGCTTGGTGAAATCGCTGACCGCCGTCTACCACGGACGGATCAAGTACCCGGATCAACAGACCGCCTGACGCCGCCCGCGCCGGTGGACTGTGAGAAAATGAGGACGAAAAATGGAAGAGGCTGACAGAAAGATGGGGTGACAGAAAGATGATCGGAAGGAAATCACTCCCCTTCCGGCCTTCATTTTGCTGTCACCCCATTTTTCTGTCAGCTGTCTTTTTCTGCTTCAACTGCATTCGCCTATGCTGGAAATCGAAGTCGCCAATCGCCAGACTCGGCATCCGATCGACCGCGACCGCTTGGTGGCCGCGGCCCGGTTGGTGCTGGAGCACGAGGGTATCTCGCGTGCGACGCTCAGTATTGCCGTGGTCAGCGACAAGGCGATTCGGCAACTGAATTGCCGCTACCTGCAACATGATTACGCGACGGACGTGATCAGTTTCCTGCTTGACTCCGGGACCGGCTGGTTGGACGGCGAGATTATCGTCAGCGCCGACACGGCGACAGCACAAGCGCCGCGGTACGGTTCCTCGCCCCACGACGAGTTGTTGCTGTACGTGATTCACGGTACGTTGCACTTGGTGGGGTTCGACGACACGACGCCCACGGCACGCAAGAAGATGCAGGCCCGCCAACGGCGATACCTGCGCCGCCTCCAGTCGCCCCGATGACCACGGAAAAGACTCTTGCTATCGTGCTGCGAGTTGTGGAATTCAGCGAGACCAGCTGCGTGGTGACGTTGTTCACGGAGGGCTTTGGGAAAATAGGGGCTTTGGCAAAAGGCGCGAGACGTCCCAAAGGACCCTTCGACTCTGCTCTTGACCTGTTGGCCGTTTGTCGAATAGTGTTCATCGACAAATCGGCGGACGCACTCGACTTGCTGACAGAAGCTCGTCTGGAACGTCGGTTCCGTTCGGCCTCCCGCGACTTGTCTCGTCTGTATGCTGGCTACTACATCGCTGAATTGTTGCAGGAGTTGACCGACCTGGGCGACCCTCATCCGGAACTGTACCGTCGGGCGGACCAAGCGCTGCTGGCATTGGACCGTGACGGCCCCGTGGCACAGACGGTGTTGGGATTCGAGGTGGCCGCTCTGCGATTGCTGGGATATCTCCCGGCGTTGGAGGATTGTGTCGTATGCGGGACTCCCGTCGGAGGAGGAAGTCGAGTGCTGTTCGGGCAACTGGCTGGGGGCGTTTTGTGTCCGCGCTGTCGGCAGGGGCAGAAGCAAGTGGTGAGTATCAGTCCGAGGGGGTTGGCGGTTCTGCGGCAACTAGCCGATCCCAGCGTCGTTGGCACGTCTGGCGAGATCGATCCTCGTGTCCGGGGCGAACTGCGCGGCCTGCTGAATCACTATCTCGCGAACCTCTTGGGACATCCGTCGAGGGTGCTGCCTTTCCTGGGATTCCTGGTCAGTCCGTCAACTGAACCCTTTGTTGGACAAGGAAGTCCATGATGCAATTGTGGCTCAAGACTTTCCTCTGGCTGGCCGTCCCGTTGTTGCTGCTGCAAACGGGATGCAGTTCGTTGACGGGCACGACTCGCGACACTGCCGCAGGCGCGGAAGGCGCGGCACGCTTCGACCCCTTGGATCTGGACAGACTGCCCGACCAATTGGAGAGTTCGTGGAAAACGCTGATCGGAAAGGGGGTCAATCCCCAGAAGTCGCGCGAGCTGTACGTCGCGGCCGAAGGCAAGTACCAGGAAGCACTGCGGGCGGAAGGCGAGCGACGGCGGAATCTGTTTGCCGAGGCCGCCGCCCAATTCAAGGACGCTGCCGACCGCTGGCCGGATTCGGCTTTGGAGGAGGATGCCCTATTCATGATGGGCGAAGGTTATTTCTTCGCCGACCGATATCCGAAGGCGAACGACGCCTGGGAAAGGCTGCTGAAGAAGTACCCCAACTCCAAGCATCTGGATGCGATAGAGGCTCGGCGTTTCGCCGTCGCTCAGTTCTG
>Ga0302240_1002330_pt1 | contig 12875 bp, 13 predicted proteins | sample AAG_UR_His_MG_FD_193538 | JGI IMG/M metagenome (GOLD analysis project Ga0302240, IMG submission 193538) | Enriched activated sludge microbial communities from anaerobic digester in WTTP, New Holstein, Wisconsin, United States - AAG_UR_His | ecosystem: Engineered > Bioreactor > Anaerobic >... | reverse complement strand
ATATCTTCTTGTAAGAGTATTTGAAAAATTATAATTTGTCTTTAAAATATCAAATTCAAAAACAGAGCCGCCGATTTTATCCACATAAATGTTTTGTATTTTGCTTTCGTACAAAAATTCTTCCGTATTATCACAGTCAAAATCGCATACGTCCCAGCCTGATTTTGTATCAGTTTGGGAATTATAAATATTTTCCGCCTTTAAAAGCTGTTCGTAAACAGCGTTTCTCAAATGCGGAAGATAAAGCCCTCCGAAAACTCCGTGCCAGTACGCGCAGTTGCATTGTCCCGCATATAACGCCTGCATCAATTGCGAATCTTCCGAATTCCCGGCGCCGAGCGAAGCGGCCTTAGCGCTGACTCTTATCATTTTTTTATGCATATTGTTTGATTCGTCGTATTTGCTTAAAAAGCCTCTCCAGAATCCGCCTTTTAAAAACATTTTAAATCTGTCGCTGTTTTCATTCTGTCTTACAAAATCATCGTAATTATTTTGGACATTTGACGGCAGAGTCCATTCCGACATCTCAAAATACGAACCTGTCTGCAGATAGACTCTTCCTTTAGTCTGCGAATTTTTTAAAACTTCCGAGAAAGTGACGGTTTCTACTATATCGGAATTTTCTTCCATCGCGGTTAAAAATTTATCAAGCCATCCGTATTCATAAACATGTTTATAGGTGCCGGGCCACATTCCGAATTTTTCTCCGTCGTCAGCCATTACAAGCACCGTTTCTTTATCTTCGTTTGCGAGATATCTGAAATAATCCATGCAGATTTTTATATCCTGAAAAGGGATAAAGTATCTGAGTTTCTGGCTTATCGGAAAAACATTAAGAGAACGTCCCTGGTCCTCGGTTGTATAATATCCGCTGAGAGAATTCGGGTCAAGGCCCGCCGAAGCAAAATGAACGTCGTCAAGAGTTACGTATTTTATGCCGGCGTCCGCCAAATCTTTAACAAGAGACGGTTCCCATACTCTTTCGGCGATCCATGCGCCCGACGGTTTGCATCCAAAAGTTTTTTCTATAAATTCAGAAAGTTTTTTTATCTGGCCTATTCTGTCCTGCTGCGGTATTACAGACAAAATCGGCTCGTAATAGCCGCCTGACAGAATTTCAAGACTGCCCTTTGAAATCATTTTTTTTATGTTGGACATATACGTTTTTTTACCGGTCAGAAAATCCCACAAAATTCCGCTTGCGTGCATATTCCACTTAATGTCTTTATGTTTAATCATCACGTCCATAAAAGGCTTATAGGCGGTATCGTAGCCTTTCTGGAACACCCATTCAAAATTGCCTACGGGCTGGTGGTTGTGTACTCCGAATATAAATTTTACTTTTTTCATTGTTTAGCCGTTTATGCCGAGAAGTTCGGCCTCTTTTTTTATGTTGTCGGAGATGCTGTGTCTTTCATCGTTAGGCAAAATTCTTGACTCAAGTTCTATCCCGCACGATATAAGTTTTAAAAAAGCCTCAACGTCGCAGCAGTCAACCGATACGTTCGACATAAGCTGTTTTTTACCGTGCACAAAGTGCATTCCGCCCACGTTTACGGAATTAAATTTTACTCCGTTGTCCATCATTTTTACTATATCGCATGGATTTGAAAACAAAACCATGACTTTTTCTTTGTCATACACTTTGTTTATTATTTCAACGCTTGCGTCTTTGATGTTTTTTATTGAGAGCTCAACCGTGCTCGGCACCGCCATCGATAAAAGAGCTTTCTGCATTTCGTCTTCGGCAACTTCGTCCGAAACTACAAGTATTCTGTTTACAAAAACGGTTTTAAGCCACCCCTGCACGATCTGCCCGTGGATAAGTCTGTCGTCGATTCTTACAACTTCAATAGCCACAATAATACACCTCTTGCTTTATTTTTATTTTAATTTTGACAATAACAATTGTTTTGCGTTGACTATGCTTTTTTGTCCGTCAGATAAAACTTTATCGGCCAGCTCCTGCGCGTTTGCGGCAGTTTTGCTTGCGAAAAGCGCCGATATTATCATAGGCAGATTTACGCCCGTTAAAACTTCAACGTTAAATCTTCTGCACATGGGAAGAGCGGCATTGCACGGCGTTCCGCCGAGAATGTCGGTTAAAATAAGAGTTCCTTTTTCTTTGTCGGTAATTTCTTCAAGAACCGACGCTATTCTTTCCTGAAGGCTGACGAGATTGTCATCGCTGATATCTTTTTTTACCGAATACAGATTGTCGTGTTTGCCGGCAATCACTTCGGCCGTTCTTATAAGTTCGTCGGTCAGTCCGCAGTGCGAAATTATCAGAATTTTTATCATTTTCTTTTATCTCCGGTAATTACGGAAAAAATTGTTTTCGCGAGTTTCTCAAAATCGTGATGCGCGTATTGTGTGCGCGAAATAAAATCTCTCCTTATTATTTTAACATTTTTATATTTATTTGTATCAACTTTTACGGGAACCGAACTTTCTCTGGCATATCTCTGCGCGACAGAAACCGATATTTTGCCGTTATTTACAAGAACGCAGTCGAGTATACCTCTGTAAGAATGTTTTTCTATGGCGTCTATATGGTCGCTCAGACTGAAATTCTGCGTTTCGCCCGCCTGAGTCATTATGTTGCATATATATATTTTTTTTGCTTTTGTTTTTTTAAGAGCGGACGTAACGCCGTCAAAAAGAAGATTGACAATAACCGAAGTATAAAGAGAACCCGGCCCGAGTATCACGTAATCTGCGTTCAAAAAGGCCTCTTTGACATCCTTTGAAACTTTTGCTTTCTGAGGAAAAATTTCAACTTTGTCTATTGCGCTTTTGATTTTCGAAATATTGCTTTCGCCGGTTATGATTTTGCCGTCGGACAAAGAAGCTTTTAAGATTACATTTTCAAGAGAAACCGGAAGAACTCTTCCTTTTATGGCCAGCACGTCGCTCGCGTTTGCGATCGCTTTGTCAAAACCGCCGGAAACTTCCGATAGAGCCGTAATAAATAAATTGCCGAAAGAATGGTTTGAAAGAGAGCCTTTTTTGGGGAACCTGTACTGAAAAAGTTTCGCCATAATGCTTTCTTCTTCAGAAAGAGATACAAGACAGTTTCTTATGTCGCCCGGCGGAAGAACGCCGAGTTCGTTTCTGAGTTTGCCGGAACTGCCGCCGTCGTCGGATACAGCCACTACGGCAGTAATGTCGAACGGATATTTTTTCAATCCTCTCAATAATGTGGAAAGCCCGCTGCCGCCGCCTACGGCAACTATTTTTTTGTTCATTTGTTATCCCGCTTTTGAGATATCTCTGTGATATACCGTAACCGTATATTTATTTTTTACAAAAAATGAGGCAAGTTTTTCTACCGTAGCAACAGACCTGTGCCTGCCCCCTGTGCATCCCACCGCTATAGTAAGCCTGCTTTTGCCTTCCTTTATGTAACCGGGAAGTAAAAATTTAAGAAGATTTGATATTTTTTCAAAAAATATTTTATATTCCTTATGTTTTTCTATGTATTTCACGACTGCCGAATCTTTTCCTGTTTTCATTTTCAGCCCGCTTACGTAATTGGGGTTCGGCATAAACCTTGCGTCAAAAACCATATCCGCTTCCTGCGCTATGCCGTATTTAAAACCGAATGACATTATCGTCAGCGCAAGCTGCTGTTTGTCAAGAGGAAGCCCTATAAGATTTGCAAGCGTATTTTTAAGTTCGCCTATCGTCATATTGGTGGTGTCTATCTGCCGGCCGGAAAGTTCTTTGATTATTTTAAGTTTTGCCCTTTCTTTTGAAATCGCTTCTTTTATGATTGCGCCGAGCGGATGTTTTCTTCTTGTTTCGGAATATCTCTTTATAAGCGTATTGTCGTCGGCGTCAAGAAAAAACATTTCATTTTTGATTTTTTCTTCTTTAAGTTTTTTTAAAATATGGGTGATTTTTGATATATTCTGGCCCGATCTGATATCTACGCTTATGGCGACGTTTTTATATTTTTTTCTGTTTTTGCCGCACATTTCTATAAAGCTGAAAATAAATTCCATGGGCATATTGTCTATGCATATAAAACCGAAATCTTCAAGTATGTTTAGTACTTTGCTTTTACCTGCTCCGGATATTCCTGAAACTATCAAAAAATTATTTTTCATCTTTGGATTTATTCATCTGCGCAATAAGTTTTTTGCTTAATTCCAGAGCCGAAAAATGGCCTCTGTTTTTTAATCTCTGGTTTAAACTCGCCGTTTCGACTATTATTGCAAGATTTCGGCCGGGGCCTACGGGTATAGTGACTTCAGGCACATTTACTCCGAGGATATCGGTGTAATTTTCGTCTATGCCAAGCCTTTCGTATTTTTTTGCCTCGTCCCATGCTATAAGATTTATTACAAGCTCTATTTTGGACTCGTCAAGAATATTTGCTATTCCGAACATTCTCTGCACGTCTATTATGCCTATGCCTCTTATTTCCATATGATGTTTGCTGATGCCGGCGCTTTTGCCGATAAGAATATGTCCCGATCTTTTTGTAATTTCAACTACGTCATCGGAAACAAGCATATGCCCTCTTTTAACAAGTTCAAGAGCGCATTCTGATTTTCCTATGCCGGATTTTCCTCTTATAAAAACGCCCAGTCCGTAAACGTTCGACAAAACTCCGTGCAGCTTCTCTGACGGCGCGAGTTTTTCGTCAAAATAATATATAAGATCGCCCAAAAGCTGGGCCGACGTTAAAGACGTTTTTAAAAGGGGAACTTTCAGCTCGTTGAAAACTTCCATCATTGAAGGAAGCGGTTCAAAACCTCTTGTTATGATACAGCAGGGAACCTGCTTTGCGGAAAAAACTTTTTTTAGAATATCAATCTGTTTTTCATGGGTAAGTATTTTTATGTAGGTAAATTCTGCTATTCCGATTATCTGGGCTCTTTCATAGGGAAAATGTTCAAAAAACCCGGCAAAAGCAAGACCGGGTCTGTTTACATCCGGAACGGTAACGAGTCTGTTGAGACCGTCCGCTCCGGCAATTAATTCTAATTTAAAATCTATGGCTTTCTCGTCAAAAAAAGTGCCTACCTTAAGCACTTTCATCAATAAGCATCCTCTTGCTGGATAATTTTTACGATTTCTTCTTTCGTATCGGCGTTTTTAATCGCCTGTCTTAAGAATTTATCCTTAAAAAGTCTTGAAATTCTTGACAAAGCCTTAAGATGCTGGCCCGTTACTTCGACAGGACCTACCAAAAGAAATACTATGAAAACAGGTTCTCCGTCGAGTGAATTGAATTCCAAACCTTTCTTTGATATTCCCAAAACTCCGACCTGTTCGCTTAATACGTCGGTTTTTCCGTGAGGTATTGCCACGCCCTGTCCGATGCCGGTAGAGCCTAGTTTTTCTCTTTCAAGAACTACTTCGACGATTTCATCGGTTTTCTTAACCTTTTTCGTCGTTTTCAAATGTTCGATCAACTCAATAATCGCGTCCTTTTTGTTTTGAGCTTTCAAGTCAACAATAATTGAATCTTCGCTCAAAAAATCCATGATATTCATTATACTTCCCTCCCAAAAACACCTATGTAAATTTAAATTTCAGGTTCCAGCATTACAAGAGAGCCGCTTCCGTCTCTGTATAAAACGTTTATTTTGTCGGTTGACGAATTCAAAAACATGTAAACTCTATAATGCAGAGAATCCATTTCGTTTATGGCCTCTTCTATCGAAACAGGCTTAACGTCAAATCTTTTAATTTCGGCTATTTTTGTCCTCGAATCTTCCATAACGTCAAAAGAAAATACTTCTGTTTTAATTTTCTTTGAAGCAAGGACTTTAAGGTTTTCAGATCTGTGTATTTTTGATATTTCTTTTTGTTTTCTGAGCTGTTTGGTGAGCTTATCTACTGTGAGGTCTATTGAGGCATATAAATCTTCCGATTCTTCTTTTGCTCTGAAGGCTTTTCCGCCCACGCTGAACACGATTTCGGTAATCTGTCTGTTTTTTTCCACCGACAAAATTACGTGTGCCATAACGGTGTCGCCGTCAAAAAATTTAGTCGCTTTCGCCACTTTCTGCCTTACGTATGAATCAATCGCGTCTGTAAGTCTCAAATGTCTTGCCGTGATGTTTATCTGCATAGGCGCTCTCCTTTATTTATCATTGTTTTATACCATTTTTTGTTTTTAAAGGCAATAGACAATGACAAATCTGGGTTTCTCTGTTTTCAATTATAGGATAAACCGAATTTTATTTAAATATCTTTTTAAAAATGTTATCGCTGGCAGCAGTAGCGTCAGGTGAAACTTCACCCATTGTTTTGGCATATTCAAACAACGCTTTTCGCTGTTCGTTTGAAAGGTTTTTAGGCACATGAACGTTTATTTTTACGAATAAATCGCCTCTTGCCCTTCTGCCGAGTTTCGGGAATCCGTTTTCTCTTACGCGCAAAGTGGTGCCGGGCTGGGTGCCGGGCGCTATTTTAACTTTGACCGTTCCTTCAAGGACAGGTACGTCGTAATCCATACCCAAAACGGCCTGTGCATAAGTCAATTTTATCTCTGTGTATAAATCGTCTTCTCTTCTTTGGAAATTAGGCTGCGGTCTTAATCTGATAATAACGTAAAGGTCGCCCGGCTGAGATCCGTTCGGGCCGGCATTTCCGGCTCCTGTAACTCTTAAGGTGCTTCCTTCCGTTACGCCCTGCGGTATTCTTACCTTTACTGTATGCGTAGTCTGGTTTGTTCCAGTTCCCCTGCAAGAAGGACACGGATTTTCTATAATCTGTCCTTCGCCTCTGCATTGCGGACAGGTCTGTGCAAACGAGAAAAAGCCCTGGCTTACGCTGATCTGGCCTCTTCCTTTACATCTGGGACACGTTTTTGTGGAAGTGCCCGGTTTTGCTCCGGTTCCTCCGCATGACGAACATGCTTCTTTTCTCGGTATTTTAATTTCCGCTTCTTTTCCGTTCATCGCGTCAAGAAACGAAACTTCAAGTTCGTACTGTAAATCTTCGCCTCTTCTCTGCTGTCTCTGACCGCCGCGTCTTCCGCCGCCTGATCTTCCTCCGCCGAATATATCGCCGAAAATATCGCCGAATATGTCTCCCATATCGCCCATATTGCCGTATTGCTGATATCCGCCGGCTCCGCCGCCCTGACCGTTTACTCCTTCATGTCCGAACGAATCGTAAGCCTGCTTTTTTTGGGTATCTGACAATACGTCGTATGCTTCATTGATTTCTTTAAATTTGTCTTCCGCCGCTTTATCGCCCGGATTTTTGTCCGGATGGTATTTCATGGCAAGCTTTCTGTAAGCTCCCTTGATTTCATCGGGGGAAGCCCCTTTTTGAACGCCTAGTACTTCGTAGTAGTCTCGTTTCATCTCGTTTCCTTTAACAGCCTAATATCGACTTCAGTATTTTGCTTCCAGCTTTGAATTTTCAAAGCTTATTTACCAACCGCTTGCGCTTTCTTTTACGTAAACTTCACTTTGAAAATTCTTCGCTTCAGCTAAAATCCCAAAGTCTCAAACTGCAACAACAAAAACTGCTAAAATTTTAAAAATAACTAAAAAATTTTATTTGGTTTATAATTTTTAAAAATAATAATAAAACTTATTACTTATCTTTTATTTACCTTTTTGGTCTTGCAACTTGCCCCTCATTTATACTGCCTTTTCTAATTTGTCCAATATTTTTCCTATTAGAAAAATTTTCAGAATCAAATGTTGGTTTCTGTGTTTGTGATGCTGGTTTTGGGGCTTGTGGTTTTGTTCCACTTTGATTTCCTGTTTGTTTCTTTTGTTCATCATTTGCCATACTGTTTTCTCCTTTTCATCTAATTTTGTCTATATTCAACATCAATATATGCATAAATAAAAACCCTGTCAATAAAAATCCAACATAACTCCACTCCGAAAATTTTTCAATATATACTCCCAATTTCTTGACTTTCGCATTATCCTTATCATCCTTCTTATTTTCTTTTTCGGATACTTCATAAGGTTTTTTCATTTCAAGCTCTTTTTCCAACCATTTAATATATTTATTTTGTAAATTTATATTTGTTTGTTTTTGCCATTTTGCAAAAAATAAACTTACAAATAGAAATATAATACTAATCATAAATGAAATGAAAAATATATCTACTAGCCAATTGGCTTTTATGCCAACGTTCCTAAAACCAAAAATAATAGCACCAAATATCAATATAGCCAATTTAAACAACATCTTGTCTAATTCTGTAGAATATACAGTTGCTCTATCTAATTTGCTATTCAAATCTTTTTTTCTATATTCAATCTCTGCGATTAAATCATCTTTACTATTTAATGATTTTAATATTGTACTTAAAATTAATTTTAATGCATCCTTCATTTTTTTACCTTTTTTAAAACATATAAAAAACTATGCTTTTAAAGACTGAATAGTTTGGAGCGAACCGAAGTATTTTCAAGTCGTGGTGTACAAAAGCGTAAGCGGTACATGAGACTTGAAAATACAAAGGTGTAGCCCAAACTATTCAGTCGCTATAACTTATTGCTATATTTATTTTTTATTTTCGTCCACTACCTCAGCATCCACAACATTATCCCCGTTGTTTGGTTGCTGCTGTTGCTGCCCCGCATCCGCACCAGGCTGAGCCTGTCCTTGCTGCCCCTGCTGCTGTTGCTGAGCCTGCTTATAAACAGCTTCGGCAAGTTTGTAAGACGCCGTCTGCAATTTTTCTTTCGATGCTTTTATAGTATCAACGTTGCCGGCTTTTATCGCTTCCTTAGTTTCATTAAGAGCCTGTTCGACCTGAAGTCTTTCTTCAGGAGTAATTTTATCGCCGTGTTCTTTGAGACTCTTTTCGGTAGCATATACTAAGTTGTCGGCTTCATTTTTAACTTCTATTTCTTCTTTTCTCTTTTTATCGTCGTCAGCATATTGTTCCGCTTCTTTTACGAATTTATCTATTTCGTCTTTTGACAATTTCGTTGACGAGCTTATTTTAATAGACTGCTCTTTTCCCGTTCCGAGATCTTTTGCGGTTACATGCAAAATACCGCTTGCGTCTATATCGAATGTAACTTCAATCTGGGGAACTCCTCTCGGGGCAGGCGGAATTCCTTCAAGCATAAATCTTCCGAGTGAAACGTTGTCTTTAGCTAAAGGTCTTTCGCCCTGAAGAATATGTATTTCAACGCCCGGCTGGTTATCCTGCGCGGTAGAAAATACCTGCGATTTTTTTACCGGCACGGTCGTGTTTCTGTCTATGATCGGCGTTCTTACGTTTCCGAGAGTTTCAAGTCCGAGCGTAAGCGGAGTAACATCGAGTAAAAGAATGTCTTTTACTTCTCCCGTCAAAACCGCGGCCTGAACTGCGGCTCCGTTACATACGCATTCCATCGGATCTATTCCTCTTTCAACTATTGAACCTACGTGTTTTTCTACAAATTTCTGGACTATAGGCATTCTTGTAGGTCCGCCGACGAGAATAACTTTCGTAAGATTTGAAACTGAAAGTTTCGCGTCAGAAAGAGCCTGGTCTATTGAAGCTTTGCATCTCTGCACGATAGAATCTACGAGATTTTCAAGAGTTGCTCTTGAAAGTTTTATAGCCAAATGTTTAGGACCCGAAGCGTCTGCCGTTATAAAAGGAAGATTGATATCTGTTTCAAGAACATTTGAAAGTTCAATCTTTGCTTTTTCAGCGGCTTCCTGAAGTCTCTGAACTGCCATTTTATCGTTTCTTAAATCTATTCCGTTTTCTTTTTTGAAAGTTTCTGCGATGTAATTGATTATCGCTTTATCCATATCTGTTCCGCCGAGCTGCGTATCGCCGGAAGTAGACAATACCTCAAACGTTCCTTCGGCGCCCATTTCCATAATAGTTACGTCGAGCGTTCCGCCGCCGAGATCGAATACCATTATTTTCTGCTCTTTGCCGACTTTATCAATACCGTAAGCAAGCGATGCCGCCGTAGGTTCGTTTACAAGCCTTACTACTTCAAGACCCGCGATTGCTCCCGCGTCTTTTGTAGCCTGTCTCTGGTGATCGTTAAAATATGCCGGAACGGTAATAACCGCTTTTTCAACTTTGGTGCCGAGATAAGCTTCCGCGTCTTTTTTAATTTTCTGCAAAATAAAAGCAGACAGCTGCTGAGGAGTAAAATCCTTGCCGTTTATCTGGTATTTAAAATCGGTTCCCATTTTTCTTTTAAATGCGGAAACTGTTCCTTCCGGATTTGTAACTGCCTGTCTTCTTGCCGGTTCTCCGACGAGAAGCTGTCCGTCTTTTGTGAAAGCCACATACGAAGGAAACGCTTTGCCGCCCAGCGTAGTTCCTTCAGCCGACGGAATAAGCGTAACTTTTCCGCCTTCCATTATTGCCGCAGCGGAATTTGATGTTCCCAAGTCTATTCCTATAATTTTACTCATGATACCCTCCGTTTATTTTTTAATTATTCTTTATCTTGTTCTTCTTTGTTTTCCTGTTTTTCTTCCTTCTGTTTCTCGGGCGCTTTTGCCACTTTTACCTTTGCGGCCCTCATAAGTTTTCCGTTAAATTTGTATCCGTTCTGGTAAACTTCAAGAATCGTTCCTTCCTCTTTGTCCGATTCAATCTGAACGAGCGCCTCGCAGAAATTCGGATCAAATTTTTTGTCCAGACATTCTATTTTTTCAACGCCTTCTTCTTTAAGCATTTTTGCAAATTCTTTTTGAATCATCTCAAGGCCGACCATTATGCTTTCAAGATTCTGCCCCGCTTTTACGCTCTGAAGAGCATGTTCAAAAACATCGTATATGCTTATCTGCTTTATAAGAATTTTTTCTCTGCCCCAGTTTAAAAAATCCTGTTTTTCTTTTTCGGTTCTTCTTCTGAAATTTTCAAAATCCGCTTTTAATCTCAGAAGCTGGTCGTAATATTCGTCGGCTTTTTTCTGCTTGTCCTCAACCGACTGTTTCAAAATATCAAGTTCCGAAATTTTTTCGTCTCTTGCCGCATCTTCGACATTTTGCGTATCCGTTGTTTCTTCGGCCGTCTTTTCCTTATCAATCATCGTCCTCATCCTCTCCTATGCCGGATAAATATCCGTTAACTATTGTTGAAACAGAATTTACAAGCGCTATCATTTTCTCGTATTCCATTCGTTTGGGACCTATTATTCCCAAAACCCCGACCACTCGGTTTCCGTAATTATAAGACGTCGTTATTACGCTTAAGTCTTTATGTTCAGCACCTATTCTGACCTGTATTTTGTTGTTCAAATCTCTGCCAATCATCTTCTTCAGCTTGTCTCTGTCTTCATTTAACTGCATTAAATATCTTGCCGATTCCAAATCTTTAAAATCCGGCACCGCCAAAACATTTGAAGCGCCGTCCATGTATATGTCGTCTCTTATGCTGTCTATAACTTCGCTTATGCATTCTGCAAAACCTATCATATTTTTCTGTTTTGTTTCGTATTTCTGTATTTCTCCGAATACTCTCTTGCCAGCCTCGGAAAGAGAAATCCCTCTTAATTTTCTGTTTAAAAATTTCTTGAGCTCTTCAAGATCTTCGGCGTCTATGCTTATGTTTACAAGCTTATTTTTAACGTCGCCCGTTTTTGTAAGAAGAACTACCAATATCTGGTCTTTTGCGACCTGAACAAGCTCAATATTTCTTATTTCGTTATTTTCAATCTTCGGAGCAAGAACAAAACCCGTATAATTTGATAATCCCGACAAAATTCTTGACGTCTGAGACAACAAAGTATCTATTTCTTTTGTTTTCTTTTCATACTCTTTTCTTATCTTTTCTTCTTCTTCAACGGCAAGCCTCTGCAATTCTACTATTGAATTAACGTATGCCCTGTATCCCGCGTCAGTCGGAATTCTTCCGGCCGAAGTGTGGGGATGGGTAAGATAGCCGTCTTTTTCAAGTTCGGCCATGAGACTTCTGAGCGTTGCCGGCGACAAATCAAAATCATATTCGCTTTCCAAAATATTAGACCCCACCGGTTTGCCTGTTTTTATAAACTGGTGGATAACAGCATGAAGCACTCTGGCCTTTCTTTCTTTTAAAATGTTCTCGGCAATCTGTCTCATTGTTTCACCCGTAATGAAAATATTTTTTAGCACTCATTTATCAACAGTGCCAATTATAACACAGATGTTTTGATTTGTCAAGCACCCTTTGCATGTGAGTGCTAATTAAAATAATGGATGGTGTTTTACGGTCTGAACTTCAGTTCTGCAATAGATTTATCGTCGGAATAAAGCTGTTTCATTTTTGCGACCATATCGTTATACTTTTGTTTCTGTCCGGTTCTGTCGTATACTATGGCAAGCCCTTTTAAACCTTCAAGATTATCCGGTACAAGTTCCAGCGCTTTAAAAAACGATTCTTCGGCTTTCTTGAAATTATTAGTCATAAAATATAAGCTGCCCATATTTATATATGTAAAGGCATATTCATTTTTTCTTCTCGGCTTCCAGTAATCCGCCTTTTTCATAAGTCTGTCCGGAGCCGTAAGGTGAGCGTCATATTCGGCAAAAGCTTTTTTATAATCTCCGTTCTGGGTATAAAGCCATGCAAGTCTGTAGTATGTCTCGGGGAAAATGGGGTCTATCATCTTATACTCGTCATAATATTTAACGGCCAGTTTAAAATATTCGTTTCGTTTTTTTAGAATTTCGGCCGCATTTTTTTCATCTTTTTCATTTAGCAAAGTATGATACCTGAGATTATATTCAACCCATAATTTTGTATAGAGAGCCCCGACCATAAATTTTGACTGGACGTAATTCGGGGCAAGCTTCCATAAAGCTTCGTATTCTTTGAGAGATTTTTCAACGTCGCCCTGCTGGAATCTGTCGTTAAAATTATTTGCCTTAAAATATCTGGGCATCAAAAACGACGGATTTTTTTCTATTGTTTTTGAGAAAAAATCTATGGA
>Ga0302240_1002325_pt1 | contig 12891 bp, 12 predicted proteins | sample AAG_UR_His_MG_FD_193538 | JGI IMG/M metagenome (GOLD analysis project Ga0302240, IMG submission 193538) | Enriched activated sludge microbial communities from anaerobic digester in WTTP, New Holstein, Wisconsin, United States - AAG_UR_His | ecosystem: Engineered > Bioreactor > Anaerobic >... | reverse complement strand
AATGTCAAGTTATTTTATGCGTTTTATAAATCTTTTTTTCAAAAACGTCAAAAAGAGTGGAGATACAGCTTACTCTCCACTCAACTTGGAATTAGATTAGATTAGATTTCTTAACTTAATGACATTGAGGAAACGGGTGTCTGACACCGCCTTCCACATCTCTTTATTGCTTCTAAGCGGCAACTTTCTTCTGATAATTGGCTATAATGCTGGTCGCATGGCCCATTGGGCAGACTTGACACCAGCTGCGGGGTTGATAGAAAAGGCCAAGCATGAGTCCAACCGCAAGGGATGCCGCCATAAAGCGAAACAGTGCCATGCCGATGGCTTGTATAGAGTCATGGTTATGGGAGAGGGATATAGTGAGCATAATGACCATGAGACTTAATAAGGCGTTTTTAAACATTGTGGTACGCATGAACACCGGCAGTGAATTCCTCAAGCTGACACGCTGAAGAAATTTCCCGAAGAGTGAACCTCGAGGGCAATAATGAGAGCAGTGAATTTTACCATGACCCCTTAAGGCGTGGATCATAGGGACGGTCATGCAAAGAACGGCACCGAGGCCGAAACGCAGATCAAGGACAGAGAGCGCAAGAAAGACTATCATGATGATCCAGGACCATGCCATATGAGATTTCTTCTTTGGTTTATGATGGGATTCTTTTGGAGTGCTTGCTGTAGGCTGCTTAAATGGAATGACTTTTTGGACCATGCTGATTTACCTCCGTCTTATCTTTGATGTCTGTTTGATTAATTTTAGCATCCCATACCCCTACGGGCGGGGGTGTGTTGGGCACATGTGATACTATACCGAAAGTAAGGTAGGATGTCAATTGATTCTGATCAAAAAAATGAATAAAAAATACAAAATACAATATTTAGTTTTAAGCATCACCTAAAAATTAATGAGGCGGAAGTGACATTAGACTGCAACACTAACTGATTAGAACGCTGATTAGAAAGTTCTTGACGAAATGATAAAATATGGTAATCTAATAGTACGACAAAAGGTATAAAATGTAAATAAGTGATGAAATTACCATTCTTGAGAAAGCAGGCGATTTCAGTGACCGAATCCATCCATTCTCTTTATAAAAGGATCATGACCGGCGTTTCCGGTAATAGTGGGATGCTGACGGTTGAGGCAGCGATCCTTATTCCCACAGCATTAATACTGTCAATATTGATTATTATGGTGATGCTTTTTGAGTTCCAGTCGATCTTAATGGTGGCAGGCGTGCACCAATACGGGATTATCGAAATTCATGAGGTGGAGACGCAGCGTTTGGACTTGAAAAATGGTCTGAAAGTGGCTGGATCCGTTGAAATGAGTCCGTCATTTGAAGTGGAAGGCGTGGCTGGAATTCGCACTTTAAAGTTAAATGCGATTTTGGATCCGGACCAACGCTGGCTGAAGAAACTGAGACCTATCAAGGTCCGGTCCTTTCACCTCAGATTGCCGGTGAATCTGTTGGTCTATGGGATGTATCAACTACAACCTGACATGAAGTCGGAAGAATAAGGCAATTTCGGATAGGTTATACTGATCATCCTGGTTTGAATGGGGGAAAGGCATGGCCAACGCTCAAATACAAAATCACAAGCGAAGTCTTAACTGTCAAAACAGGCGGCACTGCGATCCGGCTATTTCATTAGGGGAAAAGGGTGCCGTAACTTTGTTTGTGCTGCTAATGACCATGACGCTCACCATGCTCTTTGCAGCATTGGTTTCTTTTGGGACTAAACAGACGAGGCATGCGGAAATGCTCAGGACGCTGGAACTGACGGGGCAGTCGATTCTTCATACTTACGACCGGCGTCTATTGGAGGCCTACAGTTTGTTGGCGGTGGATCTTGAATGTGTGGAACCATCGGCCTACCTCTCTGGGCCTTCCGGACCGAATCTGAGTTGGAAACGGCCGGGAAGAAGGTGGACCTTTGAGCCGCGCCGCAGCCTTGATCAGCCGGCATATTTTATAGAGGCAGTGCGGCAGGCGGTTGCGGCGGGCGTTGCGGATGAGGTGCTGAACGGTTTTGTTGGAGGGCTTTCGGGAGTTCCGGTGTTGGGGAAGAGCGAAGAGGGGCTTTTGGAGGAAAATACTTCAGGTGCCAATTTTGAAGCGCATTTGAGTGGCACAGAGGAAGAGAGATCCAACGCTGATGATAGTGACGAGTCAGAAGTGACTAAAGAGCCGGAGAAATTGACGGAAGCGACACAGGCGGAGCGAGAACTTGCAGCTAAAGGCATCCGGTGGATCCGAAAAATTGGAAATACTGAAGAAGCCGGAGGGGTTCAAGATCCTCAGAACCAGGACCAAGACCAGGACCAGGACCAAACTCAGGACCAAACTCAGGATCAAACAATGGAGTCGGAATTGCAGGCTAAACTGGTCAGTCGCGATTACCTTGGTCCAAGAGCGGCCTTGTCGCCTTCAGACCGCGTGCCATTTCTTTTCTATGTCGCCCATCACTTCAGGCATTGGGTTGCTGACAGTCGGGCTGCCTTTTATATCACGACGCCGCAGCCGTCATTCTTCAAGGCTGAGCTGGAGTACATCCTATATGGTTATGATGATGAGGCCTTCAATAAGGCCAGAGCTTTTTCCGAGATTTACTTAATGCGGCTGGCGGGCAATGTGGCCCATGTCTCCGCCTGCAGTGAAAAACAGGAAGTGATCGGAGCAGTGGCGGGGGCGGTTAATGCTGTCACAGGCGTTCCGGCTCTGATTACCTCATCGGCACTCGCTCTGACTTGGGGTATGGCAGAGAGCAGGAGTGATTTTTTGCGGCTGCTAAACGGCGAAATGCTGCCTTGGGTGCATGTCACAGATGAAGCTTGGCGCACCCGGTTTGGTGATGGCGGCGACGAGGCGGCCGCTGCCACTCGTGACGCGCTGAAGCAAGATGACCCGACCCTGGCAGACTATGGAGACCACTTAATCGCTCTGCTTGCGGCAAAAGCAACAACAAGCCATGTGCTGCGGGTCATGGACTTGATTTTGATTGGAGATGGCGAGAATGGGATCGACCTCAGTCGCAGGGCGACGAGGTTTGCCATCCATGTTGAACCGGATGGCGGACTTCCGGGGGTGATCTGGGAAGATGGCTATGGATTGGATTAAGGGGTGGCGTGACCGCTGGCCGGACTGTTGGCTTAATCGCGGGCTTAACTGCGTGTTTAACCGCGTGCTCTACCGTGGACTTAACCGCAAAGGGGTGCTGACAGTTGAAGCCTCCATTGCGATTCCCCTGCTGTTGATGATGGGGTTGGGACTCGCTCAGTATCTGGGACATCTCAGAGCGGCAGAGGTTACCCGGCAGGCGTTTCATAACACCTGTATGCAGATTTCAGTCCAGGATCCGGCTGCGCTTCACTCGCCTGGGGGCACGAGTCTTGCTATGGCTGCCAATCTGGCGGCGGTTGATTATAAGGTGGAGCTTCAATATCTTTACCTTCGTGAGGATGACAAGGGGAATTTTGTAGCAAAACTTTACTGGGTACGCCGGGTTCCGATCATTGGCTATGTGGTGACCAGCTTTGAAAAGACCGGGCGTTCAATTTACAAGGCGAACGACCGACCCGGTGCCAGCGAGAGCTCAAATAAAGTGTCAGCTTTAGTCTTCGTCACCAACACTGGATCGAAATACCATGAAGCAGACTGCTTTCATCTCAGAAAATCCCGTCGTGAACTATTGCAGGACGAGGCAGAGCTTCAAGGCTACGAAGCCTGCGCACATTGTATATTGGAGGTACCGCTGTTTGAAAAAAAATAAGGATTTACGCCTGATGAACAAACCTGTGCCTGTCCAGGAGGATGTTGCGAAAGGGAGCAGCTGCAGTGTATACTGCGTACGCAGCTTGGAAGGACGCGGCAAGCGCTGTATTAAGAGGTATGACAAGCCGGTGAGTCAGACTTATTTGAAACTGCTGGATTTGATGCGGGCGCCAAGAGGTATGAATGTGCCGGTGGTGTTTCATTGGTCGGTTTCGGGACATCTTGGGGAAGAACTCCTGGTCGAAGAAGAATGGATTGAGGGGATGACCCTGAGGGCGATTATGTCCGCGACACCCCATATGGCTGTTTTGAATGCCATGAAGTGGTCGATTCAGCTCGCGACAACCCTTAGTCGTCTCCATGGAATCTATGGTTTTATTCACCATGATCTCAAGCCTGAGAATGTCATTATTGACCACTTTGAAGACGCTGTGCTGATTGATTTCGACTCAGCCAGGCCACTGGTGACGGTGGGGCGTAAGGTTTCTACGGCAAAGGCTGATGCGGAAAGGATTGGGGAAGGTACCGGGATCAAAGGCACCAAGGGCTATGCCCCGCCTGAAGCTAAGCTGTTTCCGGAAAGTTGTGATGCTGCGGTGGATTTATACAGTTTCGGGCGGATGTTTTTGGAAATCGCAGCCCTTGAGCCTCACTCCTTCAGCCCCGGTTTCTACGACGTGATGCGCCGGTGCACGCGGATCGAGTCAGCGTCGAGAATTGAAAGTGCCGTTGGGCTGCGTGAAGCGCTGATCAATCTGATCGGTGAAGGATAAACAATGGTCTCAGATCGAAAAAGTCAGATTACAAAAAATCGGATTACAAAAAATCAATATTTTAAGCCGTATAAAATTATTGCGACGTATAAATTATTTGTATATAATGAAAGCGAAAATAACCGATGGCCGTTCGCAGTACACTAATGGACTATGAGGAGGATATTATGGATCCCAGAATTGATCAATTGGCGAAAAATCTTGTGCAGTATTCCTGCCATGTACAACCTGGAGAAAAGGTGCTGATCCAAAGTGTAGGAGAAAGTCCCAAGCCTTTGGTCAGAGCCTTGGTTCGTGAGGTATACGCAGCAGGCGGACATCCTTTTGTGGAGCTCAAGGATCCTGTCCTCACCCGTGAAATAGTCATGCAGGGCGACGAAGCGCTCTACAAACTCTGGGAAGAGGTCGATCTCTATAAAATGCGCCAGATGGATGCCTATATTGGGATCTCCGGTGCGGATAACGTGAATGAAATGGCAGATGTGCCAAGTGCGAAAATGCGCCTCTATATGGAAAAATATCTCTCAAATCTGACCAATGAACGCGTCAACAATACCAAATGGGTTGTGCTGCGCTATCCGAACAGCTCAATGGCCCAACTTGCCTCAACGAGTCTTGAGCAATTCGAAGCATTTTATTTCGACGTCTGCAATCTCGATTATGGGAAGATGTCTAAAGCGATGGATGCTTTGGTTGAACGGCTTGATAAGACCCGTGAAATCAGAATAGTTGGTCAGGGAACGGATTTGTCCTTTTCAATCGGTGAAATCCCTGTTATTAAATGTGCCGGCGAAAACAACATACCGGACGGAGAAGTCTTTACGGCGCCTGTTAAAGACTCGGTCAACGGCGTTATATCTTACAATTGCCCTGCCGTCTACAATGGATTCACTTATGAAAACATTATCCTCAGGTTTGAAAATGGAAAAATTGTCGAGGCGACCGCCAATGACACTGAAAAGATCAATCAAGTCTTTGATACGGATGAAGGCGCCCGCTATGTGGGTGAATTTGCGATCGGGGTCAATCCGTATATCCTCAAACCTATGAAAGACACTTTGTTTGACGAAAAAATCATGGGCAGCTTCCACTTTACACCGGGCAGGGCTTATGAGGACGCTTCCAACGGCAATGCCTCCGCCATTCACTGGGATTTGGTCTGCATTCAAACTCCTGAATATGGTGGCGGGGAAATGTATTTCGACGGCGAATTGGTTCGTAAAGATGGCCGTTTCATAGCAGCGGATTTGGAAGTGCTGAATCCTGAGAATTTGAAGTAAATTTTGATCACACCGAAACGACTCACATGACGGATGCTCTGGTAAACGGGGCATCCGTTTTTGTAGATGGAAAAAGGTGTCTGACACCAATTTCCTCTTCACTGAGTTTTAACTTCAAGCCCACGCCGATGGTCGGATATGATACAATAAGATTTAAGATTGTTAAACGCGTGTTATTCGGAGGATCAATAATGGTTAGATCGCTGCTGACGACATTTTTTAAAATTGGATTATTCACTTTTGGCGGCGGTTACGCCATGATTCCACTGATTGAGGAGGAAATCGTCCGGAAAAAGGCTTGGATGACGGATGAAGAAATTGTGGATATCATCAGCGTTGCCCAGAGTCTGCCGGGACCAATTGCTGTCAATATGGCTGCTTTTATTGGATACAGACTCAGGAATCTGCGTGGCGCGCTCATGGCCTCATTGGGCGTTATTCTGCCGTCTTTTCTGATTATTGTGATCATAGCGCACTTGCTGATTAATGCGAACATCGCTGACAAGATCGAACCGGTCTTCAGCGGGCTGATGCCTGCCATCGCGGTTATGATCCTGATTTCGGCTTACCGGCTAGGGACAAAGGTATGGTGGACAAGGCGGAACAAGGTAATATTTGGACTGGCGGCTGTTTTGCTGATTGTCGCCGGCGTTCATCCGATCCTCGTCATCGCCGGCGGGATAGCCGTTGGACTGTTTTTCAACCGCATGTTTCAGCCTTTTGACAGCCCGCCTGCTGCTGTAAACACTGACAAAAAACAAGTCGGTGTGCTGGGTGTTGAAGACAGGGGGGGCAGCAAGTGAATCTGACTTTGATTTTGCAAATGACGCTGACCTTTCTTAAAATTGGCGCTTTCAGCTTTGGCGGTGGATACGCCATCCTGCCTGTGATCCGGCATGAGGTGGTCGGGATTCATCACTGGCTGACAGATCGTGAATTTCTTAATATTTTGTCCATCTCACAGGTGACACCGGGGCCGGTCGCCATTAATACCTCGACTTATGTCGGGTATAAAATGGGTGGCCTGCTTGGATCGATGGCGGCAACCATTGCAGTGGTCGTTGCCTGCATCACCTTGTCAATCCTGCTGGCGGGAAGGCTCTACCCGTACAGGGAGCACCGTCTGATTCGAAGTGTCTTTGGCGCCCTTCGTCCCATTGTGATCGCGCTGATTCTCAGCGCAGCGGTTTCTACGGGAGTGACGGTGGAATGGGACTTTCGTTCAGTGACCATCGGCGCAATAGCTTTTCTGCTGCTGACTCGCGTGAAGGTCAAAGTTACATGGGTGATGGGCATTTCGGGGCTGCTCGGGGCCGTGTTTTATGGACTGATGGGCTAAGTGTTGGAGGCGTGGTGTATGAAACGTTGGGTGATGGTGATTATAATCTTGCTGCTCTTGGTGTCGTCCTCGGCAGCGGGTTATTGGTATTTCAAGTACAATGAGCTCTCCGGACGCTATGCGGAGACGTTTTATCGATCCCTTGTGACGGTGGACGATCAAGTCATTCCAAGCGGCATGACCTATCTTGAGCATGAGGGGCGGCTGTTTCTGGATATCAGAATCGTGCAGGGCTGGCTGGATGAGGGCGCTTATGTCAGCCCCTCGGGAGAACGCCTTTACCTGAAATTTGACGCGCTCGGGTTCAAGTCGGGGGATCCGGCGACGGACATTTTTTTGAGCAAATCCCTGGAGACGCTGAGTCTTCCAATCTATGCGGTGGAAGATCAGAACTATGTCGAGCTCGAAGCGTTGTCGCGGCTGTTTCGCATGTACTGGACGCGCAATCTCGAAACGGGGATTATTAATATTGTGACCCATCGCGCTGAAGTGGTGAACGTGAAGGTGGCGAAGAAGACCTTTGCGACTTTGGATGGCGTTAAAACCTTTGAAATTATGACAAATGAGAATCTGACTGCCGTGAAGTCAGATGATGGGCATTTAAGTGTGGTTCATCCGGACGGTCGAATTGGGCTTATCGATGCCTCTGCGGTGTCGAGTATTCTGGAGGCAGATGTGCTTCCCCAGGTGGCGGCGCCGGGTGACCGAATCGTTCTGGAGAGAATCATCGCGGCCTGGGACCAGGTACATCGTTATGACCACAATTTCAACTTCAATGCGGCCGATGGTTCTGGTGTCGGTAATGTGATCATGCCAACCTGGTTCGATCTGAATGTCGACGGTATTGTGCTGAACCTGACGGATATGGCCTATGTCCTCAGCGCACAAGAGGCAGGCTGGCAGGTCTGGGGCCTCTACGCCAACCATTTCAGCCCCGCGTGGACCTCTGAAATGCTGCGGAGTGAAGCTTTGACGGATCGGACCATCGCCCATGTGGTCGCCTATTCTGTGGCGTTCGGGCTGGATGGGATCAACATAGACTTCGAAAATATGTATTTGAAGGATCAGGACCTTTTCACAGCTTATGTGGAAAAATTGTCTGATGCGCTGAAGCGGGTTGGGAAATGGGTTTCCGTTGATGTCACTGTACCGGAGGGGAGCGACCAATGGTCCAAGGTTTACGATCGTGAGGCGCTGTCTGGAGCGGTCGATTATATGTTCTTGATGGCTTACGACGAACACTGGGCGTCCAGTTCAAAGGCAGGCTCTGTGGCTTCCCGCGACTGGGTTGTGACGGGCATTGAAAAAAGTCTCGCTCTGATCCCGCGGGAGAAGCTGATCCTGGGCATGCCGCTGTATACCCGCATCTGGGAAGAGTCAGGCGCTTCGAAGAAGGTGAGCTCATCAACATTGAGTTATCTGAGGTCGGAGGAATGGCTGATGAATAAAAATTTAACGCCGGTGTACGACCCTAAGACGGGACAAAATTTTGTTGAATATCTGGCCGGTGCTTCGAAGTTTAAAGTTTGGCTGGAAGATGAAACCTCTTTGACTATGAGGCTTGATCTAATGGAACAATACAAACTTCCGGGGTTGGGTTTATGGTCTGTGGATTTTGCGAGTGAAGAGGTATGGGAGATTATAAAAAGCCGTTGAAGGGTATAATACGAAGGTCAGCGATAGGCGACTGAGGTCACGGCAGTAATGAACGACGACTGGGCTGAGCCCTAATGAAGAATTGGATGAGGTGATCCTGTGGACTTTTATGAGATGCTTGGACGATATTATGATGTGATCTTCCCGACCAATGAGAAGCATTTAACTTACCTAAAAAGCATGCTGCCTGAGCGTGGCCGGGTTCTGGATGTGGGTTGTGCAACGGGTACTTATGCGATTCCGCTCGCAAGACTTGGATATGAGGTGTGTGCATTTGATACCGACTCACCTATGGTCGAACAGCTGGTCTCGAAAACGGAAAATGATGATAAGCCTCCCAGAGCGTTGGTCTATGATATGCGGCGCTTGTCGGATCTGAATGTTGGCGCTTTTGACCTGATTTATTCCATAGGAAACACCATTGTTCATCTGGATACGCTTGACGAAGTCAATAAGCTGATGAAGGATTGCTATGAAAAACTTAATGACGGGGGCTCGGTTGTCATTCAAACGGTCAATTATGACCGCGTACTGGACCGTAATGAACTTTCGCTGCCGTTGATTGACCGACAGGAAGGCCGCGTGCGATTCCACAGGTCTTATGAAATTAAAGATGCGCATATTGTTTTTAACGGGCAGCTGGAAATTGAAGGTGAGGGAAAACTCGAAGCCTCGACGATTCTTTTGCCAATTGTTTCAAAGGATCTCGCAGGCGCTCTTGAAGCGGCTGGATTTAAGACTATCAAACTCCTAGGCGGTTTTGACGGATCGGAGTATACATCGGAGAGTCCGGCCATAATCGCTGTCGCAACTCGATGAGTTTATGTTAAAAGTGATCAAATAAATAACTATACAAGTTATACAAATGTCGCCTTCGTTTTCGGAGGCGGCATTTTATTTTATAAAATATATTTAATGGGACGTAAACTTGCAAGAAGAAAACGAGGATGCAAGATTTCTGTTTTGTACTTGTAAAAAAACATTGATAAATGGCTAATTCAATGGAATTTGGGGTTGCAAAATGAAAGTTTGGTGATTATAATATTCATTAATAGTTCGAGACATACCAATGTGATATCAAAAACAACTCAGGGATGATGAACTAAAACAAAAACAGGTTTGCAGGAATATACAGGTAGAGATTCATAACTGAGAATGGCGTCAGGTCTGAATGGGTTTGGTGCTGGGATGAAGCAGTCTGGCATAATGTGCTGAATCACTTGTAAGCTGGTGAATGCAAGGGTTCGAAAGATCCAGGAAAAACAGCACAGGTATAAAAAAACAAAAATACGAATAATATAACTTGTTTTATAATGACTGGTTTGAAATCTTTATTTAGATAAAAGAAAAATATATTTCATTTGTTTTCGCAAAATGAAAGTTGTAAAATGCAAACTTGCAAAAATAGATAAAAAATATAAATTAATATCAAAAAAAGTATTGCAAAATGAAAGATCATCCCTTATAATAATCACAAGAGGTTAAGCAATACATAAAAAACTTAAGGAGGGCATTATGGATAAATACTTAAGCAAAGATCAATGGAACGTGGAAGTATGCAAACGTTGTGGAGATGAAAAGAAAGTTAACCGCTTTGGTGTATGCGAAACTTGCGATCATGAAATTGATAACGATTATGCAGGGATCTACGGCTACAAAGAGATGGAAAACTAATAGATCATAATCATTGACTAGGAGGAAAAAATATGGAGAAATATATAAGCAAAGATCAATGGACATTAGAAACCTGCAAGCGCTGCGGAGATGAGAAGAAAGTCAATCGTTTTGGTGTTTGCGATTCATGTGAGCACGAAATCGATAATGATTATGCTGGTCTCTACGGTTACAAGGAGATGGAAAACTAAAATGATTCAGCCTGAGCCCAGAAACTGAGCGCCCTCGTCGAAGAAAAAGTCGACCGGGGCGCATTTTTTATTTTATAAAATGTATAGCTTGCAAAACAAGATTCTTTTTGGAGTTAAAAATGCAAGTTAAACGTTATGTATTTGCAAAAATACATAGTAAAATTGAGCTTTCACTGAAAAAAGGGGTTGTAAAATGAAAGATTACCTCATATAATAATCACAAAGAGAATAATTGTATACAATTATTCGATAAGGGAGGAAAACAATATGGAGAAGTACATCAGCAAAGATCAATGGAAAGTAGAAACTTGCAAGCGCTGTGGAGATGAAAAGAAAGTCAATCGTTTTGGTGTTTGTGACGCATGCGATCACGAAATCGACAATGATTATGCTGGTCTCTACGGTTACAAGGAGATGGAAAATTAAAATGTGCCAATCTGGCCCCAGAAGTTAAACGCCTTTGTCGCTTATCATGACAAAGGCGTTTGGTGTTTTTTGAGATGTTTCAGCCTTTTACTACGGCCAGGGTTTTCATTCTCTTGACGGGTTCGATCAGATCGAGCTCATTTTTTATGACATCATCTATGTCCTTATAAGCCAGCCGGGACTCCTCGCCGAGATCCCCTTTTTTGACTTTTCCGAGGACAACATTTTGATGTTCTAAATCTTTCAGCGTCTCCTGAAGTGAATATCGCTTCTTCGCTTCATGGCGGCTCATCCTGCGCCCGGCGCCGTGAGAACAGGAATTAAAGCTCTCGGTGCTGCCTTTTCCGCGGACCAGATAGGAATAGCTGCCCATGGCGCCGGGGATGATGCCTGTTTCGTCCTTCATAACCCGAATAGCGCCTTTCCGGTGGACCCAGAGCGCTTGACCATCATGGCGTTCGTGGCTGGCGTAATTGTGATGACAATGGTGGTGCGCCAGAATCTCAAATGTGTGCTTTGACAAGCGCGGCGCCAGCGCCTTTTCAACGATGCCGCAGACCCTTTCCATCATAACTTCGCGGTTTTCGTGGGCGAAGTCAAGGGCAAACTGCATCCAGCGGATGTAAGCCTGACCTTCCGGAGTGTCAACAGGGAGATAGGCCAGATCCCACTTTGAGGGAATGGACGGCTGCAATCGGCCGCTCAATGATTTTGCCAGTTTGTTGTAGTGGGTACACAACGTATGGCCCACATTTCTGGAACCCGAATGAACCATCAGGCAAAGATAGCCCTCGTCATCTTCCTGCAGTTCAATAAAATGGTTGCCTCCGCCTAAAGTCCCGACCTGAAAGCAAGCCCGCTCGAGTTCCTGAACTAATGCTTGTTCAAAGTCTTGGATTTTAATACCTGAGAGGACTTTCTCAAATCTGTCCGCTGCCTGACAAGGCTGCTTATGCTTATGATGTTCAAAGCCGGTAGGAATCGCCCGTAGGATTTCGTTGACGATGACTTCCAAAAGTCGAGTGTCTGTGCTGTCCTTAAAAACTTCAGCAACTTTGACGGAGGTTTGTTCAAAAACTACACCACAGCCTATATCGACGCCAACCGCATTCGGGATAATGACCTCCCGCGCAGCCAGTACACCGCCAATAGGCATGCCATAACCGCTGTGGGTATCCGGCATTAAGGCAATCCAACCATGGGCAAAGGGCAGATTTGAGAGATTTCTGGCCTGTTCCAGACAGACGGGTTCCAGTTCTCCGGCATTATCGAGCCAGACTTTTATAGGGAGTTTTTGGCGGTTGGGGTCAAAAAGGGTGAACATGATGTGCCTCCTTTAGGAATGCGTGAGATCTTCTATACAATCTTATCATAACACTGCTCCTTCTGTAACAAAGCCACAAACATCAAAGGTCTGGCTCGATACGGTGAACACCTGCTCAAGGAGAATTCCCATACGCGATTTAATTCAGATTTAGCGGGGTATAAACGACTATGTGTCCTCCACTGTACCTATTTTTCAGGAAATCTGGCATAGACAGCAGGCGGATGTAAATTTTTTCACTTCAAGTCGTTTAATAAAAAGCAAAAACACTCGACTTATAGTGAAGTTTTTACTATAATTGTCCCGGAAGATTAACTATTCAAAGGAGGTTGAAAAATGGCCAAGGCCCTTATCATCGGAGCTGGTGGTGTCGCCCAAGTCGTTGTTCACAAATGTTGTCAAAATCCTGACGTATTCGAGGAAATCTGCATAGCAAGCAGAACCAAGTC
>Ga0302240_1002322_pt1 | contig 12899 bp, 11 predicted proteins | sample AAG_UR_His_MG_FD_193538 | JGI IMG/M metagenome (GOLD analysis project Ga0302240, IMG submission 193538) | Enriched activated sludge microbial communities from anaerobic digester in WTTP, New Holstein, Wisconsin, United States - AAG_UR_His | ecosystem: Engineered > Bioreactor > Anaerobic >... | reverse complement strand
ACAGCACCTTAATTCGAAGTGGGGGTTTGCATAGTGACGACTTTGTGGCCAAAACTGCCTATTTTTGATGTCCAAAGTTGAAGAGTTTTCTTGACCAAAACTGACTAATTTATTTTACCATTCACAGGTGGTAAAAATTTATATAAAATCATTTACTTTACTCGGAAAAATAAATGTCCTATCCTCGATTATCTTATGAAAATTCCCAAAAAAGATGTTGCCAAAACATTAAGGGAGATTGACCTTCTTGAAGAATTTGGACTTTCACTAGGTATGCCTTATATTAAGAAACTAACTGGAACAAAGGACCTGTGGGAATTGAGGATAAAACAGTCAACACACAATTATCGAATATTCTTTTTTACTATGAAAGATCAACAGTTCGTTTTACTAAATGCATTTCACAAGAAATCATTAAAAACACCTTCAAAAGAACTTTATAAAGCTGTTGAGTACATGAACGAATTCCTCGAAAGGAGCTATAATGATGGATCATAACAAGATAAAAAAGATACTCTTCAATGATGATGAACTTAAAAATGAATACAATGAATTAAGTCCGATTTATGAGTTGAAAAAAGAAATTATTCGACTTCGTCTTGAGAAAGGACTATCTCAAAGAGATTTGGCAGATTTAATAGGTACAAAACAATCCGCAATATCGAGACTGGAAAATGGCTCCTATAATCCAACGGTTGAATTTCTCAATCGCGTCGCTCATTCTCTCGGTAAAGAATTGCACATTACATTCAATTAGTTAATCTGTGGATTTTGTGGGATTGAATGACCATCGGCTAAGCCCGCTTTTAAGAATTTCTGTGATGTATGCATGATCTCAACGAATAGTGGTATTTAAAGTATGTAAACTATCTGCCCAAGAATCACTGGGTTTAGCACACGTCTCACACGAGGAGTCTTGGTCATGGAGAAATTTATAGACAAGCAGCTCAAACGCGTTTCGAGGCAGGAACGGCGGCTCATGAAAGATCAGCGCGAATCCTGGATCAGCTATAGGACGCGGCCTGCCAGAGAAAAGCTGGATGCCGCCATACCTGACAAGTTGAAATCTACGCTGGAAACCGCCTTTTACAAAGGGTTTAAATTGGTTTTTGAAAAAGGGGCGCCGGTGATTGACAAAACCTATAATAAGGAAAAGATTTTGCTGCAGCATGAAGCGCGGGATGAAATTTTTATGGATGCGCCCACGCATAGAAATTTGAATAAGGTGCACCGTCGGGCTAAGAATGCAGGCTCGGCCAATACGCTGATCACTGCGGTTGAGGGTGGGACGCTGGGACTGCTGGGCATAGGGCTGCCTGATATCCCGCTGTTTATTGGGATGCTGATGCGAACGCTGCATGAAACCGGTTTGAGTTATGGCGTGGACACGGAGCTGTATGAGGAAAGAATATATGCCCTTTTGTTGATTTGCGCGGCGTTGACAGAAAATGAGGAGCGGCGGAGATTTAACCATAAGATTCTGCTTTTTGAAAAGCGGCTGCAAAACGGCATACCGCTAGGGATGAATTTGGAGGATCAGATTAAAGAAACGGCCACAGTCCTTTCACAAGCCTTGTTGACGGCGAAATTTATTCAAGGACTTCCGGTAGTGGGCGTCGTGGGCGGTGCGGTGAATTATGCTGTGACGCGAAGAGTAGCTAATTTTGCGCGATTGAAATACAAAAAAAGATATTTGCTGGCAAAGATTAACGAATAGAAAAAGGCGTGATTCCTACTTGGGGGATCACGCCTTTCTTAAGGTTAAGTTGATTATAACAAGAAGCACACGGCTCCGCTTAACAGCTGCCTCAGCCAAAGCCTGAGGTTTTTGGCATTGAGAATCCTGATCCACTGCCGTTTAATCCGCTGCCTTTACTGCTGCCTCCAACATTGACCGCAGTGTATCTGGTCTTTATTTGTGAGCTGTTGCATTCCGGGCATCTCTGCTGTTCTCTGCTGCTAATACTGCAAAAGACTGAGAACTTGTGCCCGCAGTCTGAACATAACAAATCATAACTAGGCATTTTGCACCTCCAAACCACATTCAACCCCCTGGTGTAGGGGGGGTTCTTTAAGTTTACAAAAAACGTGACTGGAAGTCAAATGATATTAGATATCACAAGCTCTGGCACTGTTTTTGTTTTTGTCCGCGTCACCAAGTTCAAACCTGTCCGCGTCACCAACCTCAAACCTGTCCGCGTCACCAACCCAAAACCTGTCCGCGTCCCCCACCCACAATTCCATTAAATTTCAGTGACTTTAATGCCGCCTCAGACCATTATATGGTATAATTACGCTGAAATTATAAGGAGGATTTACATGGACAAAAAACCTACAAGACCAACCGGCTCAGCACGTCCAGCCAATCCACACAGGACGGAAGGCAGAAATGGCGAGGGTGCGTCAAATAACGGAGCGACCAGACGGTCATCAGGCAGCAGAAAGAAACAGAAGAAGCCACTTGGCAAACGCATCTGGAAAGCCATCTTTAATCTCATAATCTTATTCGTCATCCTGGGAATGATTGGCGCCGGCATTGCCTATGCCTATGCTAAAAATGTCGTCTCTGACTTGCCGCCTATTGATCCCTCAAAAATCAATGAGCTGCTCGGGGAGAACTCTGTCATCCTGGACTCAAATGGGGAATTGATGGAAACCCTTCAGAACGACGGCCTCAGAACCATCATCAAATATGAGGACATGAGTCCTAACCTGATCAACGCCTTCGTTGCTGTCGAGGACAAAACCTTCTTCGAGCACAATGGATTCAACTACGTGCGCCTGGTCGGTTCCGTCGTCAACAGCGTCACAAAAGGTGTTCGGATCCAGGGCACCAGCACCATTACACAGCAGCTCGCCAGAAACCTTTACCTAGTGGAGAGCAAGTCCGCGCGCACCCTAGACCGAAAAATCAAAGAAGCCTATTATACATTGGAGCTCGAAAATCTCCTCGATAAAAAGCAGATTATCGAAGCCTACCTGAACACCATCTGGCTCGGCGCAGGCGCCAACGGCGTTCAAGCCGCGGCCAAGTCCTATTTCAGCAAAGACGCCAGCGAGCTCGACCTCGTCGAGTCGGCCATCCTGGCCGGCATCCCATCCAGTCCGGCCAACTATACCCCAATGCTGCGGCTGGAAAAAGCAGACATCACTGACGGCAGCCGGATCATTGACGATTCGGACAGCCAGTACACCCTGGTTTACAATGACACCGCTGAAAAACGCTATAAGACTGTCACTAAGCTCATGCTCGAAAACGGCGTGATCACCCAGGAAGAGTACGACAGCATCAAAGACGTCGACCTCTTCGAGCGCATCAAGCCCAGCAAACTGAGCAATGATGACATCAGCTCCTACTTCGCGGACATGGTCCGCGACGACGTCCTGGACGGCCTCATGACGCAGTACGGCTACACGAAAGATGAAGCCACCACCATGCTCTTCACCAAGGGCCTTCAGATCCACACCACCATCGACCTCGAGCTGCAAAAAAAGCTGGAAGCGACTTATGACAAGTACTACGACAGCATGCCAAAGGTCGTCGTACGCTTCAATCCCGGCGGCAACGTCATCGCACCGGATGGCCGCATCCTGCTTTACAAGTATGAGAACCTCGTCAACGACGCCGGCCAGCTGGTGATCCCGGATGGCGACTACAAATACGACGACTGGGGCAACCTGGTCATCTTCAAGGACCGACGCTTCAATCTCTACGCCAACCGTCAGGATGGCAAACTCGTCTCCGTCCAAATGGTCATCAAAAACGTCTTCAAGGCCAGCGAACTGAGTTCCAGCCCAAGTGGCGTGAAAAACATCTCCAACTTCAAAACCTACTCCGGCCGTGAAGTGGCCATTCCCCATGATGTCAAAACCCTTGATGAACAAGGCAACCTGGTCATCAGCAAAGATTTTCTGACCAAAAATCCTAAGTTTTTTACATCCGGCGACAACAACGCGCTGCTGGTTGCCAAAGACCATTTTGGCTTCAGCGATCAGGGCATTGTCCAGCCACAGTCCTCAACGGTCATTATAGACTATTATACCGGCCAGCTTAAGGCCGTTGTGGGCGGACGCAACATCACCGGCCAGAAGATCTACAACCGCGCGGTCAATCCGCGTCAGCCCGGTTCCTCCATCAAGCCACTGGCGGTGTATCTCCCGGCACTTGACACAAAAAAATTCACCGCTGCCAGCATAGTGGACGACAGCCCCGTGTATCTCAAAGGCGGTACGGACCGCTGGCCTCTGAACTGGTATGAAGGCTCGACCAAATATTGGGGTCTTCAGACGATACGCGAATCCGTCGAATGGTCCATCAACGTCAACGCGGCCAAAGTCGCCCAGGCAGTGGGTCTTCAAACCTCCGTGGACTACCTGAAAAAGATGGGCATCACGAGTGTGGTGGAGTCCGGTGCTTACAATGACATGAACCTCGCCGCAATGTCACTGGGCGGCATGTCTGTGGGTATTTCCCCTCTTGAAATGGCACAGGCTTACGGGTCCATCGCGAACGGCGGCGTCCTGAATAAAACGACGACGTTTACCAAAGTCATTGATAACCGCGGCAACGTGATCCTGGAAAATGAACCGCATCTCACCCGCGTCGCGGATGAAAAAGCAGCGTATATTATGCAGGATATCCTTCGCACCACGGTCACCAACGGCCTTGCCAAGGTCGCCGCGATCCGAAACGGGAACACGGGCATTCCTGTGGCCGGCAAAACCGGTACCACCTCGAATCAGATCGACGCCTGGTTTGTCGGCTTCACCCCTTACTACACAGCCAGCGTCTGGTTTGGCAATGACGTCAACATGCCGCTGGACCAAGGCTCAAAGGTAGCAGCCCAGTTCTGGAATCATGTCATGACTACGGTTCACGAAGGCTATGACAATCGGAATTTCAAAGCGGTTGACGGTTTGATTACCCTCTCGGTCGATACCAAGTCCGGCATGCTTCCGTCTGAGCTTTCTGCCCTCGACCCTCGAGGAACGGTCAAAAATGAAATTTTCATCCCGGGTACAGAGCCAACTATAGTGGACAACGTCCACGTCCAGGCTCAGATTTGTACAGAAAGCAACTTGCTTGCCAACGAATATTGTCCTGTGGAGACCATCGAATCCAGAGTTCTCGTCCAGCGACCAATTCCGCTGTCACCGGAAGATCTCGGCTTTGTCAGGGACGCGGCTTTTGAGGTGCCAACGTTACCTTGCAATATTCACAGTGAAGCAACCTATGTCCCGCCTGCTCCGGCACACATCACACCAATGGGCGACGGACGCTACTACGTCATCCTTCCATTCCAGCTTAAATTCCTGGACGGATCTGTCTTTACCGCTCCGGTGGACTCCATCATCAACGAAGATCTCTCCATTCAGCTGCCGGATGGCACGATTCGAGAGCCAAGGAACTTCCAGTATCCGCCTGATATCGAGACCCTCCTCGGTCCGAAACCGACCACGAACCCCGGCACCAACTCGGACGGCAGCCCGGGAACTGTTCAACAGCCGAGCGCGGACGAGCTGATCGACGAGGTCGACAGCGCGATCAACAATTAAAACACCCAAAAAATTAAGTATGCCGATGGTTTTGGAAAGCACAACCATCGGCATATTTTTTATTTTTTTAAATATCATACCTGAATATATTGGTGATCCTTATCGATAAGATGCACGCTCACAAGCGCCCCAAACTCGCCCGCCAGCGCTGCTGCCAGCTGATTCCGGGCCGCGAGGACCTGGTCCAGGTTCTGACCGTTGAAGCCATCCACCGGAAACAGCACATTTCTGGAGTCCTGTGTGACTTTGCCCCACTCGGATTGCCGCCAGATCCAGCGGCGGGTTCTGACACGGCCGGAATCGCCGTAGATGAGCTCCCCTGCAGGCAGGACCTCTTCCTGGTCTGAGCCCAGGGCTACGAAGGTTTCGCCTTCCCTGGAGAAGCGGACCTCGAAGTCCCCGCCCAGCTGGTCAAGGTCGTGGGCTCCCATGGGCACCGCGTAGTTCAGGGAGATGCCGTTGACCAGGTCGATCACCGGGTGAATGAACGGAAGCGCTGCACCGTTCAGCACCCGCTTGCCCATGGCCTCAATGGAGCTCGGAAAGCGGTTCGGGTTGATGCCGATAGTCTCAAAAGCCTCCCTATACGGCACCAGATCCGGATGTTCCTTATAGTCACAGTGGCAGTGCCGGTCGCGAAACACTGCTTCGCCGGAGCGCAGCACGTCCTGAGGCATATGCGTGTGACGGTGGACATCGATCCCGCGGGCTACCACGACGCCAACCACGTATTCCGGCAGTTTCTCAAACACTGCGTCTTCTACCATAAATTTCACTGCAATCGACTCCTTTCGGATTTAGTCCTTAATTGGTACGGCCAGCGGCTGCCGCTGAAAACGCTGGATGTCTCTCCCCTCCAGGGCCCGCTGGATCAAGCCCTCGACATCCAGTTTCGACTCCGAGGCCTCAATGTGCTTCAGTTTCGGCTTCGTGACCACCTTGGACGGCAGGAACACCGTGCAGCAGTCTTCAAAAGGCAGGATCGAGGTTTCATAGGTGCCTATGGTTCTGGCTACCTCTACAATATCGTTCTTGTCGTAAGCGATCAGCGGGCGGAAGACCGGCAGATTCACACGGGCGTTTGTCACGGTAAGACCTTCAATAGTCTGCGACGCCACCTGGCCAATGTTCTCGCCGGTGATCAGCGCCTGAGCGCCGGTCTCCAGGGCGACTTGCTCTGCCAGGGCCATCATGAACCGTCTGGAGAGGATCGTCATTTCTTCTTCAGGACAGTTTTCCATGATCGCCTGCTGGATTTCCAGCAAATTGATGGAGGTGACTTCAATGCTCCCCGTAAAGACCGCAAGCTGTCTGGCCAGGTCGTAGACCTTTTCCTGGGCGCGCTCACTGGTGAAAGGATAGGAATGGAAATGGACCGCAGACAGCGTCACGCCACGGCGCGCCATCATCCAGCCGGCCACCGGGCTGTCAATGCCACCGGACAGCAGGAGAACTGCCTTACCGGCAGTACCGTAAGGCATGCCGCCATGGCAGCGGATTTCTCTCGAATAAATGTAGGCTCTGTCTCTAATCTCTACGTTGACCAGAAACTGGGGCGAATGAACGTCGACTTGCAGACCTTCCACCTGGCTCAGCAATATGCCGCCGAGGGCTTTGCAGATCTCTGGAGAGGTCATAGGGAAGCGCTTGTCGCTGCGCCTGGCTTCTACTTTAAAACGCGTCATGCCTGTCTCGGCTTTCAGCGCTTTGACTTGCGCTGCCGCTGCTGCTCCGATTTTCTCAAAGTCAGGATCGACCTCGACCCCAGGGCAAAGGGCGACGAGTCCAAAGACGCGCTGGGCTTTTTCCAGCACCTCGGCCTCGTCCTCCAGGTCGTAGTTCATGTACATGCGGCCGAATTCCTTGGCGACCTTGACGTGTTTGATTCCTCTGACCGCTCCTTTGAGATTGTCCATCAGGCGGTTTTCGAAGAATTTTCTGTTTTGTCCTTTTAAGGTGATTTCACCGATCTTGACCAGCGTAAAGCCTCTCTCACTCATATTTACCTTCTCCTCATGATCCGTCCCAGGGAGGTGCTCGCCTGTCGGATGATCTTAATAGCTTGGTCGATGTCTTCTTCCGTGGTGTGGACACTCAGGCTGAACCGCAGGGCGCTGTCAATTCTGGCCTCTGAAAGGCCGAGGGCCGTCAGAACGTGGGACGCTTTTCGGTCCTTCGAATGGCAGGCGGAACCGCTGGAGACGTAGACGCCGTCCTTCTCGAGGGTGTGCAGCAACACTTCGGATTTCAGACCTGTAAACGATGCGTTGATCACGTGGGGCGCCCCGTCAGCCGGGCTGTTGATGACGACGTGTTCTATGGAGACGAGACCCTCCCAGAGGCGGTCCCTCAGGGCGTATAAGTGGGTTGCGGCGTCCATCGGCAGAGCCTTGAAAGCGGCCTCCATGCCCAGGATGCCTGGCACATTCTCCGTCCCAGGGCGGATGCCCCCCTGCTGACCTCCGCCGAAGACGAGTGGCTTCAGACGGACGGCTTTGTCTCGGTAGAGGAAACCTACGCCTTTCGGGCCATGAATTTTGTGGGCGCTGGCGGTGAGCAGGTCGATGCCCATGGCGCGCACGTCGATGGGCAGCTTGCCAAAGGACTGGACCGCGTCCACGTGGAACACCGGAAGGTCGTCTCGGTCCCGGACGGATCGCAGACGTCCCTTGAGGTTGACGCCAAGGTCGAAGACGGCGCCCGTCTCGTTGTTGACGTGCATCAGGCTGATCAGGCCAGTCTCGGGTCTGACGGCCTCCAGCACCTGCTCAGGAGTGATGGCGCCGTTTGTGTCGGGTTTCAGAAGCGTCACTTCAAAACCGCGTTTTTCCCATTCCAGGACCGTCTCCAGCACGGAGCTGTGTTCCAAGGCGGAGGTTATGATGTGGCGCCGGCTTGGCCGCAGCAGTGCCGCCACCCCCGAGATGGCCAGGTTGTTAGCCTCCGTGCCGCCAGAGGTGTAGAGGATCTCCCCTTTGTCCGCAGGCGCTTTGATAGCGTGCAAGAAGGTCTGGCTCGCGGCTTTGATCCGCTTCTCCGCCTCAAGCCCCTTCCTGTGAAGCGACGAAGGATTCCCATACCACCCCGCCAGCGCCCCATTCATTGCTTCAATTGCCTCAGAACACACCGGTGTGGTCGCGCTATGATCAAGATATATTTCATGATTTTCTCTGTTTTCCATAAATTTCACCTTCCCTAACTTAAATATTATACCGTATGGTGGGTGACGCGGACAGTTTTTGTTTTGGTGACGCGGACAACTTTCAACTTGGTGACGCGGATAACTTTCAACTTGGGGACGCGGACCGTAACACAACTGCAACATTCCCCCCTGTGCCCCAACAATCCCGCCCCACTTCTGCAACATAATCCCGCAATAATAATGACCTGCTCCTCAAGATTTGTTATACTTATAGAGGTTCTAACCATGATCCAACAAAAGCCAAAATTCAATATGTCATTTAACATACTGTTGAGGGGGCATTTCCTTGAAGAAAGTCGCAGTAGTCTTTACCGGCGGCACCATTTCCATGAAGGTCGACAAACGCCTTGAAGCTGCCATACCCGCTATGTCCAGCCAGGAGATCCTGTCCATGGTCACCAATATTGACAAATTCGCGGACGTGGAAACCATAACCTTTGGCAAATTCCCCGGCCCGCATATGAACCCGGATCGCATCATGGAACTCAATCAACTTGTGAAATCCTTAATAGCCAGAGAGGACATCGATGGCGTCGTCATCACCCATGGCACCGACACCATTGAAGAAACCGCTTTCTTCCTCGATCTCAGCCTGCCGGATCACAAACCCATAGTCATGGTCGCCGCCATGCGAAACGGCTCCGAACTCGGTTACGACGGCCCAAGCAACCTCTCTGCCGCCATCTGCACCGCCATCTCGGACCAAGCCCGCGGCAAAGGCGTCCTCCTCGTCATGAACAACGAAATCAACTCCGCCCAGGAAGTGACCAAGACCCACACCATGAGCCTGGATACCTTCAAGTCCATGGAATTCGGTCCACTGGGGATCATCGACAACGACGAGGCCATTTTCTACCGCGACATCGTCCGCCACCCCCACATCGACACCGACTTCTATGTCAAAGATGTCTACTTGATCAAAAGCGTCGTCGGCATGGATTCCGAATTCATCGACTTCTGCATCTCAAAAGGTGCCAAAGGCATCATCATTGAAGGCATGGGCCGCGGCAACCTCCCACCTGAAATGGTCCCCGGCGTCCTGCGCGCCATCGAAAAAGACATTCGCGTGGTTATGGTCTCCCGCTGCCCTATGGGCCGCGTCTACGATTCCTACGGCTACGAAGGCGGCGGCAAAATGCTCCGCAACGCCGGCGTCATCTTCGGCGGCAACCTCAACGGCCAAAAGGCCCGCATCAAACTCATGCTGGCCCTCACCGTCTATCACGACCTCGCCAGCATTAAGCAATTTTTCGAAAAAGATCTCTACAGCAAGTAATTAACCTTTATAGCCCAAAAACAAAGAGAGCCAAGACCGTTTTTGCCGATGGTCCTGGCTCTTTTCACTCCAACACAACCAACCCAATTGGCCGGCGTCATCCTCGAAATAACTGCTTCAGCAAACAACAATGTCTCAGCGTTTACCCCATCGAGTCCTGAAGCCTATTGCGTTTCATACGCCAACTTCACGCTCTTTGACACCAGCATGGTCACTATAAATGCGGCCAAAGTCCTGAGACCCAGCAGAAGCCATCCGTTTGCCCCAACGGCCACAAACAGCAGCGTATCCTCCACGACCGCATGACAGCACGCCAGGAAAATGGACACCAGCGTCAAACTGCGCATATCGATCTCGCCTTCTTGAGCGCTCTGAATGATGACACCTGAACCATAGGCCAGTCCAAAAATCAATCCAACTGCCAGCGGAAATGCTGCCGACCTCTGAACCCCCAAAAACCTCGTTAACGGCCGAAGTCCCGCAGAAATTACATCCATAACTTTATATTTTCGAGCGAACTCCATTACAATCATCAAAGGGAAAACTATAATAGCGATGCTCCAAACAGACTTCAGAGATCCAAACACCGCTTCCTTCAAAACCTCAATCACATTAAAATCGATTCCCATCACAAGGCAGCCCCCTAAATCGTCAAATTCAGCAATATACCCGAAATCACTGCCAAGCCCATTCTGACCGACAAAATCATAGGGATGCTGACCCCGACCCGTTTCGAGACTGCTGTCTCCACCAGAAGTGAATGTGAAAATGACAGCATCACTGCCATGATAGTAATCTGCTTCATGGTAAGCGGCAGCGTGGCCATTACCCCAATCCCTGCGTACAGGTTGAGCAGATTACCCATGACCATAGCAATAGCCGCTTCTCCAGGCAAACCAAAAAGTTGCATCACCGGCTCAAACAAAATGGCAATCCAGCCGATGACTGGGGTATACTTAAGAATAGTGACGATAATATAAATTGGCACAATGACCTTCGCCAGTGTCCAAGTTGTCTTCAAACCCTTCTCGGTCCCATCTTTCAGGGTAGACATAAATACATCCATTTAATCACCTGCTTTATTAGTTTCACTTTAACAAAGGAGCGAGCGCCATGATGACCACTCAAAAGTCCTTGCAACCCAGTAAAGAAAGTCAATTCATCGCCAGGCACCTGGAAGTGGATTCACCCGTTGTTTTCTTCGACATCGAAACCACCGGCTTCCATCGTGATTATTCCAAACTCGTTTCCATCAGCCTCATTGAACTCCATCAGGATCAACTGAATTACTACTATTTCTTCAATGAGACAGGCAAAGACGAAAAAGACATTCTAACTGCGGCACACGCACTGCTGTCCTCAAAATATCTTATTTCCTTCAACGGCGACGCCTTCGATGTACCCTACCTGATGCACAAATATGCCAAGCATGGGTTGACAGCACCACTAACAGTCGCTCGTAATTTGGATCTAATGAAAGTCGCCAAAGCAAGTCTTCATCTTGACAGCTATAAACTGAAAAGTATTGAAACCGCCCTCGGCATCCTTAGAACGGACACACTCAGTGGCCTCGACTGCATTGATGCCTATAATAACTTCCTTGAGACCGGCGACCATAGCTATGCAGACAAAATCGAACTGCACAACGAAGAAGATACTTTAAACCTGCTCGAATTGACTTATAGATTGTTGGAGCACCACTCCGGTGTCGTAGAGCTTTACAAGCCTCATTACTTTGAATGGCGTGAGATGGAGCTCAACTTAATCTCGCTTAAATTGCAGGGCGATTTCGCCATAATTACTTTTGAGCCTGATCAAAATACAGAAGACATGCATTGGTATGATGACCGCGGTCATATCTTTAAGACACATTTATCCGGAACCGTGCCTCGCCTGGTAGTAACAATTCCCGTCGAACACCATAACGTCGATGGCTTTGATCTAAGTATTGGTCAATATCTTGAAGGTCAATCCCGTATGCGTGTGATCAGCGTGGACGGACACCCTCTCTATGAGAACATGCCTAACCTCCTGCACCACATGGATCAACTTATGGGTTCGAAGCAAAAAATTGTTTTTGGATAAACCCTGTTCCTCTGTTGTACAATAGCAGAAATGAGTAAAAGCCGCTCACGGAATTAATTTCGCGTGAACGGCTTTTTAGTGGTGCCCAGAGCCGGAATCGAACCAGCGACACGAGGATTTTCAGTCCTCTGCTCTACCGACTGAGCTATCTGGGCAGAGTGTAACGAAACATCTATCTTGTTTGAGTTACAAGTGTTCGTTTTTCACCTGCGGTGAAAAACGCAAGGAAGTTTTTCTCTCCTTCGGAGAGAAACCGTTTTTTCCTCAGCGGCTAATGCCCCGCATTCGGAAAAATTCATTAAGGTAGTTTTTCTCTCCTTCGGAGAGAAACCGTTTTTTCCTCAGCGGCTAATGCCCCGCATTCGGAAAAAACTAACTTGGTGGGCATGGATGGACTCGAACCATCGACCTCACGCTTATCAGGCGTGCGCTCTAACCACCTGAGCTACACGCCCACGAGCTTAAAGTGTTAATGGTCGGGGCGGCAGGATTTGAACCCGCGACCCTCTGATCCCAAATCAGATGCGCTACCAAGCTGCGCTACACCCCGACATATTAAATTAAATTGGCAGGGGTGATAGGATTTGAACCCACGGCACGCGGTTTTGGAGACCGCTGCTCTACCAGCTGAGCTACACCCCTAAGTACGATACTACCTTTGCGCTAATGGCGGAGAAGGAGGGATTTGAACCCTCGCGCCCCTCATCAGGACCTACTCCCTTAGCAGGGGAGCCTCTTCAGCCTCTTGAGTACTTCTCCATAAATTGGCGGAGGGGGTGG
>Ga0302240_1002317_pt1 | contig 12915 bp, 12 predicted proteins | sample AAG_UR_His_MG_FD_193538 | JGI IMG/M metagenome (GOLD analysis project Ga0302240, IMG submission 193538) | Enriched activated sludge microbial communities from anaerobic digester in WTTP, New Holstein, Wisconsin, United States - AAG_UR_His | ecosystem: Engineered > Bioreactor > Anaerobic >... | reverse complement strand
CATATGATAAAAACAATTGACGATATCTTAAATAACAGGGAAGTAATTACATATTTAAGTTATGCCGACCATATTTTTGAAACCGTCGGGTATAAGGAACACGGCGTCAGGCATGCAAAACACGCTTCCGACAGAGCCGGTTATGTTTTAAAAGAACTTGGTTATACAGTCAAACAGCAGAATCTTGCAAGAATCGCAGGTTATCTTCACGACGTAGGCAATATGATTTCAAGAACAGGCCACGCCCAGTCCGGCGCAGTTATGGCTCTTGATCTTTTAAGGGCGGAAGGCGAAAATATAAAATATACAAGCGATATATTTGAAGTATTCGGAGCGATAGGAAGCCATGAGGATAAATCAATGCAGCCGCCGACGGATATTGCCGCAGCGGTGATTTTAGGCGATAAAACGGATGTGCATTTTGAAAGATTAAGAACAGAAAACCAGTATTTGAAAGACGCCCATTCAAAAGTTGTGGGCGCATGTGAAAATTCAGAGATAAAAATATCAAGAGAAGATAAAGAAATAACTTTACAGCTGGCTATTAACACAAAGATATGTTCGATTATGGAATATTTCGAGATTTTTACGCCGAGAATGAATTACTGCACCAAAGCAAGCAACAAGCTGGGATGTATTTTCAATTTTTATATTAACGGCGATAAGTTCATATAACGGCGAAAGCTTGGAAGTTTGGCAACAATTTTAACAATAAAAATAAAAACGAAGATACTCGGAAGTTTAGAAAAAAATTTAGCCGGTGTTGTTTTTGCCGAGCCTCTTAACTTCTCAACTTCTATATTCAGGGGATTATACAGTGATTGTCGGTTCATATCAGTTGTTAAAAAAATCAACACAATGCAAAGCAAGGCTCGGAAAAGTTTACACTACCCGCGGAGTTATTGATACTCCGGCATTTATGCCAGTCGGAACCCAAGGGTCTGTAAAATCAGTATCGACCGAACAGTTAAAAGAAACTAAAGCCCAGATAATACTTGCAAACTCATACCATATTTATTTAAGACCGGGGCTTGAAATAATAAAAAAAGCGGGCGGCATTCAAAAATTCAATTCGTGGAACGGTCCGATGCTTACCGATTCGGGCGGATTTCAGGTGTTCAGCTTAAACGATTTCAGAAAAATAAACACCGACGGCGTTGAGTTCCGTTCGCATATAGACGGCTCAAAACATTTTTTATCGCCGGAAATTTCGATGCAGATACAAAAAACCATCGGCGCAGACATAATAATGTGTTTTGACGAATGCACTCCTTATCCCGCTACTTACGATTATGCAAAAAAATCGATGCTCTTAAGCATAGACTGGGCAAGAAGATGCAAAGAAGAATTTTATAAAGACGATTCGCATCTGACTCAGGCTCTTTTTGGAATTATACAGGGTTCCGTTTTTGACGATTTAAGAAAAGAAAGCGCACTTAAAATGCGGGAAATAGATTTTGTCGGTTATGCAATCGGCGGCGTTTCCGTGGGAGAATCGAAAGAAGAAATGCTGAAAGCCGTTGAAGCGACAGTGCCTTATCTTCCTGAAGATAAAGCAAGATATCTTATGGGCGTCGGAATGCCGGAAGATATTTGGGAATCGGTTGAAAGAGGGATAGATATGTTTGACTGCGTTATCCCTACAAGAAACGGACGAAACGGACAGGCTTTTACATCATACGGAAAAATAAATATCAAAAACGGCGAATTTAAAGAAGATTTTACGCCTCTTGACCCTGAATGCGACTGCCAGACATGCAGAGGATATACTAAAGCTTATATAAACCATTTATTTCGTTCACAGGAGATACTTGCGTTGACGTTGTTATCTTTACATAACATTCATTTTATGATAAAATTGACGGACAAAATTAAAAAAGCGTTGGAAAGTGATACATTTTTTGAAGCGAAAAAAGATTTTTTTGAAAAGTATTACTCCAAAAAGGGAGAATTATGAAAAAAGTATTGTTGACACTTATGTCAGTAGTTTTGTTATCGGCAAATTCATTTGCTGAAGGCGCAGGCGGAGCGGCAGGAGCGTTCGGCGGAATTATGCCTCTTTTAATAATTTTTGTATTTTTTTACCTTTTCCTCATAAGACCTCAGCAGAAACAGAGAAAAGAACACCAGAAAATGATCGATTCTCTCCAGAAAGACGATAAAATAATAACATCCGGCGGAATGTATGCGACCGTAGTTTCGGTAAACGGAGAAGTTGCGGAAGTTAAAATTGCCGACAATGTAAGAGTAAAAATAGTTAAATCGACAATAACGTCGGTAGTAAAAGCCGAAGAAACAGTTACTCCTGAAATAATAAAGTAAAAATTTATTTGGAATAAAATGAAAATAAAAGAGCTTGAATTTTCAAAAATATCGTTTGAAGATATTAAAAACAACCAGACAATAGACAGCTTCATAAGAGCCTCAAACGATTATCTTGGAGCCATAGGCTATACGGAGCACGGGTTCAGACACGTGAGCCTTGTTGCCTCGGTCTCAAAGAATATTCTTACCGTTCTAGAATATCCCAAAAGAATGCAGGAGCTTGCGGAAATCGCGGGTTATCTTCACGATATAGGAAACGTTATAAACAGACAGGACCACGGCCAGTCGGCCAGCCTTATAGCTTTTGATATTTTAAAACAGCTCGGCGCGACTCCCGACGAAATAGCCCTTATAGCGTCAGCCATAGGCAACCATGAGGAAGAAATCGGCGAACCGGTTAATCCTGTTGCGGCGGCTTTGATACTTGCGGATAAATCGGACGTGCATAAAACAAGAGTAAGAAATCCTAATATGATAGCCGCAGATATTCACGACAGAGTCAATTATGCCGTCGACCGTTCTTTTTTAAACGTAAATAAAAAAGAACGACTGATATCTTTAAACCTTAACGTTGATACAAAAATATCGCAGGTTATAGAATATTTTGAAATATTTATGTCCAGAATGAATATGTGCAGAAGAGCCGCAAAATTTTTAGATTGTAAGTTTGAATTAATAATAAATGAAAGGAAGTTACTCTAATGAACAAACTCGGTTTTAGAACGGCAGTAACGGCATTATTGATCATTCTTGCGGGATATTTTTTATATCCTACTTTTGAATGGGCAAGAATGTCTGACGAAGAAAAGACGGCGGCGGAAAAGGCAAAAGATCCTATTTTGGGCAAAGCTCTTAAACTCGGGCTCGACTTAAAAGGCGGAACGCACCTTCTTCTTGAAGTGGACGCAAGCAAACTCGACGAAAAAGTAAGCATAAAAGATGCTGTTGACAGAGCGGTTGAAGTTATGAGAAACCGTATAGACCAGTTCGGCGTAGCGGAACCTCTGATCACAAAACAGGGAGACAAATGGATAGTAATACAGCTTCCCGGCATCAAAGATCCTGCAAGAGCAAAAGAACTTATCGGCAAAACCGCTCTTTTGGAATTCTGTCTTGTAAATAACGATGCGGCGTTGTCAGATATAGAAACAAAAATTAGAGAAAGAAATCTTACTCCTCAGGAAGCGATGGCCGATCCTGAAATATCAAAACTTATACCTGCAGACCATTTCATAGCGCAGAGCAAAGAAGACAACAGATATTATATTCTTAAAAACGCAAGCCTTACCGGAGCCTATCTTGTAAACGCAAAAGTAGAACTTGCAACAGGCGGATTCGGTTATCCCCACGTATCTCTTGAATTTAATAAAGAAGGCGCAAAATTATTTGCAGATATCACAGGCGCAAATATAGACAGAAACCTCGCAATCGTACTTGACGGCATAGTTCAGTCGGCCCCGGTAATCCGTTCAAGAATACCGGACGGAAGAGCGATAATTGAAGGAAACTTTAACGCAGACGACGCAAAGCTTCTTGCAACTGTTTTAAGAGCAGGCGCTCTGCCGGCTCCCGTTAAAATAATAGAAGAAAGAACAGTCGGTCCGAGCCTTGGAGACGATTCTATACATAAAGGTTTTACTTCTGCTCTTATCGGAGTTTTATTTGTTGTTGTATTTATGCTTATTTACTACGGATTCTCAGGCCTTATCGCAGATATAGCGCTTCTTTTGAACTTTTTTATACTTGCCGGCATAATGTGTTATTTTCAGTTTACTTTAACTCTGCCGGGTATAGCCGGTATAGCATTGACTCTTGCAATGGCCGTTGACGCAAACGTTCTTATACTTGAAAGAATAAGAGAAGAACTTGCCGTAGGAAAAACGGCAAGAGTAGCTGTCGACGCTGGCTATCAGAAAGCGTTTTCGGCAATTTTCGATTCAAATTTGACGACTCTTATAGCGGCTGTTTTCCTTTTCCAGTTCGGAACAGGCCCTATTAAAGGTTTTGCCGTCACTTTGACGATAGGACTTGTAATCAGCATGTTTACGGCAATAGTAGTTACAAAACTTATTTATGATTTTCTCTTTAAAGAAAATTTCATAAGCAAGATTAAAATATAATTAACAACAGGGGGCATAAAGTGAAGTTTTTTAAAACACCAAACATAGATTTCATAAGCAAAAGATATTGGGCTTTTGCGTTTTCGATAATTTTAGCCGTAGCCGGATTTGCGGCAATAATGATTAAAGGGCCTAATTACGGCATCGATTTTACCGGCGGTATTTTGATGCAGGTTTCATTTGACAAAGAAGTACAGCTTGATTCCGTAAGAGCCGCTCTAAATGATGCAAAAGAGCTTAATTTCGAGCTTCAGTCTATAGGCGATAAAAACGTAATTATAAAAATTCAGAAAACCGAACAGACTCAGGAAGAATTGTCTAACGGAATTTTATCCGTTCTGCAAACAAAATTCAATGACAGTAAAATAACCGTAGACAGAACTGAATATGTGGGTCCTTCGGTAGGGAAACATCTCGTAAAACAGACAATGTATGCTTTTATATTCGTATTTTTGGGAATAATAGTTTACGTTGCTTTCAGATTTAAATCAGGTCTTTGGGGCGCCTGCGGTGTTCTGGCTCTCGTCCATGATGTTTTCTGCACGTACGGTCTTCTTGTTATAATGGATAAAGAAATAAATCTGACGATAGTTGCGGCGCTGCTTACGATAGCCGGTTTTTCTATTAACGACACAATCGTTCTTTATGACAGAATCAGAGAAAATATGAGGCTTTTGGCAAAAGAAAATTTCGGAAGCATAATAAATAAAAGTATAAATGAAGTTCTCTCCAGAACAATTATTACGTCTTTGACCGTTTTTGCCGTTTCAATGATACTTTTTATTATGGGCGGAGAAGTAATAAACGGTTTTGCTCTTTCAATGGTTATAGGAACGACTCTCGGAGTATACTCAAGCGTATTTATATGCGCTCCTTTAACTTACGAATGGGAACAGAGAAAAAGAGACCGCTTTAAAAAAGCTTTCAAAAGCAAATAATTTATTTTTTATATTTCATTTCTTTAAATGCATCTTTTAACATTTAAGTTTTGATTTATTTTAAATTCTTTTTTTGGGACTACATAGTTGAAAATTTTTTTAATCTCTGTAAATACAGTAACTGATCCGTTCTATTCCTATCCGATCGGAATGGGCGTTGTTACAAACATTATGCAGTCAAACGGGCATAGCGTAAAACAATTTGATTTTTTTGCCGAAGGGCTGGATTATGGCGTTTTTTGTTCGCAGCTTGACCTGTTTAAGCCTGATATTGTCGGAATATCAATACGCAACAACGATTTCACATCAATAAAAATATCTTCAAAAATAACAGCATTTGCAAAAGAAAAACATTATCCGGTATTTATCGGAGGACCGGGATTTACTTCCATACCCGATGAATTTATGCGTCAAACAAACGCCGATTTCGGCTTGCTGGGACCTGCAGAAAGCAATCTTGTGGAATTTATAAATAATTTTCAAAAAGGCGTTCTTCCTGAAAAAAATATAATTCCTTTTAAAAAATTTGACGCAATATACGCTCCGGTTTATGATAAAAAAATATTAAATTTTTATTCAAAACACGACTATGCCCTAGGGGTTTACACCAAAAAGGGCTGTATTCATAACTGCTGTTACTGCAATTATAAATATATTGACGGACTGGTATGCCTTTACAGAGATATTGACGAAGTAATTAAAGAACTTAAGCTGCTTCAAAATAAATATAAAATTAAAAGTTTCTTTTTTGCCGACAGCGTAGTAAATGACAATACAGATTTTTTCGCAAATCTTTTAAAGGCAATGATTAAAAATAAAATTAAAATAAGATGGTCGGCATTTTTAAGGCCGGAATATATGAACGACGAAATAATTCCGCTTATGAAAGAAACCGGAATGACGACAGCAATTTTAAATATTGACGCTTCAAACGATATAACTCTCAAAACGATGCGCAAAGGCTTTAAATGGAGCGACGTTGAACGCACAGATGAGCTTTTTTTAAAACATAATGTCAGTTTTGACGTAAATGTATCAAGCAGGGCCAGTTTTATATTCGGCGGCCCCGATGAAACAAAAGAATCCGTTTTTGAGGGAATAGCAAATATAAAAAAACTGCATTTTACAAATATGACCATTTTTATATTTGACGAAAACTTTGCGGAAGGTATGCCTCAAATATCAAAAACCGGCGCATCATACAAAACAGATTTGAATTGGATAAGAGAAGAATTGGTCAAAGCGTTTAAAAATTATAAAAATATATTGCTTGATTTTGGACAAAATCTTGATTTTTATAAAAAAAATCGGTAGAATATCAAAACTATCTTAAAAAGTACTAATTCCGACATAGCTCAATGGTCGAGCATCCCGCTGTTAACGGGAGGGTTGTAGGTTCGAGTCCTACTGTCGGAGTTTTTATTTTATCCGCAATATAATGAATTGTATTTTCCTTTAAATCATTTGATTTATTTTATTAGTATTGTCGTCGTGATTTGTATAAAATTTAATGACATATGTTTATTAAATACAAATGGATCGGCTGAAAAATAATAAATTATCTAAGTTTGTTTTTTTGAATTAAAAAAAGTACAATCGGCATAGTGATATGAACATTATTTTAAAAAAGGTATTGTTAATATTTTCAGGTTTATTTTTAAGTTTTCTGTTTTTAGAAATCTTTCTGCAGTCTGCGTCATTTATAAATAATTATATCCAAGAACATAAAACATTCAGCAATTATAAAAAATTAAAATCAAAAGATTCCGTTACAATATTATGTCTGGGCGAATCTACAACCGCAGGACAGTATCCCGTGCAGCTGCAGGAACTGCTGAACACATTAAATCCGGGAAAATTCAACGTTGTCGACTGCGGTATGCCGGCCGTTAAGCTTGAGACTCTCAATGAAAATTTTAAAAACAATGTAGCAAAATACAAACCCGACATAATTTTATTTATGATGGGAATAAATAACGGATTTTGTTCATTTTCATACAAAAATCAGTTGTCGCACAAAAACAGTAAAATACATTTTAAAACATACAGACTTGCTTTGCTTTTAAAGCAGCACATTTTTGCAAAAATTAAATTTGAATTACAAAAAAACAGAATTGAAAAAATTAAAAATCTGGTAGATTCTTTTATTGCAATGGGCTTTTTCCTGCAAAACGAAGAGAAATTCTGCGAACTGGCGTTGATTTTGGAAAAGATACTGCGGGAGGAACCAAAAAACGAGTATGTATACTCCTCTCTGGTTTTATTATACACTGAATTTCTTTCGGACGCCAAATACTTAAACTACGGATATAAGATGGCGCTTAAAGGCCTTGATCTTGATTTTATAAAGGACAAAAGCAGTATTTATAAAGCTATATTTATATATCATTTTAAACTGTCCAATAAAGACTTGTTAAAATTTTATACAAATAAAGCGATAACCGAAGCCCCTGAGATTTTTAAAACTTACAATGCATATTTTATGTACGGATTTATCAGAGATATACTTACACCGGAACAAAAACAGTTCATATTGTCAATTATGGCGGAAATTGACACAAAAGACTTGTCATGCGGATTTATCGCTCTTGAATATTTAAAAGACGGAGATTATTACAGCGCCGAAAAATATTTTAAAACAGCAGAAGATTTAAGACTGTATTTCCCTAATACAGACACATACCGCTTGTATAAATCAATCGTAGCAAAAGCGGTAAATTCAGGAATTAAAATAATATGCATGCAGTATCCCGTAAGAAGCATAGAACCGCTAAAAAAAATGTTAAAACCAGAACCGTATTTTAATAAAATAACATTCATAAGCAATGAAATTAATTTTAAAAACGTTCTCAGACAAAAACGTTACGAGGATCTTTTCAATGACAGTTTCGGCGGTGATTTCGGACATTGTACAGATCTTGGCAATCAGCTAATTGCGGAAAATGCAGCACAAACCATTATTAAACTGACAAAAAAATGACAAACAATTTTATTGTTTGCCATTTTACGTTTTGTGCAATTATCCGTTACATATGTTTTTTTAAAACTTCTTTAAGCTCGTCCATACTGTGGTATCCGAGCATCGTCTCTACGACTTTTCCGTTTTTGAAAACCATAAGAGTAGGAACGCTTCTTATCGCATATTCTCTAGCCTTATTCTGAACTATGTCAACGTCGGCTTTTGCAACCTTTACGCTGCCGGAATATTCCTGCGAAAATTGTTCTATTACCGGCATCTGCATTCTGCACGGACCGCACCATGTCGCAAAAAAATCAACAAGAACCGGAACCGCCGAATCGATCACTTCCTGATTGAAATTATCATCCGTCAATACTGTTACATTTTTCATATTACTGCCTCCTTTCTGATCTTTTATTTGTTTTTTCTCGGCCGCTTCGGATACGCTGCATTTTGAAAAAGGACATCCGAACAAACCGACCCATGCTATGAAAACTGCTATTACTACAAGCGGCGCAAATTTAAGCATTTTCAAATCCTCCCGTTTTAATTATGCATATATTACAATATTTGCATATGTTAATATACAACAATATAAATAAAATGTCAATACTTTACGCTTCCGACGGATATTGCTCTCTATTGTAAAAAAGAAAATGCAGTATAAAATTTTATTTTTGAGATTTAATAAAAACATCGCTGAAAGACATAAGAGCTTTATAATATCTGCCGAGCGCTTTATGTTTTGCCGTTTCAGGCACAGGAGTAAGTTTTTTTGTGACAGTGTCAAAAGAAAAAGATTCTATTTTACCGTCTGAAATATTGTATTTGACTGCATCGGTTCCTTCTACGGCAAGGCCGTCTATGTTAAAGCATATATTGGCTCCGGCGTTAAACAAATCTTCGCCCAAAGCCTGATAATCCGCATCATAAAGAGACAGATTATAAAGCGTAGGCATTATATCCATATGGGAACCGTTAACCGCCGTATTTATATTTTTCGGTTTAAACTGCTGGGGTATATACAGATAAAACGGGACGGCATATCTTAAAAACATATCTTCTTTTGAGTAATTGGACAGTTCTCTCAGGTTATGATCGCCCGTTACGGCTATAATAGTATTGTCTGCAAATTCCGAGTTTTTAACGTATGAAATAAATTTTGCAAGTTCGCGGTTTGCAAACTGGTACAGTTCAAAAATTCCTCTGTCGTTTAAATCTTTTGAAGACATCATTTTCTTGATATTGTCCGGTATTTGAAGGCTCAAAGGAACATATTGTGCCGGTTTTTTATAAGGAGGATGAGTGCCGGTAGACATTGCAAAAATAAATTTCGGCCTGCCGTCTGTTTTTTCGGAAAGATATCTGCGTATAAGTTCAAAAAACTTATCGTCGTTTATCCCCCATTCATGCCTGTCTTGCGGTTTTGCGTCTATATTGCCTTCTCCTATTACGTCTTCAAAACCCTGCACTTTAAAAAAAGATTCAAGGTCTCTCCACGTCATGCTGCCGCCGTATAATGCAATAGTATCATAACCCGCCTTTTTATAAGGAAGCGCGGCTGAAGATGAAAAACATTTAAAAGCATCAGGCGTCTGAGTGATTTGGTTTGAAAGAGGCCTCTGCGGGATATTTAAAATTATTGATTCTATGCCGTGTATGGTTATAAAACCGGCCGGTAGAAAATTATAGAATACCGTATCCTGTTCAAAATGACTTTTTAGCTCGCCCATAACGTCAAAACGCGGACTGTTGTTTAAAACCGGCATTTCACCAAAACCCTCCATAACAATGAGGATGACGTTCGGTTTAGTTTTTTCAAGAAATTTATTATCGGAACGCGTTTTTTTAACATACAGCTGTTCAAACGCGGACAGAGATTCGTTTGACGGAAGAATTTTTAAATCATTTAAAAGAGCCGCATCGTCTTTATATCCTAAAAATTCTTTAAGATTCATCTGATTTTTGGAGTTTTTAATTTTAAAATAAACAGTATCTGCCAGAGAATGGACGGGATTTACGCAGAGTTTATTTATAAAATAATTAGGCGAAATCTGGGAATAAAACAAACCCAGAGGAAACATTGATAATGAGCCTCTTGCCGCCATAAAATTAGCCGCTATCATAAAAATTACGGCTGTAATTCTTGCGGGTTTTTTCCAATAAACGGCATTTACGATTCTTTCTTTCATCCTCAGAGACTGGCAAGTCCAAAATGTGAATTTGAATATTGCCGTACAAATTAAACCGAATAGCACCAAAGCAATATAAACTCTGTAATCTGCCAGAATCGTTTTTACAAGCGCAAAAGTATCGTCTTCAAAAAATCCGAAAATCAAAAAATTATAGTGGTCTTTAAAATACGAAAAAAAACCGAAATCAAAAAATATGACAAAAAATAAAAGCGAAAATATAAGATTATAATAATATCTGAAAAAGTAAACTGACCATTTAAAACATCTGTTGCTTTTCAAAAAAAGACATGCGATAAGAATAAGAGTGACCGGAAAATTTATATAAGCAAGAACTGATAAATCAAATCTGAATCCCATCCAAAAAGCTTTTAAAACATATAATTTAAAATGTGATATTTCGGTAAAATCGGCAAAATACAGAAAAAAAACAAATCTGTAAAGCGTTATCATGAACATAATAAAAATGTTAACGGGCAGAAGTATTATGAAACTGTTTATTATAACGTTAAAATCTGTTTTTCTTTCCATATAGTTCTTTTGCTTTTTTAAATTACTCCGCCTATTTTAATATAAAAAAAAACATAAAACAATTGCCGGAAATAAAAATAAAATTCCGCCGGATATATTATTTCCCGGCGGAATAATCTGAAACTTCTTTTAATTTGCGGCTGTTTTTGCGGGAAACGGATTTACAAATACTCTTGCGGCAAGCTCTTTATCAAGGGCATACAACAAAGCCGTATTTGTTCCTATCTGTTTAACCTGCTGCAGTATCTGCTCGGCATTTGCTTCTTCTTCAACCTGCTCGTTTACATACCACTGAATAAATATATAGGCGGCATGATCGTTTTCCTTAAGGGCAAGCGACGCTATATCGTTTATCCTTCCGGTAACTACCTGTTCATGGGAGAGCGTTTTTTCAAACACTTCAATAATATTTTCAAAATCGTAAGGCGATTTTTTTACATCTTCAAAAACAGGAGACGCTCCGCGTTCAAGAATATATTGGTACATATGCATCGCATGCGCAAGTTCTTCCTGAGCCTGCACATTAAGCCAGTTTGCAAAACCTTTTAACCCGTTTCTATCGCAGTATGCCGACATCGCAAGATAAATATAAGCGGAGTAAAGTTCAAAGTTAAATTGCTTGCTTAAAGCGTTTGTTAAATTTTCTTTTAACATAATTAGACTCCTTTATTTTTTTCTCTTTTAAAACACATAAACCAGTCAAGACAGTATTTATCGCTGTCCTTGCCTTCCATTCTTTCTTTGGCAGTACCGCATGATCCTGGAGGCGGAACTATAACATCGTCTCCGGGTCTCCAGTTTGCAGGCGTGGCAACCGAATCGGCATCTGCTTTCTGAAGCGCAAGTATTACTCTTTTTATTTCGTCAAAATTTCTTCCGGTCGAAAGAGGATAATAAAGTATAAGCCTTATCTTCCCTTTCGGATCCACTACAAAAACGGCTCTTACGGCCTGAGTATTGGACTGACCCGGCTGAATCATGCCGTACTTTTTTGCAACATCCATTTTTATATCTTCTATCAAAGGAAATTTTACTTCAATTTTTTTCATTCCGTTCCATTCAAGATCCTGAATTTTTCTAAGCCATGCGATATGGGCGTAAATCGAATCGACTGAGAGCCCGACCAGTTCGGTGTTAAGCGCTTTAAATTCATCGGCCATTTTTGCAAATGTCATAAATTCCGTCGTACATACCGGCGTAAAATCTGCAGGATGCGAGAACAGTATCACCCATTTGCCTTTATAATCTGCAGGAAAATTAATATCCCCCTGCGTTGTTTTTGCCTTAAACTCCGGAGCATCGTCTCCTATAAGCGGCATTCTTGTTAAATTTTCTTCCATGTTAAATCCTCCGTTTTATTTATTTTTCTTACAATCTGGACATATGCCTTTAAATACAAGCTCATGCGTTTTAATATCAAAACCTTTTGCATCTTTTATAAATTGTGAAATTTTATCGAAATAAGGCATATCTACGTCATAAACTTTTGAACATGCCGTACATTTCATATGATAATGATTATCCGTAAAATGGTCGAATCTGTCGGCGGAATCAGGCATTTCTATATGCTTTAAACGGCCCTGACCTGCAAGTATTTTAAGATTTCTATAAACTGTTGCTTTGCTTAAAGAAGGATATTTTTTTTGTATTTTTTTAAACACAAATTCGGCCGTGGGATGATTTTTCATCTCTTTTACGGTTTGAAAAACTATTTCTCTTTGAATTGTCTGTCTTGTTTCTTTCATTGTTAATATTAATTCCTAATTAGTATTTATTATTAATAATAAGAAAATTTAAAGAAATTGTCAAGCGCCGCGTGTTGATATTTGTGGCAAAAAAGTATAAAATCA
>Ga0302240_1002305_pt1 | contig 13001 bp, 10 predicted proteins | sample AAG_UR_His_MG_FD_193538 | JGI IMG/M metagenome (GOLD analysis project Ga0302240, IMG submission 193538) | Enriched activated sludge microbial communities from anaerobic digester in WTTP, New Holstein, Wisconsin, United States - AAG_UR_His | ecosystem: Engineered > Bioreactor > Anaerobic >... | reverse complement strand
CACATATAAAAGGGCTTGAAAATTTCATATGATATTGTACTTCAAGCCAGTGATAATCTAAATTCATAGCTTTCTCTCTTTTTATTCTGTCCATAATTTCCCAGCTGGTCATTTCTTCAGGGAATTTCTGTGTGTCTGCAATATCTCTGGGAGATTTTTTCAGGCTCATAGTAGTACGGCCAAAACTTATAAGAGAATTTACTTCACCTGTAGGATTATAGCCATAGGTTTTTCCATTTAAAAGCGACCAGGAATGATCCTCCCATACTGCTTTGTCTGCATAAGTTACTCTCAGAGGATTTTTACCGGCAAACTCATTAAATACAACATCTTCCATAAAGCCATTCTGTAAATCATATTTTTTCGCATAAATTATTTTTTCTGTGCCATCCTCAGAATTTTCTCTTATAAGCAGGTTGTTACTTAGTTGTTCAATTTTTTGCACTGCCATAGTGCTGAAAGCTATTTTCCTTGCATTATAACTGCAGCCGGGCACAATAAATTCATTAAATACAAGGGTTATCATGCTTAACATAAAGGACATAATCATTACCGGTATAATAAGTCTGTATAAACTTATGCCATTTGCCTTGAAGGCTATTACTTCACAGTCAGAAGACAATCTTCCAAAAGCCAGAAGACTGGCAAGGAGTATGGACATAGGGATTGTATAGATAATTACCTGGGGCAGACTGTTAAGTATAAAATATATTCCCACCTTAATAGATGCTTTGGATTCTATAATAAGGCTTGCAGCTCGAAAGAATAAACCGCATGAAACATAGAGTATTGTAAAAGCACTGAGACCAAAGAGAAAAGGTCCCCTAATCTCTTTAAGAATATAACTATCTATTAAAGGTAAATCATATATGGCTTTTCTGAGAATTATACTGGACCGTAAATTTAACATAGAGACCACAACATTTTCCCCCTTAAGAAACGGGAAATTAAGAGCCCTTCACTTACATAAATAATTTATAATACTTAATAGATTAATTCTCACAATCACTGACCAGGAGGTTATAAAAAACCAAACATATTATCGATGTGCGTCCATATAAAATCCTTCCCCCAGATAAAACTTTTTTGCTATGGGATTATGGGCAACTTCTTCTGCATTTCCTGATATTAATATTTTGCCATCTCTTATTATATATGCTCTATCTGTAATTGCAAGAGTCTCTCTTACACTGTGATCTGTAATAAGTATACCTATGCCTTTTTCTTTCAGATGTGAAATAATCTCCTGTATATCAGCTACAGCAATGGGATCTACCCCTGTAAAAGGTTCATCAAGAAGCAGAAAAGCTGGATTTGTTGCAATCGCCCTTGCCAGTTCAACTCTTCTTCGTTCACCTCCGGAAAGTGTATAAGATGGCTGGTTTTCAAGATGTGAAATGGAAAATTCTTCCAGAAGGTTTTTTAATTTTTTTTCTTTTTCTTCTCTGGAATAGGAAAAATTCTCCCATACAATCATAATATTATCTCTTACTGATAATTTTTTAAAAACAGAAGGTTCCTGTGGCAGATAACCAATTCCTTTTCGTGCTCTCAGATACATTGGCATTCTGGTAATATCCTCATTCTCCAGAAGTACTTTTCCTGTATGAGGCTTTATAAGGCCCACAATCATATAAAAAGTAGTGGTTTTACCTGCTCCATTCGGGCCAAGAAGGCCTACTACTTCACCGGTGCTTACATCCATTGAAACGCCGTCAACTACTTTTCTGCCTCTATAAATTTTAATAAGCTCTTCTACTTTTATTTGCAATTATTTTTCCTCTTTTCCAACGGATTTCACCAGTAATAAAATATTACCTTCCATAGTGTAAGTGTTCAGGTCAAGGTTACCTTTAATTTTATCTGCTCTTCCTGTGTTTGGAGCCTGCATAAATTTAATATTTCCTTCTCCCTGGATAGATTTTTCTTTTTCGCTCCAGTATAAGCTGTCTAATTCGAGAATTTCTCCTCTGTTAGTCTGAAATACTACTCTGTTTTTGAATCTGATGTTTTTATTTTGAATATCCATTTCAGCATTTTCTGAATTTACTGTGAGAATCTTTTTATCATTTTCATAAAAATTACAGGTAATACCTTTTAGTCTTGCTATTTTTTTTTCCTCTCCCATCTCTACGGAATCAGCATAAATTCTATAGGTTTTATCTTTTTCAAAATTGGACTCGAAAGTGAATTTTTCAACCTGAATGGCTGTATTTCCCTGAACTGTTGGAGTAGGAGTAATACGAACCGGAAGAATATCAATTCTACTTGTTCCTGAAAAAAGACATCCCATAATTATTCCTATTGTAAATAATCCCAGGGAAAAAAGACTCATATGAATTTTGTTTCTTTTTGTCAATTTTAAGTCGGAAATTTATTATTCCTCCTTTACTCTCCTAATTCTTCTTCTTTCTTATAATTTATCCTTCTTAGTATTCTCTACAAATTTCACTATATAATCTGCTATTGCAGTAACTCCTCCTTTTTTACCCATAAGAGAAGGTCCTTTTTCGCCTGACTCTTCTGCCAGTGACGGGTTTTTAATAAGATCCATCAGTTTTTTTGCTATAATTTCAGTCTCTGCAGGAACTATTATGAGACTATTTCCAAGTAATTTTTTTTGATGTTTTATAAAGGCTTTTCTTACCTGTCTTTCAGGAGACCAGAAGGTTACAACAGGTTTTCCCATACCGGAGGCCTGTTCATTTGCCGTTCCTCCGAGACCCAGAACAACATTTGCCCTTTTTATTATCCATCCAAAACTATTCTGAGATAATTTAATTTCTGTCCCTTCCTTATTTTTAAGAGTTGAAAAATCTTTTTTTTCTTCAGAATTTATCCAACCTTCTCCTGCTGTAAACTTTAGAAAAGTTTCTCTGGGAACAACAGGGGAAAGAGCCATAAGGAAAACTGTCTCAGGTGAAAGGGAATGAATTTTCTTACAGACACCAAGACAGATTTTCGTATTATACCATACCTCGGAACGACTTCCAGGGAGTATGGCTATGACTTTTTTTTCCATATCAATTTCAGTTCCTGATGAATCTGTAGAAAAGGTATCCATTATTGGATTTCCCACAAAGCTGGCTTTTATTCCATTTTCTTTTAGATTTTCAGCAGTTTCTTCATCTCTTGTAAAAACTTTTTTTACTCTGTATCGAAGAATTTTTTTCTCCAGGTATGAATAGCCATGAACCCTGACAGACTGGGCAATACCCACAAAAATTATTGATACTCTACTAAAAAAACCTGCCAGTATAACCGGATATCTGTCGCCAACACATACAATTAAATCATATACCCTGGAGCTTTCTTTTAATACTTTTATCTGTTCCAGTGTCAGGGTTAAAAGACCTGCTTTAATATCCTTTAACAGTGCTCCTGGATTATTATTTATAATCCCGCCACTCGGTAGTTCTGCATCAGGACCAATTATTTCAATATCATGTTCCTTAAAGGTCTTTTTAGAACCTACCAGAGGTAATGCTTTCAGGTTATAATTTAAATTCCTCATAGCAAGTTCTTTTATTAAGGCAGCACTGACACAGTCTTCTCCAGAACCATTACTTATGAACAGTATATTTGCCATAATGTTTTATAAGTAAGCAATGAGGAGTAAACTTTATGTTCACCCTTCACCCTTCAGAATATTTATTGCCAATTTTATGCCAAAAATGGGTAAACTAAATTTGTAAAAGTTCTCCTACAATTCCTACATAACCTTTAAAGGCTTTTTGCATTTCATCTATTGATATATATTCATTTGTTATGTGTGCAAGGGATTCCTGGGAAGGACCAAATCCGATAATCTGACATTTTTCTTCAGGAAATAATTCTCTATATTTAACTATGGCACTTCCATCGGTGCAAAAACTATAAGCACCTATTTCAACAGGAATTTCTACATTTTGCAGTCCTCTTCTGGCTTTAACTATAATCTCATCATCTTCTTCTGTTTGCCAGGCATGAGCGAATTTATTTTGTTTTATTTTTACTCCCGTATAGGTGGTACATTCATCACTTGCGTATTCTATAATGGGATCTTTAAAGGAGGGGTACAATTTTTTACCCTGGATTACTACCGGTTCAATGTTATCTTTTACCAGTTTAATTATGGATTCTTCAGTATCTCCGGGAAGGGTTCTTACGTCATAGGTGAGTTCCACTTCATTGGGAACAGTAGAGTTTCCCCCTCTTCCGTCTATTCCTCCTCCTCCTCCTTCTGGTATCTTTATATCAGTAGGTACAATATTTCTTTTTCCTAAAAGTCCAACTGCTTCCGATCTGTACCATATGTGAAAGGCTTCTATTATAAAAGCTACCTGTTCAATGGGATTAATGGTGGTTCTTCCCACAGAGGCATGTTTACTGTATCCAAAAACACTTATAAGAATTTCTCCTCTTCCTCTCTGGGCTATATTAAGTTTGCATTGGGAAGCTTCTCCTATAATTACATAATCAGGTTTGATTTTTTTAAGGGCTTCCAGGAAACAGACTCCTTCAAAAAGCTCTTCTACTACAGTTCCTACAATATAGACTTCACCGTTATATTCGTCACGGTTTAAATCTCTTAAAAATTTTCCGGAATGAAACATTGTGGCAAAGGCGCCTTTCATGTCAGAAGCGCCCCGTCCGTAAAGCTTTTGATCCTTTATGGTTGCTGAATAGGGTTTTATTTCTTCATCCCATTTAGAAGGTTCTGCATTTACTGTATCAAGATGTCCTGTAAGTAATACTTTTTTCCCTTTTCCATTTCCCATGACAATTTTACCAATAAAATTCCCCATTCTATCAAAATAAGCATCATCAAAGTTAAGCTTTACCGCTTCTCTGATACATTTTTCCACTACGGACTTTTCCTGTCCGGAAAGACTCTGTAATTGAATTAATTCCTGTGTAAAATGAAGTACCTTTGAAAAATCGTAATTTTTGATTGCAGATAATAAATGCATAGTTTTTTACTCCTTTTTAGTAAACTTTCAGCGGTCAGCTCTCAGCTATCAGCAATAGTAGAACTTACTAAAGCTTACTCTTTTTAATTTTATATAATTTTATCTCTAACGTACCGGTTAAGTCAAGAGTTTATTTGTTTCTTGGAGGAAAGATTCCGGATTTATAGAATTTATTGTAAGCATTTAGTGTTTAGTTATCAGCTATAAGTAATAATAAAACTTACTGGCTGCTGAAGGCTTAATTTAATGACATCTATTATGTAATTCTCATAAAAGCTGACTGCTGACTGCTGATAGCTGAATGCTTAGAAGAAATGGAGAATATGAATGTTGCAACATTTTATTTCTGTAGCCAGGGGAGAAGAACCTGCAGATATCTTATTGAAAAATGTCAGACTGGTAAATGTTTTTTCAGGAGAGATTTATGACACTTCTGTAGCCTTGTATAATGGACTAATAGTCGGTTTCGGTGACTATGAAGCCAGAGAGGTGGTTGATTTAGAAGGACAGTATCTGTGTCCTGGTTTTATTGATGCCCATGTTCATCTTGAAAGTTCTATGGTGACTGTATCAGAATTTTCCAGAACAGTTGTTCCTATGGGTACTACCTGTGTAATTACCGACCCTCATGAGATTGCAAACATCCTGGGCATAGAAGGTGTAAGATATATTCGTGATACAAGCCGCTCTTTACCTATGAGGGTTTATATTATGCTGCCTTCCTGTGTTCCTGCAACTCATATGGAAACCTCAGGAGCCAGTCTGACAGCAGAAGATCTTATTATGATGTTTAATTATCCCCGTGTTATAGGATTGGCAGAGATGATGAATTATCCGGGAGTTATCAATCAGGTTCCGGAGGTATTAGCAAAACTGGAAATTATAGAAAAACATCCTGTAGATGGCCATGCTCCCGGTCTTTCGGGAAAGGATCTGGCAGCTTATGTTGTAGCAGGTATTGGTTCTGATCATGAGTGCACTACTGTGGAAGAAGCGAAAGAAAAACTGCAGATTGGTATGCATATTATGATAAGAGATGGCACTACAGCTCGTAATTTAAAGAGTCTTCTTCCTCTGATAAATCCTTATAATTCACGGAGATGTTCTTTCTGTACTGATGATCGAAATCCAGAGGATCTTCTTACTGAAGGTCATATTAATTATATTGTAAAGACTGCAATAAAAGAAGGATTGGACCCTGTAATGGCCATACAGATTGCTACAATTAATACAGCCCGTTATTTTGGGCTCTATCATCTGGGTGCAGTGGCACCGGGTTATTATGCAGATCTGGTGGTTTTTGATAATTTTAGAGATTTTAATATAAAACAGGTATATCAAAAAGGTCAAAAAGTAGCAGAAGATGGGAAATTTTTAGGAAAATTGCCTGATGTAAAGAAAAGACCGCTGAGAAGTACTGTTAATGTAAAGTGGCTGGATATAAAGGATTTTTTGATTCCTATGTCAAAAGATTTTTCTGGTAATTGCGGAAGAGTAATAGGAATTATACCGGATCAGATAATTACCAGGAATCTTGTAGAAAAACTCTCTGTAAGTAATGGTTTTGTTATTTCTGACCCTTCAAGAGATTTACTCAAGATTGCAGTAATTGAAAGACATATGGCTTCAGGTAATATAGGACTTGCCTTTGTAAAGGGCTTTTCCATGAAACATGGTGCTATTGCTTCCAGTGTAAATCATGACAGCCATAATATTATTGTAGTGGGGGCAAATGACAGGGATATGCTATCAGCAGTTATTGAAGTGATTCGTATGAAAGGCGGTCAATGTGTTGTGAGAGATGAAAAAGTCCTTGCTTCTCTTCCACTTCCTATTGCAGGACTTATGTCTGATCTGCCTATAGAAGTGGTAAGAGATAGAATAAAGGAAATGACAGATGCTGCTCACAGTATGGGCTGTATTTTATCTGATCCTCTTATGACTCTGTCTTTTCTGGCTTTACCTGTAATACCCGAATTGAAACTCACTGATAAGGGTCTTGTAGATGTAGCAAAATTTTCTATTGTGCCATTGTTCTGTGAAGAATGAGACGTAATGGCATATTTAAAATAGAGTAATTTTTCTTTTAATTAAGGAAGAAATAGATATAGTGGATAAAGACAACATTATAGTCAGAATGGTTTCAGTTAGTAAAATATATCCCAATGGTGTTAAAGCACTTAATAATATCAGTGTTGATATAGTTAAAGGAGAGTTTGTATTTATTGTAGGGCCTACAGGGACAGGGAAATCAACTTTTTTAAAACTCATAAACAGGGAAGAGAAGGCGTCTGATGGAAGAGTAATTATTGATAAACAGGATGTGGGAGAACTTTCAGTAGATGAAATTCCCTGTCTTCGGAGACGTCTTGGTGTTATATTTCAGGATTTTAAATTACTTCCTGCCAGAACCTGTTATGAAAATGTAGCCTATGCACTGCAGGTTATTGGAGCAGGTCAGAGAGAAATTGCCTATAAGGTTCCAAGATCTCTCGAATCTGTAGGGCTTATAGATAAAAAGAACAGTTATCCTGATGAACTTTCAGGGGGAGAGAAACAGCGTGTTGCCATAGCCAGAGCCCTTGTAAATCATCCTATAATTATTCTTGCCGATGAACCTACCGGTAATCTTGACCCCGATACATCCTGGGATATAACACAACTTCTTATTGATGTTAATTCTCAGGGAACTACTATTATTATGGCAACTCATGATAAGAGTATAGTAAATAGAACAAGAAAACGTGTTATAGTTCTGGATTCAGACGGGACTATTTTCAGTGATCAGGAGAGGGGCAGTTATATCCGTGGATTATAGTACCCTGCGTTTTTTTTTTACAGAGGTTTACATTTCTATCAGAAGAAATCTTTTAATGTCTATTGCCGCTTCGAGCACTATGATGTTTTCCGTACTCATACTGGGTATTTTTTTATTAATAATAAGCGGATTAAATTTTATAACCAGATCTTTTATCACTCAGGTAGATGTTATTGTATTTCTTAAAGACGGTCTTTCGGAAAAAGCTATTTATGAACTTAAAAACAACCTTCTTTCTTATCCATCTGTAGAGGCAGTTCATTTTGTTTCAAAGGAGGAAGCATTCAAGAGACTGGAAGAAAAACTCGGAGTTGGTAATCTTTCAGGAGTAAGGAAAAATAAACTCTTAAATAATATTGAGGTTTCCGTAGGTAACCCTGAACATATTGAAGAAGTGGCTTCAAGAGCTGAAAAACTTTCAGGAGTTGATCACGTTAAATATGGTAAAGATATAGTTGATGTATTGATTAAATTCTCTAGAATGGTTCACCTGATAGGTATAGCAGGTATAATTCTAATTACTTTAATAACTGTGATTATAGTCAGTAATGCTGTCAGATTAACTATTTATGCAAGGAGAAAAGAAATAGAAATAATGCAGCTTGTAGGTGCAACGAGATGGTTTATCAGATGGCCTTTTATTTTAGAAGGTTTATTTTATGGATTTTCTGGTTCTGCTGGTTCAATAATTCTTTTAATATTTATCTGCCAACTATCATCAAATTTTATATTTGAAAAATTTCCTTTCCTGAGCATGTTACCCGGAGTAACTCCTTTAATGGCGATTTTTCTTGTCTTTATTGGTTTATCCGTGGGTTTTCTTTCCAGTATGATATCTGTGGGCAGGTTTTTAAAGGTTTAAATTAAAAAATTATTCTTTCTTGAGAAGGACTTTTTTTATTTTAATCGAATTATTTATCTCTATTAACCTCAACTGAAATCATCAAAATATTTTTCCACAGTGCTCTACTAAACGAGTGCAAGGAGGTAAAAAGTGACATCTAAAAGAAGTATAGTTTTCTTCCTCTCCCTCTTTCTATGTTTTTATTTACTCTTTTCCCGTGCCCTTTCCAGTTCCATTTCTGATAAAAAAGCAGAACTTAATGATATAAGATCTCAAATTAGAAGTAGTAAAGAAAAGATTGAAAAAGCCAATAAAGAAGAGAGAGAACTGTCGGGAAAACTTCGTAAAAATCAGAGTCTCCTTTATGCTGCTCAGAAGGAAGTAGATAAAGCAGCTTTAAATTTAAAAGTTACAGAAAAAAAATTAAAACTTTTAAAATCAGAACTTTCTATGTCAGAGAAACGACATAAAAAACATCAGATTGAACTTGAAAAGCGACTTCAGCAGATTTATGAAGATATGGATCCTTCTTATATATCAGTCCTTACCGAGGTAAAGAGTTTTTCTGAGTTCCTTAATACTTTTTATTATCTTCAGATGATTGTGGAAGATGATTTTTTAGTTCTTAAAAAGATTCGTCTGGAAAAAGCAGAAATCGCAAAAAAGAAAGTTGCTGTAGAAAAACGATATAATCAGGTATTAAAGCTGAAAAAGCAGTTAAATGAAAAAGAATCCAGAATGACAACTATAGTAGCTGATCAGGAATATTTAATAGCACTTTTGAATGATGAAAGAAAGGAATACTCTGCTCGCCTGGTTCAGTTGGAAGATAATGTCCAGGAAATTCAGGCAGAGATTCAGAGTATTATAAATAAAGGTTCTTATTATACTTCCTATAGCGGTAATGGTAATCTTTCTTCATGGCCTGCAAGGGGGCCTGTAACATCCAGTTTCGGATGGAGAATTCACCCTATTTATGGTGAGTGGAGATTTCACTCAGGTGTTGATATTGGTTCTGATTACGGATCTCCCATATATTCAGCAGGTGACGGAGTGGTTATTACTTCAGACTGGCTTGGAGGATATGGTTACACTGTTATGATAGATCATGGCGGAGGGGTAGTATCTCTTTATGCCCATTGTTCAAAAATTCTGATTTCTTACGGTCAGCATGTAAAGAGGGGAGAGACTATAGCTCTTGTAGGGAGTACCGGTAACAGTACAGGTCCTCATCTTCATTTTGAGGTTCGTCAGAGTGGTGTGGCAGTAGACCCTTCCGGTTTTGTAAATTAGTTTTATGCTTAAAGATAAAAGAATTGCCATTACAGGTTCTGGCATATCTGTCCTTACAAGGGCTATTCAGATTGCTGCTATAGGGGCAGGGGAATTAGGGACGTAATGCGTATAGGGGCAGAACATTGTTCTGCCCTTTTACCCATTACGCATTATAATTTAAAAAGTTCTTCTTTACGGGACTTAGAAAAAGACAATACATCTTTATGAATACTGTTACTGTGGCTGTCCATAGTGACAATTACAGGAAAATCTACTACGTCAATATGCCAGAAGGCTTCAGGAACACCAAATTCTTCCAGTTTGTATACTCCGAGAACCTGCTTTACACTTTTTGCCAGGACAACTGCCACACCACCTACGGCATGGAAATAAACTGCTCCATAATCCTTACAGGCTTTCAGGGTTTTTTCACCCATACCGCCTTTCCCTATAACACCTCTCAAGTGATAGTTTTTTATAACATCTGCTTCATATGGTTCATCACGGATGGATGTGGTGGGACCTGCGGCGACAAAAGACCAGAGGTCGCCTTCTTTTTTTACTACGGGACCGCAGTGGTAGATAACTGTATTTTCAAGGATGGGAGCAAGGTCTTCCTGAAATTTTTCAAGAAGATATGTATGGGCAGAATCTCTTCCTGTAACCATTTTACCTGTAAGATAAACCTCATCTCCTATTTTTAATTTTCTCACTTCTTCTTCAGAAACAGGCAATTGTATTTTAATCATAGGTAATCTCCTCTCCTTTTATAATCATTGTATGTCTTCTACAGGCCCAACACATATATGATATAGAGACAAAATAACATGCAGGAAGGCGATGTAAAGCACCTATTTTAACACCCAGTACTGTTGTTTTACCTCCGAGACCCATAGGACCTATATTTAAGGAATTCAATTTATTATAAAGGTCTGTTTCTGCTTCAGCCAGTTTTGGCTCAGGATTAATATCATCTAATTTCCGGAATAACATTTCTTTTGCTATCTTATTACCGCTGTCACGATTTCCACCTATACAGACTCCTATAATACCGGGAGCGCATCCTTCTCCCTGGGCACGGAATACTGCATCAATAACACATTTTTTTACTCCCTGGAGATTTCTTCCTGCTCCCATTGTATCATCAGGAAGTTTATATTGAATTCCGCAGTTTTCACTTCCGCCTCCTTTAAGTAAAAGTTTTACCTCTACATAATCCCTGTCCCATTGATAGAAATTGAACCATGGAGAACCTGCTCCCGTATTATCACCTGAATTTTTTCCTGAAATTCCATCTACAGCATTCGGTCTTAAGAGTGATTTACCTGTAACAATCCTTGTGGCTTTCAATATTGCTTCACGAAAATCACTTTCTCTATACTTTTCAGATGGATAATTTATATAAAATATAAGTGCCCCTGTGTCCTGACAGATAGGAAGTGTCTCTTTCCTGGCCATTTCTATATTTTGAATGATTGTTTTAAGAGAAGCCTTTGCCGGTGTTCCTTCTTCTTCCATAGCCATCTGTTTTCGTAATTTATCTTCTACATCAGAAGGTAATTGTGTTGATGTAAGCGTTATAAGTTTTTCGAAATGATTTGTAAGATCCATAAATTGCTCCTTTCATATGTAATGGGTGATCGGTTATGGGCCGTAATGTGTAATACGTAATGCGTGATGGGGTAACCGGGGCGAACACAGGGGTTCGCCCCTACACGTCTCCCGTCTCCCGTCTCCCGTTTCACGACTTAATAAGTTTTCAGTGTCCCAATAGCCTCTTCTACTGCATGCAGTATTTCACGGTCTTTAATAAGGGTCTTCATTATATTGTGATCTGAATAGAGAGGTCTGTCTTCATCAAGATGGGCCACATGTTTACGAATAGTTTCCCTGGCAACCTGTGTGCCTTTTCCGAATTTATAATCTCTGAAATCAAGGGCCTGGGAGGCAGCCATAAATTCAATTCCCAGCACTCCATAGGCATTATCGATTATCTGCTGAGTTTTAAGGGCAGCATTCATACCCATACTTACAAAATCCTCCTGATCAGCTGCTGCAGGTATGGATTGAATACAGCTTGGCATAGAAAGTATACGCTGTTCTACAATCATCATATCAGCAGTATACTGACTGAGCATCATACCGGAAAACATACCTGCTCCTTTTGTAAGGAATTCCGGAAGTCCTACGCTCAGTGCAGGATTAAGGAGTCTGTTGAGGCGTCTTTCAGAAAGTACTGAAACCATTGTTACAGCAGCTCCCACCATATCCAGGGGGAGACTTATGGGTGAACCCTGGAAGTTTGCTCCTGTGAGAACAACCTTTTCCCAGGGTATAAATATTGGATTATCTCCCACACCATTTAATTCTATTTCAAACTGCTCACGGGTGTATTTCAGATGATCCCGGGCGGCACCAATAACCTGGGGGGTAGATCTCATACTGTAGGCATCCTGGACCTTTACCTTTACTTTACCGAGTAAATCGGAACCTTCAATAACTTTTTTAATATTTTCTGCTGATGTAACTGCTCCCTGAAAACCGCGTAATCTGTGAAGGCGTGGATCATAGGGTTTCATATTTGCCTTGAGGGCTTCAAGAGTCATAGCTGCAGCAATTTCTGCCTGTTTAATCCATCTCTCCACTTCATAGATCTGTATAGAACCCATACCGGTAATAACATTACTTCCATTTATAGCAGCAAGACCATCCCTTGCTTTAAGCCCCGGTACGGGAATACCGGCCTTTTTCATAGCTTTTGCTGCAGGCATACGCTTTCCCTGGTAAAAAATTTCTCCTTCTCCCATCAGTGTAAGAGCTATCTGACTCATAGGAGACAGATCTCCACAGGCTCCCACACTTCCTTTAACACACATTACCGGTGTTAGCCCTTTGTTTAACATATCCACATAGGTCTGAACAATTTCCGGTCTGCAGGCAGAACACCCCTGGGAAAGGACATTTATTCGGCTTAACATGGCAGCCCTCACATGTTCTATGGGAGCTGGTTCTCCAATACCGGCAGAATGATTATAAATAAGATACTTTTGAAATTGCTGTACCTGTTCATCATTCAGAACTATTTCTGAAAATTCTCCTATTCCTGTATTGG
>Ga0302240_1002286_pt1 | contig 13095 bp, 15 predicted proteins | sample AAG_UR_His_MG_FD_193538 | JGI IMG/M metagenome (GOLD analysis project Ga0302240, IMG submission 193538) | Enriched activated sludge microbial communities from anaerobic digester in WTTP, New Holstein, Wisconsin, United States - AAG_UR_His | ecosystem: Engineered > Bioreactor > Anaerobic >... | reverse complement strand
TAATGGCTAATATTCTTGCAGCTGGTAACGTTATCATGCAGAGAGGTCGTAGAGGTCCTGCTAACTTTATAGTTACTAACCTTAAACTTGCTACCGCTCTTCAGAGTAACTCAGGCTACACATTCTCGCCTATGACTAATACATTTACACAGTCAAACGGTTCATTGTATCCTCTTGGAACAATTGCTGGAATGACTCTTTATGTAGATCCTAACATGCTTTATTCTGATACCAGAGTACTTGTTGGACGTAAAGGTGCTACTGATGAGCCCGGAGTTATATTTGCTCCATATCTTATGGCTGAAAGCGTTAAGCTTATTACTGAAGGAACTGCTAGTTCTAAGGTAATTATCAAGACACGCTACTCGCTTATAGATGCAGGCTTCCATCCTGAGACACAGTACCTTACAATGTACTTTAACACTAATACTGGCTCAGTTATTTAATTAACATAACCGTTTAGTTACAAGATAAAAAGAGGAACTTAAACGTTTAAGTTCCTCTTTTTTGTTATAAATTTTTAAAATAACGTATTGTTTTAATTAAACCGTTATATAAATCTATTTTAGGCTCCCATGATAATTTTTCTTTAGCAAGACTGATATCTGGTCGACGTTGTATTGGATCATCTTGAGGTAATGGTAAAAAAACGATTTTCGAAGTTGAATTCGTTAATTCTAAAACTTTTTCAGCTAATTCCCTTATAGCAAATTCTCCCGGATTTCCTATATTAACTGGGCCATGAAAATCATTAATTTCCATAAATTTTACTAACCCGTCTATTAAATCATCTATATACTGAAAACTTCTTGTCTGTGATCCATCTCCATATATCGTAATATCCTCCCCATTTAAAGCTTGAACAATAAAATTTGAAACAACTCTACCATCATCTTTTCGCATTCTTGGTCCATAAGTATTAAATATACGAGCTATTTTTATATCTACATTATATTGCCTATTATAATCCGTACAAATTGTTTCTGCGCATCTTTTACCTTCATCATAACATGAACGAATACCAATAGGATTTACATTACCCCAATATGCTTCAGGTTGAGGATGAATTATTGGATCTCCATAAACTTCACTTGTAGATGCCTGAAGCATTTTAATTTTTAATTTTCGTGCTAATTTTAATGCATTAATAGTACCCATAACACATGTGTTTAACGTTTGAGTAGGGTCTTTTTGATAATGAATAGGTGAAGCTGGGCATGCAAGATTATAAATTTCATCACATTCAATATAATAAGGGTGAATTACATTCCAACGAATCGCTTCAAAATACGGATTATTCAAAAGATGCCGTATGTTTTGTTTATCACCAGAATAATAATTATCAAGACATATAACCTCATTTCCCTTTTCAAGTAAATATTCACATAAATGAGAACCTATAAATCCTGCGCCACCTGTTATTAATATTCTTTTCATAATTTTTTAAATTCTTCAAATATTCTATTTTTCCAATAAGTCATGTAAAGTTGTTCCATATTATCATTATTATATGAATATTTTTCCAAAAGTTCTGGAGTAACTTCTTCCCATCTATTAACTTGTATAATAGGAAGATTATAATCTCTATAAATCCGATGTTTTAAAGTAATTGGGATACACCCCATATATAATGCTTCCCATAACCTATGAGTATCTACGCCATTTCCTGGCGGACATACAATAAACTTACATTTTGACATATTTTTACAATATGTATGATAGTCGAGCTTATATTCTTCAACAATAGGAAGATTTTTTAATTTAAGAATTGAAGTTATAGCTGCTCTAGTAGGATTTGTCGCAGAATTCCAATTACAATAAAGCTTAAAATCTTTCGGATTATTTTTAAGATTATCGATATTTTCTTCTAGCCACGTATGATCTGTAAATGATCCCTTTGAACGACCGCAATGATTTTCAAGCCCTATTGGAATAGAAATTAAATCCGGATGATCGTGAACAGCATTTTCGGCAAACCACCTTTTAATGCAAGAGGGTTTAGAATTAAATCTTACACTGTCTATAGGATAATCTGACATGTGAGTAATTAAAACATATTTTCTTCCTGAAAATTGCAAAAACCTAAATAATTGAAAAATAAAATCTGTTTTGCAATAAATAATAGCATTTTGGGTATACATTTTCATAGAAAATTCTGTATGATCAAAATCTATCCCAAAATGAGAAATTTTAAAAAATTTATTTCCGTTTATATAATTAAACATTTTTTATAACTTTAGTAATTAAAAATCCGTTTCTATCTTTTAAATTATCGTCAATAATTAAAAACTTATCAGGATTAGCTAAAATAAATTCTCGCGATTTTTTATTTTTATTACTTGCTGTATCATCAAGTACAATATATTTACATCTTTTATACAATTTAAAAAATTCAATTTCTCCAGAAAATTCTCCTCCATCTATTATGAGTAAATCTATGTTTTCTGGTAATAAATCAAAAACATTTGGCGCATTTTTAATCCAAGCGATATCTTCCTGCAACCATTTTTTATGAGTTTCGTCTTTTAATTTTTCTAAGATAGGGTATAGTTCTTCTACGTTAACTATAGACCCATGTATTAACTTAAATTTCGGCGGTAAAAAGCCCAAGTTTATTTTTGCTTCTTCATAACGTATCTTATTACATTCAATAGAAATAACTTCTTTGTTAAAATTATTACTATAAATTATCGCATCTAAAATACATTTTGTTGTACCCATACCATTCCAGGTGCCAATATCAACTATTGTATTTACTTCTGATTTTTTGGCCAATTTAAAAATATGTTCCCCTAATTTAGATCCTCTATTTATTTGTCCTATCATATATAATGTTTCTATAAGATTTTAATGCTTAAAATTTCTATGATGATAAAATAATTGTTTATATGGTGAATTTGAAAATAAACTTATTTCTTCATTTCCCCATTGCGTAGGATCTCTAAATAATTCAAAATTATTTTTTACAGCAAGAAGAGATAATACGGCTTGATCATGGCGATGATCTTTAAATTCATAAAAATTGGGATAACCACATACATTAGGATCATCTGTTACAATTCTTGAATCTCTTAAGTAATGCTGCCATTGATTTAAAAATTCTATGTTTTCTTTATTTTTAATCCACAATGAAATAGCGCCATTAATCATGGGTGCATTCCAATATTTTGGTTCATTACAATTAGTTAAAATAAAACAATCTCTTTTTATCCATATTTTTGCTTTATGTTCTGCGCCAATCCAGGGAACACGAAAAAATATTTTTCCTTGATTTGGGCAAGTTTTCAATAATCTGAATAATGGATCAAGATTATCGATTACTTTAAGACCTGCATCGCTATAAAGAACACAGTCGCCATCATTTAATTGTTCAAATGTCTTTAGTATTATAAAAGGTTTCCATATCCAATATCCTGCTCCACGCGGTTTTAATAAAATATATAAATTTTTTTGCCAAAAATTTTCGGTTTTTAACCATTCTTGCGTATAACGTATAAATTTATCAACTTTACCCACGTTAAGCGATGTTTCTTCAAGTAAATCTAAGCTTTTGTAATATAATTCATTACCGAATGATATATGTATTTTTTTCATTGTATTTTATATTTTCAACCTTTCCTATATTTTTATAATTATCATTTATAAAGGATTCGTATGGGTATTGCTGTGCATTGTTCCAGTTTTCCCCTTCTTTTTTTTCTATGATAATTTTATTTACTAATGCTTTGTGTCCGCCATCACCGATAAAAGTTTCTACGTTCTTATCATAGGAATGTTCTAATCTATTTTGAATTCTATTCATTACCCCCTGAATAGGGATTTTTTCAATAGCTTTTGAATAACGTTTTATAAAATCTCCATCTTCTTCTCCATATGCTATAAGTCTTTCGTCAAAATAACCTACTTGATGTGCTAATTTTTTAGATATAACAAATGTCCCAAATCCCCAATTAATTTCAAATATTTCTTTGTTTTGAATATGTCCTATTATATCAAATATTGCTAATGGATTATTAAATGCTATGTCGTCATTCATTAAAAATATATGAGTAGTAGCACAATGTACGATAAGATTATTCCACATCTTTGCTAATCCTGTAAATCGCGGAAACATTAAAGGATATATGCTATTTTGTCGAAAACAAAATTCAAGAATATCTTTTCTATAAGTCTCCGGCATTTTTTCTCCAAAATTTGTATTTATTGCCAATAAAATATCTATATCTTTATCATATATGCGAATATCGGAAATTTGTTTTTTTACGTCGTTTAAACGATTACGAAATGTAGTAATTCCTATGCTAAGAGTTTTCATTTAATTATTTTCCATTTTAATTTGAATTTTGGCGAAGGGCTATTATCTTTTCTGACATAAGAATGCATAAAAAGATTATCGTTTCTTAATTGAATGGTATCTATTAAGCAAGAAAATGAACTATCCATACAATGGATTTCTTTAGCTTTTTCTATTGTGTACAAAAAATCAAAAACGCCAATATCTAAATAATCTATTGGTTTAATTATTTTATCATTTTTTGAAATATAGGTTTCATTTATTACTCTTCCATTTTTAGGATCATCATGCATAAATATAAAATTTTCATTATCTTTTAACCCTAATTTGTTATAGTAAGTATCCTTTTCTTTTTCAATATCTCGTTGAAAATAAAATTTGTTCCATTTATCTTCAAATGGTACATTTGCCATTTTATAGAAAATTTCATCAAATGTTAAAGTGCCGTTTATCTTTAATTCTTCATGAAGTTTTTGATGTCCTACAATTAAATAATTATTCTGGGGACTAAATCTCATAAAGTTGTGTATTTCTAAGTCATCTAAAGCAATATATTTTATATTAGATACATCTCTATACATATATCTAACATTAGAAATATTTTTAGGCTTAACAAATAAATAAACCCTATCATATTTTTCTGCGTACGTACGCACTATAGCATTACATAAAATGTGATCGCCCATACCGAGATGGTGATATATGTAAATTGAATTCTCCATAATTATTATATATGATTTCGAAAGTATTGTTTTGATTTGTGTTCTCTTTTTAACTCATGATTCCATATATACGTAAAATTATCATTTGCATAACTTACAAATGGATAATATGTATACGATATTAGTTGTTTATTTCTTATTATGCTATTATATATGTCATCTGTTGTCGTTTCAAACAAACTCAGTTTATTAATTATTTTATCGTAAACGGAGTTTTTAATTAGCATAGAATGCGTACACTCTGTAAAAACTGTAGGCTCTACATGAGCAAAATCTAAAATAGGAAGATAATTCAATGATAATCTCGGAATACCTGATAGATAAACATGTTCCCAGTTTGCTGGTAATATCTTAAATAAAAATTTTATTCTTTTTTCAAAATCTTGGGCCAATACGACATCGTCTTCAAGCACAATTAAATAATCCCAATTTTTTTCTTTTGCTATTTTAATAGCATTTATATGAGACATCGTACACGCAATTTCTCCGGGTTTAAATTGTTCTCCGAATCGATAGCCATTCGGAAGATGTATGTGTTTATTCTTTTCTTCTTCAGAAAGATTTTGGCCGTCAACAGCATCCATTATAGCAGCATTAAGTCCTAAATTATTTATTTGGGCAATCATTTTTTCTCGTCTTTCAACGGCTCTTTCTAGTGATATTACAACAATGTTATCCATAGTTTTTATAAAAATACTGTTTTAAATTTTTGCATCACTTTTTCAGGTGTATATTTCAAAGAATAGGCATCCCAGTTATTATTTGATGGTTCAAATGACATTAAAATTTTATTCAAATCAGATATATTATAGTATTTAATACACTTATCTTTTAATATATCAAGATGGCATTGTTCAGGTGATAATCCATACGTAATTACAGGCTTATTTTTAATTGAAAATTCGCCACACGCAATTCCAAACGTTTCTCCTCTTCTTCTAGCGTGAAGCATAGCATCACACGTATTAATAAATTTAACTTTTTCATTTAAATCTACTATAGTGTCTAAGTAAATAACATTTGGTTCATTGCAAAACTTTTGAGTGTTTGCAAATAAGAAATAAACATTTTTTCTTGCTTTTGCCACATTCCTAACAGCTTCATGCGCAAAATCAATGTCAAATGTATTAAATCCACCGTATCTTCCAAAAACTATAGCATTACCAGGAATATTTAGTTTGTTCCTTAAATTATCATGTTCTTTAGGTAAATTTATCATATGCGGCACCCAAGGATGAATTCCGTACATCATTTGTTTTGAAAGCCATTCGGATATGTATGCATATACATCTCCATGAGGCTGATAAGCATTCCCGAATACTACGTGAATAACTGTTTTTCTGCCTTTTGAAATTATACCATCATATTCTCCCGATTTAATTACATAAAATACGTCTATTTTATTATCATCTAATATTTTTTCAACTTCAGAAAAATCATTGTACAAGAATATAGGAAAATGCTTCTTGAATTTTTCAATTACTGAAGGCAGATTGTCATTTCGTTTTTTTGAAATAATAAAAGATTCATTATTCAACAGCGTTTGATTATGATAGGCATAGTCGAATACTGCTATCTCTGTTCCCATCACTGACATTTGATTTGTATGAAATGCTATTTTCATAAATTTATTTTTTACAATATCCGCCAGGCGTATTAATTAATTTTAAGTTATAAGAATTTATCATATAAGGAATACTATTTTTTTCTATCCACCATTTTACAATTGAATGTCCTGAAAATATAACATTATCTTTGATACATTCGGACATTCGGGGGTATAATTCACCCATTGCCATTATATAATTTGTTGGTCCAATAAATAAAATATCAGCAAAACCATCATGAGATGTATAAGCATTAGATAATGTCATGACATCCATATTAATATTATTAGAAAGAAGTAAATTAACATCGGGCCTTGTTAAAATAAGAAAATCATATATATAATTTTCTTTAATATAGTTTAAAATTTTCCATCGTTTATACCATTGTGATATAATATTTGGTACTCTAACATATTCTATTTTTGATGTTTCATATATTAATGATTCATTTAAAATTTTGTCTTTATAATTTTCATAAATATCTATGTTAACGTATTTTAAGTTTTTTATATTTTTAACATCATCTTGAGTAACATCATCAGATATATCTTCAAATCCAAGATCATTTTTTTTTCCAAAATCTTTATCTGTCCAAAATCCCAATTTTTCCCAAGTTTCTATAAAAACATCTGCATTATAATCATCTGCTATTTGATTAAATTCATTAACGTTATTTTCAAATGTTCTTAAATGCCCAGATAATATTAATGCAGTTTTCATCTTATTAAATTATAATTAAATCTTGAATCTTGAATAACGTCATCAATAGCATTATTAAAAAGTAGAAAAAACGAAATATATTCTTCGCCATTAAGATATTTTTTTCCTTCTAGAAATGTACCTCTAATTTGATTTGAGTATTTATCGGGTAAGTTTTGCATTAAATTATAAACGTAATCCAAATCCGTATATAATCCTTTAAATAATAAATGATATTTTTTTCCAAATAGCCACAAATTATCATTAAAAATATATTTTGAGCCATGATAATTACTTACATATATTTTATCTTGTAGCAAACTATGTAAATCTGGCATAGGAGAAAAAATTCCTATATCAAATCTTGATATTAATAGCCAATCATATTCAATAGCAGATTCTTCTACTAACGTTAAAACTTTATTACACGAGTAATATCTAGAATTTAATGAGTTAAATACTTCATCGTGATTTCGCGAAATATTATAATTTCGATTAGGAATAAACGTCTTTGATGATTCGTATATAATTTGTTTAAACTTATACAAAGAATCTATTTTATTTATTAAATCAGTCTCTACTTTATAATTTTTAGGAGCCCAAGGCGCAGAATCATAATAAGTTCCCACCATTTCTTCTGACCACCATGTATGAGCGTATACGTCTACATCATACTTTGAAATAATTTCTCTATTTAAATGTTCGTAGCCTTGCAACCAATTTCTAGGTTGTCCTTGTAAACATAACGCAATATTCATTATCTTAAAAGATTAATAGGCATATTAATTTTTTTGTATTGTATGTTATTAATTAACAAATAATTCATCAAAACATTATGAGGATTAAATAAAGAATACCTCCTTAACTGTGATATATCGTAAATACTTTCAAGATTATTATAAATATCACAGTATATATTTATTAAATGAGAAGAGCCATACGCCAATATATCTGATATAGTTTCATACGAATATAATGTAGGAGTATATATTAAATTATCTACATTAAATATAAAATTATCAGTAAACACGACATCCGGTCGAGTCTTTAACACTATTTCATACGAAATTTGATGAGATTTTTCGTAATTATTTTTAAGCTCATTGCATAAAAACCATTTTCTATGTTGAGAAATTGTATTTACGGGATCATCATATATACCTTTATTAATAAAATATTTTGATCTATTTTCAATACTGTTTTTTACATCGGCCCAGTTTTCTATGATTATATCTTTAGGGTTATATTGCTCAATGATGCTATTTATATTAACAGAATCATCATTTATATAGTTATTGTTATTGGTTTTAGTGTTTAACTTATCCCATGTATGTATAAAAATATCTGGATTATAAATATCTATAATATATCTTTTAAAACTTGGGAAACAAGCTTCCCAAGTTCTCATATGTCCAGTTAAACATACTGCTACTTTCATAACCAATACTTAAATTTATAATCTTCATAACACTGTTGTCCGTATTCATCCATTTGTTTAAAGAATGCTATTGACAAATTAGTATTAACTTCATTTATAGTTGGACAAAAATGTTGAATAGGCTGATTCAAAGAATCTGCATTAAATTCTATTTCATTTAATATATTTAAGTCTTTGAAAATTTCGTCCCATACTTTTTCTCCAATTGTTGGCACTGTTCCCATTTGACTTACCCATTTTAAACCTTCAATTGTACGCATACTGCCAGAAATAATATTTGCTGACATTTTAGCATTCATTAAATAACGAACCTGAGCTTTTGCGTCAATACCCACTTCTTCCATACGGCCTGGTATTACACTGATATAATCAGGAAAATAAGAATAAGCATATAAGGCTGTACCTACATCCGCTACGCCTGTTACGTTTGTTTCAATAAATTCGTTAACAATTGGAATTACTTCAAGAGCATGCTTAAATGGCGGGAGTTTTAGTCCAAGCTTGGTATTGCCATCAGTGAATTGGTTAATGTATTTAGCAAATGAAATTATTTCCATTGAAGTCATAATCGATACTGGCGCTTGCACATATACTACGCCCTTATCATCTTCTCTCATATTGGATACCAATTCACATAATTTTGATAAATGCATTTCCCATTCATGAAGAGAAAAGAAATTAATTTTTTTAAAAGCATTGGGATTCGTAGTAATTCCTAACATATCTGTTGGATTAACGTTATATCGTATTTTTCCCCAAATATTTTTAATTGCTTCAATATTTGCTGTGTCAATAAAAAAGTTTACCATATTTTTAAATTTAAAGTGTTTGTAGTTTATTGTATATATCGTCCCAATTTTGTTGATACTTCAGAGCTTTATCATCAATATAAACATCAGCTAAAGGTTTACCTAGTATTAATTCATCATATTCAATGTCATACTTTTTAAACCATTCATAAAATATATGAGCTTGTTTAGCAGTTATTTGTCCTATGTTATTATTACATGTAAGCATATGACGTGAACTATATATTATTATATAGTGTCCTTCTGCTTTAAGTTTTCTTAATACCTCGATAGCTCCTGGCTTAGGTAAAACATCTAAATAATTTTGATGGGACAATCTAGTTTCGCATATTGTCCCATCCATATCAATGCATATTTTCATATTCTTTAATTACTTCGTTTAAAATTTGAATTCCCGTACAGTACATTATTTTCTGACGAGGCAAACTATCGTAATGTCTTGAACACATTCCAATAAAAATAAGTCCTTCTATTAATTTAGATTCTAAAGAATTAAATTCGGGATAGCTTTGAAATATTTTTTGTATATTTTTCCGATTATCATTTTCAAATGCAAACCAAAATCTATTATTTAATTCTTCCGTTAATTTAAATTTATCATATATAATGTATTCATAGCCTCCTTCAAATGAATGCCTTAGTTTTGCATAATCATATAACGGATCCCCCATTATTCCCAAATCTCCGAATCTTCCTCGGGGATCAACAAATTTTATAACATGAAGCTTTGTTTGTGGGTTAATTCCAAATAATATATTAGAGAAACAAAAGTCTCCATGTATAATGTTTAATTTATTTAAGTTTAATAGTTTTTCGTTAATTATATCTTTTATTTTTCCCCAGATAATTTCAAAATTTTTATATGGTAGTCCATTTATCCAAATTTCTTCGTAATTACATAAACGAGTAAAATCTTCAAAATTTTCTTTAAGCTCAAGAAAATATTTTTCAGTTTTCTCGATGTACATTGACTTTGCTAATGACGAATAATTATCATTTTGAGAATAAGATGAAAATGCATATAAACTATCACTTATTATGGCAATAATTTTTTGCCAAAATTCTATATTAAAAATCGATGATACCATTGCATTTCCAAGATTATCATATGCAAAATATTCAATTTGAAGTTCTTTTTCAATGTTGTGAATATCGCCTAAGACATATCTAGGAAAAAATAGTTTAACACGTTCGTAATTTTGTATTTTTTCATAATACAAAATTTCTTCTTTAAGTCTTTCTTCTTTACTAAACTTAGAAATCACTCCTCGTTTATTATCAACTATAAATTTATTATATGCTCGTGTTATATGCTGACTCATAAATTTCTTCTACTGATATTATTGTTAATCCATGCGTTAAAGCAAATCTGTCTAACTGTTCACCCTTGGCCATAGTGCCATCATCATTCATGATCTCTATAATAACGGCTATAGGCTCCATTTCAGCTAGCTTTATTAATTCAATCGAGGCTTCTGTATGGCCGCGACGTTCTTTTAATAAGCCATCCTTTGCTTTAAGTGGAAAAAGATGACCAGGGCGTGCTAAATCTTCAGGCTTTGAATTCTTATTTAGTATTGTATTAATTGTTTTTAATCTATCTGAGGCAGACATGCCGGTGGTAACTCCTTCAAGAGCATCTACTGATACTGTAAAAGGAGTTCCATTTCTATCTGTACTATTTTCGACCATTGGGTGCAAATTTAATCTATTTGCTGTTTCTGAACAGATAGGCACACACATTAAACCTCTCGCGTATTTCATTGAAAACACAAGATTATCAATTGTGATTTTTTCGGCAGCTATAACGATATCTCCTTCATTCTCACGATCATAATCATCTACAACAATAATGGGCTTACCGTTTTTAATATCTTCAATTGCATTCTTAATCTTATTTAATCTAACCATTCGCATATCTTTTTCATAGCGATTATAATTAAGAAGTACATCATTAATCTTTGCAGACATTTTCTTAAATTCTATCCATTCACGAACATTATCCAATTCGGCGGGTGTTCCCATCGATATCATATCAAATAATTGATAATTATAAATCTTTAAGCCATCCTGAATTGCTTCGTTAAATACCGGCCCAATATAAAATTCATTATTTGTACGAATATTTTTAGATATCATTTGTTCAGCATACTTAACAAAATCTTTTCCTCGTTTCCAATAAAACGCACCAGCTAATGCATGCGTAGATACAGGAACTTTTTCAACTAATTCTTGTATGAAATTGTCATTATCTATTTTTGCAAAACACCAATGAGTTGCTTTTGATTTATCTTCAAATGTAAATGCCATTCCGTCATAAGGACGTTTTATTGTTGCAACGAAATGTTCAACATCCCAAACGAAATAATTATCAGCATTAACAATAAGTAATTCTTCTTCGCTGTTAATAAGTTCTTTAGCTAATAACGCCGTAACAGCCTGTCCTTCAGTTGTTTTGTCAATTTCAATGATATTACATGCGTAATTGGTTGTTAACTTTTTTAAAATATTGGTGATGTTATATTTTTCGTTATCTTCCTTTTGAATTATAAAAATATAATTTCCTTTTATAGGAAGATTTTCCAAAACGCGTTGAATCATAGGCTTACCATCAACTTCAATTAGAGGTTTTGGAAGAGTATATCCTACCTCTTTAAATCTTTTGCCGCTTCCGGCCATCGGTATTAAAATATTCATAAGTGCAATTGTTATTTATTTTTGATTATTTCTATAAACCACTTTTCAAAGTTAGTAATATTATTAATATGTTTAGTTTTTTGTTCTTCGGTAAATATAGGTTCATTATATATTTTATAAAATAATGAATCATTAGTTTCCATGTCACGGATGTTTTTTATGGTCGGATCTGCACCAATTTTTCCAACATTAATAAATGCGTCTGAATTCCAGTCTTCTTTAATTTTAGGATCCCCCCAGTACAATGGAATGCTGCCCGCTAAAAATGCATCCATAAGTTTTTCTGTACAATAATATGGGTATGAGTTATTTTCAAACGCTATGCTATATTTGTGTCTATTATTTTTGAAAAAATTATATTTAGCATCTCTCCAATAGGTGCCTTGTGATTCTTTTTGTAAACTTAAGTCGTTAGTCATATATCTTCCATACGAAAATACTTTGCCCGGGCCCTGTTGTGATAATTGCCCAAAGAAACTATTTCTCATAAAATTGCCTGGGTTTGATACCGTAAAAGAACAAAACCTATCAAATTTTTCATGTTTAGGCTTTTTATCAAATACCAACGTCTGTAATTCTGGACGAAGTAGTAGATAGAATTGCCATAATGGTAATCTAAAATTTTTATCAGTATGTGGGTCAAAAGAAATTGAATAATCAGAACCAAATTGTTCTGGTCTCCAATTTTCTCCTAAGAAAAGAATTTTTTTGCATTTATATTTAGGAGTTTCTTGCATTCTTCCAAATATAGAATGAATAACAATATCTGGATTTATACGCGTAACCTGTACATCAAAATGTTTTTCAAGTATTGGTAAAAATATATTTT
>Ga0302240_1002285_pt1 | contig 13095 bp, 11 predicted proteins | sample AAG_UR_His_MG_FD_193538 | JGI IMG/M metagenome (GOLD analysis project Ga0302240, IMG submission 193538) | Enriched activated sludge microbial communities from anaerobic digester in WTTP, New Holstein, Wisconsin, United States - AAG_UR_His | ecosystem: Engineered > Bioreactor > Anaerobic >... | reverse complement strand
AGAAAAATATTTAGTCATTTCATTGTATTTTCATTACCACCCTTGTTGCTATATCACAAAAAATGGATTAATGATGAAGGATGCAGACAGGACTCATATTGTCTTAATCATGACTTAAACCGAATACAGATGAGCGATTCATCCCATGACTGAAGTCACGGGTGTTCTCGCCACACTTATTAACAATCAAGCAAAAAGAAAGGTGATCAGGATGCACGAGCCTATAACTTCACGCACAATTAAGAAACGAGACAAACTACATCATGATATCCTTAGCGTCGCGGCTAAACTCATCAGTGAAAAAGGCTCCCTCGGCGTGACACTTGAGGAAATTTCCTTGCATGCAGATGTGGCGCGAAAAACCGTTTACAATCATTTTGAAAATAAAGAAGCCTTAATAAAAGAACTGGTGATGCCGGTGTGCAACCATGCCAGAGATTATCTGGAGCACTTTGGACATGATCAGCCGCTCAGTATGGATCATATCTGGAACTACTGCATAGAATTATGGGAACGAGAGGACCTTCATGCTATGATGCTCTATCAGGTGAGTCCGGAAGACTATCCAAACCTCGCCAAAAATAGACATGGCTTTATCTTGATGTTCAAAATGCTGATGGAGCGCATTCCGGAGTTTAATGGGCGCTCTGCAGAAGAGCTGGCACACTTGTCCAATTCTGTTTACATGACCTATATGCCGCTTTTACAAAGCCTGGACGGTCAAGAAGATTATCAGAATAAATTCAGGCAGGCCATGACGGGATTGACGCTGGGATTACTGTCGGTTTGAAGACTCAGAATTCAAAATGGTGGGGGCTTGACCCTTTTTAGAAAAGTATATTGAAATGGCTGCCAAAGCTGAACTGCAGATTCCCTTTTATGACAACAATTATTCTGGTGCAATTAGGGCGGTTTTTGCAAATAAAAAAGCGTCACTTTAAATAGCACTGAAATTTTGATCATTTCAAGTGTCTATTTAAAGTGACGCTGATTCATTTATAGGAGAATGGTGGAAGGGGGTTGTCCGATCCCCTTCCTTTTTGATTGGGTGACCATCGGCAAAAATTAAGCCTCTTCCCTGTCTTCTGATGTCTGAACAACCTCTGGAACTTCCTCGTAGAAGACTTTGAAGTTCGGGTCGACCTTGCCTATGCCCATGTAGCGGGCTTTGTAGTCCTTGAGGAGGTCGGAGAATTTCGGGCTCAGAATGGCCAGGGCCACGACGTTGGCGAAAATTGGGAGGGCGGTGGACATGTCGGAGAAGAGCCAGACGGTGGTGCCCGGGAACGCGTAGTAGACGGCGATCATGACCAGAGCGAGGCCCGGGAGCGGGTAGGTCCACTTGTAGATGTTCAGGATGGTGTTTTTCTGCTTGGAATCGCCGATCAGGTAGCGGACGACGACTTCCATCTGGGCGAAGAGGCCGCTGGCGGTGGTGATGCCGAAGAGGAAGGTGCCGAAGGCCAGAACGATGCGGCCGGCGGTGCCGATGCCGGTTTCGAAGGCGGTCAGGGTCAGCTCAGCGCCGGAGAGGCCGGAGCTCCACTGGCCGGTGACCATGATGACGAGGGCGGTGATGGAGCAGATGAACAGCGTGTCCACGGTGACTTCGAAGACGCCCAGGATGCCTTGTTTGACAGGGTGGTCGACTTTGGCGGAGGCGTGGACCATCGGCGCGGAGCCCCAGCCGGCTTCGTTGGAGAAGACGGAGCGGGCCATGCCGGTTTTGATGGCGTGGGAGAACGCGGCGCCTGCGAAGCCGCCTACCGCTGCGGTGCCGGTGAAGGCGCTTCCAAAGATGAGGGCGAGACTTTCTGGGACCATGGCGATGTTCTTAAAAATTATGAAGAGTCCGGCGCCCAAGTAGAAGACGATCATGAATGGCACGAGGAATTCGGCAATGCGGCCGAGGCCCTTGAGGCCGCCGGAGATCATGAGGTACAGGATGACGGTGAAGGCAACGGCCACCGGGATCATGTCAAAGCTGAAGGTGGTGGCGATGGCTTCTGCCACTGTATAGATCTGTATGTTGATAAAGAAGCCGACCAGGAAGCCGAAGGCGAACAGTGCGCTGAGGAACTTGGCGACGGCTTGCATTTTCTTCTGGAGGCCTATGCCCTTTTTCATGTAATAGTTCGGGCCGCCGTAAGCGGATCCGTCGGCGTTGTGGGACCGGTAGTGGACGGCCAGTGAGATTTCGGTCATCTTGATGATGGTGCCGAGGACGCCGGCGACCCACATCCAGAAGATGGCGCCCGGTCCGCCTATGGCAATGGCCGACGCGACGCCGCCTATGTTGCCGACGCCTACCGTGGTGCCCAGGGCGACGCTCATGGCCTGGAAGGAGGAGATGACGCCAGCGTTGTCTTTCTTGTCTTTGCCGCCGCCGGTGAAGGCTTTGATGGCCTCCTTCATGGCGAACCCGCCGAAGCGGAACTGGAAGAATCCGTTTCTAACCGTCAGGTAGATGCCGATGGCCAGGATCGTCACAATCAGCGGCGTTCCCCAAAGAACTTCCCATACGATATACTCGATCGTTGCCTGTGTCATGCTTTTCCTCCTTTGAAAAATGATTGCGGTGCGGGTAGAGAAGTTGATTGTCACGGAGAATGAATAATAAACGATCATTGTGTTTTATATTGCGTTTACATTACCGTCCGCGTCACCATCATTAAACCTAAAACCTCAACGACAGACAACTCAGCCCGCCATCGAGCTTTCTGAACTCTGACGTATCGACCACGATCACATTATACCCCAGCGCCTCAACCTTAGCCTGGGTCTTCGGATAGCCCGCCGGCACAATGACATTGTCGTTGATCCAGATGCAGTTGCAGGAATAGGCTTCGTCCTCAGAGACTTCAAGTCTGTTGAACTTTTCGAACACCTGCGATGAGATAAATTCCCCGCCAACTATCAGGTTATTGTTCTCAAGATACGCCAGACCCGTCTTGAGATGCAGCATTTCCTTCATCTCCACAGCCTCGCAGGTCATGCCGTACCTTTCCAGCGCCGCGGTAAACTGGGCAATGCCTTCAGCGTTGGTGCGCTCAGAGAGGCCCACATAGAAGTGGTCCCCCACCATCATGACGTCGCCGCCATCGAGGGTCCCCGGCGCCTGGATGTAGGCCATTTGGTCTTCAGCGTAAAACTTCTTGACCGCGTCGACAATGTAATCCTTCTCCTTGTTTCTCGATGCCGCGCCCGGGTTCGTGATGATGGCGCAGGCTCTGGTGCAGACCGCCACGTCCTCCACGAAGCAGGAATCCGGGAAGTCCTCCAGGGCCTCAAGCACCAGGACGTCCACGCCGCAGGCTTTCAGGGCTTCAATGTAGGCGTCGTGCTGCTTGAGGGCGAGGGCATGATCCGGCTTTCCGAGCTCCGGTGCTGATGTAATGCCTTCTGTCATTGATTTTGCAGGTCTGCGAACAATAGTGTGCTTAAACATGGTGGATGACCTCCTAAAATGGGTTGTGATACCTCTCCGTCCAGAAACTTCAGGGCTTTTGTGCCGATGGTCAACCATCGGCCACCCCCTGCCCTTACTCCCTCAGCGCCAATTCCAGCGCCTTCAGAATCATTGCCGGCGTACGCTCCAGCAAATCCGCCTTCAGGACCCGCTCGCTGATCTTGTGGAAATCCTTGCCCCACGGCCCAATGTTCAGGCACGGCATGGCGTTGCGGGCGATCTCCGTGAACGGGATCGAATAAAAGTCGCCGTACAGCGGCATCTGGTCAGCCACGGCTTCTTCCAGGGCGGTGATTTCATCAGATTTCAATGCGGCGTAGCTGAGGTCTGAAATGCCGGTGAAAAAGGCTTCCAGATCATAGTGCTGGTCGTAGTTCACGGCAGTGAGTTTATTGAGCTCTATGGTGATCTCTTCAATGAAACGCTGGTACTCAGGGCGATCCAGGTGAGACACACTCGGATAGTACGGCGGGACGACGCCTATGACCACAGTGGGCTGTTCGCAGCCTATGTACTCGAAGATCGCGTCCAGCAGAGACCAGGTGGCGGTGGCATTGTTGGCTTCGCCTGCGGTCAGCTTTTCATTAGCCTTTTTCAAGGCAGCCTTGTAATAGGCCGTAAAGCCTTCGCCGTAGCGGCGGGTGCTCTCAGCCACAAGCTCTGAAAAACTGAGGACCACGGGTTGCCACTTGACCTCCCGCCGCGGTCGGTGGGTCTGCTGACAAAACAGATCAGACGCGCGGTTGACGCGCTCCGATACCTCATCGGCCGCCTCCTTTGCGGTGTTCAGCAGATATCCGGAGATCCTGTCCGGCGTGTTTGTCAGGGGCTGTACGCTGAGACAGCCGAAGGCCGTCAGCGGCATGGACACGTCGTAGGTCAGCTTGCTGTCCCGAGCCATGAGCCACGTGGGCGGTGGGGACATCTCCCCGGCTTCCGGCCGGTAGTCACCCAGTTCCGGATTCATTTCCGTCCGGCGTACGATCTCACTGAGGAGGTGCACTGGGTTGAACCCCTCCGCGCTTTTACCCGCGTGGGCCAGGATCCCCCTCGCATAAACAAAGGGCAGGATTTTACCAATAGATCCACCGGACAGCATCCCGCGCTCTGGGTACTTTCGCTGATGGGGCTCCGAGTTGATCATGAGGACGTACTTCAGATCGTGTTCCAGACGGAGCCGCTGAAGCAGCGGCGCTGCGGCCCGCATGCCGGCGGAAAGGTTCTCCTCGTCGGAGACAGCCAGCAGGAGCAGGTTGCCTTCGAAGGCGTCGAGCTTGGCGTAGGCATCCATGATGGCCATTTGAACTGACCCGCCCCCCTTCATGTCGGCAGTGCCGCGGCCGAAGATCCATTGACCTGACTTGAGATCTTCATAGGCCTCGCGGCTCAAGGCATCCGGATCTTCAAGGAGTGATTTTTCAAGTGTCTCAGGATGGAAGGCATAGGCTTTGTGCCTTTTGAAATCCTCGATTTCGACAACATCGAAGTGATGGATGAAAACAGCGGTCTTTCTTCCGCGGCCCTTGACCAGTGCCCAGGCGACCTGGCGGTCGAAGGGGTCATTCTTGATCCTGTGAAGACCAAAGTGGTCGGAATTGACCCGAAAGTAAGGATTGTCCTTAAAGTGGCGGTGGACAAAGGCGCTGGCGGCGTTCTCGGCCGATGTGCCCGACTCGGAATTGATCGCCACGTAGGGAAAAAAGATGTTCAGGATCGCCTCCTGGGTGATGATGGGGTGACCGGAGGCGTTTGCGGTTTGTGGTGACGTTGACACGGGGTGATTTGCCCCCTTTCGATTGGATGTGGAAACTGGGGTTGATGTGAAACCAGGGATTTTTGAAACATGGGGTTGATAGGCGACAGCCGCTGACACCGAGTTTCTAATAGGCGACAGCCGCTGACACCGAGTTTCTCATCCCCGCCAGATGGGCGCGGTCAGACATGTCGGGCCGCCGGTGCCGCGGTAGGACACCTCTTTGCCCGGATAAGTATAGACTTTGGCCCCGCAGGCTTCCAGGCCTTTTTTGACAGTGTCGTTGCCCTCCACCATCACGGCGACCCTCGGTGCGAGAGCCAGTACGTTGGTGCCCAGGTAGTCGTATTCATCATCTGGCGTCTCAATCAAAGTCATGCCGCGGCTCAGCAGCAGCTCCCGGAAAAACACCGGCATGTACTTGGAATAGACCACAGCCAGGTCCTGGTCCACCATGGAGATGATGCTCATGAGGTGCAGGCACGCTTCCGGGCCATCCCCGTGGGGCATTGGCACCACAATGATCTCATCCACGATGCCCAGTGTCAGCTCGCGAAACGCGGCGATTCCAGCGTCGTTCGTTCTGTAACCCCGTCCTATGGCCACCGTGCGCGCGTCCAGCCAAACTACGTCGCCGCCTTCAATCTGCGCCGGCGCCTCAATGACGCCCAGGGTCGGCACGCCTTTTGACTCGAGGAACTTGCGGGTGGCGGCGGCTTCTTTGGCTCTTAGGGCTTTACCCATCGGGAAATAGATGGCGCCTTTTTCGGTGACCTTCAGCGGGTCATGGGCATAGATGGAGTCGAGGCCCACGCTGCTTTCCTCCGGCAGATAGAGCATCTCAACGCCCTCAGCCTGCAGCGCTGCCTCGAAGACCTTGTACTCCTCGAGAACCGTCGCGAAGTCCGGTGCGCCTATGTATCCAAAGGGCTCGGCGTCTGCGTTCAGAGTCCCTTGATCCTTGAATGCCGCCTGGGGATGCTTGATCAGTACGGTTTTCAGCTTTCCGGTCATGGACTGGCTTCCGTAATGCATGGTGATCACTCCTTGTGTGAGTTGTTGGGTGTCCTGTGTTTTGATTGCTGCAATTTTGTATTTTTGTTGTTTTTTATATATTATATATTGATTGTGTTTATTGTAGTCCATTTGCGGCCACACGTCAAGGCATTGTGTAAATATTCTGAAAACTGAGACGTGCACAAATAAAGAGAATCCCGTGCATAAGAGAGCTCGCTCTCGGCTGAACGGGATTCTCTTTATTTGTATAGGGCGAAGCCCTAACCGAAGCGCAGCCTTTAATCACGCGCAGCGTGGTTGAAGGCGAAGCGAGGTGCACGTCCGCGACATCCAACAGATGTCAGCAAAAAAATCCCGTGCATAAGAGAGCTCGCTCTCGGCTGAACGGGATTCTCTTTATTTGTATAGGGCGAAGCCCTAACCGAAGCGCAGCCTTTAATCACGCGCAGCGTGGTTGAAGGCGAAGCGAGGTGCACGTCCGCGACATCCAACAGACGTCAGCAAAAAAAATCCCGTGCAGAAGAGAGCTCGCTCTCGGCTAAACGGGCATCTTGCCGATGGTTGGGGAACCGTGACCATCGGCTAAAGTTTTAACTCTTTTTCTTTGGAAACCGGGGGTTGATAGGTGACAACCGCTGACACCGAGTTTCAAAAAATAAAAAGCCCCTCGGGCAATCACGCGCCGAAGGGCTTGCAGTTCCAACAAAGCACAATTTGAGTTCAAATCAAAATTTCCATGTCCGCATACTTCACGTTCCAGTGGACGTCCCTAACGAACCGCCTGAGCGCCGCCGCATCCCCCGCCTCAAAGAGCGCCAGCATCTTCCAGTGCTCCTCGTTGGTCTTGCGCAGGGCATCCTTATAAAGGGCCTCAGACCCCGTGGCATTGTAGGACTGTTTGATGAAGGTCTTCTTCAGACTGGCCAGGATCCGGATCAAATCCTCGTTGCCGCTGGACTGGATGAAGGACTCGTGAAACCGGTTCTGAAGGTGATAGTACAGGTCGTAATCCCCCTGATCAATGGCCAGATCCATTTGCCGCGCCAGATCCCGCATGAGCTCAAGGTCCAGACTCTCAGGGTGCTTCAGGCAGTCCGTGGTCGCCAGGGCCTCCAGGACCCCAATGATCTCATAAATATTGTTGGCCCGCCCAAGGGACACTTCCCGCACCACGAAGCCACGCCTCGGAATTTGTTCAATGTAGCCCTCATTGCTGAGCTGGATCAGCGCCTCCCGCACCGGTGTGCGAGAAATTTCCAGAGCGGCGCAAATTGTATTTTCGTTGATCTTCTCCCCCGGCATCAGCGCCTTCGTGCGGATCTGCTCGGAGATGTAATCATAGACTATGTCCTTGAGAGAGCGATAATTCAGCATAATGACCCCCGGGTTGTGTGATGGCTAACCTTTGACACTTTTACCTTATCACTTTTTCACCAAACAGAAAAGCAAAAACATAACCGTCCCTGTTTTGCCGGTCAATACTTTCCGGGCGGCCCGTGGTCAGTGATCCCCGGTTTTATGGATTCAATAAGACGACCTCACGGCAAATTCACCCGTATCTTTGAGAAAACAATTAAAAAACTCAAGTACCAGCTTATTCATTGTCTCTATAGCATAGGCAGGGTCCACCCTCGCTTCTGTGGCGCCGCCGGATATTCCTGACAGTTGTTTGGCCAGAAACGGCGAAAACAGGGGTAAGTCCGTGTAGCTCATGTGATTGCTGCCTTGGATGTGGGTTTCGAAGGCCATCGGCGAAATCTTTGAAATGTGGTGATTGATGTAGACAGTTTCAGGTTCCGCTTTGAGTGCGGAGAGCACCTCTTCGGAATAGAAATTGAGCAGCGGCAGCGGATACGGCACCTCGTTCATGGTCGGAGCACCCGCCGCGCTCAGGCGGAATTCGCCCAGCATGGAGCCATCCAGGTTGACAACGGCGCTGATGTCGCCTCTGTCGCGCCCAAGCTGCGCACTCGCCGCACCGCCCAGGGAGTGCCCCATCAGGCCAATTTTGTCCGCATCAATGAGGCTGTAAATTTCCGCACTTGTCGCTTCAGGGCCGCCCAAGAGCTGGTCCAGGACAAAATTCATGTCCTCCGTCCGCAGCGTCATCCACTGACTGAAAATTTCGTACTGCGCCCGTTCGTCATAACGGCCGCTGTTGATCTCCAGGACCTCCTGCATGAATTTTTTGCTGCCGATGGTCACCTGACCCTCCCCATCCACCGTCCCAGCTGCATGATAGGGATGGTCAATGGCGCAAACGACATAGCCATGACTGGCAAGCTCCATGCAGGTAGAGGTGTTGCTCATCTTCACGCCAAAGGCACCATGGGAAAAGACGATGAGGGGGTATTGTCCGTTCGCATTCTTCGGGTACCAAATCTCAACATTCAACTTGCGGTGTTCTCCGGCGTCTGAAAAGGTCTCAATGCGGCTTTGGTCTGTAAAGGTAAAGGTTGCCGTTTCAACCTGAAGATCTCCGGTTACGGCAGGCAATTCATATTGAGGAAAAATGACCGCAGGCAGAACTGCCATAGTCATGATCACCATCATGGCGATCCCTTTTAAAACAATACGACCGCTCGCGTAGGGCTTCGCTCCAAGTTTCTTCGTCCAAAGTCTCAGCCCGCCAATGGCAGCCAGCGCTGTTAGAACGGCCATTAGAAAATACCATCTAAAACTCCACTCAACGAGCGGAGTGATTAAGGCGCCCACAAAAATCAGCCACTCGGCAATTCTGATTTTGCTTCTCTTTCCATTATGATTCTGTTTGGTCTTTATACAGTAAATCATTAACGCAAATTCGGTAAGCAGTATGACAACAAATATAATAATGCCCATGATGATCCCTCACTTTCAACTTATGGATTCATCATAACCGTTAGCGAATGGCTTGCAAAGGCGAAAAAGCCAAGCTGTTCATTTCCATAGGTGAGTTGTAAAAATGGCCGGGTAAGTTGAAACTCAGGTGTGGCGGGTGAGGGATGGTGAAGTTGGTGAAGTTGGTGAAGTTGGTGAGGTTGGTGAGACTGGTGAGGCTGCTTTAGTTGGTGATGAAATGGAGAAGGTTTGTGAAGGCCTTGACTTGAGACATCCGCCTAATCCAAATTATCGTTTGCTTGAAAATTTTTCAATTTTTTGTTGATTCTATTTGCTGTGACCAGGTCACCTCGCCAGGTTATGAATCGAACGAGACCGTAGATGACCAGAATCTGAAGCGCAAATAGGACAACCTCGAGTGCACTTGAAACAATCCCGGTCATGCCGGCATAGTTGAGAATGACGCCCTCGAGCAAAATGAAGTGAACGATTGACCGCCATTTTCTGCTTTCTTCAGTGAGCTCTGTTTTTGACCAAAACACAAGGCTGGGCAAGTCTCCTACCGCTGCGAAGGTCATGGTTAAGAGAACGTAGTCCCTGTTAATGGTTTCAGGCGGAGTAAGAAACACGCTTCCAATAATCAGAATGCCAAAGATGATAAAGTAATCTTTGATCAGTTGTCTGGCGAGATCTAAGAACCTCATGTGTTTCTCCCCCTTACAAGCCTAGCTTGGATTTAAGTACAGGGACATATTGTCTGGATACCATTAATTTTTCTCCGTTTTCCATGGTCGTTTCAAATCTCCCACTTAGTGACGGCTTGATATGAGATATTTTTGTTATATTGACGATGGTGGATTTTGACGCCCTGAAAAACCTTCGGTGATCACAGATCTCTTCAAGCTCATAGAGTTTCTGCTTGCTCTCATAGATTTCATTGCGGCAATAGATGAAGACTTTATTGTCTACAGATTCAAAATAATAGACATTGGATAAATTGAGCTGATAGATGGCGTTCCCATTGTAGCCAATCAGACTGCGCTTATGCGTTTTCAGCCTGTTTGCGAGCTCCAGAATGTCATCACTCACCTCGTAACAACGGATGATCACTTCTTCTTCCTCATGAGCCATAATGTTTTCGAAAGAAATTTTCACAGCGTCAACTCCTGTCATTAATGGGAAAAAGAGAGTTATGTACTGCATAATTTTATCATATTATTTTTCCAACAACCTGTTAAATGAACAGAAACCGGAATGATTGTTGTATTTACATTACCGTCCGCGTCCCCAGGTTGAAAGTTGTCCGCGTCACTGCACCAACATAAACCACGGCCGGTACAAGAGCAGCACAATGATTGGCGTTAAAACCGTCATGACCACTCCAATTTTCAGAATGTGCTTCGGGCTGTAATGCTCAATGCCAATCAGCAGGACGATCTGCTGAAATGGTAGGAAGTAATGCAAATTGACCGTCACATAGGACATGAACATGATCGCGATTGGGCTCAGCACATCCCCGGCAATGGCCCTAAGCCCCGGAACCGTGATCGAAAGCGACGTCACCGTGCTTCCCACCAGCTGGTGAATCACGGCGTTCAGTCCTATGATCGCCGGTACAAACCAAGCCGTACCCACTAACGCATCCATTCTGAACACTGAAAACATGGCCGCTGAGATCCCGCTGGACTGCATGACGCTGCCAATCGAAAACGCCGCCGTCAAAAACAGCATCAGCGGAAAGTTGAGGTACTTCAGGTCTTTAAACTTCAGCGTCCCGGTGAAGACTGCCAACCCCGCCACGCATGCCACCGCCACCCAGGCGGACGAAATCCCGTGCATCGACTCCGTCATCCAGAGCCCCACCGTTGCCAAGACCAGTGCAAGGACGATTTTCTCGCTCCTGCGCAGTGGCGAATGGCTGACAATGTGCTCAGGGTCCGGTTCTCCATTTTTAGCCGATGGTCGCCCAAGGGCCACCTCAAACACCTTTCTATTCATGATGATGAGCAATCCGGACATGATCAGCGTCGTGACAAAACTCGGCACCGCCATCCACTTCGCCCACTCGAACCAGCTGATGTCCGTCCCGCTCATCTCCACCGCGAAGTTGTTCAGGATCACATCCGCCGTCAAAAACATCATCAGCGTCGTCACCGCTGTAACGAAGAGGTTCAGCATGATGATTTCGCTGGTAGCGCTTGGCAGCTTATGCCGCTTGATATATTCCACAAAGATGGCCGCCAGCAGAATGGTTCTGGAAAAAGGCTGGGGAATCAAAAACATCAGAAGAAAGTTTGACGCTATGCCGACCCAGATCAGGTCCATGGGTTTCCTCACGAACCGCGCCAGCAGCGTATCCGCCAGCCTCGCCGCGATCCCTGAATTGACAATGGCTTGGGACATCAAAAATGACATGGCAATGGTAACGAAATTATCCGACAGCGGAAACTTAAACACCTGCTGCAGCGGCGTCATGCCAAAGACTGAGAACATAATCAGCAAAAAGGTCGCAGCCACCGATTGTGAGATCGCCTGAAACGCCCAGCTGAGCACCGTCAGCAACAGCGAACCAAATACAATTTGCTGGTTGAGTTCGAGCCCCAAAGGATTAATGACCGTGAGACCTAACGCTATAGCCAGGCAGATCAAAAAAATCTTGAGCTTCAAGCGAAAAAAATCGTTATATTTAGTTCCTGGATCCTTTGTCGGAACCGGATTGTTTGTCTTTTCAGATTGTGCCACGTCAGAATCTTCCCTTCTCTCTGTAAAGTTCGTGTACGAAGTATGTAAAATTGTACCACGAAATGTACACTGTGAAAAGGAGGAATGCGGTATCGGATGAAACTCGGTGTCAGCGGCTGGTGCCTATTGACCCCGAGTTTCATCAAATTTAAAAAAGGAACCGGCGCGAGGCGCCGGTTCCTGCATTTAATCCTTCAATTATGATTAATTTCCGCCGTTCTTTCCGCCGGCATTGTTGCCGTTGGCGTTTTCGTTTGGAGACTTGTCTTCTTTATCCTTATCTTCAAGTCCAGGAGCGGATTCTGGTTTGCCGTTGCCTTTGTCATCCTTGTCGTTGTCGATGACGTCCTCACCATCGGCAGCTTCATTGCCTTTGTCTTTGGCTTGGTCTTCAGGAAGGACTTCCACATCAAGACGGTTGCGTTTGATTTCTTTCATGATGTCTTTGACGGTGAGGTCTTCGTCAGTAGCCATTTCTTCAATCCAAGCTTCATAATTTTCATCATCTTGGTCATCTTCCGGCATAGAAGCCCAGAGCTTCTCAATTAAATTGAGTTTCCCAGGAGTGATTTCTAATTCAGCAGCAAGCGCAACGCGCTCCGCGCCAATGCCTTCTACTTCAACTTCTGCTTCAATACCTGCATTCTTTACGTAGACGTTGACTTCTCCGTTGAGATACACTGTCATTTCTTCCTGCTTTTCTTCATTTTTATGCTGCACAGAAATCATGACATTGGCTTTGTCATCAGCATCATCAAGGAACTTCTGCTCGACCATTTCGTCGAGGGCAGCCTCAATTGCTTTTTCGATCTCCATGCCCTTCAGGTCAAGTTCTTCGAGAATCTGCTCGCCGTCATCGTTCATCGCTTTGACATTTATGACTTTGTCAAAGCTATTGACTCTAAACTCAATCGAAGGATTCACATCAAGGCTCACCGTCGCAACCGGATTCAAATACGCGTAAGACACCGCGCCGGATGTAATCATGAGCACAGCCGCCGCTGCGGCCACCCATTTGGTTGCTTTGTTGTACCATTTCGTTGTTTTCAATTCTACCACCTGTCCAATCTTATAATTCTTATTTTCGAGAAGTCGGATGCTGCCGTCGTCTTGCAGTACAGCTGCTTTCGCTCCCCTGATCTCTGTAATTACAGCTTTCATCTGGAAGTCCCCCTTTTAATGAAGCTCATGTACTGCGATAAGTGAGGATAGTCCCCACCGACGATTTCAGTTGCCGCTATAATATACTTTCGATGGCGCTCGATGATTTTTCGGGGTACCCCCGACATTTTTT
>Ga0302240_1002284_pt1 | contig 13101 bp, 10 predicted proteins | sample AAG_UR_His_MG_FD_193538 | JGI IMG/M metagenome (GOLD analysis project Ga0302240, IMG submission 193538) | Enriched activated sludge microbial communities from anaerobic digester in WTTP, New Holstein, Wisconsin, United States - AAG_UR_His | ecosystem: Engineered > Bioreactor > Anaerobic >... | reverse complement strand
TTTAAATTCTAAAAAGGATTCTTTTTATTATAATTGAAATATACAAAAAATAATTAAACTATGAATATGCAGTTACCGGCTCATTATTAAAAGCTGATAGCTGACTGCTGAAAGCTGATAGCTAAAATGCACCGAGAACATGAAATGCTTTTTAAAGTAATAACCTGTATATTGGATTGTATAACAGTTATATTTTCATATATTCTGGCCTACATTATTCGCCTTAAATGCTTTCCCATACCACTTAACAATGGATCAGAATATATTTCTCCCCATAATAGTCTTGCCTGGCTTGTTATACTTATAGTATGGATTGGCATATTTATTTCTTTTGGTCTCTACAGAACATATAGAACTAAAAGTTTAAACCTTGAATTATGGAATATATTTAAAGCTGTGACTCTGGGAGTGCTCTTTTTAGGAGTATCAGTTTTTTTATTTAAACTTCTTTTTGTAAGCCGTGCCATTATAATCTTATTCTGGATTATTTCATTACTATTCCTTTCTCTTGAAAGAATTTCTTTAAGATATACTCTCAGGTTTTATCGCCGGAAAGGGTTTAATTTTAGAATGATTCTTATAGCAGGCACAGGGAGAAGAGCAAAAGAATTTCTCAGGATAATAAACGAAAATAAAGACTGGGGCTTTAAAATCATCGGTTTTATAACTCCCACAAAAAATTTTGTAGGAAAAAACATAATGGGTTACCCTGTTCTCGGCACATTTGATGATGCTCATAAGATTATCTCTCAGAGGGTTGTAGATATGCTTGTTCTGGTACCTTCTATGAAACACTTTAAAGACATGTCTGAACTTATAAAGATCTGTGAGATAGAAGGTATAGATACTTATGTACTACCAAATTTCCTTGGCTTATCTTTCGCGGAAATAAAACTTGAAAATCTCCAGGGAATCCCCATGTTATTATTCCATACGACTCCTCATAATCAGTGGAAATTACTCACAAAAAGAGCTATAGATATTATTATTTCCTCTCTGGCTCTCATTCTACTTTCACCTCTTTTTCTGATTATATCAATACTCATAAAGCTCGATTCCCGGGGGCCTGTATTCTTTTCCCAGATAAGAGCGGGGCTTAATGGCAGAAAATTTAAAATGTACAAATTCAGAACTATGGAATTAAATGCAGAAGAAAAACTTGAAGAACTCAAAAAATACAACCAGATGAGTGAACCGGTATTTAAAATGAAAGAAGACCCGAGAGTTACCAGGGCAGGTTTCTGGTTGAGAAAATTAAGCCTTGATGAGCTGCCACAACTTTACAATATCTGGAAAGGAGAAATGAGTATTGTAGGTCCCCGTCCTCCCATACCCTGCGAAGTAGAAAAATATAAAAGATGGCAGAGACGCAGATTGAGTATGCAACCGGGCCTCACATGTCTATGGCAGATAAAGGGCAGAAATAATATAGACTTTGAACAATGGATGAAACTGGATCTTGAGTATATAGATAACTGGTCTCTTACACTGGACTTAAAAATAATCCTCAAAACTGTGCCGGCTATAATGACCCGCACAGGGGCATATTAGGATTGGAGACATGATGAGAGAAAAAAAAATATCTACTGAAAAACTTGCAGAAATCTCAAAAAAATCAGAACTTGATACCATAGAAGAAAGAGACTCTGTTCGTTCTATAGAAGAACATAATCAACTGAAAGTCCTTAAAGCCTTTATCTCAAAAGGTGTATCGGATTTCCATTTTTCCGGCTCTTCCGGGTACGGTTATCATGACAGTGGAAGAGACCTTTTAGATGAAATTTATGCTGAAGTCTTCTGCACTGAAAGTGCTCTTGTAAGATGGCAGTTTGTATCGGGAACTCATGCCATAGCTTCCGCTCTTTTTGGCATCTTAAGACCGGGAGATGAGCTACTTTCTATTACAGGCACTCCCTATGACACACTTGGAAAAGTTATAGGCCTCACAGGTAATATTAAAGGTTCCATAATAGACTATGGTATATTATACAGAGAAGTTCCCCTGAGAGAAGATGGTTGTGTTGATATAGAATCCTTTGAAAAATATATAACAGAAAAAACACGACTTGCTTTCCTGCAGCGTTCAAGAGGATATTGCTGGAGAAAAAGCCTTTCTATAGATGACATCACATCCATAGTGAAAAGACTCAAAAATATTAAAAAAGATATTATTGTTATGGTAGATAACTGTTATGGAGAATTTGTAGAAAAACAAGAACCTCCTGAGGCAGGTGCAGATATTGTGGCAGGTTCCCTTATAAAAAATCCTGGAGGAGGCCTGTGTCCCACAGGAGGTTATATAGCAGGCCGTCATGATTTAGTGGAAGAGGCAGCAGGCCGTCTTACTGCTCCGGGTATAGGCAGAGAAGTGGGAACATCAATGTATATAAACAGGACATTATATCAGGGATTTTACATCTCTCCTCTTATAGTAAGTCAGGCCCTTCAGGGAATGATATGGGCAGGAGCATTTTTTGAAAATTTAAATTTTATCACATCTCCTGTAAGAGGAGAAAAAAGAACTGATATAGTTCAGGCAGTTCGACTGGATAATAAAGAAAAGCTTATAAAATTCTGTCAGGGAATTCAGTCTAATTCTCCTGTTGATTCCTATGTCACTCTGGAAGAAGGCTATACCCCCGGATACAGGGATAAAATAATTATGGCAGCAGGAACATTTATTCAGGGAGGTTCTCTGGAAATTTCGGCAGATGGACCCATAAGACCACCCTTTATAGCCTATCTTCAGGGAGGATTATCTTATTTTCACATAAAATATGCAGTAATGAAAGCTGTAGAGGCTATGTATGAATAATATACTTGTTACAGGAATAGCAGGTTTTATTGGATTTCACATAACCAGAAGATTAATAAAAGAAGCTTATGAAGTAACGGGTATGGATAATATAAATAATTATTATGACAGGGAATTAAAATATGGGAGATTAAAAGAACTTGGTATAAATAAAGAATTTATAGATTACAATAAATTACTCTTTTATAAAAACCTGAAATTTCTGAAATTAAATCTGGAAGACAGAGAAAATATAGAATTATTATTTAAAAGAGAAAAATTTGACTTTGTAATAAATCTGGCGGCCCAGCCGGGAGTAAGATATTCTATTGAAAATCCCTATATTTATGTCGACAGCAATATTAAAGGCTTTTTGAATATACTGGAAGGTTGCCGCCATAATAGTGTAAAACATCTCCTCTTTGCTTCTTCAAGCTCCATATATGGTTTAAATGAAATAAAACCTTTTTCAATCCATAACAATGTGGATCATCCCATTTCTCTTTATGCAGCAACAAAGAAAGCCAATGAATTAATGGCTCATACTTACAGTCATCTCTATAATATCCCTGTTACAGGACTCAGGTTTTTTACTGTCTACGGCCCCTGGGGAAGGCCTGATATGGCATATTTTAAATTTACAGAGGCAATCTTCAAAGAAAAAACCATAGACATATATAATAAAGGGAAAATGAAAAGAGACTTTACCTTTATCGATGATATAGTGGAAGGCATAATAAGACTCATAAAAAAAATACCCCGGAGAAATAAAAACTGGAATGGCCTTACTCCTGACCCTGGCACATCTCCCGCTCCATTTAAACTCTACAACATAGGAAACAATAATCCTGTGGAATTAATGTATTTTATATCTCTTCTGGAGCATGAGATAGGAAAAACAGCAAAAAAGAACTTTCTCCCCATGCAACCGGGAGATGTAATGGAAACCTGGGCAGATATTAATGATCTTATGAAGGATACGGGTTTTAAACCGAAAACATCTATTGAAGAGGGTCTAAAATATTTTGTAAAGTGGTATAGAGAGTATTATGAGACGTGAGACGGGAGATGGGAGACGATAATATAATAGTAATTAAAGTACATGTACCCTTCTTTTCACTTCTCACTTTTCACTTCCCCACACCACTTCCAGAAATATTTAATACCGCTCCATATATGTAAAAATAATATTTTATTAAATCCTTTAGCACTTTCCCTCTTATGATAATGCAACACCTCCATAAGAGGATAATAACAGACCTCATACCCTTTTCTATGGACTCTCCTGCAAAAATCAACATCTTCAAAATAAATAAAAAATCTTTCATCAAAAGGGCCAATCTTATTGATAATTTCTCTGGAAGTAAGTAAAAAAGCCCCTAAAAGCCAGTCCACATTCTGAACTTCAGTATAATTCGAAACAGGTTTGAGATAATCACTGACTTTCTTTCTTGCAAAGGAAAAACACTGAAAAACACTTATACGCTTGAAGATTACAGTGAGTATATCAGGAAATCTGCGGCAGGAAGACTGAACGGTACCATCGAGATTAATGAGTTTACACCCCAGAAGACCTGTACGTCTGTTTTTCTTCATATAATCAAGTAACTCAGGAAAAGATATAGACTTACACATAATAATATCAGGATTAAGAAACAATAAAAAATCCCCTCCGGCACGTTTAATCCCTCTGTTACATGCCCTGGAAAAACCGATATTCCTCTCGTTTTCTATAAGATAAACCTGAGGGAAGGATCTTTTTATCTCATGGGGAGAACCATCTGCAGAGTGATTATCCACAAGGATAACCTCAAAAGTAATGCCTTCTACTCTTTCATATATAGATGAAAGGCACTCTATAAGGGTATCACCTGAATTATAATTTACTATGATAATTGATAAATCCATATGCGTGATGCGTGATGCGTGAGACGTGAGACGATAATGTAATAGTGAGCAAAGTACATACACACTTCTTTTCACCGCTCACTGCTTTTCACTTTTCACTTCTCACCTCTCACCCTTTTCAATACATCTTCAACATCTATGCTCCTTATACAAACATACTCAAAATCTTTTCCCCTGCAGACAGGTTTATTATAACAGGGATAAAAATCACATCTATCTCCACCGGAAAGGACATAAGTTCCGGGAGTCTTCCATATTCTGTAATCATTGCCTCCATTTAACATAATAGATGGAATATTCATAGCATAGGCAGCATGAATTGAAAAACTATCCAGACCTATTAATAATTTTAAAGAAGATAAGTTTAGAAAAAACTCCTGTAAAGTTCCTGATTGAATAAGAACATTTTTATTATCCAGAAGATCTTTAAAAATCTCCTCTAAAAATTTTCTCTCATGAGGGGAAGCAAAAATCAACACCTGAAATTTTAATTCCCTGAGACCCAGAATAAGAAATTTCCAGTTTTCCCATGGCCATAATTTACATTTCATACTGGCTGTGGGATGAATTCCTATCCGTCTTTCATCCCGGGGAATAGAATCTTTAATATAAATTCCGGGTTTCTCCAGAACATTACATCCAAGACTGACTGCAATATATTCGTTAATTTCATATATATTTATTATAGATTTTGAAATCTTAACACTTTTATCTAAATAAGAGAGTCCACCCACTCTTACCAGATTTGTAAAAGGATGAGTCTCTTCCCAGAGAGGGGCTATATTTTCCTCCGGTTTTATAAGCCATCCGATAATATTTTCTCTAAAATCCCCTGTATTATTAATACACATAGAGTATTTTGATTTCCTTAACCTGATTAATTCCTTCATAAAATCCATACCGGTGGATAAAGTAAATTTTTTCTGTGTTCCCACAGGAAAATCGGCATAATATATATTATTTACAAAGGGATTATAATAAAAGATCTCTCTAAACTGAGGTCTTGTAAATACATCAATTTTATATTCTGAAAAACTTTTACCCAGGCTATTTAAAAGTCCTGTCCCTATAAGGGCATCTCCGAAATTTCTGCACTGAAGTAATAAAATCTTTTTAATTATCGATGAAATCACTTTTTTTTCTCCTCAGATGGTCAATTATGCCGAATTTAATAAAAACCCATCTAAAAAACCTTCCCAGAATATAGAGAGGATAGAAAAAGAACAGAGACGGCCAACCTCCCATATATTTTCTGATGTAATAAAAATAATCAGACCAGTGTATAAACTCCACAAGTGAAACCCTGTTCTGAGAAACTCTTTCATGATGCAGAACCTTTCCTTCAGGGATAAATACCACCCTGTATCCAAGGCGACCACAGCGAATACAGAGTTCATCATCTGTAAAGGAAAGTCTGAAGGTTTCATCAAAACCTCCAAGGAAAGAAAGGGTTTCCTTTTTTATCATAAGTAGAGCACCCTGGAGAACCTCTACATCCTGAGGCCCCGCAGGAAGACCTTTATCATTTTCATAATAAAGCTTTTTTAAATAATTCTCCATACTTTTTATTCTCAGAAAGAGATAAAAAGGTGTAAACTCCAGGAGAAAAGCTTTCCAGGTTTTCCTGCGCCTTCTCGTGGGCTGTAACCTTTCATCGAGGAAATAAAGGGGGCATGAAGTAATACCTGTATCGAGGTTTTTTTCCATAAATTCCATTAAAAATTCAAAAGGAGACTCTATTATTTCTGTATCAGAGTTAAGTGTAACAATAAAATTACCACTGGCTATGGCAAATCCCTGATTATTTGCTCTTGCAAAATATCGATTTTCTTTATTACATATAACCTTTACACAGGGAAAAGATTGTTTTATAAGTTCTATTCCACCATCAGTAGAACCATTATCAACTATGATAATCTCATAACTGAGATCCGAAAGGGCTAACTCGAGAGATTTCAAACAGGTAGAGATATGATCTCTACCATTATAAAGAGGTATTACTATAGATAATTTTATAGACTCATTTAAATATGACATTATTTTTCAGTTATCAGCTATCAGCTAAATACTATAAATTTCTTCTATCATTATAGTTTTTCACTTTTTCGAAAAATTATAATTTTCTGGTATGGTTGAATAAAATACGGCATATCTTTTGCTCCAGAGTCCGGACAGGGACAGGTATATATATATAAAATTTTTTGGATACTTTTTTACCTGGAGCGATACTTAGGTTTAAAAAGCACAACTGTTTTTAAGAAATCATTCTTGATTATTATAATTCCCATAAAAGCTGACTGCTAACTGCTGATAGCTAAAGGCTTATTATTTTAAATTTTCTAGATATAAATAATTTATCCTTTATTTGACTTCTTTCTCTTACTGAAGTAAAATATCGTTATAAACTTTTAAAATATCAGGAGAAACATAGAGTGTTTAAAAGCTTCAAAGCGAAATTATTTATCATAATTGTGTTCACAACACTTGTCTTATCCGGAATTACCATCTTTACCCTCTATCAAATAGGTATAAATACACAGCTAGAAACTCTCAGAAAAGATGTAATCCATATGGCTATAACAGTATCTCTTATGATAAATCCAGAACTCCATAAAAAAGTTAATCCCGATGATTTAGTAGTAACTGAATTGCTTAATAATCTCAACAGGGAACTCTATGATATAACACAGGTCAACACAGATGTAATATATATATATACCCTTATTCAAACAGATGATCCTGAGAAATGCAAATTTGTTCTTGCTTCTGATGATTACGGGAGAAAAGAACTGGATCCAAATGATACGGTTTATGATGTAAGTAACATACCGGTATTGAGAAACAGAACAGCTTTTATGGAACCTACTGCTACAAAAGATACATATGAAGACAAGTGGGGTGAATTTATTACCGGCTATGCTCCGTTAAAGGATAAAAACGGCAAAGTCATTGCTACAGTAGGTGTTGATATGGGGAAAAAGAAAATAGCCGAGTTTCAACAAAATATAAAAAGATGGACTGTGATTGTAGTTATTGCAAACATTGTTCTTTCATTTATTTTGAGCTTAATTATTGCATCATTTATCAGTACACCTCTGAAAACAATAGCAAGACATACAAAACTTATCTCTGAAGGTGATTTTAATGCCAAGATTGTTGTAGAATCAGATGATGAAATAAAAGTTCTTGCTGATGCCTTTAACAGTATGTCAGAAAAACTTGGAAGTCTCTTTGCAAACCTTAACCAGACACAAAAAAAGCTTTTAATTTATATGGATGATCTGAAAGATTCAAACCAGCAGCTTAACAGACGTGTCAATGAACTTACTCTCCTTTACAGTGTCAGTCAGACAGTTAACCAGACAGACGATTTAGACGAACTCCTGGTAATGATTTTAGATGCCATAATTAAAGGAGTCACATCGGAGAAAGGTTCAATAATGCTTGTTGATGAAGAAACAGGTACACTGGTCTTAAGGGTTTATAAGGATCAATATACGGTTGTAAATACTGAAAGACCACGTTTATTCAAAGTAGGAGAAGGCATAGCCGGTACAGTTGCCCAGACAGGAAAACCGATAGTTGCCAATAAAGGTTATAAAGACCCCCGTTTTATGGTCCGTCCGGAAGAAGAAGAAGATATGAAAATAAAAAGTTTACTCTGTGTTCCAATGATTATAAATGAAAAAATTATAGGTGTGGTAAACGTAACAAATAAAAGAAAAGGAAAAGATTATGATGAAGATGATCTGGGATTACTTACCACTCTGGCAACACAGATAGCTATAATTATAGATAAAGCAAGGCTCCATGAACTTGCCATACTTGATGGATTAACCCAGCTTTATATACACCGTTATTTTCAAATCCGTCTTGATGAAGAAATTCTTCGTTCCAAACGATATGGTTACCAGTTTGCCCTTATAATGTTCGATATAGACCACTTCAAAAAATTCAACGATAATTATGGACATCAACAGGGAGATATAGTACTTATTGAAGTAGCAAAACTGATAAAGCAAAATATTCGACTCAATGTAGACATCCCGGCAAGATACGGAGGAGAAGAATTTGCCGTAATACTTCCGGGACAAAATGCTGACAAAGCAAAAATTTTTGCCGAAAGATTACGGAGAAAAATAGAATTATATGAATTTCCAGGCCAGTCAGAACCTCTCCATGTAACCATAAGTATTGGAATTGGAAGCTATCCTATAGATAGCACTATAAAAAATCAGCTTATCTATGTAACTGATCAGGCCCTTTATTATGCGAAAGAAAATGGAAGAAATCAGGTATGGACAGTTCAGGAAATGATGGAAAAAAAGAATCATGAAAAATATGACTGGCAGGGTTTAGCCCAGTCAATTCAGGAGAGAAGAAAAAATCGGGAATTTTAAATTACATAAGGAGATAAAGTTAACAAAAATTTAACATAATTCTCTTGATTCTTTTCTCCATATATTCTTTAATTAAATTGGTGGGTTGTATAATTTTTGAGAAAGAAGAACTGAGACTGAAATGATAGGAAAACTCTTCGGGTTTGGGCATAAAATAGATATAGAAGAAGCAAAAAAGACAAGGCAGCAGCTAAGTGAAAGCCCGAGTGCTTTCCATCAAAAAGAAACCTTTACCCCGGGGGAAAATATAATAGACAGAGAAGAAGACAGAATAAAAATCTTAAGGAAACTTGCTGGAAATAGAAGTCAGCTCATAGAAATATCCGAAGGAAAATATATAGACATAATAAATTTTGACGAAAAAGGTGAGGTAACAGAGACAGAAACAAAGAAAAAAGAAGCTAAAATCCAGGACAGTGAAAAGCAAAAAACCTTTGAAGTAAAACGCACATCCTCAGGGGAATGGGAAATTATAGAACATGATGATCTTTCTAAAGCAGAGATAAGAACAGCCATATCAGAAGGACAACTTCATAAAGGCGAAATAGAAGTTGCAGGAAAGAAAAAACTCACAGTCCTTTACTGGGGTAATGGTGACGGAAATCTTGAACCACTGGTTATAAGAAAACTTCTGGATCTGGAAAAAATAGGTTCTACAGAAGACATAAATATTGTAGCCCAGATTTCCAGATCTTCTCAGGAAGAAATTAAAGATTACTTCGGTGAAGAATATGTAGAATCAAATATAGATGGAAACTGGAGTAAACAGGCAAGACGTTACTATGTTACAAAAGGTGAAGTAGAAGAAAATCCTTTGCCGAAACTTGTAAAAGAAACTGTTGATTCTCCTGTAATAGAAAATCTCGGGAATATAGATATGACAGATAAAACGGAACTCCTGGATTTCCTTATTACAGAGATGAAAGCTTTTCCTGCAGAACATTATATGGTGGTCTATTTCGATCATGGTCAGGGATGGAAAGGGGTAGCCCTTGACAAAGAGGATACTCCCAGTATAAGTCCTGAAGACATGGGAGAAATTACAAAAAAAGTCAAAGAAGCTACAGGACAGAATATAGATATTATGGTAATGGAAAATTGTCTGGAAGGTCAGGCAGAAGCATTATATCCTATGAAAGACTCTACAGATTATATAATTGCTTCACCTGAAATATTATGGGGAAGTGCTTTTGCTGATAATCCGGGCCCCATACATCTGAGGGAAGGTCTGGAAATAATACAGAGAAATGAGCAAAACGAACTGAACAACCCCAGGCTGGCTGCCACCAGTCTTCTGAAAGCTACTGCAAATAAAAATCATGCCATAACCCTTTCCGTTGTGGATTCGAAAAAACTGGATGCCCTGGCAGAGGCCACAGAAAAACTGAAAGAAGCCATAGAAAAAGCAGGAGTAACAGGTGAAGAGATATGCAGGGCAGCTGAAAAAACTCAGCAGTATGAAATCCTCAATAGCCCGGATAATAAACATGGTTTTGTAGATATAGGCGATCTGTCTGATAATATTGAGGCATCTATAGAACATTCTGAAGTTAAAAAAGCTGCCCGGGAATTACGGGAAACTCTTGATAAAACAGTAGTAGCAAGACTCAACATGCAGAGTGATAGAATAGAATGTCAGAGTGATGATGGTAATGGCTTTATAAGTATTGAAGGTAATGTAAAAAGATGTCATGGTCTTTCAATTAATCTAGGAAAACAGGAAAGTGATATAGAAAGGAAAACCTATGAAAGTCTTTCCTTTAACAGAAAGACGGGATGGGATGAAATAATTCAAAAAGCAAATTGGACAAATTCAATAAGTGAAAAGTGAAAAGAAGTGTGTATGTACTTTTAATACTATTTTATCGTCTCAGGTCTCACCACAAAAAGGAGCAGAAAGTAAATGTTACAGAACACTAAAGGTGAAGAAATTGTCCTGCATAAAGATCAGGCAGGAATTATAATACATCTGGCAGATAAAAAAGGATTTACTCTACCCTATGAAGATGTAGAAAAATTAATAAAATTAATAAATAATTATAATCCTTTCATGGGAGGCATGAAACCACTTTATGAAATAGGTAATTTTATGGTATCTCCCAGGGCAGGAGGTAGCATAGAATTCAAACCCCAGTGGTGGGCCACAGAAAACTGTAGAAAAGATGGAATTGAAAATGTCCTGATTACAGACAAACAAAATTTCTGCAAAGAACTTGAAAAAACAAAGGCCTTCGGGTTACAGACACAGGGCAAACATGCTGAAGCTTTGAAAATTTTTGAAAGACTCTTTCAGAATGATCAGGAAAATCTGGAACTCTTAAAAGGTATAGGATATTCTTTATACGAAGTTAAAAGATATGCTGATGCTAAAGCTTACCTTGATAGATATGTCTACTATGCTCCTGATAAAGTTGATGCGAAAATGACTGGAATATTGACAAAAATACAGGAAAAACTGGAAAATCCTTATGGACTTATTTAATCAGCAATCCTTTCTACCAGGAAATTTTTCTAAGATATGTATTGTATAAGGAGTCTTCATTTTCTTTAATCTCTTTTTTACAAGCCTGAAAAAAAATAATTTCTTCAGATTAAGGAACTTTGCAAAATAAAGAACCCCAAAAATCTTAAAAACTGTAAATCCTGTTATAAGAAGAGTATAAAATATTTTTGACAGTAACGATAAAGGTAAAACCCACAGAACAAAAGCCCCTATTAAAGCCAGAATAACCTGAGACAAACTATAGAGTCTAATCACATTTTGTCCCTTCTTCCAAAGCAAAATAAAAATCAGGAGAAAAAGAACATCTTCTCCTAATTAGATTATTGTGCTTTATTATTTATTTCTCTATATCTTTTATTATTCCTTCCCAAAGGGAATAATAATAGGAAATCTTCAAAAAAATGCTATCTATATAGTGTTATCAATCCTTTACTATTCACTGTTTATCCTGTAATTTCTTTTCCTGGGAAGAACACCTCTTACTCCTCCTCTGGGATTTTCTGTATCTCCTATATAACGTGGAATTATATGAATATGTAAATGCATAACACTCTGTCCTGCCGGTATTCCAATATTTACTCCTATATTATATCCATCCGGATTAAATTCTTTATCAAGTAAATTTCTGGCTTCATCTATAAGATCAATAAGAGCTATCTTTTCCTCTCTTGTAGCATCAAAATAATTATCAAAATGCCTCCAGGGAATAACAAGTAAATGACCTTTACTTACAGGATATTTATCAAACCTTGCAAAACACAGTTCATTCTTCAGAACAGATTCTTCTTCTTTATGATTACAGAAAGGACATTCTTTCATTATTATCACCTCTCTTCATCCCCACGCTAAAAGCTGCGGGGCTTTCCCCCTTCGTAATTAACCCTTGATATTTAAAGTAAATTCAGAAGCATCTTTTATTTTTACAATAAGCAGATCTTCTTCATCCTTAAAAAAGTAACCTTCTTCTTCTTTCATATCAGATTTATCACTTCTCTTCAAAGTCTTTCCTGAAAGAGTAACTTCTGAAGGTTCTTTTATATCATAAACTTCAAAGAAATAATCTTTCTTTTTACTTTCATATTTTTTATAAGGTTTTGTCACTGATATTTCCACTCTATGCTCTGCCTTTTTAACTTCAATCTCTGTAATAGAGTAAATACCTTCTTTATATTTAAAGCTTATGCCGTCATCTTCATATAAATCATAAGTGGAATATTCTCCCGGAAAAATTTTAAATTCATATTCTGTAATTTCTTTTTCCCCTACATAATTCTGACTCACCTGAAGTGGGATTATACCACCTTCTCTTATAAAAACAGGTATTTCAGAGATAGGAACTTCTATTACAATCCACTCTTTCCCCTCATAGATTTTCTTATCCCTTAAAGAAAGCCATCTTCCTTCAGGAAGATATAATTTCTTAAACATATCATTTTCTGACAGAACAGGAGCTACAAGGAGATTTTCCCCTATGATAAACTCTTTCTGAGCTTCCT
>Ga0302240_1002282_pt1 | contig 13106 bp, 13 predicted proteins | sample AAG_UR_His_MG_FD_193538 | JGI IMG/M metagenome (GOLD analysis project Ga0302240, IMG submission 193538) | Enriched activated sludge microbial communities from anaerobic digester in WTTP, New Holstein, Wisconsin, United States - AAG_UR_His | ecosystem: Engineered > Bioreactor > Anaerobic >... | reverse complement strand
TATACCCTATCGGGACTGGCTCTTGGAGCCGGTCCTGATTCATTTTTTGCATTTAAAGAGACAGATGGTCATCAATTAGATTTCCATCTGTCTCTTTTTTAGGGGGGCCTATTTTGCAACAGCCCCAGGCTTTTCAACCTTTCTAAACAAACCCAAACCCAGCCCTCAGCGCACTGGAATTCAGAGTCTCATACTTCTCCTTGCCCTTCTTTCTGAAAACCTGGTTCATGCCATTCAGTGCCTCTTCCTCCGAAAATTCTCCGGTGGCCTTCACCACGACACCCGCCATGATGATGTTCGCCCCCAGCATGTGACCTAATTTTTTTGCCATGCTCGTGCAAGGTACCGCAATGAGTTTGACATCCGTGCGCGTACACTTCGCCGGATCCACCAGGTCGCTGTTTATGACTATGGTGCCGCCTGCCTTGACCATCGGCAAAAATTTCTGGAAGGAAGGCTCATTCATGGCGAGCAAGAGATCCGCCTCTTCCTGAGAGGGGTTGTAGATGTAGCTGTCGCTGAACTTGACGGTGCAGTTGGCGGTGCCGCCCCGCATGGCAGAGCCGTATTGGGGGATCCATGTGGCGTGGAGGCCTTTGTACAGGGCCATCTCGGCCATGAGCAGGCCGACGGTGAGAACGCCCTGGCCGCCGGAACCGGCGAAGATGATTTCTTTATACGCAGCCATCTATTTGACCTCCCTTTGCTCTTTTGTCCTGGTTTTGAATTCGCCGAGGGGAAAATGCGGCGTGACGACCTGATCCAGATGCTTCATGGCGTCCGGGGCCGTCATGCCCCAGTTGGTCGGGCAGGAGGACAGGATTTCGACGACGCTGTAGCCTTCGCCGCTGAGCTGGGCCTCGAGAGCCTTTTTGATGTAGGTCTTGGTTTTGTTGATGTTCGCGGGTGTGCTGACGCTGCCTCGTGCCACGTAGGCGGCCGCGTCGAACTGAGAGGCGACGAGTTCAGGAAAGCGCAGGGGCATGCCGGTGGTGGTGCAGTCGCGACCATCGGGGGAAGTTGTGGTTTTCTGGCCCGGCATGGTAGTGTTGCTCATCTGGCCGCCGGTCATGCCGTAGTTCGTGTTATTGACTACGAAGGTTGTGAAGCGCTCGTTGCGGTAGGCGGCGCTGGTGGTCTCGCCTATGCCAATACTGTAGGCGTCCCCATCCCCTTGATAAGAAATGACCATATTATCCGGGTTCACGCGCTTCATAGCCGTGCAGACCGCGCCCGCCCGGCCGTGGGAGCAGTGGAGACGATCGGTTTCGAGGCCGCCGCCCAGGAGGCTGGAGCAGCCGACGCCTATGCCAAAGATGACGTTCTCATCTTGGCCCAGCTCCTCCAGACACTCAGCGATCAGACGTATGATGATCCCATGACCGCAGCCCGGGCAAAAGCTCATGGGCCTGTCGATCAGAGCGGGTACTTTTCTTGGTTTTATGTTTACCTTGGTGCTGGCGCTGGTGCTAGTGTTGGTGCTGGTGTTGGTGCTGGTGTTGGTGTTCGCAGCCATTAGTAGACCTCCTTCAATTCACCGCTGAGGACTTTGGCGTAATCCTCCATAATTGCCTTGGTGGACGGCACGCCGTAGACGTGAGGGTTACAGTAGACTGGCGCCGGGCTGCCGGTACTCTTGTTGCCACTTGCGCTGTCGCTGCCCTTTTTCTTGCCCTGGCGCATCACCGTCAGCGCAATGTCGTCCACCAATTGCCCTGTAGCGTTGGCTTCAATGGAGATGTAGCCCTTCACGTCCGGATTGACCTGCTCGAAAGCCCTCTCCGGGAACGGCCACGCCGTGATGGGTCGGATGTAGCCTACTTTGTGGCCCTGAGCCCGGAGCTGCGCCACCGCGCCTATAGTTGCCCGACCCGGCATCCCATACGCCACAAACACGTAATCCGCATCTTCTATGTGATGCGCTTCCCAGCGTTGTTCCGTTTCCTTCACTTTATTGTATTTTTCATTGAGGGCGACTGCTTCTTTCATGCTGTCCCGGTCGAAAATGCCTATTTTCTTGTTCGTATATTTGCCGTCGAATCCCCATTCAAAGCGCTTTGGAGCTTGCATCTCCGGCAGCACGCAAGGCTCCATCATCTGGCCTAAGGCACCTTCCGTCATGAGAACGGAGACCATTCTGTATTTTTCCGCCAGGTCGAAGGCTTCTACGGTGAGGTCCGCTGCTTCCTGGACACTGGACGGACAGAGGACAATACATCTGTAGTCGCCGTTGCCGCCGCCCCGGGTCTCTCTGTGGTAGTCGCACTGGGCGGAGAGGAGTGTTCCTATGCCGTTGCCGTAGCGTACAACGTTGACGACGACGGCTGGAAGTTCCTCGTCAGACAATGTGGTCATGCCCTCCTGCTTGAGGCTGATGCCGGGGCCCGAGGATGCCGTGATGGACCTGACACCGCAGGCGGCGCTGCCTATGATCATGTTGATGCCTGCAATCTCTGACTCCGCCTGAACGAAAGCCCCGCCGACCTCCTTCAGCCGCCAGGACATATACTCCATGATCTCTGAGGACGGCGTGATGGGATACCCTGCATAGAATCTGGCCCCTGCCCGGATCGCCGCCTCAGCGATTGCTTCATTGCCTTTTATCATTTCACCTTTTACGGTTGACATGCTGCTGCCTCCTTCATTTCTCATATGCTTCAGTGCTGCGGTTTTATCAATTAGTACCAGGGATTTCGTAGACCCCGTCCGGACACGTGGTGTAGCAGATGCCGCAGGCGATGCACGCCTCATCATCAATCACTGTAAACAAATAACCCGCTGTATTGATCTCCGTACTGAAGGAGATCGCTTTTTTAGGACAAACCGCGACACACAGCCCACATTGCTTACACCGCTGCGGTTTCGTCAATACTTTGCTCATTTTGCATCCTCCCTAATGTTACAGAAATATAACCGTCCGTCCCAACTCAAAAAACCTGTCCGCGTCACCAACTCGCTATGCATTGCAATTACAGCCTTTCCTTAATCAATGCCCCAAGGCGCTTGATGCCTTCCACGATCTTGTCGTCCTCCATAGTCGAGAAGTTCAGCCTAATGGCGTTCTTCCGGTCCGCCAGCGGATAAAAGGATTCCCCCGGAATATAGGCCACGCCCCGCTTGATGGCTTCCGGCAGCATCGCTTTAGTATCGACATGGTCCGGCAGCTCCACCCAGATAAACATGCCGCCCTCAGGGCGCTCATACTTGGCTGCCGGCGGAAACGCCGCCCCCATAGTCTCCAGCATCAGATCCCGCCTGCGCTTATACACCCCTTTGATCGTCTCAAGATGCGCGTCAAAATCATTTTCCTCAAGGAACGCGTTGACCTGCATCTGAGCCAGTTCCGCCGGCTGAAGATCACAGCCGTATTTCACGAGCTCATATTTCTTTATGAAATCCTCATGGGCGCAAATCCACCCCACCCTGAGACCTGGCGACAGCACCTTGGAAAAAGAGCCCATATGAACAACATACTTACCAGGGTCAAGAGACTTAATAGAAGGCAGCCGTGAGCCATCAAACCGTACCTCACCATAGGCATTGTCCTCCAGGATCACCCGGTCATATTTGACTGCCAGTGCCACAAGTGCCTGCCGTCGCTCCAGGGACCAGGTCCGCCCCGTCGGATTCTGGAAATTCGGAATGACATAAATCAGTTTCGCCTCCGGATGCGCCACGAGTTTCGCCTCCAGATCCTCTGGTTTCATGCCCGCCTCGTCGCTGTCCACGCTTATGTAATCCGTTTCAAAAGTCTTAAACGCCGTCAGCGCTCCAAGATAACTCGGATTCTCCGTCAGGACCACTTCCCCGGCGTTCAGAAACAGCAGCGCACTCAGGCTGATCGCCTGCTGAGAGCCCGTAGTGATGGCAATATTATCAACCCCCGTCACTACACCCTCCCGGGCCATCAATCCGGCAATCTTCTGCCGCAGCGGCACATACCCGAGCGTCAGCCCATATTGCAACGCCACCTCCGCCTGCTCCCGAAGCACCTTGTCCGTCGCCCGCCGCATGGCCTCCCCCGGAAACAGCTTCGGATCCGGCAGCCCGCCCGCAAAGGAAATCGTCCCCGGATTGGCCGCGATCATCTTCATAACCTCCCGAATATCCGACGGCTTCAGCGCGTTCATTCGATTCGCAACATTCATCTCCTGATCCTCCTCATAATCCAACAGCCCTACAGCTGCAAATTCGCCGCCAGATGCGCCAGCGCAATGGAATTCAACTTAATCTCTGCCGTATCCGAGCGCGAGCCCAGCACCACCGGATGACTCGCCCCCAGAATGATCCCGGCCCACTTCGCCTTATTGAAATGCAGCCACGACTTCCCAAGCACATTCCCGGTCTCAATATTGGGGAAAATGAGCAGATCCACATCCCCTGCAATCTGGCTCTCGACCCCCTTGTGCCGCGCCGCCTCAGCGTCAAAGGCCACATCGAAGGCAACGGGCCCCTCAATCACACAGGACGGCAGCTCACCCGACCGCACCGCTTCCACCAGCGCCGCCGCGTCCACGGTGGCGCCCACCTTTGGATCCACCATTTCATTCGCCGTCAGCGCCGCCACCTTAGGTTCCGGTATGCCGATGGTCTTCAGTGCCATCACCGAATTCGCCAGAATATCCTTTTTCTGCGCCAAATCCGGACTGACGTTGACCCCACTGTCCGAGGCATAGATCAGCTTGTGATACCCTGGAACCTCATAAACCGCCAGGAGCGAGAGAAGCCGCCCCGTCCTGAGTCCGCAGTCACGGCTCAAAATTCCTCTCATATAGACGCTGGTATTGACGAATCCCTTCATCAGGATGCTCGCCCGACCTTCTCTGACCACTTGAACCGCCGCCTCAACTGCTGCCTCAGGGCTTTCCGCCTCCACTATCTCATAGGCCGTCAGCCCAACCTCTTTTGCCAAGCGCTCAATCCCCGCCGGATGCCCAACCAGTACCGAACGGACTAATCCCAGATCCTCAGCCAGCTTCACCGCCTCCAGCACCGCTCTGTCCTCTGCCCCGGCGACGCTGATCACAGAGCGCGGCGCGGATTTCGCCGCCTCGATCAACTCTCCAAAGTTTCTCATCATCCCTGATCCCATACCTCAAACGCCCCCATTCACCTATATACTTTTGGCGCTTCTTCACCGCTGAGCACGCGGAGCGCCCCAAGGGCCAGCGCTTCCATTTCCATTTCTCCCGGAACAATTTCAACCTCCGCCAAATAGCTGACGCGCTTCTCTATTTCCTGACACACATAGGCCGAATAAGCAATGCCGCCTGTGAGAATGATGCGGTCTACCTTCCCGTAAAGGGACGCCCCATACATGGCAATTTCCTTGGACACCTGATAAATAAACGCGTCCATGACCAGCTGCGCCTTCTCGTCCCCGCTCATGCACCGGTTCTCAATGTCCCGCATGTCCTTGGTTCCGAGGTAATCATACATGCCGCCGGTATTACTGATCTTGTCCACCATTTCACCAAACGTATATTTGCCCGAATAGCACAGCTTGACCAGCGGATAAGTGATGATCCCGCCGCTGCGCTCCGGAGAAAACGGCCCGTCCGACCGCCCACCGCTGCCGTCGATCATTCTGCCATGGGCGTGGGGCGCTATGGAGATCCCGGAGCCCAGGTGCGCCACTATGAAGTTGAACGCCTCATAACGCCCCCCCAGCTTAGCGGCCGTCTTTCTGCAGACCGCCTTATGATTCAGCGCGTGCAGCCAGCTGGCCTTCTCAATGTCTGACAGTCCCGTGAGTCTGGAAATTGGCATGAATTCATCCACGGAAACCGGATCGACCACGTAAGCCTCAACCCCGGCCTCATCCGCGATCTGCCTGGCCAGCACAGCCCCAAGGTTGGAAGCGTGCTCACCCTGAATCGCATTTTTCAGATCCGAGATCATAGCTTCATTGACCGTGTAGACACCGCCTTCGATGGCCTTCATCAGCCCGCCTCGCCCTGCTACGGCGCTGAGGCCATCCAGAGGCTCCTTCTGTTCCTCCAAAATCTTAAGGATGAGGCTCTTCCTGTAGTCATACTGATCAAACAACGTCTTGAACCCCTGCAGCTCCGCCTGGGTATGGTCGATGGTCTTTTTAAAGACCTCACGCTCATTTTCGTAAATCGCCACTTTCGTCGAGGTGCCGCCAGGATTGATGGTCAAAATTCTCATAAGTATTGGCCTCCCAGTTCAATTTGTGTTTTATGCTTCCAAAGCATCATGCACAAGACAAATTCATTTTTCAGAACACCGTTCCGAATTATTGAGTTAAGAAAAAAGATAATCGACTTATCTTTTTTCAAAAATGGATAGATTATTGAGATAGTCATCAATATCAACGTCAATATCAATGTCAACATCAACGTCAACATCCGTCTCAACTTCCGCAACTCTTAACTACAGCGCCTCCTGGCTAATCCTCCGGCTGATCTCGACCACCTTCTGAATCTTCTCGTCCAGGTCGTCCCGCTTCATCCTGACCGTAGGCCCGGAGATGCTGATCGCCGCAATGGCGTTCCCCCGCTTGTCCAGGATTGGCGCGCCAATGCAATACAGCCCAATCTCCTGCTCCTCATTGTCAATGGCATAGCCCTGCTGCCGGATCTTCTTAAGCTCCGCCATCATGCCTTCCCAGCTGACAATGGTATTCTCGGTATAACGCTTCAGCGGCTGCTCCGCATAGGACATGAGATCAATATCCTTGGAAAAAGCCAAAAGACTTTTGCCGATGGAGGATATATGCAAATCACTGCTCGACCCGACACCCGGATTTACCGACAGCACTTTGCTCTTACTGAATTCCTTCAGAATGATCACACTCTTGTAGCCCACTTCCGGATCCCGGTCGAGCACCGACACGTTGACCACTTCACCATAAGCCTCAAACAATTCTTTGGCATAGGGGCGAACCACATCCGCGAGAGAAAACTTCTCCCCGACCAGGAGCCCCATGGCATAAACCTTCATTCCCAGCCAGTACTTGCCGTTTTCGGGATTCTTCTGAACAAAGCCTTTATACTCCAGGGATGCCAGCGACCTGTGAATGGTGCTTTTGTAGAGGTCCAGATCTCTCGCAAGTTCTGAAACACCCATTTCGCCGTTATTATGATAAAGCGCCAGCAGGATGTCCAGCGCGCGATCGACAGCGACAATTCTTTCGGTCATAATGTGACTCCCTTTCTTGTTCCGATTTTTCACAGCACCGTTCCGACTTCATTCTACAATGAGTCGGCGTCCGTTGTCAATCCATCGGCAAAAGCTTTATTAAATTTTTACGCGGCACTTGATGTCCGGCTTGGAACCTTCAATCTTGAAAACACAAAAGACAAACCCAGCGCAACAATCAAGAGCCCTGCGGATACCATATACGCCGTGGTAAACTGGCCGGTCAGATCATAAATCAAGGCGCCCGTCATAGGTCCAATGATGCCGCCCACGCCCCACCCCGTGAACATGAGGCCAAAGTTGACGCCAAAATTCTTGAGTCCGTATAGATCAGAGATGGTAGCCGGGAACACTGAAAAGATCGCGCCGTAGCACATCCCCGCCACTGCGACGCCTATCGCCAGCGTTGGCACGGAACGCAGTGTGGTGAACGCCAGCATATTGACAGCCTGCAGGATAAAGATGCCGCGGATCAGGTTGAGGCGGCCCAGTTTATCGGAAAGACTGCCGCCGCCAAATCGGCCTATAGTATTGAACAGCGCCAGCAGCATGACGAGCAGAAATCCACCAGCCCAGCTTGCCTGAACTTTGGCAATGGATACGACATGACCAATGACCATCAGTCCTGCTGATGAGGACATGGCGAGCATCAGCCAGATCACCCAGAACTTTGGCGACCGGAGCATTTCCTGCCAGGTGTGATCGTTTAAGGCCTGAGCTTTTTCCATAACCGACTGCTTGGCAGCCCTTGCCTCAGGCGGATTCTTGAGAATTTGCGCCAGGATGAGACCAAACACCAGACTGATCGTGCCAACGACCAGGAACACGGCTGCAACCCCATAAGTTTGATTGAGCCAGTTTGCCAGCGGCGAATAGATCATGGACGACACACTGACGCCGCCGACGACCACGCCGGTGACCATACCTTTCTTCTCTTTTGGAAACCATTTTACTGCCGGTGGGGTGGTTGACACATTCAGAATCCCAATCCCGCTGCCCGCGATCAGACCAAATGCCACGGCCACAAACAGCGGCTCCGTCTTGAGTCCGGATAAAATGGCGCCGGTACCCATCAGTATGACGCCAATCGTCGCGGTCCACCTGGGTCCTTTTTGATCCTGCAGTTTTCCAAAGAACACCATGGCAATGACGAAGGTTACCGTTGCCATGGTATACGGCAGTGATGCCTGCTTGCTGGTCCAACCGAGCTGGTCAATCAGTGAACGGCTGACTATACCCCATATATAGAGCATGCCGGACACAAGGTTGATCCCCGCGGCGGCACCAAGCACGGCGTACGCACTTTTATTCATTTTAGGTTCCAAAATATCGCCTCCAATTCTGTTAAAGTTTCGAGACGCATTCCGAAATTCGGTATGTCGTTCCGATAACTATCAGTGAATCAAACTATAGCATTATGTTAAAAATAGTTCAACCCGTTTTCGACCTATTTTTTTCTAAACTTTTTCTCAATCTTTTTCCTTCTTAAGAACGATTTGCAACAGTCGAACCAAACGTTCATTTTTCATTATCTGTTGGCATTCCTTCGTCCAATTGGATTGAATTCTAACAAGTTGCCGAGGCAAGTGAAGTTAAAGAAAGCGAAATTTCTCACTTGATTTTATTCAATTTTCAGTTTATTCTGATGGCATGTCAATTTGTTAGAACGCCGTTCCGAAAATATGGTTTAAGAGGTGATGGTAAAAGTTTTTCCTGAGGTCAAGCAAAAGAGGGTCATCAGGTCCCACAGGAATCATTGATTTAACGTACAAGGAGGAGATCAGTAATGGTTGCAAAAATGAAGAAGAAAGCTACACTTGGCCACGCCATTATTCCAATGGGATTTATCATCACGGCACTGGTTCTCACCATGAAAGTCTGGGGTGGCGACCCACATCTCCCAATTCTGTTTTCTGCTGTTGTCGCTTCGCTCGTCGCTGTCTTTGGGCTCGGTTTTACCTGGAAGGAGCTGGAGGATGGCATTATCGAAACCATTAAAATGTCTATGCAGGCGCTCCTGATCCTCATGATCATTGGCATGATCATAGGCACCTGGATCCTGGGCGGCATCGTGCCAACCATGATTTACTATGGCTTGAAGCTCCTCTCCCCCAGCATTTTCCTCGTTGCTACCCTGCTCTTGTGCAGTGTGGTTTCTCTTGCGACAGGCAGTTCATGGACAACTGCAGGCACGGTCGGCATAGCGCTTGTTGGCGTGGGGATTGGTCTTGGTATGAATCCGGGATTGGTCGCTGGCGCTATTGTATCAGGCGCCTATTTTGGAGACAAAATGTCCCCGCTCTCAGACACTACTAATCTCGCCCCCGCCATGGCCGGTTCCACGCTCTTTGACCACATTCGCCACATGATGTTTACGACGGGTCCTTCTTACATAATCTGCATCATCATTTATGGTCTTATTGGCATGAGATTCGCGGGCAGTGAACTGGACACCGCAGCGATTAATGAAATCCTCGTCGGTCTCGAAGCTAATTTCAATCTTTCGATCCTTTTGTTTGTCGCCCCAGCGCTCGTCATTATGATGGTGGTCATGAAAATGCCTGCAGTTCCCGGCCTTATGGGCGGTACCATCCTTGGGGCATTATTCGCATACCTCTTTCAAGGCGCTGACATTTCCTCCATTATTGAAGCGATGCATTATGGTTATAGCTCTGAAACCGGAATCACCGTCATTGACGACCTTCTGTCCCGCGGCGGTCTTGACAGCATGATGTGGACGCTGTCCCTGATCCTATGCGCCATGAGCTTTGGTGGTGTCATGGAAAAATCCGGTATGCTGGAGGCTATTGCGCGTTCTATCCTCAAGTTCGCCCACGGCACCGGCAGCTTGGTCCTGGCTACCATAATCACAATCATTGCTATGAACCTTATGGCTGGTGACCAGTATCTTTCCATCGTCATTCCTGGCCGCATGTATAAAAAAATCTACGAAGAGCGCGGCCTCCATCCAAAAAATCTCTCCCGCATCCTTGAAGACGCAGGCACGCTGACTTCACCACTTGTACCATGGAACTCCTGCGGCCTCTTCATGTCGGGTACACTGGGCGTCGCGACTCTTGCCTACCTGCCTTACGCCTACCTGAACCTGATCAATCCGCTCATTTCCATTTTCTATGGCTTTACCGGCATCACCATGGAAAAGCTGCCTGAAACAGAAGCTTCGGTTGTAGCATAGAATTGGACATGTTTTTCATACCGTCAGATCAACTTTCATAAACTAGAGTGAATAAAAATGACCATCGGCAAGTCTTTTAAAGCTTTTTAAGGCTTTAAAGACTCTGCCGATGGTCATTATTCAATCCACATTTTCAATTTGTTAGATACTTATGTGGCCAACTGTTTGGCATGTGAGCGCGATTTCAAGAAGAAGAAAGTGACAATGACAACAGTGATCAGCGGGGACGCAAGGGTTGGAACCTCAATGCCGAAGCCTTCGAGGACCATGACCAAGCCCAGACAAAAGATAGAATACATTGCACCATTTTTGAGAAAAACGTACTTCTTGATATTCTCAATATTTCCAATCGTAAGCTGACGGACGACGATGGCACCAAGGCCATTGCCCAAAATGATCAGAGGCACCGACATAGTAAAAGCAAAGGCGCCAAGAACACCATCGATAGAGAAGGTCGTATCAATGATTTCCAGGTACAGTATTTTGCTGATATCACTCATTCCAGTAGAATTGGACAACAGCTTCTGCTCGTTCTCCTCGGCGTTCCGCTTAAAACCATCCGTGATAAAAAACGCGGAGGAGCCTATGACCGCGGAAAGCGCCAGCATGGGATTGATTTTCTGTGCCATAGCGACGATGACGACGAGAATAACTGAGACAATCGCGTAGAACCAGGCACCGTGCTTTTGAAACATTTTCTCGCTATGCAGGCCAAACGACTTGTCCTCAATGAAGAGCCAGTGCAGGAAAAGAAACAGCAGGAAAACGCCTCCACCAAGCATCAGGATCGGTGCAGACTGCTCTATAGATTCAATAATGTGCGGATCGTTCGAAAAAGTGGCAATTAAAGCTCCAATAGGTCCGATCCCCGGGTTCATAACAAATACAATCAGCCATGGAAGCATGCCGCGCACCAGAAAAACCGCGATAAAAATGCCATAGATCAGAAACCATCGGCGTGCTTTTGGGGACATTGTAGCCAACACCTCAGCATTGATAACAGCATTGTCTATGCTGGAAACTATTTCGAAAAGACATAGGCCAAGTACAACGACGACTATTGATATCCAATCCATTGGTATCCACTCCTTTAATTAGCATGAGAATTATTATATAAATAAATTCGTTAAAATGATAGAGGAAATAATATTTTATAGGAAGAAAACTTCACGAACCTTCACGAAATGAGATTTCCCCCCAATAAGGTCAGGTAAAGCGTTTGAAAGGCTTCATCATTTCTAAATTTTTCAATGAAATTCATCTGTTCACGCAGCGAAAACGTTGTTACAAGTGCGGTTTGGGAGATTGAAAAATGACCATCGGCAAAATCCTTATAAAGCTTTTAAGGCTTTAAGATTCTGAAGATGGTCATACAATTATACATATTTATTTATATTATTTATTTTTTGAAATAAGCAGGCATCTCTGTGACAAATCGATTAATTCAAATTTTTCGCATAATCCCCTTGTCTAAGCCGACATCCCCACTACCATCCCAGATGCGAATGGAACCAGCCAAATCAGCCAAACCGCAGCGCTGAACCGGTGAAATTTCTTCTTTGTCTTTGGGCTATTCTGATAAAGGACGACGGTCGCCCAGATCACGTGAACCAGCATCAAGAGAATGGCTGCCAGCCCGGTCACACCATGGATGCCAAAACCGGCCTCACCGGCCGCGATCCTGTTCATCAGCGTCGTGCCGAGGGTGTCAAACACCAACCCGCACCAAAAGATAACGACATGCCAGGGCTTAAGGGTCCCCGAGAATTTTTCCGACCAGACGCCAACAGTATAAAACAGTAAAGCAGCAGTAATCGATACAATAGCATAAAACAACATAAAAACACTCAACCTCCATATTTTGAACATTTCTTAACGTTTAGATCCAAATGAACCTCAATGAAAATGGTCCTCTTCTAATCTTTACTCAGTTTGCAGACCTATGCCCCTCTTCGACCAAAAGTGACAAAATCACATTTTCAAGGACCGCAAAGTCCACCAACGGGGTCTGGATCATTGCCAGTAAGTTCATTACTACAAAGGCTGCGGCTTCCTGATTGGACATGGTGCTGAAGCGGATCTTCTCTGCCTCCATCCATTTCCCAAGTCGAGTTGCCAGCATCTCAATAGCTTGAAATTTTCTCCCCCGGCTGCTGCCTATGACCTCTTCAGCCTGGTAGAGCTCGGGCTTCAGCCATTCGGTCCGAAATATGCCTACAAAAATTTTAAGGCTGTGGTAGATGCCTTGAAGTTTTTCAGAAAACGTCCCGGCGCTTCCCAAGATTAAATCGACCTCAGATTGAAACGTCTTCCAGTAGTCCGACATCATTTCCACCATCAAATCATCCTTGTTGGGAAAATAATTGTAGATGGTGCCAAGGGCAATGCCGCAAGCGCTCGCGACGCCCCGCATTGTCAGCTGGCTGTAGCCTTTCTCACTTAAAATCTCCCTGGCATGGGTCAGGATGAGCTGTCTTGGATTTTCTATAACCTTTGCCATGGTTTCACCACCTCAACTTATTTCATAATGAACATTGTTCATTTGAACTATGTTCATATTAACTTAAAAAAATAGGTTTGTCAATGTTACAAATTCATTACCGTCCCCAACCCAAAAGTTGTCCGCGTCCCCAACTTGTAAGATAGAGATAGGTTAGATAAGCACTTGATGACCGAACGTTCCTTGAAAACTAAGTATATATTGTTCAGATGAATCAGAGGCTCAATTGTTGATGAAAGCCAGTCT
>Ga0302240_1002281_pt1 | contig 13109 bp, 22 predicted proteins | sample AAG_UR_His_MG_FD_193538 | JGI IMG/M metagenome (GOLD analysis project Ga0302240, IMG submission 193538) | Enriched activated sludge microbial communities from anaerobic digester in WTTP, New Holstein, Wisconsin, United States - AAG_UR_His | ecosystem: Engineered > Bioreactor > Anaerobic >... | reverse complement strand
AGTTCGCCGGGCCGACCAGCAGCAGCGAATGACCACCGGCAGCGGCCACCACCAGCGCCCTTTTTGCCATTTCGTTCCCGTGGACCAGGGCGGCGGCGTCATGGCCGTTGGCTGCGATCCGGGCACGACGTTCAACTTCGTTGCTAACCTGCCGGTACAAAGCCGCCAGCTTCGTGTCTGTGAGTCCGATCAGATTCATGATGTTGGTTCCCAGGCCATGAGCAGGCCGAACCAGTACCGTAGATCGGCCAAGATGACGTTGATGCTGAGCATGTCGGTGTAATGGAAGTTCCACTTTCCCGAATAGGGATTGGACGACCGGCCACACGATTCAGTGAAGGCTAGGCCCTGGTCCACGTCCTCGAACCGAGTTGCCACCCAGCCTTCGTGGACGCTGATGTGCAGCAGGCCCGCAGGCGTGTCCAGGGCGTAATCGTAGAACGTGCCGGGGCGTGTGCCGAGGCCCACAACGAAGTCGGTGACGGCTTCGACGAACTGCTGCTCGGCCTTCAATCGTCGTTTGGCTTTCATACGCCGGATCATTTTCGCATTCCAGTGGTCAGGGCGTGGATGGCCAGTCCAACGGCAATCAAGAATTCTGCAACCACGGCCACGCCAGGGGAAGAACCGAAGCCGATGCCCACGAGGCCGATGCACGCCCCCACCATCTGGACGAACAGCCAGCCACCGGCGATGATCGCCAACAGGATCAAAACGGGATTCGGTTTCACGGTTGGGGCTCCGGTTCTTCGTCGCCTTCGTCGTCGTCCAGGTCCTCGTCGTCATCGAACTCGAAGACCGGCCCGAAGATGTTGAAGGCAACGACGCCGGGTTCCACTTCTTCCACCTCGAACCCTGACCGGACTCGAACCTCACCAAAGTCCGTCACGACTTCTTCGACTTCCGGCTGTTCTTTTTTCTGTTCGTCGCTCATCGCTTTCTCCCTCGTTCGCTACGGCAGCACCACGTCGGTTTGTTTGCCGTTCCCAATAATCCAAAGCTGCAAACCCGAACACATTTCGTAGATGCCGAGCACGTCGCCGCCATCCCTCAACGCCGCTTCGTTGAATTGCCGAACGTCGGCGTCGATGTCCCCGAAGTCTGCGTTGCGGAATTTTTCGAGAAACTCCTCAACACGGTGGTTGCAGCGCCGCAATTCCATGTCGGCGTTGTCGTGAACGATCACTTTGCCCAACTCGATCATGGCTGCCTCAACAGTTTGGCGACTTGAAGATCGTTGGGGCCGAGCATGACCACGTAGGTGTTGTCACGGCCCAGGTCGAAGTGGACCGCTTGCTTGAACTTGCGATAGTCGATCCCAACGACAAGGCGGGCTACAACCTGCGCCACCACGTCCTTGGCAGCACTTGTCACGAACCGGTAATCGCCGTCGAAAGCCGGCCCGATGGTGTGAGCGCTGCCGCTTGCTTCGTCAAGCAGGCGGACGAAGGCATTCATGTCTTCCTGTAGTTGCGTTCGGACCAGCAATTTGTCAGCCTGTTCCGGGCGGGGATCTTGAACGAGATCAACAAAACCGTGACGTGTGAAAATCCACATGACCTTTCCCTTTCTGTTGGTTAGGTGTCTGGCTGGTGCCTGGGCGTTGGAAGTTGCGGCTGATCCAACAGCTTCATGTTTATCCCGCCGCCGTCGCCCAACCCAAACAAGAACTTATGTCGGCCCTTGGCGAGCCGCATCCAGGGCGTTGTCATGGTGTCTGGGGTTGCTTCGGTTACGCAGATCTTGTTGCCGTCTTCGTCGTACCGAACGGTGAACTTGCGTGTCCCTGGGGTCAACCAAACCATCTTGTGGAAACGTTTGGCGAACTGGCTTGCGTACTCTTCCATTTGCTCAAGTGATTCGAGCCCCTCGGGCAGCCTGTGCCCGATGAAGAAGCCAGGGATGGCACGCACGGTCAACTCCGGTTCGACGGGCTCATTGACCCATTCCAGCCACGCCTGGAAGTGTTCACGGCGATCTTGCTCCATCTGCTCCGCCACTTCGCCATCGGTGATGCCGAGCGCCGCTTGCAACTTGGTGAACAAGCCAGGATCGAGCTCGCCACGCTCCTCGAACAAGCAAATCAGGTTTGCGGTTTTGCAGTTGCGGTGCCCGGTTCGTTCGGCGACTTGGCCTGGGCGCAGGCCCAACGCCAGTCGTCGCTGGCGGAAGAAGCGGGAGAGATGAGTGCTCACGGTCGAATCCTTTTCAAGATGCCTGCGGTTGCCGAGCAACCGCAGGCTTGGATTCACCGAGCGGCTGCTCATTGTCCGGCCCCGAAGGACCGCCCCACGAGTACCACCAATCTCCAAGGCAGGCATGCTCGGCAGGTTGGGGACCGGCCCCTCGTGGATGTCGCCGGTCGTCGAAATGAGCGTTTCAGCGGGCCGTTCCCAAGGATGGGACCAACCCGCCATTAGGACACAGCTTCTCCGGGAAAAGTTCGGAAGGAGTCCCAGAAGAACAAAGGGGTGTCAACAGCCTGACGAAACGGGGGGCTGATGGAACAAACTCCAGAGGAAGTCGGGTTCAGTTGTAAAATAATCAATTTTGCAACTTGATCCGCACAAATCCGGTTTCCAGGACGGCGACGATCAATACTCTTCCGGCAGCAGAATTGTGGTCGCCGCCCGCCGTCCCTCGTCGTCGGTCGCTTCGGTTATCAGCCAAACCTTGACCTTGGTGGGCAGCAGGTACGCTGACAAAATCCGGCTGCCGTAGGTCAGGGCCTCGTCGTTGGCCCGCTTGTCGCCTTGGCTCAGGGTTCCCCAGTCGCCGGTGACATGACGTGACAGCAACGAGGCAGGCGACACGCCAGCCGTCTCCAGCGCCGCCAGTGCGCCCGGCGTTGCCAACGTGCGTCCCAAGTCGAATAGCGGTTTGCCCATGATGATCTCCCTGTGTCATGCGGCCCTGGTCAGTCGCACCGAAAGGTCGAGCAGGTATTGCTGGAAATCTCGGCTGTTATCGGTCGCCTCGGTCACGTAGTGTGCCACCTCCTCCAACGCCACCTGGAGCAGGTGGTTGGACAGGTGGGGCACCTCGGTCACGCCCCACGGCGCAAGGTCGGTATTGATGTAGACCACGCCATCACGGTAGTAACCGTTCAGCATGACTTCGGCGTCCAGGATCGAAGTGAAGCAACGGACGGGCGGCTTTTCCTTGCCGTTGTCCAGGCCGTGGCGATGGACGACACCCCACACAAACTCCACGGCAGCCTGCGCCGAGTCGCTCGGTTCCGTGACGTGCCGACCTGATAGCTCGTCCTGCGAGAGCACCTTGGCCGGGGTCCGAACGCCGTAGCGGGCGGCGGCATTGACCAACCCTTCCGGTGCCTTCACCGGCCTGTAGCCTTTCCGTTCCAGTTGATCGGCGGTCCCCTCGCCAGTCAGGACTGCGGTTTCACCGGCCACCTGTGCGAACGCCTCCTGCCAGTTCAGCCGCTTGCGTTCTTCCTGTTCGGCACCATCCCACTGCTGCAAGGAGTAGACATCAAAAGACCATTCCCACGCAGGCTGCTCGCTGTTGAGCAGGTGGTCGAACAGCATGGCGAGGACTTCCCTGTCCGCACCGGCCAGCGCACGGCCACAGTTGTGTCGCACGTCCCAGTCGGACGCCTTACGGGCCTCGTCGATGGTGAGGTCGTTCAAGTTGTAGTCGAACAGCGATTCCGTGTCGCTGCTCTCGAACTCACGAACACGCACACCACGGCGGTAGATGACAGCCGCCTTGCGGTCGCCCAGGTTGCGGTTCGCCTTCGGCAGGATCGCTTTGGTCAGCGCTTCGGGCTCAGAGAAATGCAGGAACCACTTCCCCAGATCGTTGTAGAACGCCAGGACTTCCGGCGTGAGCGGGACGAAGACACGGGTGTGGTCACGCTTGGCACGGACCCTGCTTTCATCCACGATCTCGATCTTGACGCTACGCCAGTCGCCGTGCTCACGGATGCTGCGGTCGATTGCGTTCGACACAAATTCACGCAGGGCCAGGGCGACATCGCTCCAGTCCTGTTTGCCGTAGTCCAGCACAAATCCCAGGTCTTCGCTGCTCGACCGACTGGCTCCGGTTGTGGGATCGGTCCCACCGTAGCGCACGCAGACACGGGCAAAGTCCTTGCTGGCCTTCGAGTCGGCCACGGTCTGCGGCTTGGTGAAGAACTCCAGCTTCAGCGTGCCACAGAACACGACCGGGGCCAAGTTGTTTCGCAGGCAGACGGCAACGCCGTGTTTGTTGCCACTGCCGAACTGACCAATCACGCCCTGTTGATCGGATGTATCCGCCAGACTTACACCAAGAACGGTGAACCCTTCGGGCGGACAGACGCCGACGTTTTCGATCTTCAAGAATGCGGGCATGGCTTTGGATTCCGTTGGGGTGACGTTGATGAACATGGAAATGAACTGGCCAGTGCCGGGGGAGGGCGAGAAAATGTCGGCCCTCACGCCGACTTTGCCGCCTGCTTCGTTCGTTCCTGGTCGGCCAGTTGCTTCATGGCTTGCAGGAACGGGCCGATGTTCTGTTGCTCCTTGAACTCCAGCCGCTCGAAGTCAGGGAAGTCGGTGATCGGGGACTCGATGCCCATGCCTGTTGCGTTGGTCTTGAGCAGGTCATTCAATGCGCCGAACTGACCGGCGATCATTTCATTCCATTCGCCCACTTCTTCGACGAGGGCCTTCACGTCGTATTGCCCCTCGTGCCATGTGTAGACCGGTTCTGCGACATGCGGATTGTCGGTGTAAAAGGACCGACCATACTTGCCCTCGTCGTTGGTCTGGACCTTGACCGTGGGCAGTGCGCCGATCCGGTCCAGTAGGTGGATCATGCAGAGATGGCACTTAACGAAATTGGGGACGCCGCCGTGCTTGGCGTTGCTGGCATACTGGGTTTTGCAGAAGGACGAATAGCGCCAGCCGCCCAGGTGCGTTTTGATCTTGCGCCGCTGCTGGAAGGTTTTGTCTTCAGGACTTTCCCAGCCGTGGTGGCCGTTGCCCTTCAGCCACCGCTCCCACCGTCTCCAGTCGAACTGCCAACTCGTACTGAACCGGGTCTTGACCGTCTTGATAAACCGGTCGTCGTCCTGTGGGCAGTACGTGAGTTCGATCTCGGCGGGGTATCGAGCCAAGCCGAAGCTGGCCCACTCGGAACCGGTACCGGGGACGGTCCAGAACGAAAATATCTCCAGTGGTTGGACCGAGACATGGGCCTGCTGTTTGCGGTGCCACGGCACGGCTACGTGCTGGGATGCATCCAGGACCGTGGAGAACAACGCCTGGTCGCTGCGCAGATCCTCCAGCGAGCGCTGGCAGACATCCTGGCCGAAGTGCGCCACCTGCCCATCGACGGAATCGAACGGCAGGTCCATCGCCAGTTGCCGCATCTGCTCGACCAGGGCATTGACTCTTTCAGGTGAACGTGTCTTGCTGCTCAGGGCGTAATGAATTGTCAGTCCCACAGGGCTGTCCTTTCGTGATAGTTTGGTTCGCAGGCCCACAGCGAACGGATTTCCCTGGTCGCCCAGGCGGGCGTATGCTGAAGCTCGTAGAAAGAAGTGTGCAACAGACGGTTCTGGTAGAACCAACCGACGCCTGGACGATACTGGATGTCAGATGGACTTACGCCAAAACGTTCGGCAATGCGTTGCTTGCGAGATCGTCCAGCCATGTCAGCTTTGGCTCCGTTGTGTTGCGTTCGTCGATCAGCAAGATAGACCGACCAGCCTCCGTCGAAGACGAAAAAATGTCGCAGTTGCCGAAGTGCCGGACTACGCCAAGCCCAGTGCCTCCCGCCCAACGAACTGGCCGTACTCGTCGAAACCGAGCGTCATCAGGATGTCGCTGGCGAGCGACATTCCGGCATCGGCGGTGCGTTCGTCGCCATCCAACTCAAAGAGGCGGCGCAGCAGAACGGGGAGGGATTCAACGCTGACGGTGCAATCCAAACGGTGACACAGCAGCAGCTTGCCAGCCTTTCGTTGCCCGCCCTCGTAGCTGTCACCACGGTCTGGCACGTAGCACGCTTCAAGGTGGCCGTCGATGCCTTGATTCACGGCTGCGATGACGGCTCGAATTTCGTCGGTATCCGTCAGGCTCATCGTGTACGGTTCATCGGTCATGGCCCTGCGGACAGCTTTGTAGGTCACTCTGCCGCTGCCGGTGTGGATCGTGCTCATGGTCAGTTTGCTGCGGGGCATGTCGCTGGCTCCTGTGGGACAAGGCTGAGGCCGCTCATGCGGCCTCAGCCCTTTGCTTCGTTCTCTTGCAGTGGCAGACTTGGTTCCATTCACCAACCTGAAACCCATGCCACACACGACCGTCCGGGCCGATGAACCACACATCGGTGCGAGTGCCGCCCAGGTTGTGCCTGCTGGTCCAATGGCGAGTGACCATGAACCGCAACGTGCCGGGCCAGTTGGTGACCTCACGCCTGCCGTCCTTGGAACTCAGGTACAGCGGCAGGTGGCGGCTGTGGCCGGTGGCGATCATTGACTGGCGATCCTTCTTGCCGCAGCACTCGAAGCAGACCTTGCGATGCTGCTGGTCGAGGCCGTGGCCGGTGGTCAGGTCGGACTCGTGGACGATGTGCTGGCCGCATTCGGCGCAATCAAACTCGTGGCGGTGCATGGTTCGTGTCCCTGACTTGTTGCCGCTGAAAGTCACCAAGATGGACCGGTGCGGCAGCGGCAAGGACGAAGAGAATTGGCCTGTTCTCACACCGCCTTCGCATACGGATCGACGTAGGGCACCACCGACCCGATCCGGTTCTCCTGCGCAGGACCATCAACCACGAAGCCATTCACCGCAGCCGTGTCGGTCCAGTCGATGGACGTGTATGCGGCTCGGAAGGTCGAATGGCCCTTGGCGATGTAGTACCGGCGAGCCTTGTGCTTCGATGTGACCACGAACGGGCCACGGCTCCCCTCGTAGCTCCAGCCTTCGTGCAGAAGTAGCTTGTGCCCCTCGGCAAGGCGGCTGCGGCAAACGTGACCGGCCACCAACTCCACGAAATTGGCGGCGTCTCTGTCCGCCAGCCCCACAAGTTCGAGCGGCACTTTGCCCCTGGCTTCCACGGGCGGCAGGGCGACCTGGGCCAACACGTCGAGCGTCTTCTTGGTGAAGGCGATGCCGACATGGGCCTGTTGCCGCACAGAGTCGGTCCAGCCGTCGAACGTTCCGCCGCTGACGTTCAGGCGGAATGTCTGGCCGTTGATGACGACCGGCACGTAGGAGTAGCCTTTTTTGAAAACGAGACCGATCTTGCCCCTGGGGATGACAAAGTAGAAGTCTCTGCCTGCGTGCTGGAACCACTTCTTGCGACCATCCGGCCAGTAGGCACGGGTGTAGAAAACCTTGTCCTGCCTCGCCGCCACGTTGGGGTGGTCGTAGCGAGTTGCAGCAGCCGGGTAGTTCGCACCGGCCACGATGACAAGGTGATCGGTGTCGGGCAGTTCGACGTGGTAGCCCGGCTCGATGTCCACACGGCCTGCCAATTCGGACAGGCTCACGACCTTGGGCGTGCTCATTTCATGTTCCTCAGCGGCGTTACGGAAACAGCCGGAACAGGTCGAACAGGCTCTTGTGCTGCCAGCCCTTGATTTCACCGGCCTGCCAAAACGTGAATTCACTACCCTGCACGCAACACACGTAGCGGGGATCGCTCAGCCAGCGGTACTCGACTTCGTACTGAGCCATCTTGCGGTCGGGTCGGCGGATGGGATCGTCCAGATTCCGCAGGATCAGCACGTCAGCGCCACGCTGTTCGGCCTTCAAGCACTTGAACCGGTCGGTCACGTCTACGGCGGTCTCTGTCATGTTCGTTCCCTACAGGTCGGAGTCATCTTCGTCGCCGTCGCCATCACCGACGTTCACCACGACGCCGATCACACGCTCGACGCCATCGCCAGCCGATTCGGCGTTAGCGACCAATCGCCGGATTCCGTCGAACGCCTGGTCCATGTCGTCGTACTCGAATTCCTCGCTGCCGAAGACTTCCGAAGTCATTCGCACGGTCACCATGTCTTCTGCTCCTGGGGATACTGGTGCTGGGATCAATCCAGTTGCCGGATGCTCGACGTGCTGACGACGAACGTGCGCCCATCCGACAACTCGAACACGATTTCCCCAGAGTCGGCGTCGTTGTCGCAAGAAACGTCCGCCAGCCAGTCCGGCTTCTTGGCTCGGAGGCACGCCGAGAGGGCAATGTCGATCAGCAGCAGGATGTTCAGTTCGGGGTTGTCCATCGTTTTGGCTCCGTTGGTTGCGTCCGACGTTTATTAAAGAAACCGGTCACGCCTGGGGCGAAGACGGAGAATTCTCGTCCGTCAGCGGGGCCATCACGTCGTCGAGGCGCTTCTTCAATTCACGAACCAGATGCGGACTGCCGACGATCTGCCCACGCTTCAACGCAGCGTCAAGCCACGAGGCCAACTCATGGTCGGACGTGATGATTGCCTGCGAAAGTTTCTGGTGCGCCTTACCGGCAGGGATTGGCAGCCGAGGCCAGCGCCGTTTCCGTGGCTTCGGCGGACGGGGAGCAGGCCGGGGCGTGAGGCAGCGGCGAGGCCAGAATTCAATGGTCATGGGCGGTGGTCCCTTTGGTGATTGATGTGTTCACCAAAGAAACTACCGAAGCAGAAGTGGAGGCTGATCTAGTTGCAGGTTTCGGTCACCAGAGCCGCCCGGCCAGTGTACGTGCCCAGGCCATCCGCAAGCGGACTTGGCGGCAGCCCTGGACCTTCCAGCCAAGTCGCTCATTCGCCATAATCGAATGACCGTAGAACTTCCTGCTCAACGGCACCGCACCCTTGACCAGCGTGGAATCCAGTCATGCCTGTACGACGCCAACGGTTGCAGTTCCCGATCCGTCTTGCCTCCATCGCCTGCTTCATCCTGACGGGGACGAACGTGGGCCTGGCAGCCGAAGCCCTGCCGCCCATCGAGTGCCCACTACGGAAGGCCGGGATAGATCCCACGAAACTGAAGCCCTTCGAGCAAGTCGAGGATTACATCAAGTTCCTGGAGCGGGCCGACCGAGCGAAATGGCAGAAGCCGGAAGCTGTCGTCAAGGCGTTGGAATTGAACGGCACCGAGACGGTTGCCGATCTGGGCTGCGGGTCAGGCTACTTCACGTTTCGCTTGTCGAAGGCCGTACCCCAAGGCAAAGTCATCGCCATCGACAGCCAACCGGAGATGGTTCGACACGTACATCGCAAAGTCATCACTGGAGAGTGGCCCAATGTCCGGGCGCAGGTTGGGAAACCCGACGATCCGGGGTTGCCGCCCGACGCAAATCTCGTCTTTGTGTGCGACGTGCTGCTTCACGTTCGAGCCAAGTCGGAGTGGCTGAAGACGATCAACTCCCAGATGCGAAGTGGGGCAAGACTTGTCCTGATCGACTTCCGAGAAGGCAAATTGCCTGAAGGCCCACCGGAGGCCATCAAGATTCCCAAGGCAGAAACGCTGCGATTGTGTGAACAGGCAGGATTCACGCCAAAGCAAGATTTGTCCGATCTGCTGCCCTACCAGAACTTTCTTGTTTTCGTGAAGCGATAGGCAGATCATCCGGGGCCAAGCGCCGCAGTCAGACTACAGGACTTGGGCGGAAGATTTGGGCTTCGGTTGGAGGCACACCCGCTGAACGAATATGGGTAAAACTACACGAGGGGCGAAGAAAATGGCGAAGGCTCAGAGACTCGGCGGATGGATGACTAGGTTCAAGCGATGCATCGACGCCGAAGCCGGGGCCGCAGTATCGAAGAAGGTCATCATCAAGACTGAGAACTTTGATGGGACATCGGACTATGCCCAGAAAGCCGAATGGATTAGGAGGGCTGTCGAACGTCTTGAAAGAGAAGCGGGCAAAGCCACGGCGATAAAGGTAATGCAGGCTTGCGGGATGAAATGCTGCGGTCCTACGCAGCAGAAACGGGCAAAGCAGTTCATGGACGAATCGAAATCGGTAAAGGGACTGCTTGCCAAGCTGAATGAAGCGGGCATCGGTGGAGGAAGGCTGAAACTGAAGAACAAGAACACGATTGTGGGCGGCTACGATTGGTGCTACTGCGGGCGGGTGAAGCAGACGACGGAGCCGTTCCCTACCGATACATACTGCCATTGCTCGACGGGGTGGTACAAATCCTTGTTCGAGGCCGCATTCGATAAGCCGGTGAAGGTGAAGCTCAGACAGTCAATCCTACAGGGCGCAGATACTTGTGAGTTTGAGATCGAGTTTGGCTAGAATTTGGCAGTTGACCGCCAGCCACGAGTTGCTGCTCGTCTCCGTGACTGATGTCTGCTTGCTGTTTGCGGTGGGGTCGTCGTCTGCGGCTGGGGCGTCGTTTGCAGCGGGCTGCTCAGAAAAAGCGGACACCGACCAAGAAAGACTTGCGCCTGCTGTTCAATAACTCATCCGCTCCGCCGCTTCCCCCAACTTCTGCTGGGTGTGCTTCGTGTACCGGGCAGTCGTGTTCAAGTTCTCGTGGCCGAGGATTTGAGCCAGCCCAACCAGATCGCCGGGGTTGTCGGCAAGGTACTGATGCGCCATGGTGTGCCGCAGCAGGTGCGGGTGCAGCTTTACACCGATGATGGCTGAATACTTGTCGCACAAGGCACGGATGCCGCTTTCAGTCAGTGGGCCACGTTCGCCGATGAACACTCGGCGGCTCGCCACCGGTGGTCGAGTCTCCAGGTAGGCGCTCAGCGCACGGCGAACCGGCAGCGGCAGCGGCACCCAGCGTTGCTTGTTGCCTTTGCCAAACCTGAACGTGCCGCTGCGCTCACCCAGTTGCAGGGAGTCGAGTTCGAGATCGACCAGATCACCGCAGCGGCAGCCGGTGTACAGAAACATGTGGAAGATGGCGTTGGCACGCAGGTCTTGGCGCAGTTCCATTTCACGCAGCAGGCGGCGCACATCCTGCCGTTCCATCCCCTTTGACGCAAGCTGCTGCCGCTTCAGTTCCTTCACGGCCTTGACCGGGTTGGTCCGAACGTGCCCCTGGTCCACCAGCCAGCCGAAGAACCGGCGCAGGGTCACCAGCGCTCGGTTGACGGTGGCGACGGCTTGGCCCTGGTCACGGCGCAGTGAGTTCTTGAAGTCGGTGATGTCCCTCGTGGTGACCCTCCCCATCACGAGCGGTTCGTGGTTTGCCCCAACAAACCACCGGGCAAATTTCCGCAGGTCTTGGACCATCGCCTTGCGGCTGTTCTCGGCAAAATCATGGGCATCAAGGAACCGGGTGACCAGGGCGGACTCGGCTGCTCCGACCGGGGTATCGCCGAAAACATTATCTATTGAATTCTGACGGGCTTGTGGGCGCTTTTTAGACATACCTTGCAACCTTTTTGGATTGGATTCAGCAGATACTCTCAGTTATCGAGCCACATTACCTTGACTATCCCGAGCCTTTATGGACAGGAAGACTTGGCGGATCACTTGCCCAGGATCGGTCCCACCCACCCCACCGGGGAAGAGTTGATTGACGGCGGCGTCCACCTGGGCGGCGGTCACCATCGTCAGACCGAGGGCACGCACGCCATCCAGAACCTCGGCATGGGGGTGCGCCTGCTTGGGCTTCGGCTGCCGTTTGGGTGCCGGTGCCGGGACCGATCCCCTGGCCGCATAGAACAGAATTGGTTTGCCATCGACACCACAATTGCGGCGGCGCACTTCCAGGCACACGGCCTGCTGCTCGGCGTCGTAGTATGGTCGGCCACGTTCATCACGGCTCGGCTCCGGGAATGCGGTGCCGATTAACTGGTACAGCCGTGACCGGCTCAGCCGAAGCATTCGTGCCATCTCGGCCACCGTGACGGCCACCTTGAGTTCGTCGGACATCTGACACCCTTTCGGCGCAAACTGGATCATTCAGGAACGGGAATCGGACACACGCTCGTAGCCAGCGGCGGTCAGTTGTCGCCGTGATTGATCGTCCTTGGTGACCAGACCAGCACGGATTAAGAATGGCTCCGTCACTTGCGAGACAGTGCGTGCGGGCAGGCCCAGGGCACTGGCGATCACATTCAGCCGCAGCGGCCCATCGGCGAGCAGCCGCAGGTATTGTTGTTCGGTCGGGCCGAGGCCAAGGTCATCAAGTTGCTCAAGGACGCAGGCACGTTCAAGGTGTCCCAAGGTGATCGTTTCTTCACCTTCGGCTCGACACACACGACGGCTCGATTGCAGCAGACGCAGCGCCAGCCTGGGCGTGCCTTTGGACCGCTGGGCGATCAGCGGAAGCAATGCTCCGTCAACGTCCCATCCGAGGGCCACAATCCGGTGGTGGAGCAACGTGGCAAGGTCAGACTCCGAATAGAAGTCGAACCTCAGCACGAGCCGCATCCGATCACGCAGCGGTTGCAGCAGACAGTATTCATCCGTGGTGCTGAGCAGCAACGTGAAGTCGGCAATCGGGATCGCTTGAACTGCTTTGCCGCCGCTGATGAAGACCTTCCGCTTGTCCAGCGCCAAGTACAGGGCGGTCTGCATGGGCTTGGGCAATTCGTGGGCCTCGTCGATATGGACGACCGACTTGTCACGGGCTTGAAGCAACAGCGCATTCAGATCAGCGATGTTCGCCACCGACTGGCCGATGACTTCCAGGAGAGCATCGGCTGCCATCTCCTGGAAAATTATGCTGGCGACCATGCTCTTGCCCATGCCGGGCGGGCCGACGAGCATCGCATGATCGAACCGGCGTTGGTCTTGAAAAGCGGCGTCGATTGCGACCTTCACCTGCTCCACGACACCGGGCTGGCCGATTACGTGCGCCACCGACGACGGCGCAACGTCGTTCACTTCGGTTGGCTTGTTCATTCCAGTTCCTTTAGGGATTGGCAGTCCACGAACACGTCGATCTCCACGCCTTCCAGATCGTGTTCCTCTGGCAAGATCAGCCACACCTTCGACCGCTCCAATACATCTCGAACCTGCTCGACGGTAAAAGGTTCGTCGTGCTCGACCGAAATGGCGACCGACGCTGAAAACCGCCTTGGCTCGATGCAGTCGTTCAGGACAGTGGCCTCGTCTGCGGCGTCCTGCTCACGGTGATGCAGGCGGGCACGACGAGGATTGTCGGTCCACCACTTTCCATCCCAGTACCGGCCCTTGTTGTCTTGGAC
>Ga0302240_1002275_pt1 | contig 13117 bp, 15 predicted proteins | sample AAG_UR_His_MG_FD_193538 | JGI IMG/M metagenome (GOLD analysis project Ga0302240, IMG submission 193538) | Enriched activated sludge microbial communities from anaerobic digester in WTTP, New Holstein, Wisconsin, United States - AAG_UR_His | ecosystem: Engineered > Bioreactor > Anaerobic >... | reverse complement strand
CTGGGTATCGAAAAGGGATCTCCCTTTTTCGAGGAACTGATGGATAAGGCTGCGATCGCGGCGGGGATAATTCCTAAAGATCTCCTTTCGGACCAGGAAACCCTTGACGCTCTTCCTCTCTTTTTCCGGACTATCCGAAGCGAAAAACCCACTCCGGAGGAGATCGACAAGATAGTCAAGATCATCCGGGAAGGCAAATGATGAAAGACATCGCGAACTTTGTATGTCCTTTCCTGGAGAAACAAGTAATCTGGTCTGCGGCGGACCAATTCAGGGAGAAATATTGGCCGGGAAAGCCCTTACCCGGAGCCTGGACCTTCTCCGGAGGCCCCAACCCCATCACTTTGAAAGTTTCATAGGCTTTCCCCTGCCCCTGGGCGGCCACTCTCATCGCCGGAAGCTTCTTCAAGTCCGCCATCAGGTTCCTCAGGCCCATGTCCTCTCTTTCCGCCTCCTCGAGACGGTGCACCAGGACAGACTCAGGGACCAGGGGCAGGAAGCAGACCGTTATGTGACCCCTGGCGCATTGTCACGGCTAGGTTGTCAAGGAGCAATGTCTGGGCGGCTATGCAACCAGGAGGGGTTATTCAACAGCTTTTTATGAATATTTCCTAATATGGATGTGGCTGTATCGAAGTCAATTCTGTCAACAGGGCGGAGAACATACTGGTCTTGCATAATCTCATAAGCCTTTCGGACATCGGTGTTATTGCTGGTTTGCGTAAAAAAGACGAACTCATCAGGAGCTACGCCGGGAATTCCGTCTAATCTTTTAAGCTCCTCTTCCATCCGTATTTTCAAAAGGCTTTCCATATGGTCTGCGTCAGATAATAGTTGAATGATTTTCGAGTGGTTTTCCATGACTACCAGGTCATAAATATGTTTCGCCGCTTCGAACGCTCTATGGTCCAACGAAGAACTTCTGACGTACGCTTCTGCTGCAAAAATCTTATCTATAAAGATCCTCTCAAGCGTGATCGTCTGGATATCGAAGGGATTCACGTCAAAAACATCCTGGAGTATTTTCTTCTGTTCTGCTGAAGCCAGTTCGTATAGTATGGCGGATACTTCCAGGGCTTCGATGGGCTCGCTGATGGTGAAAGATGTCGCTTCAACTTTTAACTTCCCGAAACGCTGCAGGGCATCGTCCCGGTCGTATACAGTAACTGGTTCGTAAGTATATATTGATATCACTTCGGACCTATTTGTTTTCCCTTGGGAGGGATCCCTTGACAGTGAAGTGTACTTTTTCGCGGCACGATTCAAGCGTTTGTCACTCTGCGACCTGGTGCATCCTCTGGTATCTACGGAAAGGTCGATATCTTCGGAAAAACGGTTCGTAGTTTTCAATGCTTTATACAGGGCGGTGCCGCCCTTGAAAAAGGCAGGAAGATCATCCTTTTGCATCCCCGCCAATTCTTTCAGGGTGAGAACGACATAGTAGTCTTTTTCCAGCACGTCGGTCCGGTAGACCGGTTTTAGAGTGGAGATCATCCAGCAAAACCCGGAATGCGTCTTTATCCTGATGGAGTCTCATATCCTGATATCCCCCGCGCTTGCTGTACGCGCAAGTTCCAATACTGTCCTCCGATTGTAATAATTGCCTGCGAGGTAAAGCAGAACATCGTATCGCAGCTTATGTTTCTCAATATGGCGGGCTACAACAAGATGCGGATGTTTTTCATCGACGGGTGCCCGCTCCATCATGTCCAGAACATCCAGTGTCTGCAAATAGTCCTTGTTCCTGGCATTAACTGCAACTTTGGGGGGGCGGACCAGGACGCCGAGTTTCTTGTCGGCCCGCATACAGTCTTTAGCCGCGTTGGTTGCCAGCAGGCGACCTCTGGGCATCTGGGTCGTCAGGCCCATGCGGTGCAATACAGCAGGGCCGGTTTCATATCCGATATCCGGCAAAAGGTATTTATCGGCAATAAGCTGCTCTTTGTTAATTCCCATCTCACCGAAGGGCGTTTCCGCCGTCCGATAATAGATCCCCTTTTGATAGAACCTGAGCTCCGGCATTGCTTTCCCGTCCAGAATGCGCTTAAACGCGACCGAGGCAGCTGCCGCGGCGGCTTTTGGTCCTCGGTTAAAAGATTTTTCCATTTTTGCAGCTATTTCGCCCGTATATATCGGGGCTCCGATCTGTTTTTTGCTCAATTCTCCGTATACATATTCCACATAGGTCCCTTTCATCCGGGCACCTCCTTTTGATATAATTTTTACGTTTTTTGATTTATATTTATATGAATACTATATCATTTTATGCTGCGTGGTCAACCTTGCTTACTTGCCCTTCGACTTACGATTCACGGTCCCTCACGCCTTTGCCCTTTTCGTATACAAATGATCAAATTCAAGGTCTGACCCCAAAGCACCAAAGTATACAAATGATCAAATTCAAGGTCTGACCCCAAAGCACCAAAGCACTCCTTGCAATAATTTACAGAACATATATACTGCAAACATAAATTCTGTGTTTTTTCTTTCGCGATCGGAGGGCCGAAATGATAGGGCGCGAAACGGAGAGGTCCTGGTTCCTTAAAAGATCCCAAAGCGGCAAGGCGGAACTGGTCGTCCTTTACGGCCGCCGGCGGGTCGGAAAAACATTCCTCCTGGAGAACACTTTCCCCGACGCCCTCTTCCTCACCGCGGACCTGGCGGAAACGCCGGTGCTGATAGGAAGATTCTCAGAGCCGCTCAAAAACAGGCTCAACCTCCCCGCCGGCATCGAGGTTTCGAATTGGGATGACTTTTTCAGTCTCCTTGAAAGATCCCTCACCGAAAAAAGCACTCGCCTGGTAGTCTGGGACGAATTCCAATATATCCCCCAGCGTGACCCCTCATTCCTTTCCGTATTCCAGCGATGGTGGGATACCGTTTTCTCCAGAATGCCGGTCCTGTTCGTACTCTGTGGTTCCATGATAGGGATGATGGAGCGGATAGCCCTCCTGGAGAAAAGTCCGCTCTACGGGCGGAGGACGGGGCAGTATCACCTCCAGCCCCTGGAATTTTCGGCAACAATACCATTCCTAAAGGAAATGTCACTTATCGACCGGGTCCTGACATGGTCCGTCACGGGAGGTGTACCGCTGTACCTCAAACAGTTCTCCGGGTACAGCCAATTCAAAGATGCCCTTCTGGAAAAGGTGCTGTCGCCGGGGGAGTTCCTGGTAGAGGAGGGGAGGTCCCTCGTCCTCGAGGAATTCAAAAAGGATCCCACCACCTTCTTTGCCATCCTTCAGACCATTGCCTCCGGTCGGACCAGGGCGGCGGAAGTGGCTCAGTTATCCGGTGTGCCCCACCAAAACCTTCCCGTATACCTCCGGAAGCTGCTAAACCTGGGCCTGGTGAAAAAGGAACACCCCTTCTCCCTGGGTACTCCCAAAAAAACGCCTCTGTACTTCATCGATGACGAATACCTGAGGTTCTACTTCCGCTTCCTGATGAACGCCAAGGACCTCATCTACCGGGAACGTGGAAGGGAGCTGCTCGCGGGGATACTGGGGAAAATGTCGCTCCACACTTCTATGACTTTCGAAAAGATATGCCGATCCTGGTTCATAAGAAGCGCCTCCTTCGACAGGGTCGGGCGATGGTGGGACAAGAACGAGGAGATCGATATTATCGGACAAAAAGGGGATCGTTTGGCCTTCGCCGAATGCAAATGGACGAACCAGCCGGTTGGTGGTGCCATTTACAGAGGATTGCTCAGGAAAGCTGATATCTTTCAGCAGGCATCGAGGGCCGAAAACCTGAGAGTGGAATATTACCTCTTCTCCCGTTCGGGGTTTGCGGGGCTCCCCCCGACCGACGACCTGCATCTTGTCGACATCGATGAGTTGGCAAAATAAACGACCCGGCCCTTTCCCGCCTCAAGGCCCTATAATACCGATGTATTGTGATGAAACATGGAGGAACCCGGTTTGAACAACGCCATCGAGAACACCCTCAGTGAATATTTCCATACCAAAAAGAATGCCAGGCTTGCCTTCCTCATGGGTTCCTACGCGAAAGGCACCCCCCGGAGGGACAGCGATGTCGACGTGGCCGTTCTGTTCGACGCCCCCCCGGGGAGCAACGAAGTATCCGATCTCAGGGAGGCCCTCACCCTCCTGTTGAAAAAAGAAGTCGACCTCGTATCGCTGAACCTCGCCGGGCCGGTGATCCGAATGCAAGCCCTGAAGACCGGCAAAGTGCTCTACGGGGAAAAAGGTGCTTACGAGGAATTCTTCACAAGGACCCTCAACGAATACACCGACCTCAAGCACTTCCGCAAAGAAGCGGAAGAAAAGATCCTGGGGAGAAAGCTCTATGCCTGACAGGGATGTAGTCCTGGCAAAGGTCGCCACGATCCAGAAATGCCTTGAAAGGATCCGGGATGTCACCTCTCTCGCCCCGGCAAGCCTCGATGACATCAACCGGCAGGACATCTTCGTCCTCAACCTCCAGAGAGCGATCCAGGCTTCAATAGACCTTGCCTCTCACATAGTCGCCTCCGAGGGCCTCGGGCTCCCCGAGACCGTAAGGGACAATTTCACCCTCCTCAAGGACAAGGGCATGATAGACACGGAGATCGCCTCAAGGATGGAGAAGATGACAGGGTTCCTCCATATCGCCATTCACAATTACCAGGCCCTCAACCTGGATATCCTCAAGTCCATACTTACCAGGAACCTCAAGGACCTGGAGATCTTCTACACGGCCGTCCTCACCCGCTTCCACCTCCCTTGATCCCGGGGCCATTGTCTTGGGCTTATCCCCGTGTCGTAACGCCAAGCCACTCCCGGTTTCCTACGGTATGTGGCCCTCCATCTCCCCGTCTTAAGATTTGCCTTTGCCCTTTCGATTTACGATTTCCGATTGACGATTGACGGCCCTTGCCTTTCCCCCCAAAGAGCAATAAAATTACTCGTAAATTATAACGAAAATAGTCAACCGTGAATCGTGAATCGTGAATCGTAACGCGTTCTAACCTACGCTGACGGAGCGCCAGCTAAGGAACCTTGTATGTGGTGAAAAGGGTTGGGGTTGTTTTTTGACCTTGATCCTACCCCAAATAAGGGTTTGGTTTTCTACCCCTTCACTATGTTCGGGGTACTTCGTCTGCGTTCTCATATATTGGTGAGGAACCCTGGTCTTGTGGTTGCCCTTACCCTTCACCGTTTTCGCCCCTGATCCAAGCGATTCACGATTTACGTCGTTCCGTCTGACATCTCACGCCCCTGGGGGTTTCTTATGCTCGAAAGCTTCATCACCTCGAAGACCAGGATCAAACTGCTCCTCAAGTTCTTCATCAACCCCGACACCACCGCCTACCTGCGGGGGCTGGCCGACGAATTCGGCGAGTCCACCAACGCCGTGCGGGTGGAACTGAACCGCCTCTCCGGGGCCGGCATCCTCGAATCCAAGGCCGAGGGCCGCACCATTCTCTACAAGGCAAATAAAAAGCACCCCCTCTTCCCCGAGGTCCAGCGCATCGTCGCAAAGACCGTGGGCCTCGACAGGCTTGTCGAGCAGGTCGTATCCCGCCTGGGCAGCGTGGAACTGGCCTTCGTCACCGGCGACTACGCGAAAGGCATCGACTCGGGCCTCATCGACCTCGTCCTGGTCGGGGAGGTCGACGAACCCTACCTTGCCGAACTGGCCAAAAAGGCCGAGAAACTCATCGACCGCAAGATCCGCACCCTCGTCCTCGCCCGCGAGGAGTACCATAAACTGGAGGAGAAGTTCGAAAAGGAAAAGGCCATCCTGGTGTGGGAGAACCCCAAGGGGCATGTACGGTCAACGTAAAAGGGTAAGCGGGGATCGATCCGGAATATCCTTTACGGTGGAGTCGCTGTCCTCACAGTTATCGTCAGCTTTGCCTACTGGTAGAGAACGCTGTAGGATCCCGCCTCCAAGGATACGAGACGTAAGACAAAAAACGCGTCCACCGTGGCATGATATGGGCAGTGTCTACGGCTTCGGCCACTTGGACTTCTACCGCCACTGCCTGGACGTGCTCGATAACGGGGCGGAGGAGCTGGTCAGCGGCAGGGAAGGCCGCAAGACGGTGGAGATCATCGAGGCGGCGTACCAGTCGGTTGCCAGCGTGAAAGAACAACAAACTAATGGGTTTGAAGGAGTGTAACAGAATGAAAATAGTGAGATTAGGGGGAGTGAACCCAACGACCTCGCGGTTTTTAGATTTTTTAAATCAACCTGAAATTGAAGAAATTCATTTCATTTTAGAAAAACGTGAGGCTAATTATTTACATGATTTATTTCAAGCTGCGAAATTCTTTGAAGTCGAATATTTATTAAAAAAGGTGAGGTTCACCGAGCTACCTTCTCCATTTATAAGAAGAATTGGGAAAAAAATAGCCAGAAGAACTGAATCGAAAGCCTTTGCAAATCTTGCTGAAAGATTTCTGAATAGGTTTTTATCTGAGCTGGATTACGATGTTTTGTGGATTGGAGATAATGATTTCGACGGATCCAATATGATATTACCCTCATTAAATCAAAGAATACTGGATAAGACTCCAATTGTAAGGAGTTATAAAGAGACTAGATATTTTAAAAAATGGGATGAATTTTTTACTCTTAAACATTCTGATTGTTTGGTTTTTCCTTTAAAAGAATATGTGAATTTTTTCTATTCTTTGTATGGTAAAAAATTTGGACCTGTTTTATTTTTCGATTTAGATTGGCGCTATTCGAAAACCATTGAATGGGTTAACAATCTGTCTAGTATTAAATTTTCGACCTTTGATCAAAAACCACACGTCTGTATTCTCTGCGGCCGAGCGCTTTCAGATACTACCGAAAAAAGATCTGGATATCGTTATTATTATTATGCAATTGCTAAAGAGTTGGTCAAAAGAGGAGTCCATGTCCATTTGCATGCCCTTAGGATTCATCCCGACCAAAGGGGGTTTAATCCTTATAAGGAGCTGGCTCAAAAGAGTGAAATGTTTCAAATAGAGAAGCCTTTAAATTTATCTGCTGGTTCTTCTGATTATGGTATGCTGAAACGGTACGATTGCGGTCTTCTACATTTACCTGTCCCCCAAGAGGAAGTCAGTCTGTTTAGATTTCAGCAAATTAATATTCCAAATAGACTTTTTGAATATCAAATGGCGGGAGTGTGCCCAGTAGCACCCAATGAGGGAACAGTTTTATGTAAAACAATAGAAAGAACAGGTGTGATTTATTCGGATTATGATGAATTAACAGAAAAACTATTTTCTGTTATTAAAAAACCACCCAAGGAACGAATTCTCCCCAAGAACCATAGTTTTGAAGAATTTGCGAAAGGAGTTCTTGGTTATTTGCGAACCATTAGATAATTAATTTTTGAATGAGGAATTATTTCATTATTTAAGGGTGAGTGATTAATTTGCCCCATGAATTTTGTGTTGTTGTTGGTAGTGGCATTTCAGGTTCGACAGCGGCCAGGCTTTTGGCAGAAGCAGGTTATTCTGTTGTTTTATATGAATCCAGAAAACATATCGCAGGTAATTGCTATGATTATTTAAACCACGAAGGTCTTTTCGTCCAACCTTACGGTCCACATATCTTTCATACTAATGACATAAATGTTTGGAATTTCCTTGGCCACTTTACTGAATGGAAATCTTACGTCCACAAAGTATTGGCATTCATTGAAGATGGGACACTATTGCCGTTTCCGATTAATTTAGACACATTAAGCATCCTCATGAATAGAGATTTCTCATCAGCGGAAATGGCCACATTCCTTGATTCCGAGATTTCTAAGTCGGAATATACTTTACCCCCTAAAAACTTCAGGGATCAGGTTGTTTCTCAGGTAGGGCAAAGACTTTACTCCATTTTTTTTGAGCATTATACCGAAAAACAATGGGGAAGAGATCCAGAACAGTTGTCTTCTGAAGTAGCAAAACGGATTCCCCTTCGGTTTAATCATGACAATCGTTATTTCACCGACCAATATCAAGGAATTCCTCGGAAAGGTTTTTCCGAAATGATACAACGTATGCTTGACCATCCAAGAATCAAGGTATACCTAGAGCATGATTATTTTTTTGTTAACAAGTCATTCAATCGGCCACTTCTCACAGTATTTACTGGTGAATTGGACCGTTTTTTTCAATATCGTTTCGGGAAGTTAGAGTATCGTTCTCTAAAAATGAAAATAGTAACCCTTGACAAAGAAAGACATCAACCTGTGGCTGTTGTGAATTACCCTGGTAAGGAACCGTGGACAAGGATTACGGAGTTCAAACATTTCTATGGCCAGAAAAACTTAAAGACGACACTTTGCTATGAATTTCCTCTGGCTGAGGGACACCCTTATTATGTGGTTTACTCAGAAGAAAACTTAGCCAAGAGGTCACAGTATATTGAACAAGTCAATATTTTAGAACGGGCTGGAGCTCACCTTTTCTGTGGGAGGTTGGCTGAGTACCGTTATTACAACATGGATCAGGCTATCGCAAGTGTTATGTCAAAGGTGGGGGAATGGTTGAACAAAAGAAGAGTATAAAAAGCAATTATTTCTATAGTTTGCTTCAACAAGCGGTTACGGTAACGTTGCCTCTCGTTACCGTTCCCTACCTCTCTCGGGTTTTAGGCCCTGAGGGGATAGGTATAGTAGCATTTACAGGCTCAATAATTCAATACTTCATCCTTTTCGGAGGTCTAGGGTTAGCACTCTACGGGAATAGGGCCGTAGCGAGAGTTCGCAATAATCTGGAAGAGCGTAGCAAAACTTTTTGGGAAATATTCACTCTCAGAGCCACTCTAACGCTGGCTGCTTTTCTCTTCTTAACCTTTTTTCTAATCCTTTTAAGACCTTTGCATTCCAAGGTTTTTTTTGTTCAATCAATTCTTATTTTGAATGCTTCGCTTGATATCTCATGGCTCTACATGGCACTTGAGGATTTTAAAAAAATTGCTATAAGGAACATGATAATTCGTTTGCTGGGATTGGTATTGGTTTTTCTGTTGATAAAAAGAAATGAGGATTTTGTTAAATATGCTTTTATAATTGTCTTAACCGATCTTATAGGGCAAGCGATTTACTGGGTAAAAATAAAAGACTTGGTTCAGAAGCCCTGTTGGTCGAGATTGAAATGGAAGCGACACATTCCTTCAACTATAGGCTTGTTTGTTCCCGAATTAGCTGTCCAGGTTTACGTTGTTCTTGACAAAACAATGCTGGGGTTGCTAGTCAACATCTCAGAAGTGGCATTGTATTCTCAGCCTGAAAAAATTATCAAGGCTCTTTTGAGGTTAATCACTACCTCCGGAACAGTGATGCTACCACGAATGTCATATTTATTTTCAAACAGCCAAGAATTCGAATTTTTTAAATACGCAAGAAAAAGCCTTCTCTTCGTATCTTACGGTACTTTTTTTTTCGCCAGTTTAACTTTTTCCCTTAGTAATCTTTTCATCCCTCTTTTTCTCGGAAGCAGTTTCTTACCGTCAATTAAAGTATTCCAAGCATTGAGTCCTCTTTTTGTTTTTATCGGTATCAGTAACGTACTGGGTATCCAATTGCTGATTCCTATGGGCAAAGAGAATTTGTTAAGTGTTTCCGTTATTGCTGGTGCTACAACAAATTTTTTAGGTAATCTCTTGCTTATTCCACGTTACGGCGCTTTTGGAGCCGCCATCTCTTCGCTTTGTGCGGAGTTACTTGTGACTGCGATTCAATGGAATTTTCTTCGAAGCTCCGAGTTTTTTAAGGGGGCCTATTGGGAATTAGGGCGCTTTTTCGTAGCAGCGTCCGCATGTATTGTTACAAGCTTAATTATTAGATTGCCACAATCACCTTCTTGGATATTAATCATTTTGTGTTCTTTCGCCCAAATGATTATATATATTGTGGTACTGCGTTTACTCCATTCTGAAACACAAACAACCCTCTTAAGCCTGTTTTTACGAAAAAGGCACATTCTATAAAAAAATAGCGTTTTGTTCATACGACTAATTTATTTTAGGGTTTTTCCTAGGATGGTCATGGAGAGGGGCTTTTTCGGGAAATACAATATGGGCCTGACCCATGAAGAGGCCCTCGTCCACGCCAAAAGGCTGAAGGACCAGTGCCGCGAATACGGGGGTGCTTTCACCCTTCTCTGGTACCCTTGTCTAAGGACACCCAGATTCCCGTGCTAAGGGGACACCCACTTCCGCAGGTGTACACATTCCCTTTTGAACGCGTTGGGGTGATTCGTGAACCTGAAATGTTTGACCGTTCAGATCATCTCTCCTTCCGCGACGTGAACGACGTGGCAGTGGTGTAAAAGCCTGTCCAGGATAGCGGTAGTAAGGACTTCGTCCTGCGCCAGCATTTCCGGCCATTCCCGTATGCTCTTGTTCGACGTGTGTCGGGCGACAGGTCAAAATGACCCGGTAGCGACACGAGTAATTGACCCGCCCCTGAACTGAAAAACCGGGGAGGGTTTGCAATGGGGGGAAAATCTGTCAACCTGTCGATAAATACATATTCTGGTTTGGCAGGTGACGGAGAGATCATACAGGAAGGCGAAGTGTCGGCCATCATCGGGTTTCACAAGCGTGGCTGGAAGAAGCGGGCAATAGCTAGGGAACTTGGCGTCAGCCGCAATACAGTGAAGAAGTACATCAAAAACGGCGGTGTACATGAATATCACAAGCCGGTACGGACAGGGATTCTGGACGGTTTGAAGGATTGGCTTGAAGAGCGTTTTTCCCGGCATGACGGAAATGCGGATGTAATTCGTCAGGAGCTGGAGGAGAAGGGAATCGTAGTATCGCTTCGAACAGTGGAGCGCGCGGTAAAAGAATATCGCGACGACCTTCGCCGCGATAAAGTTGCCACGGTTCGCTTTGAGACGCCTCCCGGTCATCAGCTTCAGGTGGATTTTGGGGAGAAGACAGTATCCATTGGCGGCGAGCGAGTCAAAGTATTTTTGTTTACGGCGAAGCTTGGCTACTCCCGCCGAATTTATCTTAAGGCATTCGAGCGCGAAAATCAGGGTACCTGGTTTGCGGGTTTCGAAGGTGCGTTTGGTTATTTTGGCGGCATCCCGCGCGAGGTTCTTATCGACAACGCGAGATCGCTTGTAAAAAAGCACAACCGCTTGACAGGGGAATTCGAGCTGAACGAGAAGTTCAAGGCCTTTTCTCGGTACTGGGGTTTCACACCCCGCGCCTGCGCACCGCGGCGGGCCCGTACGAAGGGAAAGGTGGAGAGCGGAGTTAAGTACGGCAAGGGTAATTGCCTTGCCGGCCGGGAATTTTCAAGTTGGGAGGCTATGGAGAAACACCTTGCCACATGGCTTTGCAATGTGTCGGATGTACGGGCGCTCACGGACAGGGACGACACGCCGATCTCACGCTTCGAAGCAGAAAAAGCGCAACTAATGTCGATGGAGAAGGCTCCGTATCAGCAGTTTCGGGAACTTGTCCGCAAGGTGTCCCGGGATTCTTTTGTCGACGTGGATACCAACCGGTACAGCGTCCCCTGGAGATATATCGGAGTCGAGGTAAGCGTCCTGGTGGCGGATGCGGAAGTTGTAATCCATCAGGCGGGCGTGGAGATTGCGCGACATCCTGTAAACTCCGGAAGATACCTTCGAATTGTGCGGTCCGCGCATTTTGACGGGATCATCTGCGGCAGGCATGTCGAAAACACAGAAAGGAAGGGGGAAACGGAAAAAGTACGGCGGCCTGTAAACGATCCTCTGACGCCGCCCTTATCCGTATACGAAGCCGCATGTGCGTTCTAATCGACGAGGAGCACTTTGCAAGCCTCCTGACGCGGTTGAAGCTGACTGGCATCCGAGATAACCTGGACAATCTGCTGGATGGGCGTCTAAGAAGGAGATGGGTTACCGTGAGCTTATATACACGCTCTGTCGTGAGGAGGTTCGGCGTAAGGATGAGCGACGTATCCGCATGGGCATGAGCATATCGCATTTTCCGTGTGTGCGTACGCTTGAGAGCTTTGATTGGGACGCACAGGCCACCGTCGACAGAAGGCAAATGGAGGAGCTGAGTCATTGTCGTTGGGTGGCGAGCGGGCAAACACTGTTGCTCCTCGGTCCTCCGGGTGTCGGAAAGACGCACCTTGCGATTTCGCTGGGTCGCAAAGCGGTGGAGCGAGGCTATACGACGCTCTTTACGACAGCGGTAGGAATGCTGGCCAATCTGACGAAAGCGCAGAATGAGGGAAGACTGGAGGAGCGCCTGACGATCTACGCCAAGCCGAAACTGCTGATAGTGGACGAGCTCGGTTACCTTCCGCTCGAACGCTCCAGCGCTCATCTATTCTTTCAGCTTGTGTCGAGGCGTTACGAGAAGGGCAGCATTCTTCTGACGAGCAACCGCAGCGTATCCGAATGGGGGGATGTGTTTGGCGACAACGTAGTCGCGACCGCGATCCTGGACAGGTTATTGCACCACAGCACGGTAGTGATGATCCGTGGAGAGAGTTACCGGCTTCTTGAAAAACGACGCTCTGGCCTGATCCGGAAAACCGAGGAGATGACGCCCGAGGCGTAACCCAACGACACGGGGTGGGTCAATTCTTCTTGTCGCAAAGGGGTCAATTCCTGATGTCGCTTGACAACGTGATGATCGTGCTCGCCTTTTCGTACCTGGCGCTTACCACCTTGAAGAGCAGGTGCGCGTCGCCCCGGTCCAGAGTCTGAAATCCCAGTTCGTCGATCACGAGAACTCCCGACGAGAGGTATTTCCTCCTTCTGTTTCGTCTGGAAGAGCTCTCCTCGTCCCGCCTGAGACGAAACAGCAGATCATCGGCGGTCAGCCAGGAGACGGAGAAGCCATTCTGGACGGCCCGCACCCCCAACGCCCTGGACCCTACGCTTTTGCCTTGCCCTTGTCCCTGGGCGTCCTTACCCTGTGGGGGTCTAGGGCGAAGTCCATCTGCCTGGCATAGGAAGCATAGCCTTCGTTGATCTTCGCCCAGACACCACAGCCGCCGGCTACTCCCGTTTTGAGGTTGTCGATCCTGACCGTGGACGGGACACCTCCCAGGAATTCGAAGGCCCTGTTGTGGCAGGCAAGCCAGGTGAGCATGTTTTCGCTCCGGCTCCAGACGACGGACCACATCCGGGAGTGGGACAGGGTCATTATGAAT
>Ga0302240_1002274_pt1 | contig 13118 bp, 10 predicted proteins | sample AAG_UR_His_MG_FD_193538 | JGI IMG/M metagenome (GOLD analysis project Ga0302240, IMG submission 193538) | Enriched activated sludge microbial communities from anaerobic digester in WTTP, New Holstein, Wisconsin, United States - AAG_UR_His | ecosystem: Engineered > Bioreactor > Anaerobic >... | reverse complement strand
AGGTCGTTGTCGAAGAATCAAGTTCTTCTGGATTTCCGTTTTTCATTTTTGTAAAATTTTTTTGAGTCGGAATTTTCGCCCTTCCTCCACCTGCTCTGGTCATTTTGTCAATAGGTTTTATAAGTTCTTCTTCTTGTTCGTAGTTAAGAAATTCAAAGCCTTTTAGTCCATCAGGTCTGGTGATAAACTTTATTGCCACAACATTATCTTTGTGGAACTGTATTTCGTTATACCTGCTCTTTAACTGCTTAATGTATCTGACATCATCTGCCATAGTCGTCAAATTGATAGCCATAACACTATCAGCCAGATTATAGAGATTCGAAGAACCAGCCAGATTGTTGGCTATGATTGCTTCACCCTGCACAATTTTCGGTGTGTGTGCCATCAGCAATACTGTTAATTTGTGTCGTCTTTGCAGGTCTTTAACCTTGTTCATTAGTTTGGCTGCATTTCCAGATTTCTCATTGTCCTGACTAATTGCCGACATATTATCAATAATTAAGACCTTTGCACCTGTTTTTATTACATCAAGTTCAATGGCATCAATAAAGAGCAGATTATCTGTAACAGTTAGTCTGTCAGGAAATGCAGAAATAAAATTCTGGTTAAACTGGTATGGCTTTACGTTGTTACCTTCTAACTTCGATTCTCTGGTGCTGTACCTAATGTAATCTTTCTCGATGGTGGCTTCAAAATCCACATACAAAACCTTTTGCGCAAGTGTTTCATTGTTCAGATTAAGATACTTGGTTTCACCATAGTTTTTTATTCCGATGTTGTCCAGAACGTTTAACACGTTTTTACCACTTGCTATTGCTTCAGCGATTTGATACGATAGGAAGGACTTCCCGACATTTGACCTGCCAAACAAAATAGTCAGGTCGCCCTCTGTTAGAAGGTCTCCAAAGATATTTTTCTGGTTGTTTATTGTGTCTTTTATTTCGTCAAATGCATTAACAATCGACATTGTTTTAAATGTAGGTAACTCAATTGCCTTGCTTTTACCAGTAGTTCTGATTACCCTTTGTTTCTCATACTTAAAATTTGTTGTGTTTCCTGTACTGCTTGTGGTCTGACCACTTAAAACTAATTCATTCATTTTTTGACCATATTAAATAATGTTATTTTTCCTGACCTTTTAACCCCTTGGGTCTGGCAGGGATGGTCAGAACCTGCCAGAGGGGAAAATCTGGTGTTTTACTACCTTCGATTTTAAATAAATACTCAGATTTTAAATTCTTACTCATTTTTCTTAAAGATTTGCTGGTGATTATTCAATAAAAAAAGGATTGCCGCTTTTGGCTAATCCTTTCAGTAGTGAATTTACAGTTATATTATTTCAGTGGTGCTCTTGATTGCTGTTGTTACAGCAATATCATTTCAGTAGGGGGTGTTTCAGTGATGCTTCTACCTTACAAAGGTATTTATAATCAATCTAAATAGCAAGACATTTTCAAAATATACGCATTTTCTTGTCTGGTATCCATTACAACCTGTGATTGCTTAATGTGAATAAGTTAATGGGTAATGCATTCTTTCATTTGGCAATACACTTTAATAAATAACATAAGCATTTTACTGGTCTGGTCTGGATAAAACAGACCCAGAAGCATTATATTCCAGATTGTCCCCAGAATATCATTTATAATGCTGAATATTAATACTATAAAGAAGGGACAATAAGTGGGACGACAACGAGACAAGCGGGGACGAATACCGAAATGTCACTTTTAGTTTATTAGGTGCTATTAAAGAAATAAAGGGACGATTATTATAATGTCCCCTACTGTCCCTTGCCTGTCCCGAAATTTGTCCCTTTGATAGTTACTTGATTATTAAATATATATATAATAATTATGTAAGAAAGGGACAGCCTGTCCCATGTTGAAGAAATAAATCAATATGAGTTACTGCAAGTAATGGTTTCAACCATCAGCAATAAAAACACAAACTATCTTCATAAGACCTCAACCAACAATAACTTTATCTGTCAAGTAAAATATGTGATTAATAATCCACAAGTATTCCCAGCACCAAAAAAAGACCGCTGTATTTGATTGAAGAGATTAATGGTTTTGGTGAGAAACTCAGGGTTTCCGATGCTCAGTGCAACGCAAGCGTGCATTATCTCAACAAACACAAGATTGCTCCTGCTCGACATGCTCTATTTCAACACTTACATAGGTTGTAACAATTTTGCACTCGCCCCCCGAAACCTAAAAAAACAAGCAACAAAATTCGCTCCGCAAAAATCTCTTACTAATATTCATATTTTATCACTATATTTGTTTTAGATTACATTAAATACGGATGGCACTTCCACAAAAAATACAAAAAGCAATATTAACTTCTCTTCTTTTCTTTCTTTTTGTCACTGTCTCAGGGCAACGGAATATAGAAGTATTCCCAGTAAAAAAGTTACCTGCAATTGATGGTAAATATGATGATATTGATTCACTTCTGATGAATTATAATTTTATTCAACTTGAGCCGCAAAATGGTGACACTTCCTTATCAAACACAAGAATCATTGTCCTGCAGGATGAAAAAGCAATCTATTTCGGTATCGCTTGTTATCAGAATGTACCTGTCACAGGTAAAATTCAGGTTCGTGATAGATTTGCTCAAAGTGATGATGGGATATTTATTATTCTTGGAACTTTTAATGACAACAGGAATGCTTATTGCTTTGCGCTGAATCCATTAGGCACTCAAACTGATTCGAGAATAATGGATGATGGTCGTACAATTGATTACAATTGGGATACTGAATGGAATTCCAGCGCACAAATATATGATTGGGGTTGGTTTGCTGAAATGGTGATTCCATTTAATAGTATAAAATTCATAAAGAATCAAACCGATTGGCAAATAAACTTCAGGCGAATGGTGCGGGAAGAATCGGAAATCTCCTATTGGTCAAATCGTGTTACTGAGGAGTATAAAATATCGTCATCTGGAAAACTTCTTAATTTAAGTCCAAGGGCAACAAAGAATACCATATTACTCATTCCATATGGTATGGGGAAAGTCACAACTACAAATGCCAATTGGGATAAATATATATTTGAAAATCAGATTGGTGGTGATATTAACTGGCAAATAAATTCGAATTTAACTTCAAACATAACTGTAAATCCAGATTTTGCAACAGTTGAGGCTGACGAAGATGTTATTGACCTTACGAAATATGAGGTACAATATCCTGAGAAAAGAGTTTTCTTTCAGGAAGGCAACGAAATGTATCAGACACGTTTAAAAACTTTCTATTCGAGACGCATAGGTGATATATCAGCAGGTATAAAATTAACAGGTAAAGCAGGTAGAACCAATATCAATCTTATTAATGCCTTTGATAAAAATTCCATTGATTCAACTGGTGTTAAGCCAATGTATACCGCTTTCAGAGTAAAGAGAGATATTCTGAAATCATCAAGTCTTGGTTTCACGGCAACAAATAAACTTGTTGGTAACAGGATGATTTCAACATTTAGTCCTGATTATGTTTTGAATCTTGGTTCACTCTGGAAATTTACTGGTCAGTATGTTGCTGCAGTAGATGACTGGAATGTTTTACGAAATACTGGATATGCAAGGTTTGCGGCAGAAAACAACTTTTTCCACTGGCATATCAGGTATTCTTATCTTGAAGGAGACGGACTAAAAGATATTTTCAATGAGACTGGATATCTTAATGACGATAATCGAAACGAATTTGATTCAGATTTGTCATATAAATGGTGGATTAAAGAATCAGTTTTTAAATACATCAACTTTAGCACTGCAAACAATATTTACTGGAATGATGATTTTTCAAAATTCATGAGTTGGAACATTAATGAAACAGTCCAATTATATTTTACTAATAAATTTAATCTTGATTTCAGGTATAATAATGAATACAGGCATATAACCTCTGAGAATACAGACTACTATAACTTCTATTATTCTGCAACACTGGGTTATAATACTGAAGCCTATAATCATGCTGCACTAATGGTAAGAAAGGGTCGTAGTTTTGGTTCTGATTATTATTCTATTGAGTCTGTTCTGCAATTAAAGGTTTTAAACAAACTGGCACTTGAATTGAAGCCAAGGTATATACATTTTTCTCCAGAGACAGTTGACTTCAAAACTGCTTTTATAAATAGTATTTCGACTACTTACAATTTCACAAATAATCTTTGGATAAAATTAATCTGCCAAACAAATAGTTCTACTGACAAAATATATGTCTATGGCTTGACTGGATGGCGGTTTAAGCCACCATTTGGCTACTTGTATTTCATTGTTAATCACACCGAATACATGGACTCTAACGGGGTATTTCAAAACAAATATATTGGATTCTTAAAACTGACATACCCAATAACTATAAGATGACAGAAACCTGACCTGTGGTTTACATTTTGAATCTTATTGCTGGAATCTTGGTTTAAATTAAATATCGGTACATGGAGATAATTGTCATTAGTTTGGCTGCTTTTTTTACTGCCATCCTTACATTCTTTTCTGGATTTGGTCTTGGAACAATCTTAATGCCTGTCTTTGCGATATTTTTTCCAATAGTCGAGCATTAAAAGGTTTTGGAAAAGGAAGTTTCACTGTTATAAATGCAAAAAGGCTTAATGGATTGATTGAAAATTTATGGAAAATTTACAAAAAGCCAGAAAGTTACCTCTTTAAAGTAACTATTTAATCCACCATATTTTCCACCACAAACAAAAAACCCATTGATTATCAATGGGTTAAGTGTTAAAAAGTCGGGGTGAGAAGATTATATATTTTTCATATCGCATTGATATTCAATATTCCTATTTGGCTTACAAAATTAGCAAATTGTAATTAATTGGCTTATATTTACGTTTATAATGCCCATAATATAAGATGTTGTAATATTTCTATGTTTTTCCTCTAATATTTGGCTTACTATGTCACACAGAACGGATGATGAACTGGCAGCTTTTATCAATAAGTATTACTCCCTACAGGATTTAAAGATATCAAGAAAAATCTTTTCAAACCAGACTGATAGTGAAGGTGCATGTATGGTTTATATCCGTCTTAGAAGGTATAATCCCCGCACCAGAAAGGATGAAAAAGAGAAAAAGATACCAACGGGAGTTCGTGTTAAACCAAAACTATGGAGCAGTAAGAAAGGTGAAGTACTTAAATCTGATTTTGAATGGCAGCAAAAGAATAGGCTCATACAAGAGAAGGAAAGTGATATCAGGAAGTACGTTTCTAACCCTGATGGGGAATACAAATTTGCCCAATTAAAGAAAGAGGAATTTGTTTTAATTGAACAAGTGTTCCCAACTCCACGCTCTCTTAAATCTCAAAAGAATCTGGTTCATTACATTGAAGAATATCATAAGAACAGAAAGAACTTGGGACATGCAGTAGGGACTGTTAAGGAGTTTAAAACTGTCATGAATCGAGTTAAGAATTTTGATGACGAAAATAACCGAATAACGTACCTGAAAGATATTGATTTGTTATGGTCTGATGCTTTTGAATTATGGATGACTGGTAAAAAATACAGCCAAGGTACGATTGAAAAAACATATACCATTCTTAAAACGGTTCTGTACTTTTATTTTGAACGTAGGAAGAAATTGAATATTCAATTGTCTGAAGAGTTTACATACAAATCATTCAAACGAGGTAAAAAAAGCAAAAACAAACCCAATCCATTATCATACGAACAGGTGATGTTTCTATTTAATTATCGTTTCACTGAGAAAGATAAGCACTTTGAGACCGTAAGAAAAATGGTGCTTATACAGTGTTTCACTGGGTGTCGGTACGATGATATAAAAAAGTTCAGACCAACTCATTTTAAAGAAAAAGGGTGGCTAATTTTCATGCCTACTAAAACCTCTCATCATGATATTGAGGTATCACAACCACTTAATAAATATGCAGACTCATTATTTAAAGAAGTAGATTATGATACCAGTTGTTACAAAATGCAGAATCAGCCATATAATCGGGCAATACAATCTATGTTAAAGAACCTTGCTGGAAAAGATGATTGTAAAGAATTACAGTTTAAGACCAATCACACTTCACATAACTTTAGGGACACATTTATCAGCCAAGCAGTTCAAAGCGGCATCAATTTTAAAAGTATTATAACTTGGGTAGGGCAATCCTCTTATACTATAATGGACAGGTATATTGACTTATCTCCCGAATTTAATAAACGTGAAATGGGCAAGTTATATAAATCGAGAGTTTTACGCCAACCTACTAAGAGGAAGTAGAATCTCTTATTTCTTTGCAGCAACACTTAACCATTTAATTTAAAATTAGTCAATATTTTAAGGCTTATACCCCCATATTAATTCAAATTTTTTGGGATTTTTTTTTTGAAAGAGGTCGTTGTCGAAGAATCAAGTTCTTCTGGATTTCCGTTTTTCATTTTTGTAAAATTTTTTTGAGTCGGAATTTTCGCCCTTCCTCCACCTGCTCTGGATTTCGAAATTGTTTTGTTACTGTCTGGATTTTAATTAAAAAGGTTTTTTACGTAGCACCCATTGACCATACGGGGGGCGGGGGTATACGGGGGATGGGTACGGGGGGATACATTCAAAGGGTATTGTACACTTTTGCATTGTGCCTTCTATGGCAAATGAACCAGACAATAACGCTTTAAATATCCAGCAAAGGTTATATACCAATGGTGCTGGAAAGAATGTATTGGTTTATGTTATTACTAACCCCACGATTCTGATTACAGGCTTCAACATGTCATCCCTATTCAGGTTATGAAAGTATTTATAAGAAAATGGCATTCAATGGAAAAACCAATTTATAACATATACCCAGCAGATTTGCCTGAACTGATTGAGGCAATGCAAGCTGGAAAGTATAAACACCTTTCAATTTTCTTGTATCGTGACAAATCCTCCCTTGATGTGGGATTTGGTCAGCGATATTTGTTGATAAACAGTTCGGGTTTTGGATTGTACGAACTCAAGAGCGTGGATTACAATAGCGGCTTTCTCCAGATGCTGTTTACAAACCCTGACACAGGGTGTTTTGCTGAAGTCAATCTGGATGTGAATAATGAACATCCAGAGAATTATTGCCTACGCTGGAGCGACATCAAGAATATGGTCTTTGATGAAATCGCCAGTGATTATATTGATGATGAATTGTTAGAACTGGAAGATGAATAATGAGCCATACATAAATGCTAAAGGGCATAAGGTTCTTGAGTATCTTTCTCCTAACACCATTGTTCTTGATTTGCATTTTATCATGACCACTGGCAAAAGATTAACCGTAGGAATGCCTTACCTGAAGCTGGCGAACAAAAACATTGGAGAAGAAATAGCTGCCATCAGGCTGCTTGGTTTTCAAGATTATGAGGGTATGGTTTATCTTAATGTCCAAGACACTAAAACCAATCGCTGCTATAACCTTACTTGGAATATGGAAATCGATGATGACTGGTGGTTCTGGTCGTTGGCTGACTTTGAAACACTGACCAACTCGCATAATAGAGAATAAAATACTATTATCAGCAGGAACACTTACCTGTTTCCTGCATCGGTGGGCATTTTACAGTGCCGTATGAACAATAAACACAGCAATCCCCCTTCTTTGGTTTTAACAACTTTCCGCAATTTGTGCATTCATAAAAAAACTGACATGCATCGGTTGGCATGGTCTCTTCTTTGACGTAACCACATTCAGGGCAGGTTATGGTGGATTTGAGTTGTATTAATTTCATTTTATATCCTTGCTATTTTTTAAATCGATGAAATGAATAACCAAGTGCACCACCTAAGATTGTTGTCATCATTAAGATAGGCACAAGCGATACTGGTTCTTTCCAGCCAATCAGGATTGCAGCAGGCAGCAATACCAGATATGATATCAGAATCCCCTTGAGTATCGAATTCATTTTTAGTTCTGTTATAGATAAAATAAATCCAATCACAACCCACATTAAGAATGCTGAAATGTTAGCATCCCATGTTAGTCTCTGTATAACCATCGGAATCACATCGATAATTCCTGCAATCGCACCAAGACTCGTACCTGTAATTATGTTTCTTTTCATTGTTGGAAGGGCAATATCATTTTATCAAACAACTGCCTTATAAAATTACTTTGTAAATGGTAATTACACTAATCTTTGATATGTGTTGATGCGTCCCTTCTCAGTTCAGACCAAAAAAAAGATGCTGTACTCGTTGTATTTCTGCACTTCCTTACGATTATAGGAAGATGTGCTGCCTTATTGTTTGGTTGTCCGAGGTAAAATTAAGGTATTAAACGGTTTTATTTGTGCTCAGGCAGCCAATCAGGATGTTCTTGGTGAGCATTTGGATGAACTTGCCTTGATGGTTCTTGATATGGGTCTGCATGATAATGAAGGCTTATCAACATTGATAGCAGGAACTCATTATTTTCTTAATTAAATTTACATGGTTAACAATCTGTCAAACAGTTTTCTTGCAGTGATTTAGTTTCAGTCTGAAATGTAGTATGTCCAATTCCGAATTTGTGTTTCAACTGCTCCTGTAGGTTAGTAATAAAATCGTCCCTATGTCCTTTTGGCATAATCAAGTGGGCAGTTAAGGCAACTTGAGTTGTGCTCATTGCCCATATGTGCAAATCATGAATGTCTTCGACCCCATCCTGAGATATAAGAAACTTCCGTACTTCTTCAAGTTTTATATTTTTAGGCACGGCATCCAGTGCTAAATCAATGGAATCAGTAAATAAACGCCATGTACCCCAGAGAATAACCAGAATGATAATAAAACTCATTACGGGGTCAATCCATTGAATTCCTGTGAGGTTTATCAGTAGTCCAGCAATCACTACCCCTAAAGAAACTCCCGCATCGGCTGCCATGTGCAGGAATGCCCCTTTGATATTCAGGTCGTCTTTTTGACCTTTCATAAAAAACAAGGCTGTAATGGTGTTAATTACCACACCTATTCCTGCAACAATCATTACTTGAGTCCCTGCGACTGGTTCTGGATTTTTTAATTTCCCAATTGCATCCCAACCTATAGCGATGACCGCTCCGAAAAGCAAGAGTGCATTCAGAATAGATACAAGGATTGTTGTTTTGCGCAAGCCATATGTATATTTTCCTTTTGGCTTCATAGTAGCAAGCCAGACTGCTGTCCATGCGAATATCAAACTTAAAACGTCACTGGCGTTGTGCCCTGCATCGGCTAATAATGCTGAAGAATTTGCCAATAGTCCGTAAAAGATTTCTACAGCTACAAAGACTATATTTAAACCAATACCAATTGCAAATGCCTTGCTATGTCCTGTACCGACTTTATGTTCATGTGAATGTGCCATATACAATCTATTTCCCAAGTTTCAAAATTCTGAAAGCGCCTCGGACAACGATTAAGAAAACAATTGCACCAATTATTAAGTCAGGATATTTTGAATGGGTCAACAAAACTAATATACCTGCTACAATAATACCAGTATTAATTATTATATCATTCGAAGTGAAAATCATAGTAGCTTTCATATGTGCCTCTTCACTCTTTGATTTCTGCAATAAATAGAGGCATATTGAATTGGCAACTAATGCCAGTATCGATACAATAATCATCGTTCTAAAATCTGGGACGGCTTCAACACTTATAAATCTGCGTATTACCTCAATCAAACCAATTAGAGCTAATGCCAGTTGAAAATACCCGCTAAGTCTCGCTACTTTTTTCTTTCGGAAAACCGTTGAACCAACTGCCCAGAGGCTAAGACCATAAACCATAGCATCTGCCAACATGTCCAATGAATCGGCAACCAAACCCATGGATTTTGAAATAAATCCAGTAGTGATTTCGATTATAAAAAAAGCAAAATTGATAATCAGTACTGTCCAAAGAAGTTTTGACTGTACTGATGGATTGGTTATAAATTCCTCCTGTTTGACGATGGTTGTTTCTTTACGTTCTGAGCCTAAATTTAGTTCATTTAAACGTTTTTCGATTTCCCCACTGTCTTCAGAATGAAAGACTGTGAGATTTCGGTTTTCTATATCGAATATCAAACTTTTAATACTGGATAATCCTTCCAGCTTCATCCTGATTAGTGATTCTTCAGAAGGGCAATCCAGTTTGGAAATCTTATAGGTACTCTTAAACATTATCTATAACTTGCTAATGATAAACAATTGAAATGGCAAGTTACCCTGTTTTTAGGATAACTTGCTATTATTCTAATATTTGTGCTCCCCGTTTTCCATACCAGTTTTTACTCGGTATGTCTTTTCAACATCGGATACATATATTAACCCGTCACCTGAGTGAAGTGTTTTACCATATTCCGAAATGATATTCACTACGGTATTCACCTGTTCCTTATTTACGACAATTTCAATTTTAGCCATTGGGCTATCAGTAATAGAAAAAATCTGAGAAACGAATGCCTTTTCATCCTGAAACTTCCCAGTTCCTTCTGCTGATGAAATTGTAATGTTCTCAAAACCATTATCTTTGAGTTGTTGAACAATTTCATTAACCTTATTTGGTCTTACAATTGCTTTTATTTCTTTCATGATATTTAATTCTAATGTTCGTGTTCGGTTTCCTCTTTTTTCATATCAGCCAGTAAATAGTATGCTGCATTCATCACAACTTGTGTGTTTTCTGGCAAAGAGTTAATCAAATGGATTTCAGTATATCCATCATCTTTAAGTCCAGTAATGACCTCTATCATCCTGAATGCCATTATATGCTCTTCTCCATCATTATCATCATCGTCACCATGGGCATGCCCTTTATGGTTTTCTTCATCCAACTGAGATTTGTCATCCTCATCATGTCCTGCTTGTTCTGATTCGTCTCGCCCATGTTCTCCAATAGCTTCATTATCCAAAATAAAGATGAACGATTTTGTTCCTTCAGTAACAATGGCATCGTTTGGAAGAGTTCGGGTGTATTTTTCATCTGTATGCAAATGACCTGAGATATACATCCCTGAAATGAGGTTGGAAGTTTTATCATTTATCTTTGCATGGATATGAAGTGCCCTTGAACTGGCTTCAAATTCTTTTCCAATAGCAAAGACAGTACCTGTAAGTTCTTCCTCTGGTCTGTTCGAAACAGTAAAATGAACTTTTTGACCTTCCTTTAAAAGGTGAACATCCTTTTCATATATCATAAAGTCAGCATGAATTGAATTATTGTCAGCTATTTCAAATATTATGTCTTTTGAGTCAACATATGTACCTACTTTAATATTAATATCATTCACAAAACCATTAATGGGAGATACGATACTGATGGTACTTGATATCTTCCCATCCTTAACTTCTTCAGGAGAAAGATGAACCATTTGCAAACGTGATTTCAAACCTTCGTATTTAGCTTTTGCTGTATTAAATTCCGATTTCGCCAGTTGGTATTCTTGTCCTGAACCAACATTGTTCTCGAATAATTCCTTTTGGCGTAAATATTCCTGTTCTAAGTATTCAAGGTTATTTGCTATTTCAGCAAAATTCTCTTGAAGAACTATGTAATCAGGATGTTCGAGCACCACAAGTTCTTGCCCTTTAGTTACTTTATCACCATGAAACACTTTAATCTCTTTAACATTACCACCAATAATCGGGGTAATATTGGCTGTACTGGATGGTGGGACTTCTAATTGTCCGTTTGTTTTTACTACCGTTGTTAAATTCCGCATCTGGAATACTCCAAGTTTTAAATTGAGTGCATCCCGTTGTTTCTCATTCAGCATAACCACTCCCTCAGGACTTTGCTCTTCGTGTTCTTCACCTTCAGGAACACCTGTGTTTTTGGAATTGCATGACATAATGGTTACAATGCCAATGAATACTATAAATATTTTTGTTTTCATAACTATTTTATTTTGTTGATTATTTTCCTGTTAAATATTTCAGTTGGGCAGATAATTCAAAGTACTCTGCCTGCTGCATTAAGAAACCCTGTTTTGTGTCGATAGCGGCTTCTACATTCTGAATAAACTGAATGTAGTCTATGTTTCCAAGCCGATATGCCAGTTTCGATGCCTCAATTTGCTCATCCGCTAACGGCAGTGCTTCAGTCTGATAATAGTCAATAACTTGGCTTAGGGCATTAAGTCTGCTAATCTGCTGATTATAAACAGCAGATAATTCCAGTTGTGCTTGTTCATATTGTTGACCCACAATCTGGAAATCTATTTTCGATGCTTTATTTTTACCAGATTGAGAAAAGAAAACCAATGGAACAGAAATACCTGCTTCCCATCCATAAAAACCTGAATTGCCATCAACTGCTTGCACTTTGTATCCCAAGCTAAACTTTGGTAAGATATTTGACTTCTCTGCTTTCCATGCTAATTCAGCAACATCGACTCCTGTTGAATAATAATTAAGTAACGGACTTTCATCCAAAGAATCACTTTCGGAAGAATTATTAAATACATGCCCTCCTAAATTCTGGATGTTAACATCGACAGCTTTCGGATATAATAAATATTGATTAAGAAGTTGTAAAGTTGCCAAATACTTACTCTCAGCTTTCTTAATATTAACCTGTAATTCTTTGTACTTGGCTGCTGCCGAGAGATATTCAATTTTGGAAGTTGCCTGTGTCTTATACCTTAACTCAGCAGCTTTTTGAAAAGCGGTATACAAAGTATCAAGTTGGTTGAAAAGCAACCATTGCTTCTTAGCAAAGACAGCATTGTACCATGCCAGACTAACATCACGGGCTAATGCGTACTCAGCAAGATTCATGCCTGACATAGCTTGCTGATTTTTAGCATTGTATAAATTACTCTTTGCAAAAATGCCAAATACATCAATGTTCGACTGTTCAATCCCAATCTTATTTTGAATACCGAGTGAGTTGTTGGAGACTTCTTCTTTACCTGTATAAATCGAGGTTGAACCCAATTCATAAGCAGTAGCTTTTAATGCTTTTTGTTTGTCAACTTCCAAACTGGCTGCTTTGATAGAAGGGTATTTTTCATATGCCCGTTCGATTGCCTGTTGCAATGTTATCGGTGAATCCTGTGCTTCAACTCTACCTGAAAATATGAAAAGAGTAATAATGAATATCGCTGGTAATCCAACCTTTCCTATTCTTGGAAGCCTTCTGTCATTTTTTTCA
>Ga0302240_1002270_pt1 | contig 13149 bp, 16 predicted proteins | sample AAG_UR_His_MG_FD_193538 | JGI IMG/M metagenome (GOLD analysis project Ga0302240, IMG submission 193538) | Enriched activated sludge microbial communities from anaerobic digester in WTTP, New Holstein, Wisconsin, United States - AAG_UR_His | ecosystem: Engineered > Bioreactor > Anaerobic >... | reverse complement strand
CGGCGGCTAGGAGGAGGCGACGAGGCGTGGTTCGACAAGCTCACCATGATTGACTATCAGCTTTAAGCCTGCCCTGAGCCTGCCGAAGGGCCAACAAAGATAGCGCTTGATTTAGAATAGGAAACTATATGATGCCGGGCTGCCTGCAATGCAAAACGCGGCCAGCGGCCAAGAGAATTTCAATGAGGTTGCGGATTTTATGGTGAAGTCTGCCAGAAGCCGTTGTTGTTTACAAACTTCATCAACTCCCGCCTGATGGTTTCGTACAAGTCGGGCAGCCAGGAAGGACGGGAGGGCAGATTGCGAACGGGGCCAAACTTGCGCATATCACTGGGTGTGATGATTACTTTTACATCGTCTAAGCCTGTTTTGGCGACAAGCACAAATAGCTCCTCAATAGCCACGTCGCCGATTGCAATGCACCCGTGGGATTTGTCTTTTCCGTGAATATGTATGTTGCCCCCCAGATTCGATCTTCGATCTCTGCGCGCCTGCCGGAGATCGTAATCGTTGGGGTAATTGATTTTCATGGACAGGTAGAACCTGCTTGCCGGATTAAGAGCAGTTATTCGATAGATGCCCTCTGGAACCTGGCGGTCTCCTTCCCGCAGTTTTGGCCCCGACCAGCCGCTCGTGAAAAGAATGTCATAGGTGTGGATATGTTTCCAGGCTCCGTTATGTTCCGCCCAGAGCTCCAGCTCCAGGACATCTTTCACAACGATGAAGCAAATCTGCTTTGGAGGGTAGGGTACACCGGCGCGCTGGAAGTGTGGTTTTATGCGGGCCTCGGCTCTCGGACCTATCCGTTCGATCACTCTCCTGACGCCCGGATCTTCGTAAGGCAGGGTGTCCGAAGAGTTCGAAAATGCGACGCCGTGGAAGTATGGAAAAACAATTAAAAATAGACAGGATGCAACAACGACGGTGAGAAGGTTGCTAAAGCTCTTGTATGCCATATTATTTGTGTCTGCTCAAAAAAATATTTTCATTCCTTGCAAATTTGCGGGCCCGACATTATTAATGCCGGAAGTATTTAAAAATTAAAAATGAAGAAAGGTCCTCGCAAGTAAAATGATCGGCTTTTATAAATCTTTTTTTCAATTTCTCACAAGAACATTTTTTCTGTTTTTGTTATTTGCCCTGATCTTTCCGGCATCCGAGGCAAATGCAAAGATTTTTTCCTTATCACCGAGTACAAGGCTGGTGGGAGCCGTCAGCACCTACACGGTGAAAGAGGGAGAGTCTCTTATTGAGATCGCCCGAAAATTTGACCTTGGGTATAATGCAATTATCCAGGCCAACCCCGGCATTGATCCCTTTGTGCCGGGAGATGGAATAAGTGTTACTGTTCCATCCCGCTGGATACTGCCTTCCGTAGAAACTCAGACGGGAATCGTCATTAATCTTTCCGAGTTCAGGCTCTATTATTTTTTTGGAAAAGCTGATGCGAGATTTGTGCAGACATTTCCCGTGGGCATCGGCAGTGAAGGGCATGAAACTCCCCTTGGAGTATTTAAGATAATTGAAAAGACTGCTAATCCCGCCTGGTATGTTCCCAAATCAATCCAGTTGGAAAATCCCGCCCTGCCCAAGGTGGTTCCTCCGGGGCCCGACAATCCGCTGGGCACGCATGCTTTGAGGTTGTCCAACCCAAGCATTCTCCTTCATGGCACCAACAGGCCTTTTGCCGTCGGAAGAATGGACAGTCATGGCTGCCTGAGGCTTTACCCTGAAGATATTCCAATACTTTTCATGCTTGTGTCCAAAGGTACTGCCGTTACTATTGTGCGTCAGCCCATCAAAGTGGTCGTTGAAGCCGACAGGGTTTATATGGAAGTCCACAACGACCCGTATGTGGAAGTAACGCTGCAGGATGTCGCCAATCTGCTGATCCGGAAAGGTTTGCTGGGAAGGGTGAATGCGGTAAAAATGCGTGAAGTGTTTAATAAAAAAGACGGGATACCTGTTGATATAACCTATTAAGAGACCGTGGGGCCCCTGAATTTCCGCTCGCCGGGGCCCCACGAAATGGCCTATTTCCTCTGGTGCAGCTCAAAAGCCTTTTCAGCTTTCTTGGCTGCTGCTTCAGCTCTTTTTGCCGCCGCCTCGGCTCTTTGAGCATCGTTTTCACTCTTGCTGGCACAGTCCCGGGCAGTCTGTAAAGCTTTTGCAGCATCAGCCTTAGCTTTTTCAACATCAGCTTTATTAGACGCGCTGCTGGCTTCCAATTTATTGATTCTGTCTGCCAACGCGTCGTTCTGTTCCTTCACGTAACTCTTTGATGCGCAGCCATAGGAGAAGGTCACCAGAAAACTCAACAACACCATAATCACAACTGATTTTTTCATAATATTCGCCTCCTGTAAAAAATAAATTTTCTCTATTTTAAACAAAATAAATAATTAGTAAATATTTTATTTGCATTGTTGTAACTAAGATATGCTTGACATGTCGGCTCGCATTTTCTATGCTCATTTTACGGAAAATAAGTTTTTATGAAGTACGGGAGCATTTTTTCATGACTTTTCATATAAGTAGACGTTTTTTCCTCAAAGGCGCGCTTTTTACAACCGCCCTTACCCTTTTCCAACCGGGACACTTACTGGCTAATATTCCCAGCGAAAGAGAGTCTTCGGGCCGATTGAAACTTTACAACATCCACACCGGCGAAAAAATCAACACTGTCTATCGAACCAGGGATGGTCAATACAACAGCCAGGCCATCGAGGAACTGAACTGGCTGCTGCGCTGCCATTATACAAACGAGCCGCACCCTATCGACCTCAAAACTGTAGAGTTTCTTGACCGCGTAAGCACCAGGCTTGGCGGCGGTCGCGAAATTCATATCATCAGCGGCTACCGTTCGCCGAAATACAACAACTTTCTTTTGAGCAAAGGCCACAAAGTGGCGAGGCACAGCCTGCACCTGGAAGGCCGGGCACTCGATATTCGCATCCCGGGCGCTGACCTGTCCGACGTCCGACGCACCGCAGTCGCATTGCGCACTGGCGGCGTTGGCTATTATCCGGGAAGCAATTTTGTTCATATCGATTCAGGAGTATTCCGCACCTGGTAGTCCATCATTAAAAAATATCTGTAAACAAACATAATTGTGCGCTTAAGGAGAGATGCCCGCCGCCGGAACAATATTCTGCACGGGGGATGGAAATATTGTCCAACGAAAATGAAAGGTTTGCTGGAATGAGAAAATTATCTCTGTTAATAGTTTGCCTGTTATTATGGGGTTGCGCACCTGCCGCAAACCGGATACCGGACGGGAAAACGGAAGCGGATTGGGAATTTGACAGAAAATGTTGTCTCGTTAAATCGGGAAGGGTGGAAGGGTTTTTATTGACTGATCCGGTAAATCTTTTCTTAAATATCGAGCGCAACAAAAAATATAGGGAATGCCTCGAAGAACTGGGCTGGATTGAATAATCCATCGCCAAAGGGAGAATTTTAATGAAAAAGTACGCTGTCCTGTTGCTGATAGTTTTGTTTTTGACAGGCTGTCAGGCTGCTGAAGATAAGAAGACAGACAAGGTCAAAGCTGATGCGCCTGTCCTGGAACTGGAGGCGACCAGACTTGCCGCCGACTACGCGGAAAATGAAGCGGCGGCGGATGATAAATATAAAGGTAAAATTGTCGTGGTTAAGGGGAAAATATATCAGATGGGCAAGGACCCGCTGGGTCAGCCTTTTATTGTCATCGGGGGGCGCGCCTTCGGACATGGCGGCGTGCAATGTGTATTTGCCAGGGGCAAGGATGATTCATTGGCCGCACTCGCCAAAGGGAAGGAAGTTCGTGTGCAGGGCAAAGTCAGCGGCAAAGTTGTTTTTGTGCGGGTGGAAGATTCGTCATTGCAATAGTTGACTAATTTAATTTGATGTTGTATCAACAAATTAATTGCGTTTAATACTGGAAAAACCGATGAAATTGATGCATAAAGACACTAGAAGAATTTCACAATGCCGTTGGCGGAAAACAATTTGACAACTTTCAGGGTTGTTGCAGAGAAACAAACAAGAATATCAAACTTAATGTTACGAGTTAATAACGGGAGCATATAATATGCCTGACTACTGGATAAAAATTAGCGAAATCGAGCACGAAGATCTTAATCGTCACCATTACCTGGTTACGGCGGAAAGCGAAAGCGAAGCGAAAAAATCAGCTCTGAAGTTCATGGAGCGTTTTATTGACGACGATGATAATCCGGAAAGAATCGAAAACGGATATACGTTTTACAACAATGAAATTATTGTTCGGCTTGATTCCATAAAAGAAACGACAAAGGAAAAATTCAAGGACTTTCTGCTCAAACTCCACACGATTGACATGACATAATAAAAAAATAGAGCTTTTTGGCAATAAGTAAAAGTCTCATTAATTTCAAATTAAGGGGAGGAAAGACCATGGCTAAATTGAATGATGTAATGAAAGAAATGATCAAAGGACAGCAGGCTTGGGTAGCGACAAGCGGTGCTGATGGAAAAGCCAGTTTAGCAATAAAGGGCAGTGCAAGAATAGTTGATGATGAACATATCGCCTTCTTCGAGTTGATGGGCAACAGAACCTGGGCTAATGTTCAGAAGAATCCCTGGGTAGCCATTGCCGTATCCGACGTGAGCAAATTTAAGGGCTATCGATTTGAAGGCAATGCCGAAATAATCACCTCGGGCCCACTTTTTGACGAAGCTGTGAAACTGGCTACGGCATTGAAGATACCTGTCCCTCCCAAGGCGGCTATAAAAGTAAAAATTGAAGAAATTTATGATCTCGGCAAAGCCGGCAAGAAAGTATCTTAAGTTTGAATTCAGGCTGTACCCGGGCGCTGTTTCCAAAGGATTGCCCGTTTTTATGAGCAACCGGTCTTCCGGATGATGTAAGAAAATTTATACGGGGCGGGGCCTTCTTTCGGGTCCCGCCATTATTATAAGGTTTAGTCTATGTTTCGTCAGATTCTTATTCCGACAGATTTCACCGAAAAGCTTGCCGGCCCTCTGGAGATGGCATCTGACCTTGCGAGAAAATATAAAAGCACTATTCATCTTCTTCACGTTATTGAAATTATTCCCGAATCTACTTTTGAGGAGTTTGAGGATTTTTACAAGAAGCTGGAGAAAAAGGCGCAAAGTCAGATGAGAAACATAATTTCCCAGTACACGGGCAAATTGCTCCATCACATAACATACGGTAATAGGGTTGAAGAAATTCTGAAATTTATCAAGCAATATGAAATTGATCTGGTCATCATGAATTCTCACAAGGCCGAAAAGAAAAATCCTCTGCGGGATTGGGGCACTATCAGCTACAGGGTTGCTCTGTTGTCGGAAAGCCCGGTCATGCTGGTGAAATAGCGTAAAACTTAATTATATCAGTTTGTTTTGCAGTATTGTTAAAGAAGAACTTTAGTCTGATAATTCCGGCCGTTCCAGGCATTTACAATTATTGGTCATTTTTATTTTCTACGGCCGCCGTGCGCCAGTTATACGGCAACAAGATTTGAAGAGTTACGATTTTTCCTTCGCTCACCATGACTTCCGTCTGTAAATTTTCCGGATGAAGCTGACTGATGAATTCCCGGCAGCGTCCGCAGGGCGGCAGAATTTTGCCGTTGGCATCAACGGCTATCATTTTTAGCACGCGGTTCTCTCCCGCCGTAATCATCGCCGCCGCTGCGGCATGTTCAGCGCAGAAACCCATCGCGCAGGCTGTTTCAATGCATACGCCCGTGTAAATTTTTCCGCTTTCGGCAAGTATCGCCGCGCCGACGCTGCCGGCTTTGGCATCCGCTGAAAGACAGCGCGGATTAACTGCGGCCTTGGCCTTTCTGTATAACTCATCAAATGTCATAGAATTCTCCCGCAATCTTCTTTCGTATTTTCTCTTTGTTATCCGCATATTCAGTCAGGAGTGACAGGATTATGGCTGTGTTTTTATTTTAGCATAAAACTGGGGGAAAACGGCCATTTAAATTAAATTTCCCGGAAGACGCCTTCATTCATTCTCTGGTAAATACGGGTTTACGGACTGATTTACTTTGACTTATGGCAAAAAAATCGGTTTATTGTCCGGGAAGCGGTTTAAATTTCGTAATGGAGGGATGTCATGAAAGATTCTTTAAAGCCGGGATTGACTGTAGAATTTAAGTTCAAAGTTCCAGAGAACAAAACCGTTCCATTTCTTTATCCGGAGTTTGAAGAAGGGCACGTAATGCCGAAGGTTTTTGCTACGGGCTTTCTTCTGGGGTTATTCGAATTTACCTGTATCAAGGCGCTCAAAGCTCATCTTGACTGGCCGAACGAACAGACGGTGGGTATCGGCATGAATATGACCCATGCGGCGGCCACTCCGGCGGGGATGAACATCACCGTAAAAGGGAAACTCGACAAAATGGAGGGGCGCAAACTAACCTTTAAGTTGGAAGCTTTCGACGACGCTGAAAAAATATCCGAAGCCACTCATGAGAGATACGTCATCGATGCGGAAAAATTCAATACCGCCATCGGCAAGAAAGCAGCCAAAGCGTAAAGCGGCGAGGATTAGAAAAGAACTTTACTGGATGATTTCCGGAGGCTGGTCAAAATGACCGGCCTTTTTTTGACCCGGTGTCATAATTACCAGGATTGTCATTTCGATATGAAGGAGATTTTCTAAGAAGATTTCCTTGACACTAAAGTTCGCGTTCCCTATACTTCACTTCTCCCAAAAAGTTCTTGTTAAATCAGATAAATTGCAAGTCGTGTTGCCGTCGGGATTGTTTATGAGGCGCTTATTGTTTCTGGATATTTCGATGGTCTTGATATTGAAGCATTTTAAATAAAAGTGAAAAAAGGAGGGTGAAAGAATGGCTAATGACGCAGTATTGACCAGTACGCAAAATGGGATTTGCACCATAACCATGAACAGGCCGGAGGCCATGAATGCCTTGAACGCAGATATGATGAGCGGTCTCTGCCAGGCTATTGCACAATGCTATGACGACAGTATCCGCGCGGTTATCCTGACCGGCGCGGGCAAAGCTTTTTGCCTGGGAGGCGATATCGCCTTTGCCAGCACCTACGGAGATGGCGATCTCCAGGCCTTTTTCCGAGATATGACCGTGCCGCTGGCGCGTCTGATTTCCGATATGAGACAGCTTCCCAAGCCCATTATCGCCAGTGTCAACGGTATTTGCGCCGGGGTGGGGATCAGTTTTGCCGCCGCCTGTGATCTGCGCATCTGCCACAGCGGTGTAATTTTCAAACAGGCCTATACAGGAGTGGGCATCAGCCAGGACGGCGGCTTCACCCAGATGGTGCCGCTGCTGGTAGGATTGGGACGGGCCAGCGAAATGGTATTTTTAGACGAAGTCATTTCGGCGGAGAAAGCCCTGAATTGGGGTCTGGTCAACAAAGTGGTAGCTCCTGAAGAGTTGACGGCGACGGTCGAAAAAATGGCTGCCAGACTGGCCGGCAGCGCCACCGCTGCTTTTGCCTCCTCCAAAGCGTTGTTGAACAAAGTAATGCTGCCCTATCTGGAGGTACAGTTGGAAGCGGAGCGGCAGGGAGTCATAAAAACATCCGGCACCGAAGATTATAAGGAAGGAATAGCCGTATTTACCGGGAAAAAGAAAAAACCGGAATTTACAGGTAAATAAGGCAGGTCGAAAACCGACAGGCAAATAATTGAAAAAAAGTCCAAAGGGGCGGTCTATTGGGGGAGAATTTCCCAAAGTAAACCGCCCCGATTTTTTTCCAAAGATTTCTTCCGCCGATTAGCTTTTCATTCACAACGACACGCCAGGGAAGAGACTCTTTTCTATCAATACCCGAGAAAGGCCTTAATCTGCTTGATCTCCGCCATGAGTTTTTCAAAACCGGGAATAGTCAAAGACTGCGGGCCGTCGGAGAGGGCTTTTTCCGGTTCCGGGTGAACCTCGATCATAATTCCGTGGGCTCCCGCCACGAGTGACGCCTTGGCCATCGGCGGAACGAGATTGCGCTTGCCGGTCGCATGGGACGGATCCACCATAATGGGCAGGTGTGAAAGCTCCTTGATAATCGGAATGACGGACAAATCCAGGCTGTTGCGGGTGGCCGTTTCGAAGGTTCTTATACCCCGTTCACAGAGAATGACCTGGGGATTTCCTTCGGCCAGAATATACTCGGCGGCCGCCAGAAATTCTTCAATTGTCGCGCTCAAGCCTCTTTTGAGGAGCACCGGTTTTCGAATACGTCCGAGTTCCCGCAGAAGATCAAAATTCTGCATATTCCTGGCGCCTACCTGCAGAATGTCCACATAACCCGCCACCAGTTCCACATTTTCCGCAGTCATTACCTCGGTGACCAGAGGGAGGCCGGTTTCCTTTTTGGCCAGGGCTAAGAGTTTCAGACCTTCCTCTTTTAATCCCTGAAATGAATAAGGCCCTGTCCGGGGTTTAAAGGCGCCGCCGCGGAAGAACTCGGCTCCGGCGGCCTTGACAGCTTTTGCCGTCCGCATAATCTGTTCTTCGCTTTCCACGGCGCACGGTCCGGCGATGATTACGGGCGGCCTGCCTTCGCCGATCTCCACGCCGTCAATCTTAATTATCGTCGGCCGGGGATGAAAATCACGGGAAACCATCTTATAGGGTTTGGAAACATGGATGACTTCCTTCACTCCGGGAAGGTCGCGAATGGAAAGATCGTCCACATATCCTTTGTTTCCCAGTACGCCGATGGCTGTCCTTTCACTGCCGGGAATTGACGATGCGGTCAAACCCATCTTTTCCACCGCTGCCATGACGGAGCCGATTTGCTTTTGCGTGGCGCTGCGATGCATAACGATCAGCATGAATTGTTCTCCTTCTATTTACTATAGATCACTTCTGAAATTCTTATTTCTAATGATCTGCTTTTGGAAAATAGTTTGGCGGGGGAAGCTGGTCAGGGTAAAAACTTTCTTTCCGCGCTGTAAAATCCGACGACCCGGTTCCGACCCAGATTTTTCGCACTGTAGAGCGCTTCATCCGCTTTTTCCACCAGCATTTTCCAGCTTTTCAGGTCGGGTTCATATGTGGCGACGCCGACGCTGATGGTCAGGGCATGTCCAGGATAGCGCTTAATCAGAAGATTTCCGAGCTTTTCTATCTCTTTGCGTAAACGTTCCGCATATTTCATTGCCCGATCAAAGACGGTGTCGGACAGGATAATCAGAAATTCCTCGCCCCCGAAACGGCCGACATAATCTTCCGGCCGTGATAATTTCCGCATCGCCGTTGCCAGCAGTTGGAGAATGTTGTCGCCTGCCAGGTGGCCGAAGTTATCGTTGAATCGTTTGAAGTGATCGATATCAAGCACGGCCACCGACAGCTTCTCCTTTCCGGATGCGGCTTTTTCAAACGCTCCGGCCAGCAGTTCGCTGATGTAGCCTTTGTTGTAAAGGGACGTAAGGGCGTCGTAGGCCGCCTTGACGCGGTATTTTTCGAAAAGGTTCGCCCGCTCCAGCGCCATGCCCAGTTCGTTGGCGACGATGGAAACCGAAAAAAGTTCAGCGGGATTGATCGGGCGGCCGGAGGTGATGCAATCAACGCCGATCAGCCCCAGGATATTTTTGTCGCTGGTGACCGGAATAACCCCCATTTCCGTGACGCCAAACATCCTGAGCAGGTCGCGGTCCGCGTCGGTAGCCCCGTTTATTACAACCGGACTTTTTTGCCGCAGGCAGGACATGAAGCCCTCGTGATGTGCCGTGATCTCCACTTTTGTTTCCTGAAGGCGATCGGGAAAGCCGGTTGTGTCCAGACAATCGTTCACGACGAGCATTCTTTTTTTTCCTTCAACCTGGAAGACGTAAAGACGGTCGTAGAAGAATTCCCGCTGCACCGCCTCAAGCGTGGTTTTGATAATCTCCCGTGGATCGAGGCTCCTGTGCGGCGCGGCAACGCTCTGTTTCAGCGTCGTCAGCGACTCGACCCTCTTCTGAAGTTCAGCTTTGTGGTAGTGGTATTCCGTGTTCCTCCTGCTCAGATCGATTGTTGCTCGCAGCAGATTTTCCCGAAAGAAGTCAGCCGAAGGAAAACTGAAGTTGTAAAAATCGGCGATCCCTTTCACCTCGCGGTCCATGCGTTCGAGCAGGCTGCGCAGGTTGATGCGATCCATATCGATCAATTCCGATACTTCCGGTTGCAGAATCGGATGACGGAGCATCTTAACCGACCCGATGCCCTGCGTCCAGGTAACAAAATTGGCCAGTGATATAATGGCAACGAGCAATTCCTGCTCCTGCGTCAGGCCAAGATGTGCAAACCGTGCATGATGCAAAGATATTGCCAGCACAAAACTTTCGGGCAGTCCCCACTCGGCGCAGAAGAAAGCTCCGAGCATATCATGCCCCATTCCGATCACCTGCGCCTCGTCGTCGACCAGAAGGCCGTTTGTCGGCGGCAGATGTTTGAGAAAATCACTGTAGGTAATGCGGCCATAGACTTCCAGGATGATCTTGCCGATATCATGAAGCAATCCGGCGACGTATACTTCATCGGAATGGGGATAATTAAGTTCTTCGGCAATCGCCTTGCTCATGCAGGCGACGGAAAGGCAGTGCTGCCAGAAATGAATGCGGTCGAAATGATAGCGGCGCGACTGAGCCACTAGTTGTTCAAAAAGGGTTACTTCGAGGGCCAGCGTCCTGATTGCCCGGAATCCGACATGGTGAATCGCCTCCCTGACATTGGATACCCGGTGCGGTATGGCGAATGCCGCCGAGTTGACGATACGCAGCATTTTCGTCAGGATAGTCGGTTCCGTTCCAATCACGCGCTCCAGGTCGTCGAGCGAGGCATTTTCATCGTTGGTTATTTGCAGCAGCTTCAGAATTACCAGCGGAAGAGTCGGCAAGTCGATTTTCTTTTCTGAAATTACCGCATTTACATCCTTAACCGGCGGGAGAGGTACCTTGCCCGCATACACCGTTCCGGAATTCATTAAAGCCTCCTCGTACACCTTCCGGGAGACACTACTATACTCCGGGGTTATATGCAAGCATCTGCTTATAATCTTTATCTATATTCCTTAAAAAAGAGGATTGTGCAAGGCTTCCCCGCTAAAGAAGGTTCAATTGTTTTTCTTATTTTTCAGCGGGGCGGAAAGGGTGATTTCTTCCGGGCAGGACATCCAGCATTGAGGATCATCCGCAAAGATATCGGGAGCGCCTTGAGATTTGGAGTAAGCGTAAGCCACGGCGCGGCATCCCCGGCATGACGGCCACAGGGAACATTTTCCGCATTGTCCCTGATAATCTTAGCGCCGGCGGGCATGGGCAATGACATCCCAAAGACCTTCGTAGAGAAAAGGTTCGCCGCCGGTAAAATTAATCGACGGGGAAAGGATGATGTTGTACTCCTTCTCCCAGTCCGTGAACATTTCCCTTACCCCGTCGATTTCCTGCTTCACTTCACTGTTGGACATCTCAGCCGGTTTTTTAAGCTTTTTCCTTTGATATTTTCAAAACCCAATCGGCAAAAGCAGCCATGAAATCCTGCAGAAACTTCAACGTTGCCTCATTGGTGACATTTCCGTCTCCGTCGAACAGTTTTGCCGCACCGCCTATGTAGGCCTCCGGCTGCTGCAGGGTGAGAACATCCAGAAACACGAGAGATTGCCGGAGATGATGGTTGGCGCCAAATCCTCCAATCACACCTGGCGAGACGCTGATCACCGCACCGGGCTTGCCACCCCAGATACTCTGACCATACGGCCGCGATCCCACATCGAGAGCGTTTTTAAGCACGGCGGGAACAGAACGGTTATACTCCGGCGTTACAAACAGGAAACCGTCAAAAGGCTTCACCTTTTTACGGAACTCCGTCCATGCTTCGGGAGGGTTCTGTTCGTCGTCGTAATCCTGATTGTAGAGAGGGAGATTGCCGATCTCGATGATTTCCAGTGCAAGTGATACCGGAGCAAGCTTGGTGAGCGCTATGGCGGTTTTTCGATTAAAAGATTCTTTGCGCAGACTTCCGACAAAAACAGCAATTTTTTTTATCATATCCTGACCTCCTCAGGTTGTTATCCTTTGGAAAAATATGACAAAGCGCTTTTGGAAAAGAGAGTATAAAGAAGCATTCCGGAATCGGACCATCAGGAAACTTGTCCGCGGCTTCGTCCGGAAAATTCACTACATAAATCCTCTTCAGAAGTTTGAATGTTAAATTGTTGGGTTGGTTGTTGATGAATATTAAAAACACGCCTGTGTCTGTGAATTGTTAATAAAAGTATACTCTATAAATTAATAATGTCAATAAACCATCAGGGTATATGCCGGTTCACGTCCGCCGCCGGATGCTGCGTCGTTATAGATGATTGTCATTGCGAAACGCCTCTCAGGCGTTGTGGCAATCTAATATTTTTTTATGATCTTACAAGATTGCTTCGATCATTATTCGCTGCAATGACATTATGCAACAGTTCCCCTCAGTGTCTCCCCGGATGCGCCGGGCGTGCTCCGTAACAGAGATGGATCGGGAACTTCCAACCCGTAACCGATTAAAATTACGATCACAGACCAAGAATCTTTCGAGTATCATCCACCGTGGCTACCAGGCGGTCGGCCTCCTTGATGATTCGGACGGCGTGTTCGACAAATTCGGCATTGGATGCGGCGAGACGGTTTTTGGCGTACATGACGTTGTCTTCCATGCCGACCCGGACATGGCCGCCCATCGCCACCGCAGTCAGTAGAATCGGCAGATGCCCCGCGCCAATGCCGAAAGCAGACCAGGTTGAATCTTTAGGAATCAGACTTTTCAGATAAACCAGATTTTCCACCGTTGCCGCGCTGCCGCCCGCGGCGCCGAGGCAAAACTGAAAGTGCAGAGGTCCTTTTAAAACGCCTTTTTTCTGGTAGTACAAGGCATTATAAATAAATCCGGCATCAAAAACCTCGATTTCCGGCTTCACGCCGTTTTCCTGCATCACCAGCCCCAGCTTTTCCAAAAAGGTGGGTGGATTCAGAAAAAGCCCGGTATGCATCCAATTCATGGAACCGGCGTCGTAAGAAGCCATTTCCGGTTTCAGTTTGATCAGATGAGCCATTCGAGTTTCTTCGGTGGCCTGCAGATCGCCGGAAGTCGTCAGGTTAAGAATGATTTTGCAGTTCTTTTCCTTGATGCGGGCAACGGTTTC
>Ga0302240_1002262_pt1 | contig 13195 bp, 7 predicted proteins | sample AAG_UR_His_MG_FD_193538 | JGI IMG/M metagenome (GOLD analysis project Ga0302240, IMG submission 193538) | Enriched activated sludge microbial communities from anaerobic digester in WTTP, New Holstein, Wisconsin, United States - AAG_UR_His | ecosystem: Engineered > Bioreactor > Anaerobic >... | reverse complement strand
GGAAAGGAATTCACCTGGGAAAACATAGATCCTGGCCAGACCGTCGATTCGGACCTGCCCCACCCGGTCTCCGGAATCATCACCATCGACTACGTCTCGGGCCTGAACACGGTCTCCGACACTCTTACGATTCCCGACGGCTGCCAGAACGCATCCCGAGTATCCGTCTGGATAGGCGGGGATGCGACAACCATCAGATACGAAATCTGACGGCTTCCCCACCATCCCGGCCGTTCCGACCGACCAGGAGCGCCGGCTGCAACCGGAGCGATGATGCACATCCATGAAATGCTGGGAATAGACCTCGGTTCCATCAGCGTCAAACTGGCGCTGATCGAGGATGGACGACTCGTCAGGACCATGTACCGGAGGCATCTGGGACGGCCCTACGAGACTCTGGCGGTGATGCTGCCCTCCATCCCCGGCTGGCAGAAGAAGACCGCCTGCGTCACCGGATCCGCGGCCAAGGGCCTGGGAACCCTCGCGGGGGCAAGGCCGGTGAACGAGGTTGTCGGACTGGCCGCGGCGATCTCCGCCTACCATCCCGAACTGGGTTCAGTGATAGAGATGGGCGGGCAGGACTCGAAACTCCTGCTTTTCCGGACGGACGGCAGGAAAAGCGTCTTCGACGATTTCTCCATGAACTCCATATGCGCCGCCGGAACCGGTTCGTTCCTCGATCAGCAGGCGGCCCGCCTCGGGATGGACGCCGAAGCTCTCGGCAGGCTCGCGCTGAAATGCGCCAACCCGCCCAGGGTGGCGGGCAGATGCAGCGTATTCGCCAAGTCGGACATGATCCATCTCCAGCAGGTGGGCGCGCCTCCCGAGGACATCGTAGCGGGTCTCTGCCTGGCTGTGGCGAGGAACTTCAAGAGCATCATCGCCAGCGGGAAGGAGTTCAGACCCCCGGTAGGCTTCGTGGGTGGAGTCGCAGCCAATGCAGGGATGGTGAGGGCCTTCGGCGAGGTACTCGCCGAGTACAGCGGCGGAATCACAGTTCCCGAGCACTTCCCGGTCCTGACCGCCGCAGGCGCTGCACTGTGCGCCGAGGCGGACCAGCGTTTCGTGCCGGGTGATCGCTTCCTGGACATCCTCGGAGAACTCAACGGCAGATTCGAGGCGTCCGGCAGCCATCCTCCGCTGATGTCGTCGCGGGGCGCGAAGCCGGTTTCCGCAATCGCGACGCATTCTCATGGCGGCGTCTGCCACCTCGGGATAGACGTCGGCTCCATCAGCACCAACGTCGTTGCGATCGACTCCGGCGGCGCCCTGCTGGCGAGGGAGTACCTGATGACGGCCGGCAGACCGCTGGAGGCGGTCAAGAAGGGGCTGGGCCTCGTCCACGACACGCTCGGTCCGGATGTCCGGGTCCTCTCCGCCGGCGTGACCGGGTCCGGGCGCTACATGATAGGCGACTTCACTGGTGCGGACGTGGTGGTCAACGAGATCACCGCCCAGGCCAGGGCGGCCGTCGAGGCCTGCCCGGATGTGGACACTGTCTTCGAGATCGGCGGACAGGACTCCAAATACATCAGGATCTGCGGCGGGAGAGTCGTGGATTTCGAGATGAACAAGGTCTGCGCCGCCGGGACCGGGTCTTTCCTGGAGGAACAGGCGGAGAAGCTGGGGCTCGGTATCCGCGAATTCGGTCCGGTTGCGCTGGAGGCTCCGGCCCCCGCACGCCTGGGAGAGCGGTGCACCGTCTTCATGGAGAGCGACGTGGTCGCACACCAGGCGGGCGGCGCCTCGGTGGAGAACATAGTCGGCGGGCTGTGCTATTCGATCGTGCAGAACTACCTGCACAGGGTGGTAGGCGACCGCATGCCGGGAGACCGCATCCTGTTCCAGGGCGCCACCGCGTTCAACGAAGGAGTCGTGGCGGCCTTCAACGCCGTCCTCGGGAGAAAGGTCACGATCCCTCCCGATAACGACGTTACGGGCGCGATAGGAGCCGCTCTCATCTCCAGGGATCGTTCGACCGGATCGGAATCGACCTTCAGGGGGTTCGGTCTCTCGGAAGCCTCCTACAGGCAGTCCAGCTTCACCTGCGAGGGCTGCCCCAACCGCTGCGAGATACACTCCGTCGAACTCGAGGACGGCCGGAAGCTCCACTACGGCGGAAGGTGCGAGAAGTACGAGGTGGGAAGGAAGACTCCCCTTCGGAAGGGCCGTAACCTGTTTCCCGACAGGGAGAGGCTGCTGCTCGGCGACTGGGCTCCGCCTACCGACGACACCCCGGCGGACCGGGTGATAGGCATTCCTAGAGCCCTCTGGTTCTGGGAGTTCTTCCCCTTCTTCAGAAAGTTCTTCGAGGAACTAGGCTTCTCTGTCGCTCTCTCATCGCCCTCGACCGGGCGGACCGTCCACAGGGGCGTCGAGAACGTCGCCGCGGAGACCTGCTTCCCGGTGAAGATAGCGCACGGGCACGTGCTCGATCTCATCGAGAGCGGCGTGCAGACGCTGTTCATCCCCTCGATACTCAGAGCCTTCCCTCACCACGACTTCGAGGAGGCCCAGAACTGTCCCTACGTATCGGGCTCCCCGTATGTCCTCGAATCCTCGCTGGACCTTCCGGGCAGAGGGGTGAGGGTGCTCTCCCCTGTGCTCGACTTCACGGGGCAGATCTCCTCCTGGAAGGCCGTCCTGGCCGACCTGGGGGAGTCCCTCGGCTGCACGAGGGCCGCCTCCGAGAAAGCCGCGGACGAGGCCGAGAATGCCCAGCGATCGTTCGAGAAGGCGATTCTGGATTCAGGGCGTGACGCTCTACGCGCCATCCCGGCGGGAGAAACCATCCTCGCCATAGTCAGCAGGCCGTACAACGGCTGCGATCCGTCTGTGAGTTCCGATCTTCCCGCCAAGCTTTCCAGGATGGGTGTCCACGTGATGCCGGCCGAGATGCTCGACCTCCCGATGGACGAGGCCGCCGCGGCCTTCCCGGGGATGTACTGGCACTACGGGCAGAAGATTCTGGCGGCGGCACTCGCTGTTAAGAAGGATCCCAGGCTCCATGCCGTCTATCTGACGAACTTCGGCTGCGGACCCGATTCCTTCATCCACCATCTCTTCTCGACCGCCATGGATGGGGTTCCCTTCCTTACCATCGAGGCGGACGAGCATTCGGCGGATGCGGGGATGATCACCAGATGCGAAGCCTTCCTGGACTCGCTGTCCACGCCGTCCGTACAGACCGGTTCTTCCCCGGCGGCTCTCTCCGGAGGATGCCCGGGAACCTTGAACGGAAGGACGATCTGGGTTCCCCGCCTCGGCCCGGGCAGCAGGCTGGTGGCGGCGGCCGCAAGGCGAAGGGGTATCGACGCCCGCGAGATGCCGCCCACGGACAGGGAGTCCGTGGCTCTGGGCAGGACTGTTACCTCCGGCAAGGAGTGCTACCCTGCGATAATCACCTCCGGCAACATGCTGAAGGTGCTGAAGGAGAACGATCCCGAAAGGACGGCGTTCTTCATGGGCACAGCCTCCGGACCCTGCAGGTTCGGACAGTACTGCGCCTACCACAGGATTCTGCTCGACAGGGCGGGCTACTCCTCGGTGCCGATCCTGACTTCCTCCTCCCGGGATTCGTACACTTCGGTACCCGGGCTCAATTCTCTCTCCTTCCAGATCGATCTCCTCAGGGGGACGGTCTGCGCGGACATCCTGAAGGCCGCACTGAGACGCATCAGCCCCTATGAAAAGAGGAAGGGCGATGCCCGGCGCGCCTACGAATCGAGCATGAAACTGGTTGAGGAGGCGATGGAGTCCGGTGAAGGGCTCCTGGAGGCGATGAAACGTTCCGCAGCCCTCTTCGAGGGGATCGAGACGCACCAGGCGGAAAAGCCCCTGGTGCTGGTGTTCGGCGAAATCTACGTGCGGAACGATCCCTACGCGAATGCCTGGACCGAGGAGAGGATCGAGGCTCTCGGCGGAGAGGTTCTCCCGACCTGGGTCATGGAGTGGTTCGAATTCGTGAACCACACTTTCCTCCAGAGGTCGATGAGGGCCCGGAGACCCGCCGACATCATCAAGGGCGCCACCAAGGGATTTTTGATCCGACATGTGAGAAAAACAATGGAACGCCCCTTCCGAAGAATACTTGCCGACAGGCATCACTTGTCTGCGGCGGAGATACTGGAGGCTGCGACACCCTACATGCGTGAGAACATCGGGGGAGAAGCGATACTCTGCATCGGGGCCCCGGTGGCGCTGGCGGGGAAGAGGGCCATATCCGGCGCGGTGAACGTCCTTCCGTTCACGTGTCTTCCCGGAACGATCGTCACCGCAGTGTCCAAGCGCATCCGCCGCGACATCCCCTGGCTCCCCTGGCTGAACCTGGCCTTCGACGGCCAGGAGGATACCGACAACGAAGCCAGGATGGAGGCGTTCATGTACCAGGTCAGAGGCGGAGCCGCACCGTCGGACGGGAGCGTCGAACATCCCGAACACGCGGCCGCCGCAAGCGGCGCATCGGTATCAACACCGGGGAAGGCGGGCTGACATGGCGATCGAAGACCTGATGAGCTTCCTTGCCTCGTCCCCTACGGCGGGGCACGCCGCCGCTCAGGCGGCCGGTATTCTGGAGAAGGCCGGATTCGAGAGGATAACCGAGGCGGACTTGTGGGACGCCGGACTGCCAGAAGCCTTCTTCGTCACGAGAGAAACGGGAACGCTCATAGCCGCCAGACGCGGAGTCACCCCCCCGGCCGAATCGGGCTTCAGACTCGCCTGCGCCCACACGGATTTCCCCGGGCTTCGGCTCAGGAACAACCCGGTGAGGCCGCTGCTCGGCCACTCGATGCTTTCGGTCGAGATCTACGGCTCGCCGATACTCCCGACCTGGTTCGACAGGGATCTGGGCATCGCGGGAACGGCCATACTGAGAACCGGTGGAAACGGATACGAGAGCAGGCTGTTCAGACTTCCCGGTTCCGTGTGCAGGATTTCGACGCCGGCCATACATCTGAACCGCGGGGTCAACGACGAGGGATTCAAGTTCGACAAGGAGGAGCACCTCCAGGCGATGCTCTCCACGGACAGCCTGACGGAGGATGAAATCACCTCCGCCGTCTCGTCCGCCTGCGGCTGCCAGGTGGACGCGATCGCGGGCTGGAGCGCGCATGTCGTCGATACCCAGCCGCCGTCCCTGACGGGGCTGAAGGGTGAAATCCTGGCTGCGCAGGGCATCGACGACCTCGCCATGTGCCATGCCGGCCTCGCCGCCATGCTCGATTCCGGGCGGTGCGGGAGAACCTCCGTACTCTGCCTCTTCGACAACGAGGAGGTCGGATCCATGACCGGCGCCGGAGCCCAGTCCCGCTTCCTCGACATCGTCCTGGAGAGCCTGGCGGGAAGCCGGAGCGACTACCACAGGGCGCTTCTCGAAAGCATCATGGTTTCGATAGACGGAGCCCACGGCCTGAGTCCCGTCCATGCCGGGAAGTTCGAGAAGGGGAACCGCCCCGTCATGAACGGCGGCCCCGTAATAAAGACGAACGCCCAGGAGAGGTATGCGACGAGCGCCCTGACCTGCGCCCACTTCAGGGACTGCGCATCCCGGGCCGGCGTCCCCGTTCAGATGTTCGCATCCAGGAACGACATCCCGTGCGGCAGCACGATCGGCCCCATGCTCGCCTCCCGGCTCGGCATTCCGTGCGTCGATGCCGGCAATCCGGTGCTGTCGATGCATTCGATCAGGGAATGCACGGGCATGGCCGATCACGACGGCATGATCTCGATCCTCAGGGAGCATTTCCGGAGCTAGCCCGGATTTCCCACCAAGCCTCCGAAGGCAGCCGATTATCGTGGTTTCAAGGGGTTTGAGGCCCCTTGAAATCCGAGCGCCATCGGGGTAGCAGAGTGTTTCATCACCGGCCGTTCTTTGTGGCGTAACCGGCGGGATGACACCCAGTCATACCACTTTAGAGCGGCCTTTGCTGATCGATGGTGAAAAATTCGGACGGGGGAGTACCGTCAGGCCAGGTCCATCCTGCGGAAACGGGCTCCGGCCAGGAGAAAGACCGCGGCCGACCAGATCAGGGCATAGACGATCTGCCAGGCGGGTGGACTGGTCATAAAACCGATCGAGGACATCATCATCTGAATCGAGGAATCCGCCGGCCCGAGCCCGGACATGGCCAGCCTCAGCAGGGGATCTGCGGGGAACACGAAGAAGCTCACCCAGTAGACCGTCTGCATGGTCGAGGCCACGCTGCCGCCGGGCAGTGCCCCTACCACCTGTGAAACGCTCCCCATGAAGTTCGAGAACCCGGCCAGCGCGAGGCATATGATGATCGAGGCTATCCGGGGGAGGTAGAGGGACACCGCGGTCACGAGGGCAAGATTGGCCGCCGTCCATAACAGGGGGCACAGGAAGGCCCAGACGACCGCCGTCGGCCGGTACGGGATGAAGGCCAGGATTGCTGCGGAGGTGCCGAAGAAGAGGATGGCGGACACGATGCAGCACACGGCGAATGACGCAAGGGTCATGCCCGCGAGGTAGGAATCCCTGGAGACGGGCTGCGCCACCCAGAATCCGGCGCGCCCCGCCGATATCTCCTCCGGCAGGAGGGAGCTGCCGAGGATCATTATGAACCCGGTGGCCAGCGTGGCCGCCATGGGAATGGTCATGAACATTACGCCCATCGCTGCATCCGCGGCGTCGGCCATGCCTTTCCCCGCAGTGTGGGTCCCGGACAGGATGAGGACCACGAGGCCGGGATACAGGAGCGCTAGCACGACGGGGATCGTCACCAGGCGGCTTCGTGAGAGCTGCCTTAGTCCTGCGAGGAGTATCGCGCTCGTAGTCCTCATTCCGCACCGGCTCCCGCGAGCCTCATGAAGAGATCCTCGAGGCTCTCGCTCCTGAGTTCCACGCTCGTGAAGGGTATGCCCGAGGACGCCACGGCGGACACCAGCGCCGGGAAGGCGCTTTCCGCGACCGAAGCCTCCACTCCGCCGTCGCAGACGAACACCTCGGACCCCGCGGCGACGAGGAATTCACTCATCCTTCCGGGCTCGACCGTCTCTATCCTGGCCCGGCCGGTATGCTTCACCAGCGACGAGAACTCGCCCGAGGCGACTATCGCCCCCTTCCTCATGAAGGCGGCCATCCGGCAGACTGCCTCCACCTCGCCGAGAAGATGGGAATTGAGCACGATGGTCGCCCCTCTCGATGCGGCATCCCTGATCATGGTCCGGAGGGAGATCCTCGCCTCCGGGTCCAGCCCGTTGGAGGGTTCGTCCAGGAACAGAATGCCGGGATCACCGGCGAATGCCATCGCTATGGCGCTTCGCTGGACCTGGCCGCGGGACATCTTCGAAAACGGCCTCTCCAGAAGCTCCTCGCAGGAGAGCTGCCCGCATCTCTCCCTCAGTTCGCCCGGCGTCCCGCACCCCCTGACATCGGAGAGCATCGCGTGAAGAGCCAACGGGGTGAGCATGCCGGGAAAGCGGATTATCTCGGGCAGATACCTGACCGATCGTCTGGAGGAGGGGTCTCTCGAGTCCACGCCGTCTATCAGCACCGTGCCCGAGTCCGGCCTGACCAGAGTGAGGACCGCCTTCATGAAGGTGCTCTTCCCCGCTCCGTTGCTTCCCAGCAGGGCGAAGACGGCGCCGTGGGGTATGTCGATGGACATCGGGCGAAGCGCCTCGATCCTTCCGTACCGCTTGCTTAGGCCCTCGACATGAAGAGCCGGAGATGTCATAGCTTGTGTCCATCCGAAGAGTGTACGCTCAGAGACTGGAGAAACATCGGTGAACGGCCGTCTACGGGCAAGAGTGCTTCTTTCGGTGCTCGCGGGGGGCGTCATCACCTGGCTCATGCTCGGAGGGCCCTCGGGCAGGCTCGCGGAAAGGCTCTCCGACATCGCGGCGACTCTTTCCTCGGCTGACCCTCTGCTGGTGGCGGCGGCCTTTGCGCTCTACGCCGCAAGCGTAGTCGCCAGAGGCGTGCGTCTCAGTCTGCTCGGAAACGGCTCGCCGGCCACCTGGAGCGCAGCCTTTCTGACCGCCATCCATGCCGGGCTCGGGCATGTCCTCCCGCTGAGACTCTCGGACGTCGCCATGATCGGGCTTCTGAAGGGGCACGCCTCCATCGCGCCCGGCAGGGGAACAGGCATGGTGATACTCGCCAAGCTGCTGGATGTCGCCTCCCTCGGGTTCGTGATCTCCACCGCCTTCCTTTGCGGAGCCGACGGAAGCGTGGTACTGGCCGCCCTGATCGCCCTCGCCGCAGGTTCGGCGGGTATCTTTGCGCTCCCGGCGATTCCGTGGATGGCTTCCCGTCTCTCGGGCGGCCTATTCGACAATCCCCGGGTCAGGCGGTTCGTCTCGACCCTGGGCGAGGCCTCCCGCATCTGGAAGAGCGACAGGGCGGGATTCCTCAAGGCATCCGGAGTCTCGGTCGCCGCCTGGGTGCTGAAACTGTCGATGTTCGTCTGCCTCTCCAGAGCCGTAGGGCTCATCGAGCCTCCGTTCTGGCAGATTTTCTTTGCGGGCGCCGTAACCGACCTTATAATGGCCCTGCCAATCCATGGTCTCTTCAGTCTGGGCACGGCTGAAGCCGGCTGGACGGCAGGCTTCGCGGTTCTCGGGATCAAGGGGGAGGGCATCGTTACGGCTGGATTCGGCGTCCATATCCTGTGGATGCTCTCCGCCCTCCTGGGAGTACTTGTCGCGGCGCCGATCCTTCTCGGGAGCCGCAGGAGCGAAGGATGACCGTTAGAGGAAAAGACGGCAGGAAGATAATAGTCGGCGCGGGTGTGGCCGGGCTGACTCTCGCAGAGAGGCTCGGCGCATCCGGTTGCCGCGAGGTGACCGTCCTCGAGAGGGAGGACGCGCCGGGCGGCCTCGCCAGAACCTTCCAGCGCGAAGGCTTCCGCTTCGATATCGGCCCGCACCGTTTCCACACGTCGGACCCGGCCGTACAGTCCTATCTGCTCGAGATTCTCGGGTCCGAGATCACAGCCATTCCGAGATCGAGCAGCGTCTACCTCAGCGGGAGATACCAGGACTGGCCGCTGTCCCTCGGAGGCGTTTCCAGACTGCCCCTCCGCATGCTCCTCCCGTCGTTCATAGATCTTTTGAGGGTTCGTCGGAACGTCACCCCGGCCTCCTTCGCGGAGCACATCACGGCCAGGTACGGCAGGAATCTCTACCGGTTCTTCTTCAGCGGATACACCCGGAAGTTCACGGGTCTGGACGGCGCCTCCCTACATACTGACTGGGCGGCCGCGGGTGTGGACAGAGCCGTGATAGACAAGAAGGTAAAGGCGGACAGCCTTCTGTCGCTGGCCAGGGGTCTGCTGTTCCCAAGCCCGGTCCGGACGACCTTCATCTATCCTGAATCGGGAGGCATCCAGAGGTTCGCGGATCTCCTGACGGAGAGGATCGAATCCAGGGGAGGGGAGGTGCTCACCTCCCGAGAGGTTCTCGAACCCATTGTCGACGGCGGTTCGGTCAGGGGCGTCAGGATGAGGGACGGCGAAGAGATCGAGGCGTCGGAGGTGTACTGGTCGGCTCCGCTGCCCCTGGCCTTCCCCGGCCTCGAACTCTCCTTCATCGACACGATAGTCTACAACGTAGCGATGAGGAACAGAACCCGCAACACATACCAATGGTGTTATTTCGGCGAGCCCGACATCGCCTTCAGCAGGCTGTCCGTGCCGAGGAACTTCAACGAGTCGATGGTTCCCCACGGGGGCGACAGCCTGGTCGCCGAAGTCACCTGCCCCGAAGGGGATCCGCTCTGGGAATCCCCATCCTCGTTCATCCCCCGAATCATGGAGGATCTGGACAGGGTCGGCGCCGCCGATCCCTCGGACATACTCTTCATATTCCCGGAGAAGGTGCGGCAGAGCTATCCCATCTACACCCTGGACTACAAGGAACGGCTCGCGGAGATCCGTCCGCCGGAGGGACTGAGGCTGCTAGGCCGTTGCGGCACCTTCTGGTACAACAACATGGATCATTCGATCTCCCAGGGGCTGGCCATGGCCGGAGGCGGAGACGTTCCGAGGGATTTCTGGAAGGCTCCCGTCAAGACGCGGTAGAAATCCGATCCTTCCGAATCCTGTCTGTAGCCGCTCCCGGGGCATCCGCCTTTTCATATCCGCCGTTCCGGCCTTCGTGCGCAATTCCTTGACTTGCCGCAAGGCGCATTCCTATCTATTCCCCGTGCGGGTGCAGGAAGGCGGTGAGAATCCGCCGCGGTGGCGCCACTGTGACCGGGGACCCGAACCCATTCAGTGCCACTGCCCGAAAGGGTGGGAAGGCAGGGGGAGGGGATGATCCGGAAGTCAGGATACTGCGCCGCGTGAAGCGAGGACGGGCCCTCCGCTCCAGAGGGCGCCCCGCGACCGCATCCATCCGCACAAACGCGGAGGAGGCGGCTTGTTCATCCTTTTCATCATCGCAGCGATCACTGCAGCCGGGGTATCGACCCCGGCCGTCCGGGTACTGGACCCTTCCGGCGCCCCCATAGCCGGAGCGGTCCTCTCGTCGGGCGGCATTGTGTCGATGAGCGGCCCGGACGGCTCCTTCCCCCCGCCGACGAAGCCCGGCGACGAGGGGGAGGTGAGCGCGATGGGGTACGAGCGATGGGCCGGCATCGTACCATTGGATGGCGTGATAGTCCTGTCGCCGGAAGCCATTCCGAGCGGCGTCCTGATACCGGTCACGGCGAAGAGGCCGACGGCCGCCTCGCAGGGGCTGGCCGTCTCCGAGATAGAAGCGGCCGGCATCCCGTCGCCGGGCATTCCGGGTGCTCACAAGATAGAGATACTGTCTCCGGGCGTCGTAGTGCGCGAGTACGGCGGCGCCGTGTCGGTACTCTCCATGTCGATCAGAGGATCTGATCCATCTCAGATCGGATGGAACATAGACGGCCACAGGATCCGCAGCTCCATGGACGGCACGCCGGCGGTCTGCCTCTTCCAGGGGCTCTTCTCCTCCATGCGCCTGGCGCGCGGCGGGGGATCGGCCTTCAGCGACGGAGGGCTGGCGGGAACCATCGAACTCGCTGCCGCCGGACCGGACGATCCCATGCGGACCTTCGCCGGAGGTGACTCGAAAGGAGGGGCCTGGGCAGGAGCATCGACACCCCTGGGCGGGCTCGCCAGGCTGTCCTGCACCTTCTCCTCACCGACCGGACCCTCGGGCGGACGGGGGCGGTCCGGTGGAGCCCTGTTCTCGTTCTCGAAGGGGGCCTTCTCGTCCGGAACTCTCGTCACCAGTTCGTCCGGCGACGTGGAGGGCCCTGACTGGTCGCCGTCGGAGGCGTCCATCAGCCGTTCCTCCATCGACTCCTGGATCGCCCTTGGAATGGGAGGCGGATTCTCCACCGAGGGCTCGATACATGCCGGGAGCATGGGCTACACGTCGGTCTCTCCCTCTCCAATACGCGACAGGCATTCCGAGGGAGCGGCGGATGCCTCGGTCACCTTCTCACCGTCGGGGCTGCCCCTTTCCGTCGGGGCGACGGCGGATGTCCGCACGGAGTGGGTGGGCGGGACAGCCCTCGGTTCCCATGCAAGGACGCTGTCCTCGATAGGCGTTCTGGCTTCGGACGAGGCGGGCCCCCTGCTGCTCTCGGCAGCAGCCAGGGTAGAGGCGGCTACTGAAGAGGGTCCCGGCAGCGGTCTCAGGCTCTCCGCCCTCCTCCGGGCCGGGGAATGTCTGATGGTCGAGGCCGCTCTGTCCGAGAGCTTCAGGAGGCCGACCTTCAACGAGCTCTACTGGCCCTCCGACCCGTTCGCCGAGGGCAACCCGGATCTGAAGCCGGAATCATCCACCGAAGCCGACGTCTCGGCCAGGTTCTCCCGGGGGCCCCTCTCGGCAGGCATCTCCCTGTTCCGCGCCGTCTCGGACGACCTGATCATCTGGGCGCCTTCGGCCGGCGGAATCTGGCGGCCCGGCAATATTTCAGAGGTTCTGCGCTTCGGAGCGGAGCTGGACGGTACCCTGCAGGCTTCCTTCCTGCGGGCCAGGGGGTCCATGTCGCTTCAAAGAATCGTCGATGCGTCGGATGAATCCACGAACGAGGGCAAGATGCTGCCCTACAGGCCCGGGATCACGGCCGGCATTCTAGTAGAGGCCCCGATCCTCGGAGTGGTCCCGGGGATTTCGTTCTCCATGACGGGCGACAGGTGGATGAATGCCGCCAACACCATAGCCTTGCCCGCCTATTCGCTTCTTGGGGCGTCGCTCTCGGCGCCGGTGCCCGGAATCGCCGGGCTTTCGATCGAACTCGCTGGTACGAACATTCTCGACACCCGGTACGAGGAGACGAACGGCTATCAGGGCCGTCGCCGGACATTCTCGGCCGAACTCAGATGGGAGGCGTTGCCTTGAAGAAGCTCGCAGTCGCACTTGTGATACTCCTGGCAGTGATTTCCGGATGCGGTTCCGGTACGGGGCCGTCCGATCCGGGCCAGGGGAATTGCGTGGCATGGTTCAACGGGCTCGGGTACACAGTGGATCTCTACTATCCGGCTGACGGCACCCTCCTTTCCGGCGCCTTCGTAACGGGCGAGGCCCCCAACGACATCGTTCTCCTCGACGACGGACTCGTCGCCGTGGTCAACTCCCTTTCCTCGAGCATCACCTTTTTCGATCCCGATCAGCCGGGCACGATAGCGGCGGAAATCGAACTGCCGGTCGGATCGAATCCCTACTGCGCATGCACGGATGGCTCCAACCTCTATGTGTCCTGCCTCATGGGCGAATCGACAGGCGGGCCATGCGTGTGCGTCATCGACCTCGCGACCCGCCAGGTTACGGACGAGTTCCGCGGCTTGCCGAACGCCAGCGGGATCGCTATCGCATCAGGGCGCCTGTTCGTAAGCACCCAGAACTACCCTGACCCATCCGTGCGGGGCACGTTCGTGCTCGATCCCGGCACCGGCGACATCCTCGACACTCTGGCCACACCGGCGAACACCGTGACTCTCAGATACTTCCCGGAGACGGGGATGATCCATGCCTCCTCCACCACCTACCAGAACGACGGGGCGATAACGATCATCGACCCGTCGATCCTGGCCGTCACCGCCACAATCTCCACAGGCGGCAACCCCGGGCTGCCCTGCAGGCTGGGAACCGGCTTCGTGGCAGGAAATCCGTGGACCTTCACCGGAAGTGTATTCTTCTATGACGAGAACGGCTCTGTGGAGACGCACGCCGCAGGGTTCGACATCTCGGG
>Ga0302240_1002260_pt1 | contig 13211 bp, 11 predicted proteins | sample AAG_UR_His_MG_FD_193538 | JGI IMG/M metagenome (GOLD analysis project Ga0302240, IMG submission 193538) | Enriched activated sludge microbial communities from anaerobic digester in WTTP, New Holstein, Wisconsin, United States - AAG_UR_His | ecosystem: Engineered > Bioreactor > Anaerobic >... | reverse complement strand
CTAGCTCTTTATCTTTTATCCTTCACATAATTCAACCCAATATTTTTTTACGAAGGGGGAAAGCCCCACAGCTTTTAGCGTGGGGATGAAGGGATTGGGGGAGGGTAATCCCTGTAAATTCATTGACAAAATAAGGAAAAGACTATATAAATAAAGTATATATAAATTGTTAAAGAAGAGAAAAGAAATATGGGTAAAATGACTTGCCACTGCCCAGAGAGATACTCTTTTTCTTTCCTCGATTTTTTTATTTATACTATATAATTTCCCGTATACCTCAACCTGATATAAACTATCCCAGTCAAAATCATCGGTTTTAGATTTGAATTCTATTACATTTATATCATTAAAATATGAATAGGGACTTGATAAATCTTTATATAAAATATCCTGTTTTTTTATTACGATTATGTCAATCTTAAGAGGCATTTTTGCTACTTCTTTCTCCCTTTCTACAAGAAAATTCCGTTTTGTGCAGATCTTTTCTATTACCTGAGCAAAATAAGAATGCCACTGAATTTTGACTTTTTCTGGTGTTTCCTTCATATTTAAATTATAGCACGGAGGGTGTGAAATATCTACGGGTCAGGAAATTAAAGGGTAATATTTAAGGCACTGTCTTCAAGAGACGGAAACCGTCGATGTAGGAGCTGCCGGGCCAGTAGTTCCAGTCGCGATACGCAGACCGACAGTCCCAGGCGTCGCAGTTACAAGCGCCGCCGCGAAGGACACTGCACGACCCGGATTTAAGGCCAGTAGGATTAACTGCTTCTACTGAAGGATAATTTCCATACCAGTCACTGCACCACTCCCATACATTTCCACTCATATCATATAATCCAAAAGCATTAGGTTTCTTCTGACCTACAGGATGAACTTCTTCTCCTGAATTAGCATAATACCAGCAATAATAATCTTTCATTTCATCTCCCCAGTAATACTCTGTAGTAGTTCCAGCACGACAGGCATATTCCCACTCTGCTTCTGTTGGAAGTCTATAATTCTCGCCTGTTTTCTTACTCAACCACTTACAATATGCTACTGCATCATTCCAGCTTACATTCACTACTGGAAGATTGTCTCCAGGGTTTTTACGAGATGAATCATATAAACAATACTCTTTATTGGTTACAGGATATCTACCCATGTAGAAACTGTTTACTGTCACACTGTGAACAGGCTTTTCATCATATCTACCATTATTACTCCCCATCTGAAAGGTTCCTCCATTTATATATACCATCTCAGGTTCTATATAAGACTTTTGGCTTTGAAAAAAATTAGGATCTATTTTAGGAGGATTTACAAATTGAATTTTATGAGATGGCGTTATAACAGTCTGAGGTTTAACAACTACCTGTAAAGGGGATAAACTCAAAATTGCTTCTTTCATCTCCCCTGCATTGCCATAACGATCTTTTACTTCCATTGAAAGAGCTTTTATCACTACTTTCTCAAGCCCTTCTGACACTTTTGAATTAATGTTTCTCACAGGCTTAAAATCAAAGTATGCCTGCGGAGCTTTCCCTGTCAATAAACAGTGCATGGTGGCTCCCAGAGAATATATATCAGACCTTACTTCCGGCTGACCGTGAAACAACTCCTTCGGTGCAAATCCAGGTGTCCCTATCGTTGTCTTAAGGGTCTGACCTCCGGGGGTTATTGTCCTGGCTATACCGAAATCTATAAGTATTATTTTCTGATCCAAAGACCTGAGCATTATGTTACCGGGTTTCATATCTCTATATATTACAGGTGGATTCTGATTATGGAGATAATCCAGAGCATCAAGTATCTCTTTTGACCACTCTATTACTATATTTTCCGGCACTATACCTCCGGGATAACTGTTCATCACTGTATCAAGGTCTTTTCCCTCTATATAATCCATTACAAGGTAATAACGGCCTGCCTCTATAAAATAATCTATCACTACCGGTATATTGGGATGTCTTAATCTGTGGAGTATTTTTGCTTCTCTTTCAAAGCTGTCTATCATATACTGCTGGTTCTGAGGAGTTGTTGACTGGCTTAACAGTTCTTTTACAGCACAAACGGTATCAAATTTACGATTACCGGCAAGATATACAGCACCCATACCACCCTGTTTTATGAGACTCTTTATCTCGTAATTCTTATTAAGGACAACCCCTGGTTGTAAAGTTCCACTTGCTGTGGTAGGTATTATCTTCCCACCGCAACCCTGGCAGAATTTTGCTGAATCTCTATTCTGATGTCCGCAGTTATCACAATATACAGGCATAGTTAGTATTTTAACAGGTAAAACTCTTAACCTTTTTTCTAAAATTTTACTCTCCTGAAATAGTTTAAAAAATTCATCTCCAGGAATGTTATAATATTTAACATCTCTCAGTCTCTCAGGGTATAAATGGATTTAAAATCTGTAGTTTTTCTTCAATAATCTGTCTGTGGTGCATATCTTCAGAATAAATTACTTTACAATTATTTTCCAGTGCTGAAGCCAGCATAAGACTATCAAAATAATTATAATTATATTTACCGGCAAGAAAATAAGCGGTTTTAATTATATTTATATCAATAATTCTAACTTCAAAGTTCTGAATTAATTCTTCTGTTACATCTTCTATATCAGCCCAGGTAAACTTCATTTTTTTAAATAAAATATTAGATAACTCATTAATTACCTGTGTACTTATAATGTTAAGATATTTCGGTAATAAATCCAGAATTATACTCTGTTTATCATGTTCATCTTCAGAATAAAGGTAAAATATCAGGTTGGTATCAAGAAAAACTCTATCTTTCATTTGCTTCTTCTCTGTTAAATCTAAAATCTTTTGTTTTAATCCTTATGGCATTAAAAGGATTTTTACTCTCACAGGGCTTTCTTTCCTCCGGCTTTTCCATAAGGATAATTACCCTGAGATTGCCACTTATATCCTTTTGGTATTTTTCAGGTATTTTTATTACCCCATTTTCCTGAAGAGCATTAAATTCAATGGCAAACATATTTTACTGCCCTAATGACAGATTACTCAACTCCTTTTCCTATATCTAAAATTATTATAATAAAAAGAAGTTTTTAAATCAATTGATTTATAGATAGATCTTAAATCAGACTTAATCTCCCTGTTTTATTATACCAAGCGGTATATTATCAATTAACTGCAATCCTGTTTTGTATTTATATTTTTCGATGCATCCTCTGATTCTATTGAAGTAATATGCTTCTTTATCTCTTTGATTGATATTTCTTTTTTTCTTCTTTCTATGGGCGGGTTTAATTTATCAGAACGTTCAAATTCAATAGCTTTTATTAACATATCCTCGGGTAAAGTTTTGTTATTTTGTTCTATTCCCCGATGAAATTATGAAGAGAGTGGACGAAACGTTAAAATTTGTTTTAAGTTTACTTTAACCATATAAAGCCTTATACATCATCTCACTTATAGCATTATTGGTTTTCATTCTGTGTGCCCATATTTCTGTCATAGTTTTATTCACATAATCATAAAACGAAGTAATGAGTTTAAGACGATTCTTCTGAGCTTTTTCTCTTTCAAGCCACATATTCAGACAGAAATTTTCAGCCTCTTCTCTCTCTTTAACAAAATATTCCTCTACCAGTTGTTCTATTTCTCTACGATTGTCATCGCTTTTAAGAATAGCTTTTACATCCTTCTCTGAAAGATTGTTTGTTTTTATATACTGGAGTAAATCCTCTTTTGATTCCTCACTCAAATCAGAGATATTATATGGTAAAACCCCTTCCTTTAATGTAAATTCCCGATCTTCTTTAATTAATGATTTAATCTCTTTTTCTGTAAGTTTTCCTGTGCTTAAGAGTTTAGAGATAACTTCTTTTTCTCCGGGGCTTAAATCTTTCATTAAATCCTCTGTTTCTTCCTGTTCATCCCTGTTATTATCGATCTTATTTCCTGATTCGCCAGAAGTAATTACAACACTATCTCTAACAGGAATATACTTACAGTTTAATACTTTGTCTGTTCCAGCGAAATTGTAGGGGACAAAATAAAGGCTTCTTCCACTTTTGTTTATTTTAGGATTTACACTTTCCATTGATTTTGTTATAACCATTTTATACACCTTCCTTTTTATTTTTTTCTTTCTAATTACTTTTTAACACAGGGCAGAAAAACTTATAAGTAAAAAAGCGGTAACAGAGAGAAAACAAATAGAAGGAAATTAAAAAAAACCTGACGAATACTAAATAAAATATTTTTAAAGGAGGTTTTAGGATGGTTAAAAAATTAATAGCTCTCACAATTATCTTAATAATCTTATTATCTCTTGTTTCCTGCACTACCGGCTCCGGAGGAAGGGAAGACACAATAAACCCGAAAGCAAAGGAATTGAACAGTAAGGGCACAGAATTGAGAAGAGAAGCAAAGTCACTCTTTACCCAGGGTAAATATGATGAAGCCACTAAAAACTATGAAGAAGCTCTTAAATGCTATGAAGAAGCCTTAAAGATTCAACCTGATTATGCCAAAGCAAAGCAAAACAGAGCAGAAACATTAAAGGCCCTGGGGAGAACAGAGTAATAGAAAAAGTGAAAAGTGAAAAGAAGTGAAGGGGGAGTAATGATCAGTAATCATATATATAAACATCTATTATCTCTCACTTCTCAACCTTCACCAGATTAAGGAGGTTTTGTTATGATAAAAAAAGTTAATAAAATTATTGCTATTTCAGATATCCATCTGGGTGAGAAAGATTGCTTATTTAATGACAGTAAAATACTCGGGGAATTTAAAAAACATATAACAGAAGAAGCAAAACATGGATCTGTAGATGAATTACTAATTCTGGGTGATATGTTTGACCTCTCCCTTGCTTCATATAAAGATGTATATGCTAAAGCCAGGGAATTTTTTCAATCAATAGGTGAAATAGAAAACCTTAAGGCTATAGTTTTTATTCCTGGAAACCATGATCATCATATATGGACATTATTAATTGAAGAAGAACAGATAACCGGAATAATCAGAGAAGGGAAAATTCCTTCTCCCGAATTAAAAAGGGTTGATCTTGAATATGGTGAAAAGGAAAGTATTTTTCTTCAAGGTTTATTGAAAGGGTGCATGGTGAATAAATTCCTTGTGGCATATCCAAATATCTTCAGGGAAATAGGAGGGAAATTATATTTCTTCCATCATGGACATCTCCTGGACAGAATCTTTACCCCTGCAAATATTATATTAAAACCAAAATCTTTGCAGGAACTGGAGGCTTTTAATTCATCCTGGATAGAGGGTATATGGTATCATCTGGTTCAGGCGGAAAGACTCGGAGAGTTAATAAAAGATGGTTATAATGAATTTACAGGTTTTAAAGCAGTGATGGCATCTTTTCTTGAAAAATTTCATATTCGTGACAATACTGTAACAGGAAGACTGAGAGGACTCAGAGTAGAAAAGCTCAAATCGGAAATTTCTACCTATCTGGAAGACTGTATAAACTGGTATAAAGAAACACCGAATACACTCTATTCTCCTATGAATTTTGTCTTCGGTCATACCCATGAAAAAAGCAGTGGGGAAATTCTGGATGTAAAAGGACAGGAGATAGGCATTTACAATACAGGAGCATGGCATGGAGATATAAAACTGGCATCTTATCTTGTGATAGAGGGAGAGAAAAAACCAGAGTTAAAAAGCTTATAAATTATGAAGGATCTTACTCTTTCAGAAAATTCTAAAATTATCCCGAGGCCTCTTAAATTTGATTATTTAACAGATAGAGAAAATTGTTTTCACTGTCTTGGATGTATAGGGTTTTTATTAATACCTGTAAGTTTGTTTTTTGATCTGGGCATTGTATATATAGGAATTGCTATAGCTGTAGTATTCTGGTTTTTAAGTGCCTTTACCGATGATTACCTCATACTGAATGAAGAAGAAAAAATGGTTTATTTACACAGGAATTTTTTCTTCTTTAAATCAGTAAAACAATGTCTGCCTCATAATATTATAAAAAGTGTAAATGTAGAAACACTACTTCGTACGGAAATCTTTACCAGATATGAAGGTATCAGAGAGGTTAAGGATACAAAAACATATATTGATTTATCACTTAAACTGGTTCTTACCAACATCATAACAGCAACCTTAATTACTAATAAAGAAATATCAATCTATGAGGATGGCAAATATCAATCTAATGAAGAAGTGAGAGAATTGATAAATCTTGCAATGGAAATTGCCACTATGGCAGAGTGCGATTTACTCTATGCAGATGAAATTCCAGAAAAGGAGCGATTACTACCTGTGTCTGGAAAAAAATCTACTAAGCAGTTAAAGAGGGAAATAATTCAAAGTAATTTAATAAAAGAAGAAAAGCCTCTGGAAGAAATGCAACATTATAATCCGGAAGAAAAAATTCAAAGTGATTTTATAGATTATGAGAAAATAGAGGGTGAAAGAAAATGTCCCTCCTGTGGCATTATGGTATCAATGGAAAATAAATTCTGCACAGACTGTGGCAGAGAACTCTAAAGGAGATTATTATGAAAAACAGTGATCAGATAAAAACAGAACCTTTAGAAGGATTAAGAGATAAGAAAACAAAAAAACCTTCTTTCTGGATAGAAGCTTTAAAATATCTTCTCCTGGGAGTAATTGTTTTTTTTATCGGTGATGGTGCTTATGAGGTATGGAAAAACGACTCACCTCTTTACTGGAAACTTCTGGTAGATTTTCTATCTCTCTTTTTTATAACATTAATTATATTCTTATGGAATAATATAAGCAGTGAGATAAAAGTATCTGTTTTATTCTTATTTTTCGTAAGTTTAATAGCATTTTCCACTTCTTATTTCGGAACATTTCAGAATAATTATACAATATTAAATCAGGGCACAGATTTCCTGAGTGTTTTACTCTTAATACTGGGGACACTCACAGGAATAATTTTTATAATACTCTTCCGGGGTCTTTCCAGACCGGCAAAAATAATTCTACTTTTAACAGGACTCTATGTTCTTGCCGGAAATCTTCATATTATTATTACCAGATCCACTCTAGAACAGGGTTTTAATGGAATCTGGCTATGGAAGGTATTACCTCTTTACTTAAGACCCACTATATGGACAATCTTTTACTTCCTCCCTCTTACGGTATTACTTATAATCTATAGAATAATAGTGAGATTAATTAAAAAAGAAAAAGGTATGACGCCTTTCGTACTTCCTCTTTTATCCATACTGATAATAACAGCTATGGGGTTTTATTCTTTTTATATGAAAACCTCTCTGGGAGGATATAATTCTTCTTATGAAGGACTCATTGGAAGTCTCAATATATTATCCAGAACAAATGGTGGTTCACTGATTTCATATACTACCCAGTATAATCTTTATGACAATGCGGCTTTCAGACTGAATGACGGCGAAATAGACCCCTTTTCTCCATTTAAATGGTCAAGTGCTGAGAAAGTTCCTTTCCCTCATCAAATAACCTTTGCCCTTGGAAAACCTGAAAAAGAAGATGCTTTTACAGTTAATCGCATAATTATTTATAATGCAAAACCCTCAGATAATACAGGTGTAAAAGAGTTTGAACTTTATCTTTCTATGGAACCGGATAAAAGATCCTTTGCCCTGGCCGGGAAATTTACCTGTAAAAATAGCCCCTGCCCCGGTGAATTTAAATTTAAACCTCAGAAAGCAAGGTTTGCAAAAATTTCAATATTATCTAACTTTGGAAATGAGACCAGGACTGAACTTACAGAGGTTGAAATCTTCGCTGATAAGGTGCCCTTAAAACCTGCTAATATAAGCAAAAATATAGTAAGCGAAGAAAAGGGAGGAAGAATAGTCTCTTACAGTGGTATAGAATCTGAAGAAAATATAAGTGTAAGAAATCTAATAAAATCAGATGGTCTCAGCACTGGTGGCACATGGAAATTTAAAGGAGAAAAACTTCCCCAGGAAATAATCTTTCGACTGGGATATGGTGAAACATTCCTTATAGATAAAATCTTACTTGCCTTTCCCTTTAATGAAAAAAGCAATATAAAAGACATAGAAATTCTTGCTTCTCCGAAAGAACTGAATTCTTTTACTACAGTCTGGAAATACACTCATGATCAGAATAAAACAGAAGAAGTCTTTTCATTTCCTCCAGTTTTAGTATCTTATATTAAATTAAGGGTACTTTCTACTTATGAAGAAGGAAAACCATATCTTGCCAGATGTGCTGTTTTTCAGAGTATAATTCCACAGTTTACGGTAAAAGCAAGTAATAAGATATTACCGGGCCTTCAGGCTTTTTACTATTCCGGTCTCAGATTTAAAGATCTAATAAAAGAAATACGGGATGAAAAACTTGATTTCTACTGGAAAGATAGCCCTCCTTTTCCTGAAATGGATAAAGATAATTATTTTATAAACTGGAAGGGATATTTATCTGTTCCCAAAAACGGTCTTTATGAAATAGGAATTTCTGCAGGTGGAGGTTTCAGGCTTTACCTGAATAATGAAAAAGTTATGGAAAACACATATTCTCCCTCGGTAGATTACTGGAATACCTCTTACTTTAATCTGCCAGAGGGCTACATACCTCTGGAGATTTATTATTATAAAATAAAGAGTGAGACTTCCAGGGAAGGAGGAATTAAACTTGCATGGAAAAAACCGGAAGAAAAAGAATATAAAATAATAACAGGAGAATATCTTGGCCATATACCATCAGGTATGAAAAGAACCTCCAAAGAATCCGTGCAGTATGGAATTGACTGGCTTACACAGGGAGCATTAAAATGGCAGGAAAAGAATAAATGCTATGGCTGTCATGTCCAGGGACAGGCAATTATGGGACTGTCTACAGGTAATACTTATAAAATTGATACAAATTCTCTCAATTTAATGTGTGATTATCTTAGGGGAGGCGAACTCGGAGACGGAACACTTCAGTTTGAAAAATCCAATTCAATTGCTGCAGCACAATTTTTTGGAATGTCTATGGCTTATTATGATAAATATAAAGGAAGTTCTGATAAAACAGGTTTAATAAATATAGCCAAATGGCTTCTATCAAAACAGCAGTCTGATGGCAGTTGGAGGATTGATGAGTTAGAACCACCATTACAGCAGGGTGATATAATGGTTACTGCTAACAGTCTTTTTACCATAAAACAGGCCTGTCTTTATGATACATCTCAACCCTGGAATGATTCTATCACTAAAGGTTTACTATGGCTTCAGTCCTCAGAAGCAAAGACAATTCAGGATCTGATTTTTAAAATTCTTGGTCTTTCTTTTACAGGACAGACACTTGATAATCCTGTAATAAAAAAAGATGTGGAAATTCTTTTTTCAAAACAGAATTCCGATGGAGGATGGAGTGAAACTCAGGATTTAAAGAGTAATAATCTTACTACAGGTATGGCAGTCTATGCATTAAAATGCGCCGGAATTAATATGAATGATGAAAGGCTTATTAAAGGAGTTTCCTATCTTATTAATAATCAGCAGGCTTTCGGTTCCTGGCCTTCTGAAAATACAATCAGTAAACGCCCATCAGACTATGGCCCCACTGCATGGGCAATAGCAGGACTTATTGATTCTTCAGAAACTCTTACAATAAAGATAAAATATCCAATTGAAGAAGAAAAAAAGACTATAGAAGCAGAAGTATTTAATTCTACTTTCTCTCATATATCTTATGTGGCATTTTATCTGGATGAAAAACTACTGGGTAAAATAACAAAACATCCCTATTATATTGTATTACCGGAGTCTTCCCTTTCTCCGGGTAAACATAAGATAAAAGTTACGGTAAATACTGATGATGGTCAGAGTGTATCAGATGAAAAGGAAGTTAACTTTCAAGGGCCCTTAAAAATTGCAATTATTAAACCTGAAAAAGCTATAAGTCTTGAAACATTCATAGAAGTAGATATAAAAAATAAAAGTGATTCCAAAATAAAAAGTGTAGATTACTTTCTAAATGAAAAAACTATAGGTAAAGTTGAAGAGTCTCCATACAATTTAAAATTTAATACAAAAAATATTCCTGACGGTACCTATGAATTAAAAGTAATAGTAAGTGATTCTAAAGGTTTACAGGCTTTTGACAGCAAAACTATAAACATTAAGAAAACTTTTTCTCTTGAAATAATTGATCCCGGTAATGGCAGAGATATTTCAGAAGAAAAATATAAAATCCGTGTTAAAGTAATAAATGAAACAGGTTATTCTACTGAAAAAATAGATTATTATATTGATGGTAAACCTGCAGGAAGTTCCAGTAAAGAACCCTATGATATGGAATATGATTTTTCTACTATACCCGGTGGAGATCACGAATTGACAGCAATAGCTGTAAATGAAAATAATGATAAAGCAGAAGGGAAAATTACTTTTCGTCTTGATAAGGGTTTAATGATAAAAATAAAAAAACCAGAAGGAGGTAATATAATAACAGGTAATACGAAGATACAGTCTGAAGTCCTTAATAAAACAAAGTCTCCTGTAACCATGGTAGAGTATTTTCTTAATAATAACCCTGCAGGTAAAGTATTTAAAGATCTCTATTCCCTGGAGTTACAAGATCTAAAACAGGGTAATTATAAACTTAAAGCTGTGGTTTATACAAAAGATGGAGGCAAAGCATTTGATGAAATAGAGATAGAAGTAAGACAACATGTAGAAGCATTAATTACAGCTACTGTTGTTGATAAAAATGGCAAATATATATCTGAAATAGATCCCAAGAGCTTTATCCTTAAAGAGGATAATGTGGAACAAAATCCTCTGGTAGTTCTTTCCGGTGAAGACATTGGCCATCCTTCCATAGTAATAATAATTGATGAAAGTAAAAGTATAGAAACATCTATAGAAAAAGTTAAAGAAGCAGCAAATAATTTTATAAGTATGGTAGATGATAAAACCAGAATATCAGTTATTTTTTACTCGGATTCACTGAGGGTAAATGATTTTACTACTGATAAAAATAAACTAAAAAATACAATATCTACTTTAAAAGCTCATGGAGGTTCAGTTCTTTATGATTCCATATATAAAGCTTCAGAAATACTTATGAAGGAAAAAGAAAGAAAAGCCATAGTGCTGCTTACAGATGGTATTGACGAAAATGACAGCAGTACAGGGCCGGGAAGTAAACACAACTTTTTAGAAACAGTAAAATATGCGAAAGAAAATAATATCTTAATTTATACTATAGGATTTAAACCGACAGCTGATAAAAAATTGCTGGAGACATATTCCGTGGAAACGGGTGGTATATTCTATTTTTCTCCAACAGTAAATGATTTAACGGAAATTTATAAACAACTAGCCGGCATATTTAAATGTCAATATATGATAGCTTACAGGTCTTCTAATTTTAAAAGAGATGGTTCATGGAGAAAAGTAACTATAAACATAAAAGATAATCCAGAGTATAAAGTGATTACTTCAGGGGGATATAAAGAACCAGTATATTAACTACGGCAACAGATAAGTTGGTATCTATATGGAAAGCCTCTCCCTGTCCGGGTTCTTACGCAAAATCTATGATCCTGTTACAATGAAATCTATTACTACAGAATATATTTGTATTTATTTAAGTTATAACTTTCTCCTTTGAGGGCATATCTTTTGCTCCAGAGCCCGGACAGGAAGAAGTGTATAATGTTTAACAGTTTTTTGGATACCCTTATTCTATCTGGCTTACAAAATTTTAAAATATTAATTATTTATGCTCAGATCAGTAAGTACTATCAGTAAAATATAAATATTGATATTTTCAAAATATATGTTATAATGCAAATATATTTATACTATGAGTAATTTATTAAAAAGGAGGGGAGAAACTGGTTAAACCAGTATAAAGATATGGATGCTTATAAAAAAATGGTACAGGATGGGGGAATACTTAGTAAATTAACCAAGTTTGTTCCAGGTTTTGGAGGCTATCTTGAAAGAGAACAGAGAAGAACAGCCGACAAAATGCAGAGAGATTATCTTGCACAACAACTTGGAGTCCATAAATCAAAAGTAAGTGATATAACTCTTGAACTTACAAATTCCATGAAACTGGATTTATTAAGTCCTATGGATGAAATATCCAAGAAATTAGAAAAAATGACTGATAGAATCAGATATGCTGATTACGGTTATGCAGGTTTTTTTGATGCCGTAAAGATAAATGAAGCAGAACTGGCTAAAATATATGAATTTGACTTGAGTCTTGTAGAGTACGTCCAATCTATAGGGGAAAGCCTGAATGTTATAGAAAACGGAGTTGACAGTGAAGAAGAAGATGGCAAGCTTAAAAGTAAAATAAAAACTCTCCATAAGACTCTCACTGAATTTGACAACAGATTTAATGATAGAGAACATATAATAACGGGGGTGAAAGAATAATATGTTTGGTCAGGTAAAAAAAGCTGTAGATAATACAGTTCAGGGGGTAAAAGATGCAGTCAGTGACAGTGTGGCTTTTGTAAAAGACGGTATAAAACAGACAAAGATTGAGAAAATAGAATCTTATGATCCCACCGGAACTGAAATAGTTCAGCGTTTTCCGTCACAGGGCACCCTTGGAGGTAAAGTCTTCGGTTTGCATCTTGTAGTAAGAGATAATCAATCTGCTATATTCTTTGCCAATGGGAAAACTATGGATGTTTTCGGACCAGGAATGCATGATCTTACAACAATGAACCTTCCTATTCTGAGTCAGCTCATTGACAAAGTTACCGGCATAAGTCCCTTCAGTTATGAAGTATATTTTATCAATCACAAGGTCTATAATGAACTTAAATGGGGAACAAAGGAACCGGTAAACTTCAGAGATACAGAACTTGGATTTGTCCGCCTCCGTGCTTTCGGAACTTTTTCAATGAAAGTAGGAACAGGAGATAATGTAAATCTCTTTATAAATAAACTTGTAGGTTCCCAGAGTCTTTACACAACAAACACAGTGGAAGCATTTCTGAAAAATATTATAGTGGCAAGACTTAATGATGTTCTGGGTGAACTTTTAAGAGGAAAAAGCGTTCTTGATCTTCCCCAGTATTACGATGAAGTTTCTGTAGCATTAAAAGCAAGGGTTAAAGAAGATTTTGGCAAATATGGTATGGAACTGGTAGATTTCTTTATAGGTGCCATAACGCCGCCTCCCAATGTTCAGGAAATGATGGATAAACGAGCAGGTATGGCGGCCCTGGGCATAAAAGATATGACCCAGTATACTCAGTATCAG
>Ga0302240_1002257_pt1 | contig 13217 bp, 9 predicted proteins | sample AAG_UR_His_MG_FD_193538 | JGI IMG/M metagenome (GOLD analysis project Ga0302240, IMG submission 193538) | Enriched activated sludge microbial communities from anaerobic digester in WTTP, New Holstein, Wisconsin, United States - AAG_UR_His | ecosystem: Engineered > Bioreactor > Anaerobic >... | reverse complement strand
AATGCCAGCGTAGCCGCCGCCCAGAATGACGATGCGTTTCTTGTCGCTCATGGTATTCCTCCCAGATCTTATTGGTATGACCGATTATGATAAATAATTGCTAAACAACCATTTGATAAAACATTATCATACCTGTAGAAAAAATCCATAGTTTTGCCGCTTTTGTTCATTAAAATGGTTTTTGTCCATAATGTTTTTGGTTAAATAACATAACAAAGATGAATCTTGGTGTCAGACACCGAGTTACCAAAAAATGAATCTTGGTGTCAGACACCAAGTTTCCAAAAAAGTTTGGCCGATGGTCACCATCGGCCAATGCTTTGTTACTCAACGATGTGGAAATTATTATCCGTCAGCTCAAAGAACGCCTTCGCGCCGTCCGTCATGGTGATGGACTTGTCCGCCATGACGAAGATGGCATCGATACCATCGATGGATTCCACCAAGGCCTTGCCCTTTTCGGGCCCCAGGGAAAAGACCGCCGTGGAGAGGGCATCCGCGTCCATGGAGATGTCAGCAATGATGGAGACGCCCACCAGACCATTTTCGACCGGGTAGCCATTGGTCGTGTCGAGGATATGGTGATAGCGCTTGCCGCCCTCCTCAAAGTAGCGCTCATAAACGCCGGAGGTCACAATAGTCTTGTCGGTGATGGTGGCAATGCCCAGGTATTCCCCGCGCTCGGAGTAAGGATTTTGGACGCCAATGCGCCACGGTGAGCCATCCGGTTTTTCGCCCATAACCAGGACGTTGCCGCCCAGGTTGACAATGGCGCTTCGGACGCCGTGGCCATACAGGATCCCGGACACCACGTCCGCGCCAAAGCCCTTGGCTATGCCGCCCAGATCTATCAGCATGCCTTTTTCCTTGAGGAAAACCGTCTTCTCCGCTTCGTTCAGCTCGATTTTTGTATAGTCCACGAGAGGAAGCCGCGCGTCGATCTCTGCTTGCGCCGGGATCGCGGCGTAGTCTGTGCCTATGTTCCATAGTTTGACTAGGACGCCGACGCTGGGATCGAAGCGGCCATCCGAAAGTTCACTGTAGCGGATACTATTTTTGATGACCTCAAAAGTATCATCCGAAACCTTTACCGGCGCGATGCCCGCATTTTCATTGATCTGCATGACTTCACTCTCCGCAGGATTCGCGTCGTTAATGGTCATGCGGCGCTCAATGTCGCGCAGGGCATTGAAGCTGTCCGCGAAATAAGCGTCCTCAGCATAGTCGAAAAGTTTGAGAGAAATAATGGTGCCGAGGATGAAGTCGTTCTGCTCCACAGGCTCGGCAAGTGGGGTTGGAAGATCCGTGCCCGGCTGCTGCGTCGTTGGCTGTTCAGGCGCAGGGGCCGGTTCTGAAGTCTGACAGCCAGTGAAAGCCAGCAGTGTCAGAGCGAGAACTATTAAAAGAAATAAAGCCTGTTGTGGTTTGTAACTTTTTTTCATATTTGGATGCCTCCGTCAATTGCGGCGTAAACGTAAAACAAGACTCAAGGTGCGTCCCTTGAGTCTTGTTCGGTTAACGTGTTTGGGTTGAACTACTACTTCGCAGATGCGAGCGCTTCAGCAGCAAGTGTGAAGAAATCGCCTACAGAGATGGAGACGCCAGCGATTGCATCAGTTTTGCCTTCTGCGTTGAGCTCAACTGCAGCAGGATCTTGGGATTCGAGAAGGACTGCTTCAGTAGCAGCAGCTTGCTCATGCCAAGGTGCTTTCGCGCCTGCAACGGTCATGTCGTAACGTCCGTCAGCAGATTGAACTTTCTTGGTGTCGCCGCCATCCTTGTGGATGCCGTCCCAGTTAGCTGCAACGATGTAGCCGTTGATAACAGTAAGGTCTACAGTTGATTTCCAGCCGCTGTTAGCGTCGAAATCAGCTGCTTCAGCATGGTAAGCGCCGTCTTTGTATTGGCCTGCGCCAACCGGACCAGCAGCGAGTGCTTTTTCAACAAGTGTGAAGTACTCGATGACGTGGATGGAAACGCCAGCAATTGCGTCAGTGTGGCCTTCAGCATCCGTGTACTCAATCATAGTAGGATCTTGTTTCTCGAGAAGGTAGGCTTCAGTAGCAGCAGCTTGCTCGTGCCATTCAGCCTGAGCGCCGCCCTTTGCGACCATACCGTAAGTGCCGTCAGTGGAGAGTGTAATCTTGTCTGGGCCAGCGTTTTTGTTAGCGCCGTTCCAAACTGCAGATGCGATTGCGCCGTCTTTAACTTCGACAGTGACCATGTACTTCCAGCCGTTTTCTGCGAAGCCGTCTTCTTGAGCGAAGTAGATGCCATCAGCGTATTTAGCTTCTGCCGGAGTTTCAGCTGGCGTTTCTGCAGGTGCTGGAGTTTCAGCTGGCTTGGAGCATCCTGCGAAAAGGCTGATTGCGAGCACGGACACGAGGCCGAGCGCTAAAAGTTTTTTCTTCATTTTGGTAATCCCCCTTGATTTTAGTTTCATCCTGAGTATAATTTCCTGACAAAATAATGTCAATCATTAGGGCTAATTTGTTCATTTAGGTCACAAAAGTGACAAATTGTTTTTTATTTAATTTTTGCGCAGCCCTTATTTTTCAATCACTTCAAGCGTTGTTTGAATTTTCTAAAATTTAAATTGTAATTATTTCAATTCTCCTTTCGCACGCACCCAGGCCAAATCCTCGTCCACGAAGCGGTGCTTTTGGCCTTTGACATCGAATTTGACCAGCTTGAAGACATTTTGAACGGCAAAACCAATCCCCACCGCCGTCAGCACGGTGCCAATGCCTATGGATCCGCCCAGGAAATAGCCCACCGCCAGCACGCAGAGTTCAATGCCGCTGCGGATCAACCCGACCGGCTTGCCGGTCTTTTTCGTCAGCGCCACCATCAGCCCGTCTCTCGGACCCGAGCCCATACCGCAGCCCAAGTAGACGTAGGACGCGAGGCCTATAATGTACATCCCCGCGAAGAGCTGAACCACCCTCAGGGGGACGGATTCCAGCGACGGAAGCAAGCCGCTGCCAAAGAGCAGGTCCAGGAACACCCCAATAAAAATCATGTTGCCAATGGTCCCCCAGCCAACACGCTCACCCAGCTTGACATTAAGGGCGACAATGATAATCCCCACGCCTATGCTGGCTGTGCCAAACGTAATCCCCAGGGTCTGGGACAACCCCTGATGCAGCACGTCCCAGGGCGCCAAACCCAGATTGGCGTCCACCGTCAGCGCTATGCCCAGCGCGTAGAGAAAATAGCCAAACAGCAGCCTGGGCAGCTTTCTTACATATAAAAGAATCGGATTTGATGTCTGTTCAAAATTCATTACAAAGTCTCCTCATTTAACAATACCTTCTCCACTGACGCAGAGCCCGTCGAATACAGCATCGCCGGGTAATAGAGGTCGAATTCCAAAATATCCCCCACCACAGGCCGCGCATCCGGCGCCATGTCCGTCACATCCAGAATCAAGTGATCGCTGCTGCTGCCAACGAGCCTCAGCCCCTCATGCCTGACCAGCAGCTTCTCGTGGGAACCAATATCCTGTTTTCCCACTGCGGCAATCGCCCGAACCCGCATACCCTCGTCATGGTACACCGGCACCTCGCCAAAAGCATCCACGAAAATCTCGCCAATAGGATAGCTGGGCTTTTCCTTGACTTCCACGACCTGCGCCTTCAGCGTGAACGCGTCTGCCACTACCCCCGGAAAAGGCGCATTCCAGAACACCAACAGATCCCGGCCGTTCAAAATGCCCTCTCCAACTCGCAGATGGTTAATCCCCTCCGGCACGCCGCCCTTCAGCAGCAGCGGCAGCGTCGTGGTCGCGCCACCAGAGACATACCGGAGCCTTCGCCCAAGCCGCGCCTCAATGGCACGCGCCAGTTCCACCAGCTCTGTCAAATTCTCTGTTGTCGGGCTGATTGACCCATAACACCCGAGATTCGTGCCAATGCCCTCCAGCGTCACGTGCGGCATCCTGAACTCGATCTCCTCCGCCAGCGCCATCATGGCCTCAAAATCCCGAAAGCCTTCGCGAAGATCCCCAAGGTCCGCCATCAGAATCACGCCGTGCTGTTTTCCCAGCCGTCCACAGACCTCTTCAATTTTGCCGATGGTCACTTCCTCCGAATTCAGACTGATATCAGACAACCTGACCACGTCCTCAATCTCGGAAAGCATTGGGATCCTAAGCAGCCACGTCCGGGCACCCGGAACCGCCTCGCGAATCCGCCTCATCTGATCCATCCGCGACGTCGCGAGTCCGGTACATCCGCCCTTCAGCATGGCCTTTCCCGCCTCAACTATAGAATTACACCCCTTAATCACACCCGTAATCTCAATCCCGCGCTCACGGGCATAACCCGTCACCGCAGAAGCGTTGTTCACCAGCTTCTGAAGATCTATTTCCAGTCTCGGATAATGGTTAGGCATAGACATAAAGTTCCCTCCACCTTTACAGGCCTCCCACCGGAGAGCCGCATCATTTTTTCCATTCTACCCTATTTAAATGCCCCGGGCAAAAAAATCGAATTTTTTCCTCAAATCACGTCGAAAAAGGTCGAAACTAAGCGAAAAGAAGTGAAAAACGTCTCACTTCCCGTTATAATCAGAATAGTCCACTCATTTTGTAAGTCTGCCACAATTTCTTGTTACCTGACACGCCAAACGGGGGATACATAAGACAATTAACTCATCACCAACTCCTGAGGAGGTGGCGTCATGCACTGGCAATTCAAACGCATCTTGATTCTGGTGTCCTCCCTGGTGCTATTGCTGCTTACCGGGACCATCGGCTACATGCTCCTGGAAGGAATTCCGGCCATAGACGCCTTTTACATGACGGTCATCACGCTCTCCACCGTTGGCTTCAAGGAGGTCGTGGAGCTGTCGAACGCCGGCAAGTTTTTCACGATCCTGATGATCTTCGGCGGCATCAGCTTCGTGGCCTACACCCTGACCTACGTCGCCGCATTTGTCTTTGGCGGCGAATTCACCGAGATCATGAGGAGGCGCGCCATGGAACACGACATCGACAATCTCAGGGATCACTACATCCTCTGCGGCGTCGGCAGCACGGGGATGAGCGTCATCAAGCGTTTCCAAAAGAGCAATGTCAATTACATAGCCATAGAGAAAAGTGAGGAGCGCGTCAACGCCCTGCTGGAGGAAGGCATCATGGTACTTCACGGCGACGCCACTCAGGAAGATACGCTTGAAAAAGCCGGCATCCAGCATTCACAGGGCTTGGTCACCTGCCTCTCCAGTGACGCGGACAACGTCTTCACCGTGCTGACCGCCCGGGGCATGAAGCCGGACCTGCACATTGTCTCCCGCGCCATTGACTCCAACGCCCACCGGAAGCTGAAGCACGCCGGCGCCAACAACACCCTCTCGCCCAACGAGCTGGGGGGCGACCGAATGGCAACCATGCTGCTGCGGCCCGCTGTCATGTCCTTCCTGGAAATCACCACCCACATGGGGGACATCATCTTCGACATAGAAGAAGTCGAAATCCCGGACGGCTGCATGTTCGTGTGGCAGACCCTGAGAGAATCCGGCTTCAGAAGCAAAACCGGGCTCAACGTGCTGGCAACGAAAAAACACCACGAGGACTTCATTCGCCCCAATCCGGACCCCAGCTTCCTGGTCGAACCCGGCGACAAGCTGCTGGTGCTGGGGCAGCTGGAGCAAATCGACAACATGAAAAAACTGATCAAAAAGCCGCGTTCCTACTAGTCAAGCAAGGACCCGCCCGCAACACAAAACGCCGCCATTAGAACGAATTCCACAAAAAGGTCTAACAATTCGCCATCCAAGGAGTGTCGATGCTTCAATGACAAAGCCTAATCCGACCGAACAGACCGAGACAGCTTTCAGATCGCAAAAGGACCCAAGTTCAGACAACCCCCGCAACGCCGCCATTGCCGGCAACGGCTTGAGGTACGAAAAAATTTATCAGAGCATTGCCGACGCCGTCTTCATCATCAAGGTCGAAGAAGGCCCCACTTTCCGTTACATAGACAGCAACCTCTACCACGAGCAGTTGACAGGCCTCGCCCGCGACCGCCTCAAAGGCAAGACGCCCCACGAGCTGCTCACGGCGCCGCTGGCCAATACCGTGGAAAAAAACTACAGACGCTGCTGGAATTTGAAAAGCACCATCGTCTATGAAGAGACGCTAAGCCTCCCAAAAGACACCCGCACCTGGCAGACCACGCTGACGCCTCTGCTGGAAGCCGGCGAGGTCCGCTACATCATAGGATCCGCCATGGACATCTCCGGACAGAAGTCAGTTGAGCTCGCCTTCCAGGAGACCCACGAACAGTTCGAGAGCTTCTTCAGCCTGTCCCCGGACCTGCTGTGCATTGCCAACAGCCACGGCCGGATTATGAAAGCCAACAAAGCCTGGAAGCTCCTGATGGGCTATGAGCCCGCCGACCTCCAGGATGCCATTTTCTTCGAGTTCGTTCACTCAGAAGACGTCGAAAAGTCCATCAACGCCCTGAACGCTCTCAATCGAGGCGAGTCACTCATGGGCTTCGTCATCCGAATGAAAACCAGCTCCGGCGAGTTCCGGCACATCGAGTGGAACGCCGAGCCTTCCGGCGCCCACATCTTCGCGGCCGCCCGGGACATTACCGAGCGCAAAGAAACCGAGGACCGGCTCATGTACCTCAACTTCCACGACCCTCTCACCGGCCTCTACAACCGCGCCTACTTCGAGGACGCCCTGAAGCGCATGGACGTCCCCCGCAACCTGCCCATCAGCGTCATCACTGCCGACTTGAACGGCCTCAAGCTCGTCAACGACACCTTTGGCCACGCGGAAGGCGACGAACTCCTGCGCATGGCGGCCGAAGTCATGAAGTCCGCCTGCCGGGCGGATGATATCATTGCCAGAGTCGGCGGCGACGAATTCTCCCTGCTCCTTCCAAAGACCGACGCGGAAACCGCCGCCCACATCACCCAGCGCATCCAGTCCCTGGCCCAGGCCGCCAACACCGGCACCGTGATGCTGAGCCTCTCCATGGGTGAGGCCACCAAGACCGCGGAGCATCAGATCATGAACCGCGTCCTTAAGGACAGCGAGTCCACCATGTACCACAACAAGCTCCTCGAAAGCCGCTGGGCCAAAAACGCCCTTATAGAATCCATAGCCACGGTCATGGAAAGCCAGTCCGCCCGCACCATGGAGCACTGCCGCCGCGTCCAGAGACTCTGCGAAGCCTTTGGCACCCGCCTTGGCCTGACCCCGGAGCGCATCGAGGACCTCAGCCTTCTTGCCCTGATGCATGACATTGGCATTATGAGCGTGCCTCGGGACGTCGTCGAAAAGCGCGGTCCACTGGACAGCCAGGAGCGCGTCCAGGTCCAGAAGCACTCGGAAAGCGGCTACCGCATAGCCGTCTCAAGCCCCGACTTCACCCGCATCTCCGAGGATATCCTCAGCCACCATGAGCGCTGGGACGGCGAGGGCTACCCGCGCGGCCTCTCCCGCCGGGACATCCCCCTCCACGCCCGCATTGTCGCCCTGATCGAGGCCTACGACACCATGCGCCACGACCAGGTCTACCGCTCCCGCCTCTCTCCGGAACAAATCCAAAAGGAATTAGCCGATGGTGCCGGTACCCAATTCGACCCGCATCTGACACGACTGTTCCTCAGCGAATTTTTGGTGGAAGAGAGAGGATAGAAACTCGGTGTCAGACACCCAGTTTCGAATCCCCAAGGGCGCCCATTTTCCCCACACAACACATCGACCCCCTTCGTTTTCAATTTCCACGAAAGGGGGTCGATATTTTATTGGCATCTTTTGTTGGCATCTTTTCTAAACACTGACCACATTCAAATTGGTTTTCTTTTCGATCTTCCGCCGATTCTTCTCCTCATACATCTTAAGGTCAATTTCCCTCAGCGCCTGCTCCACTTCCTCAGGGGTTTGATACACAAAGGTGTCATAGCCCATGCTGATTTCCAGCCTCCAGGGATCGTCCGAAGTCATATTGTGATTTTCAAGCGCCGCTTGAATCCGTTCCACTGCCCTCAACAGCGCCGTTCGGTCCTCAACTTCCATGACCACCAGGAACTCATCTCCCGCATAGCGCGCGATAAAATCCGTCTTGCGCAGGCTTCCCCGGAGAACTTCCGCCGTGCGCTTAATGGCCAGGTCCCCCGCGGAATGGCCATATAAATCGTTGATCACTTTGAGGTTATCAATATCCAACATCATGCCCGCATAGAGCACTTCCCGCCGGTTTTCTCCCATAGCCTTCACCAGCAGGTCAATGCTGCGCCGGTTCTCCAGCCCCGTCAGCGGGTCAATAAAAATCATGGCCCTCTGAACGTTGATGTAGATCAGGAGAAGAGCAATAGTCTTAAAACTCAAAGTAGCCGTAGCGCCATAATATAAAGTCTGAATCACAACGCCTGCAACAGGCAGCAGCGGGAACAGCATCAGCGACCACAGCATCACTGGATTCAGCTTTTTCCTGTTAAGAAGAAGTGTCAAATAAGCCTGACCTGCTAAGAGTACATTGAGCATCACCTGGATCACAAACCGAGGCCCACGGACGTAGACGTTGCCCTCTTCTAGTTGAAACAAAATCCCGGTGTAGAAGTTGGCCAGGACCATGAGCAGGATGACGGCGACCAGCGCACGTCGGAGGGCTACCCTATATCTTCAGGCCACAAGGTCTTTGACAAACAAATTTTCAATGTAATCCACCCAAAGGTAAAGGGTGACCGGCGCAAGAGCAAACAACAGCGTATTGCTGATATACCCGGCGGCATACATCCACGTCCCCGGACGCCCGTCAATGGCAAAGGTCACAATTTCAACAAAAGTACTGATCAGCATCAAAAAGGTCAATCTGGAAAAAAGGTCTGTTGATTTATTTCTTAGCCCCAAGCTCTTTCTCGTATTGATGAACATAGCCAGTAATATCACAAACGCCAGTATATCAACATCAAGCCGAATAAACAGATCCATCCATAACCTCCAGGCTGCGCCTTTAATGTTGTGTCTAAGGTTATTATACAATTTTGTAATGGCAATGAACAGAATAATACACCAAAAAAGGAAATTTTTTTTACAAATATAAAGATCCTGAGCCGGGACGCACACAACAGTGCTTGAGGGCAGCCGACCGGACTGTCTTCTCATTAAAGGCACTGCTTATTCGCTCGACTCAGGATCCATTGACAGTTTGTTTGAACCTTTATTATACCTCTTTAAGTTTCTCTTCAGCGGCCGCTTTCACATCTGCGACTTTTTCTTCCGCAGCCTCTTTGGCTTCCTCTGCTTTTTCTTCAACCGCTTCTTTAGCTTCTTCCACCGCGGCCTGGGCATCTTCTTTCACATCTTCGGCCTTCACTTTAGCTTCCTCAACTGCCGCCTCAGCCTTTTCCCTGGCTTCACCAGCCGCTTCCTCCGCTTGAGCTTTGACTTCCTCGGCCTTGTCTTCCGCTTGATCCTTGAGGCCTTCGACTTTTTCTTTCGCTTCTTCCAATTTATCCTCTGCCTTGTCCTTGAGCGCTTCAGCCTTGACCTTCGCGTCCTCAAGGGCGTCTTCAGCTTTGTCTTTGAGGACTTCTGCCTTCTCTTTCACGTCCCCTGCTAAATCCTCTGCTTTGTCCTTCAAAACTTCCGCTTTTTCCTTGACCTCGCCTGCCAGATCCTCCGCCTTGTCTTTGACCTTTTCAGCCGTCTCTTTGGATTTGTGGAACAGTTTGTCTAGAAATCCCATGTGAATCCTCCTTTAAACTATTGGTTTCCGCGTGCCCAATGTGCAGCATGTGATGTCACGATCAAAATATTTAGTCTTTAGGTTTATACCCTTATTTCAGGAAGGGTTTCAATAATTTTGAGAAAGTTAAGGAGGTGTACGGCGCACATCCATTCAAAGAGGGTTTTGCCGATGGTTCCCTCACCCCCAAAATTGCATATTGTTCGAAAAGTTAATGATCGCTCATTATTATAAGGGCATAAAATCGCGTTGTTGTTTTTTGTGTTATGTAAACCGCGGTGTATTTATATACATTTTGTCGTTTTAATTGAAAACATTATTATACAAGTTAAAACATCTGATTTTAAACACAAATAGCATAAATTAAACAGCCTTAAATTTTGATTATTATTCAATTACATTTATATTTTTTATTATTTTGGGTATAATATAGACGACTTTCCAAGGCAAACAATTCCCTGCCAACGCATAAACGTCAAGTTTATGCATCCTTGAAAATTGAATTAATTGGCGGAAGCAATGAAAACCGAATCCTGAATGGACGCCCCTGATCCGGTTGGAGCCAAAGGCGTAACCGACCCCTTAGTTTTTGTGGGTCGTGTTTTGTTTTTTTGGGGCGCAAAAGGAGGTATGCCTATGAGAAGCCAGGTGGCATGCCAGCAGATCAGTGCACTACATAAATAACGGATCAGACAATTCAAGAAAGAGATAGGACATTCAGTTGATTGAGGGAGATATGTGTCTGAAGAAGATACCGCCCTTCGAATTATGGATAGAGTCAGAGCAAGGATGCATCCAATTTCACAAGGGCTCCCGGCCAACCACTGAGGCTGCTGGCGAAAACGAACCAATAGGGAATAACGGATCTTAAAAGGATCTGAAAAGGACCTGAAAAGGATCTGTGATTCTGATTTGCGTCGTGTTTTGAATGGGAGCGATGAAGTCCGGCTATCAGATGGACGCCTTATGCCGGGCTGAGCCAGTGGCGTAACCGACCTGTGAGGGTCGGTTTTTTGATTGACTCGACTTTGAAAATTATGTTTCTCTCCTAAATATTGAAAACAAAGGAGTGAGAACGATGTTAGGATACCCGACCGCTAGGAGGAGCGTGACAAGGCTTCTCTTGGCATCGATGTTGATTGCGATTATGATTATTATGGCGATACCGATGATGAGTAATGCAGTTGGTGAATCTTCTGATTTTTACGGATTCGCTGTTAAATATCAAGATGGCCCAAGAAAGATCGAACTCGCTTGGGATAAAGGTAACTTGCAGAATGGTTGGGCCGAAGGTGAATGGGTGCCTTACCAACTTTTGATTACCGGTGTTGACATGGCTGATCCAAGTGGCTATGTTGTCGAATACGACGTCTATAACCCTCAGAAAGGCGCCCAATTTGTAGACTTAGTACGTGGATTTCAACTTAAATTCACTTCAGAAAAACTAAATCCTACTCAGGCCAATCTATTTAGACTTCAAGACTCAAACCAAGGTTGGCCAAATTACACACTTCCAACCGCTACTTTTCCAACAGTCAATGCTTACAATTCTGGGATAGATCTTGTAGAAGCTGCGCAAAATTCCGAAATGGATATTCCAGGTTCATTAGGTCAAGGTGCTCTTAACAACGCACAACTTGTTGCGTTGGATGGCACTGGCGATATTTGGCCTGGTTTCAGATGGTTGGATATTCGATATGATCAAATCAATCTTGGTAAACCACTTTCAACCACACCGGATAATGAATCTGAATTCAGCGCTCTTCAGTCTACCGATTCATTTGGCTACTTTATCATTACAAAAGATGATTTTAGAAGAGCTGGCGTACCTGAAAACACCACAACTATTGTTCTTTATTTCCAATTCCACCTTTCCAGAACATCGCTTTGGTCCAGCGGACTCTATCATGGATATTCCAATCCAAGTGTACCCGCGTATGAGTGGGGTGGATATATTTATGGTAACGATCCTGAAGATCCTTTCAATGAAGTTACCCGATTAGGGTCAAAATATTACTCTGAAGGATCCGCAGGCCACGCAATGCTTCTTGGCGCCGCAAAAACTGTACCAATTCCTGTTCCTGGTCAAAACCTCGGTTCTGTAGAAGGCTTCAAAAGAGATGCAACAACCGGCTTAGGTCTCGAAGGCTGGCCAGTCTACGTGTCAGCTGAAATTGACTCTATGAACTTTATCCTTGGTACAATCACAGATGAAACTGGCCACTACAGTTTCCCAAGTTTAACCTATGGAATGCGCTACATCACTGAAGGTCAAACTAGAATTAATCCTGACACACTTCTTCCAGAAACTTGGATGCAAACCTCACCAGTTTCTGGAGATGGCGTCTTTGATATTGACTTACTAATGATGACCTCAAAAACATATAGGGAATATTTCAGAGACATTGTTGAAAGTGGCAACTTGATGTATATTCCTCCTGGGACTGAAGATTTCGTTCCAATATTTAATCCTCCTACTGATCTGGCTGATGATTTAGGCGACCTTGGATATGTAGTTGAAATTAAAGCTAGGTCATATGCATTCACTGAAAAGGATTTTGAGAATGAGTTTGTTGGCTGCATGAAGATCATCAAACTCTTTGACGGATATGAAAACGTCTTAGGATTTGCAGATTCTATGCTCCCTGGCTCCATTGATGTTACGATCTATGGTAACACCGACGGCCTGTCCTATCCTACCACCGGAACGACCGTCACCATCACTGGCGTCGAAGGTGTCTATGAATGGCAGCGCTGCGACTTGATTCCTGGCAGCTACACTATTGCCGAAAGCACTCTTGACGGTTGGTCTGTTGATATCGAGCCTGAAGACGGCATCCTCACCGTCGTCGCTGGCGCAGCTCCCGCTGAGTCTGCGGTCGCAACCATTACCAACACCTACCTCCCTGGCTGCATGAAGATCGTCAAACTCTTTGACGGATATGAAAACGTCTTAGGATTTAAAGATTCTATGCTCCCTGGCTCCATTGATGTTACGATCTATGGCAACACCGACGGCCTGTCCTATCCTACCACCGGAACGACCGTCACCATCACCGGCGTTGAAGGTGTCTATGAATGGCAGCGCTGCGACTTGATTCCTGGCAGCTACACCGTTGCTGAAAACACTCTTGACGGTTGGTCTGTTGATATCGAGCCTGAAGACGGCATCCTCACCGTCGTCGCTGGCGCAGCTCCTGCTGAGTCTGCGGTCGCAACCATTACCAACACCTACCTCCCTGGCTGCATGAAGATCGTCAAACTCTTTGACGGATATGAAAACGTCTTAGGATTTGCAGATTCTATGCTCCCTGGCTCCATTGATGTTACGATCTATGGTAACGCCGACGGCCTGTCCTATCCAACGACCGGAACTGTTATCACCATCACTGGCGTCGAAGGTGTCTATGAATGGCAGCGCTGCGACTTGATTCCTGGCAGCTACACCGTTGCTGAAAACACTCTTGACGGTTGGTCTGTTGATATCGAGCCTGAAGACGGCATCCT
>Ga0302240_1002250_pt1 | contig 13252 bp, 20 predicted proteins | sample AAG_UR_His_MG_FD_193538 | JGI IMG/M metagenome (GOLD analysis project Ga0302240, IMG submission 193538) | Enriched activated sludge microbial communities from anaerobic digester in WTTP, New Holstein, Wisconsin, United States - AAG_UR_His | ecosystem: Engineered > Bioreactor > Anaerobic >... | reverse complement strand
CCTCTAGACCCTCCACTAGAGTGGCTTGAGGGAATTATCCGAACATGGCCGTGGATAGACCATGTGTTTGCCGTATACACGAAGGACAGTCCTGCAATTAACTGTCAGTCAAAATGCAAGGACTGCCTTATCTGCTACAAGGAGGGTACGGAGCCTCGTATGATTCGAGAGCTCCTTCGAAATGCAGACCCCCTCCGACCCGTTACTCTTGTACCCAAACTCTATGTTAATACTGGTATCGAGGTGGATACCAAAGGAGAAACTCCATGAAAACTAAACTTGTTGAAGTTCCTGTATTCGCTGAAGCTGATGAAGATTCGTATACCCTCCAAAGGCTCCAAGTAATTCTTGAAGAGCGGCTCAAGTCGTTCAGAAACGTAGCTAAGGTGCTTGAGCACTTCAAGCCTGAAGACGGCTCTGTTGAGCTCTCTATGACATATGCTGGAGGAGAAGCAATTCTCTATGTCAAGGACTTGGCTGGTCTAAGAAAGGCTCGAAGGTTCCTAAAGACTACCTTTCCTGAATACACCGACAAACTTGACAGCATCATAAGCCTTGGCGGTAACGGAATAGCGTCGTACGGAACAAATATTGCTGGAGTAACCCTAAAACTAAGAGCTCCAGTCAAGGACTTCCCGATTAAACGTAAAGGCTGTGGTTTCCGTGAAGAGGAGATAAACTATAAGGCTGGAAAGACTTGGGTATGGTCTTGCAGTGGGAAAAGAGAGGCTGCCGAATGACAAAGACTATCAACACCATCCGTGAACTCAAGGAGTTCTGGTTGGCAGAACGGCCTACCGATACTTCTACCGGAGAAACTGTTGTCCGATACATAGTTCGAGTGAAGCCTGTTCGTGGGCATCCTGGAGAGTGGGATGCAACAATTTCTGCACGGCTCATCGACCGAAACACAGGTAAGCTGAAGACAAAGTTCTTCATGTATCTCGATGATGCGTTTCATAACGCAAATATTCTCAATGAACGAAGGGAGGTATCTAATGAAACAGGTAATTGATGGTAAGCTCTACAACACAGAGACAGCTACAAAAATCGGCTCTTATTGGAACGGCCTCAGCACTAGCGACTTCAGAAGGGTGTCCGAGGAATTGTATCGTACAAAGTCCGGTAACTATTTTCTTGCTGGAACAGGTGGCCCCTTAACACCATATGCTGAGAGTAATGGCGAATCGTCTTGGGGCAGCTCCAGAATCATTCCCCTTTCGAAGGAGGAAGCTTTTGAGTGGGCTCAGCAACATCTTTCGACTGATGAAGTACTCAAGGAGTTTCCTGACATGATAGAGGAGGCATAGTATGGCTAATGGAGGAGCAAGCCCTCGTGGATATCACTACTTCAACGAATTTCAGCAGTGTCCACGCCGCTGGTACATTCACCATATTCTTAGACTTGTGCCGGTAAAAGAAAAGTCAAGCCTTATCTTCGGTAAAGTGTGGCACTACTTTATCGAGCAGTACCTTCAAACAGATGACCTAACAGCATCCTCAGTAGCTGCTATGAAGGAACTTCAAGTATACTGGAATCAAGGTGCCTATTCTGACGAGGATGACTACAAGAAACACCTAGAATGGCTTAAGTCTGGTATCCCTGCCTGGGTTAACAGCTACCACGAAATGGAAACTGCCTTCGGTATGGGAGCTCGGCTCTCCATCCTCAGTGTAGAGGATACTGGCCAATTTTCCCTTGCTGATGGAACCATATTTACAGGCCGAACTGATGGTATCGGCACATTCACTGATGGACGAAACCTTGTACTCGAACACAAGCACACTGGTTACTCGGCAGATAAGACACTTCAATCCCTCGACTTGGAGGACCAACTCTCAGGCTATCTTCTCATTGCGAAGGCAGCACATCCAGAGCTTGACCATATTGACGGTGTGCTCGTAGACATTACCCTCTTTAAGGGAGCTATTCCAAAGACAACATGGTCAATCATTACCCGCTCTCACGATGAGCTAGTAGACTTCCAACTCTCTCTCATCGGGCTCTCCACTGACCTTCGAGACCGAACCGCTGCCGTCCTAGAAGGAGGAAACCCGTTCCTGTACTTTCCCCGCAATGGCGCATGGTGCGGTATGTTCGGCTGTCCTTATGAACTTATCTGTCGGTCCCGTCTGGAACAGAAAGACCTCTTTTCACTGGACGGCTTTACAGTGGAAGAGGGAGAATCGGATGCGCTGTCCGAAGAAGCCTGATGATCTTGTAATAGAGGCCACACAGAGAATGGAAATACGAGCATTCTTCACTACCCTGTTGGCCTATCTTGTAATAATTGGTATAATAGTATGTCTATGACATACAAGGAGGTAACATGATTTATAAGTTTCCGACAATGCCTGCGTACTCTTCCCTCATCAGTGAGTACGAGCCCGACAAGAGCTCCACTTTCGGTCTTCTCGTCTACGGTCCTTCAGGCTGCGGCAAAACCACCCTCGCCGCATCTTTTCCAGAACCGTTCTTCATCGATGCTGACCGTGGTATGCGCTCTCTAGGCAAGATATATCCCCGTGTTCAGCTTCAGGACACTGAGACTCCTTTCGCCCTCATCATGAGCATTCTCACAGATGCTCTTGCTGGACGTGGTGAGTGGGCTCCTACCGGCAAGCTCGGTAAAATCAGAACCATTGTAATCGATTCCGTAACCTCCCTCATCGACGACTACCTTGGTGTCGAGGCAATGAATGAGGCTAAGCGAAACGTTCTCATGGAGAAGCTCTCCTACGATGAGTACGGTAAAATCCAGTCCCGTATGACTGCCCTCTCCAGTGTCATTAAAGACCTCACCCACAAATACTGGGTAGTCATGACTGCTCTCGTAGAGGAGGAAAAGGACGAATCCTCCGGTAAACTCACCGGCAAGCCCAAGCTTACTGGCAAGTATCGGGACAAGATTATGGCGGACTTCGATGAAACCTACTACATGGAGTGCCAGACCCAAATCTCTGGTCCACCCAAATTCATAACCTATCCCCGCCCCTACCTCTGGTACCGAGCAAAGACTCGTCTCTTGAAGCCAAGCGTCACTGCCATTGTTGACGCTACCTATGATAAAATCGTTGCTAATTTCAAGTGAACAAGCTCCCTGTATAGGGAGTTACAATTTTAATCCGTAAGGAGACAACTATGCCAATCATTTCTACAATCGGGCTTGGAAGTGCCCCCATTAACGACCTTCTCGATAAAGGCCGTTACCTTGTTAACATTGTTTCTGCTGAACCGGTCACATCCCTTCGCAAGGGAACTCCTGGTATCAAGTTGGAGTTCGTCGTTCTCCAAGGCCCCATTCAAGCTACTGGAGTAGACCCCGTTGGCCGTCACGTTTTCTGGACACTTTGGCTCCCCCAATCAGGTGCCGGTAACACCCTCGGCCTTACCCGTCTTGCTCAACTCTGCACCGCTCTCGGCCTAGAGCGGGGAGACCAGTTTGACACCGATACCCTCGTTGACAGGACCCTTGTCGTTCGTCTTGGAGTTCAGAAGACTGATGAGGGAGATGAGCAGCAGGATGTCAAGGGCTTCTACCCTGCCGTTCCTCCCGATACTACCGAAGGTGGCGTCGTATGACAAACTCTTACATGGAATTGGTAGTCGTGTTCGCACTTTCCTTTCTCAGTGCACTCGTTGCCATTTTCATCCTGTTTACTGTCTTCTCTCATCGGGACCACCCTCACCACAAGGACCCCCGAGCCGACCACTAACCCCTCACGCCCTCCACAGAAGTGTGGGGGGTTTCTATAAAGGAGATACTATGAATCAAACTGTTTACAAAGCTATTGAATCGTTCATCGGAGCAGCAATAATAGTCGTTGCGGGAATACTCATATACCGCTTTATTAAAACACTCCATCAGAAAAGTAGTATAATCGGCTTCAAGAGTGAGCCTGAGAAGACCGAAGACCCACAGCTCAAGCGGTATACTGCAATCGGATTCTACAGGACTTCCGTCACTCCTGGCCCGCATACTCCCGCCTCAGGCCCGTTCCGAGCCGTAGTTACGGTTCCCGTTCAGCGGCAGTCCAAGCCGTATATCCGTCGCCGAGAGGTGGTGAACGGCTGTACTTACGTTCGTAAGGGCGAATGGGTCTTTGTCCAGGCTTCTGTAGTCTCTACTACCAAGCCCGAGTACAAGCTCCCCTTCCCCCCTGATGGACCCGTCGAATGGCTCATGCTCTAGAGGGGTCTCGCTTGGGGGTCCCTCCCTATTGCTGAAGAAAGGGGAGTGAAGAATGAATACTGCATGGTTTCATGACTTCATTTATCATAAAGCACAGATACGGTTTTTGAGGGGGCGCCTGAAGTTTTCAGGTGCAATCTATAGTGCCCCGTTCCCAAGTATGATTGTAGTTTGGGAACCAGAGGAGGAGTGAGTATGGTTTCGGTAAGTACAAGGACGGATCGCTCGCATAGGTTTCTCTTCGTTACTCTGAAGGTTGAGTTTACAAAAATCGATTTGGGCTTCCTAGACGGGGAAGAAGCAGAGAAACTAGCTGATGAGTTTCAAGCTATCTCTGACGAAATTAGAGACTTTGCCAATTGGAGCAAGAAGCAGGGATGAAAACAGTCGGTTATGCCACTACTGCCGTTGCAATAGCGTTAAGTATTACCTTGAGTCTCTTGGCGCATAGGAGTATAGAGGAGTATGCGCTAGTGGGAACGGGAGAGACTTTTAAGGCAGCCTACGTGTGCTTACTCGGAGCAGCGTTCTTCTTAGGAGTTGCAGCATCGGGCATTGTTATATGTATCATGGGGAGACATAATCAAATATGACTTACTTTCTTGATTTATTTTCTGGTATTGGTGGCTTTGCCCTTGGTACATATTGGGCAGAGCTTCGATTCGATGAACATTATTTTAGTGAGGTTGACAATTATGCAATCAGAGTCTATCAACAACGGTTTCCGGATGCAATCGGACTCGGAGACATCCGAAAAATCAGAGGACAAGACCTCCCGAAAGGTGATTGGATTACCTGTGGAGGATTCCCCTGTCAGGATATTTCTGTCGCTGGCAAGGGAGCTGGGCTGGCAGGTGAAAGAAGCGGATTATGGTTCGAGTATGCACGGCTCATTGGCGAGATACAACCACAATACGCAATCATGGAGAATGTCGGAGCTTTGTCTTTTCGAGGACTTGACGCCGTCCTTGGTTCGCTTGCCGAAATCGGGTATGATGCGGAATGGTGTGATATACGGGCCTCTGATGTTGGAGCGCCGCACCGCCGAGAGCGAATCTGGATCGTGGCCTACCCCCACAGCGTGGGAATGGAAAGGCAGGGGGCCAAATTCCAAACAGCAAGGACTGGCAGAACAGGTAAAGATGCGGCCTACGCCAGCGGCGAGGGACTGGAAGGATGGGAAAAAGCCGTACAGCAGGAAAAAGGATGGCACAGCGACACAGGATACGATAGGAAGAAGATTGGCAGCAGCTGGAAAAACAGTCAATGGGACTCTGAACCCAACGTGGGTAGAGTGGCTAATGGGGTACCCTCTCGGGTGGACAGACTTAAATGTCTCGGAAATTCAATTGTCCCTCAAATTGCAGAATTGATTTTTTCACAGGCAGTATTTGACAAATATAGACTTGTACATGAAAAAGAGGTTGACAATGTGTCGGAATAGGTTTACACTAGGTGATGGAGGAACAGAATGGCGGAAACTACAGTAATTTATCCAGACCCAGCCCGAGGGCAGGTAAGGCCGTATGGCTATGGTACTTATCAGGTGCAGACGGGTGCCGGTTCAAAGACGATTGGGATTCAGTCCGACACAAAGTCGATTGGGGTTCAAGTCGATGTAATCACTCCAGGTAGTTACTTTGTGGAAGGTACCGTTAATCCGACAGACATGGTAATAGCGGATACTGCAACATGGTACGACCTTTTCGGAGACGGGGTAACTCCACAGACTACAGGAATTCAGTTCTCTATTGACCCAGCGAATCTGTCTGCAATTAGGCTTCGTGTTGTAACTGGGAAAATGGCAATCTCCTATGAGGGGAGGAGGACATAAATGGCAAGACCTTCGAATATGAGTCATCAGCATCTTCCTCCTGGTGCCTCCAACGGGCAAATTGTCAAGTGTGTAGGCGGTAGAATTATATGGACAGCGGAAACTCCTGGTGGCGTCGTCACCGAGGCCGGTGCAAATGCGGCTAATAGTATTGGTGAAGCCACTGGAACAACTATTGCCGAGAAGCTTGCGAATGCTACGAGGTATGCTGCTGAAGGAGTACGAGGAGTTATTGCGATAGCTTCAAATGGTGTGGCGACAGCAGGAATGGCTGTTGAAGCAATTGATAATAGATTATCTGATGACCGCACGCCTAAAACGCATCAATCTACGCATAGAATTGGAGGGACAGATGCTCTCCCTTTAGCAGCGCAGAATCTCCCTGGACTTATGGAACTTACACCAGGACTTGCAGTTATTACTGCACTTTTTTCAAAAGTTGGGGGACAATCGCCTTCATCTTTGCTATCATTCAATGGCATTTATTTAGGATCGAGTAAGATTGCGGATATAGTAAAAACACCGTTAGTCATTTTATCTGGTGGATGCCCAACAGATTATGTTTTATAAGGAGAATCAAAATGAGTGTTGAATTGACGACATTGGTATTACAGCCTCATGGCACTGCTGCCGAATGGGCTGCTGCTAATCCGATACTTCCTGTTGGAGTAATAGGCATAGAATCGGACACAAGACAGGTTAAATTCGGTGATGGGACAACACAGTGGAATGCATTGGCATATTTGCATGTTGCTGCTGAAGGAGAAATCGAGACGCTAGATAATCTTGCTGATGGCACAAGTTATAAGCGCATCCAAGCGGCGAAGGCTGACACTATCAACGATGAAACCCGACTTCCTACTGCTGCAGGTACAACTGTAGCCAATAATATTGGAGCTCAAACCGGTGCAACCACCCTTGCTAAGCTTCAAACGCTAATTTCATCGATTGATAACATCGCAGATGGCACAAACTATGCCCGCATCCTAAAAGACCGTGCAATTGTCTTAAACGCACCACCACCCTCAGCGCTGTGGGACTATACCAAAGCAGTCAAGATGCCGCCTGATTATCTACGAGAGATTGTGGAGACCGCAAGCAATGGCGCTGCGACGGTGCTATACGACGACCTTGGCTTCCCCTCGATGATGTACGTTCTTCGTGGGCCAATCCTTGCAGGGCATATCCATCCTGATATGGGCGGGACCACTTTAGGCACTGATGAGTTTCCTGCTTTTAATGTCAACAATGTTGTAAAAAACGAAATATTTATTTCAATGTTTAAGATGACCAGCTTCAACGGTACAAGTTATCATGGTAGTGGCACAGGCTGGCGCGCCGTATCGTGGCCTGGCCTTTATCCGACTGGATCACTAGATTATGATGTCAATAAAACACTGCACACCTCTAAAGGCCCTGGCTGGCACATGATGAATATTTGGGAGCGCGCGCTCATTATGTGGCTCTCGATGAAGATGAACACAGAGCCGAGAGGAAACACTTCCTACGGGAGAAGCCATGAATCTGGCTATGAGTACGAGTGTGCGGTCCGCTCCGACGGTCTCGCCCCTGGGACTGCATCGGGAACCGCGAAACATAGGAATGGATCAGGCCCGTCGACATGGTCGCACAATCGTGAGCGATGGGGAATCCATGATCTTGTAGGGTCGATGTACGAGTGGACCGATCTGATGAAGACTATAGACGGCCTCATTTATATGCCGAACGACAACTATTTTGATCTCGCAGAAGCATCTTGGCCATCTCAAGGAGTATATATCGACAATACTGTTGCTGGATCAGGTGGTGCTCCCATACTTAATACCTCTCGCGAGAATGCGCTGACCGATCCGAATTACACCTATACTACGCACAGCTCGCTGGCAATGACAGCGGAGTATAACGCGCTCGATCTCATTGTGAGGCAGAGAATGCTCCAAACTGGAATAGCTCATAAGATTGCCAGCGCTGGCACAAATCCCTGGTCGCCGAAGGGTACTTTAATCATGCGAAACTACGGTGAGCGCCTGCCGCGCTGCGGTGGTTACTGGGACAACTCGTCCCATGCCGGTCTCGCGTCCCTTTTTCTGGAATACCCTCGCTCGACTGAGTACTACGGTGCCGGTTCTCGCTCTTGTTACATAGCATAAGGAGTTACAAATGGTTGAACACTTTGAAACAATTGAAGAAGCAAAGCTCCGCAGAAACGAATTACTGGACGCCTCGGCCTATGCGCAACGGCCTAGTTTCGCGGAGCGATACACGCATAAAAGCGTAGAAGACTTTTTGCGCTATGCCCGCAGGCTCTACGAGCTAGTGGATGAGGCAACATATCCAGCGAACATTGAGTGGCCGGACGTGCCAGTGCCGCAAACAATAGCTGAATTTAACGCAAGTTTGCCGAAGGCGGATTAAACCATCGAGCTATCAATGACACCGAGGGCTGGTTTCGAGACCCGCAGTGGCCGAAGACTGGAAGAAGTACAAGGCACAAGAGCAGATTGGTGAGCCGCCAAATGAACTAACAGATTAGGAGGAACAGCAAATGGGAACAATTAAGAAAACGGGTACCTACAAAGGCAAGTCAAACAAACTCGGCTATGGTGGCCGTTCAGCCCAACTTCGTGACCAAGGTGTACCAGAAGGTGTCATCGGGGAACTAGCCCGAAAAGCACAAGCTGCTCCTGGTCAGAAGAATTACCATGGTAGTAGGAAGAAAAAGGGAAAGAAATAATGGACTCCCAACTTATCCGTACTCTCTGTATCACAGGAACTTCTGCTGAATGGGCTACCCACAACATTATCCTCGCAAAAGGCGAGCTTGGCTACGACTCCACCAACAAGGCTCTCAAAGTAGGCGATGGCATCACTCCCTTCTTGAGTCTTCCTGCAGCTTCAACATGGGCATCAGGTGCCATTCTTGACAATATTGACGATGGAACCTTCTATAAACGCATTGAAGCCACAATCGCTGACATCCTCAATACTGGCGACGTCACCTCCCTTGTTTCTTCTGCAACTGAACTCTCTGAAGGTAAGGTTCAACTTGCTCCCGGCACTAGCACCGACGCCGGTAAGGCCGTTCAAGCTAACGACTCCCGTCTCTCTGACTCCCGTACTCCTACCCCACACGCCTCGAGCCATGCCTCCACCGGAGAAGACGCCATTACTCCTGCCGACATTGGAGCTGCTGTCGACTCTGACATCACCTCTGCAATTACAACCCACAACTCGGAGACCACTTCTATTCACGGCATCGCCGACACCTCCGATCTTGTCTTCACCGACGATGAACGTCTCTCCGATGCCCGTACCCCTACTCCTCACGCCGCTTCTCATGCAACCAGTGGAGCTGACGCTCTTACTCCTTCTGACATTGGTGCCATCACTCCTGACGAAGTTTCCGATGCAATTTCTGCAGCTCTTGACCCACATACTACCAACACCAGTATCCACGTTTCAGACTCTACCAAAATAGCTGCAAAGCCTACTATTTCCTCTGGAGCAGGTAAGATACAAGCCCTCGTCGCCTCTTCTGGAAACCGAGTCACACTCCCTGGCACCTCTTCCGAGCTATGGTTTTACTTCATCCTTCATTACAACAGTTCCGGTACCCTTTCCCTTACCACTCCTGCCGCAACTGGTATTGCTGCTGGAGCTTCTCTTGTAGGAACTGCTGAAACTGGATACCTTTACTCCGGTTTCGGTTATCGAGTATCTTAAACTCTAAGGAACCCCCGAGCGCACACCCCTCGCTACTGGGGGATTGAATTTCTGTCCCATTTTCGGAAAGGAGGTTTCAAGTGAAAGTCGATATTCCTAAAAACCTATGGATTTCGTCTGCTGAAGTCGATTTCCTTCGTGAAGGGCTCTATGCCGGTGCCCTTGCCCTCTCCCTACACTTCACCGGTAAGCCAATAGAAAGTGTTGAGCTTATGTCTGAAGTGCTTGACCCCCTCACCAAGCTCACCATGCCCGCCCGAAAGATAGTCCGCTTCCATGGGCTCTACGACAAGACCGACAGCTCCATTACCCTCCTCATAGAGGCATTCAAGTCATGGGGCTACTCCGTTCAAGCCGTCATTCAGGTCAGCAACGCTGATGTCCCGTGGAAGGACAAGCTAGACTGGCTCATCCTTACCACTACAACTCCCTTTATACCCATCGCCTCAAACGAGCTATGGTACTACCCCCCTGACGGAGACGAAATCCCTGAGGTCCGCCTGCCCCCCAACACCCCTGCCGTGCTCTACCTCGCAAAGGGACACTCCGTCACCGCTACCATGCGCTTCGTCACTAAATCCAAGTACAACTGGAATCTTCTCTAAAAAGGAGGCTTATATGCCCAAGAAACACACTTCCCATCCGAAGCGTGCGTACCCCCGTTCAGCCAAGGTAGTCGCTTTGGGTCGGCTCGGGGGTCCTCCCTCGGCAATCTATCCAAGTGCAGCAGCAGCAGCCACCATCCTCGGCGTATCCCGTCAGGCGATTCAGAAAGCACTCGTCACGGGAGAGAGGGTGAAGGGGTTTCTGTTCATGCGGTATTCCGACTACATAACCCAACCGAAGTCGGAGGAGGAACGGTCATGATTGAAGCAACAACAACTGGATCAAGTATCCGCCTCAGAGCACAGTCGAACTGTGCGCTCTGTCCATTCACTGGGAAACGGAAAGTGGGAGCGGAGCACCCTGCAACTGCAAAGCTTATGCTTGTAGGAGAAGCGCCTGGGGAAACGGAGGAACAGCTTGGTAAGCCGTTCTCCGGTGCATCAGGACGGCTTCTTAACTGGGTGATCTCTCAAGTAGGGCTCTTTCGTCCAGCGTTGTGGATTACAAACGTAATTTACTGTAGACCACCGCAGAACGACATCTCCACTATTGACGGATCTGATGCGATTGATGCGTGTGCGCCAGGCTTTCGTGCTGAGCTTGAAGCTGCCTACGATGCAGGTGTACGGACAATCCTGGCTCTAGGAGCAGTGGCAACAAAGGCATTCGGAATTACAGGCGCTATACACGATGTCCGTGGGTCAGTATACACCTACACTACCTACTCGGGAAAGAAGTTTAATGTTATTCCCACGTACCATCCAGCAGCCATTATGCGCCAGCATTGGAAGCGGTCTGGTGGGGGAACTGCTGATGCAGCAGTGCTCTGGCAGGCTGACTTCCGAAAAGCAAAAGCTATCTCTGAAGATGGCTATGCTCCCTACAAGGAGCGGTTTAATCTCCAACCAACTGTAGCAGATGTTACTGCCTTCGTAGAGAAGGCAATTTCGTCAAACGCCCTTGTTGCGGTTGATACCGAAACGACGGGACTCTCCTATGACTATGCTCGTATTGTAGTAATTGGGCTTGCAGTCTCCCCTGAAGATGCGCTTTCAGTGCCCATCCTCACAGACCATGGACGCCCCTATTGGAAGCCAGAGGAATGGATTACAGTATCCGCTGCTCTTAATAAGCTGTTTCAAACCTGTGACCAGGTATACCAAAACTGCTTTTTCGATGTACCGATTCTCCGTAAAAACGGTTTCGGAGTGCCTTTCGAAAAGGTACTCTACGACACCCTCCTTGTACACCACACCCTCTCCCCTGAGACAAAGCATGACCTTGCCACCATTACGAGCTTATACGGAAAGACACCATTCTGGAAGTCAGAGTTTCGTGACCGAGAGACTACCATCCTAGATATGGACCAGATGGTTATGCGGCGGTACAACCTTCGTGACTGTGTAGTCCTCCACCAGGTCCTCCCTGCCATGCTAGATGACCTTCGTACCCTGAAACTGGAGGAGCTGTGGCGTACCGAAGTTCACCCCCTCATTCCTGTCGTACTCGAAATGACGGAAACAGGTGTTGGCTTCTCCCCTTCTAGAATGGCTACCTACCGCAACACACTTACTGCCCACCTTGCCGCCCTAAAGACCGAGCTCCTCACCGACATGAGCCTACCAGATACCTTTAACCTCGACTCGGATGACCACATACGCTGGTTCCTCTATGGGATTGAACCGACTTCCTTTAAGCATCTTCCTGAGCTTGCAACGAAGAAACCAGGTACCAAAATCTACGCCGAATTGTCTGGTCTTAAGAAGGTACACGATGAAGGTGGCCCCCGCTACATCCTACCCTCCTGGACTCCGCCCAAGACCGATACAGGAAAACCTGCTGTCGACAAAGAAGGGCTTCTTGCTTATCGAATTCAGCTCAATAACCGCCTCTCCACCATCAAGTCTCCTGAAGAACAATCCGCTATCCGCCGCCTCCTCGATTGGATGACCAAGCTCACCGAGTACAACCGAATCGGTAAACTCTTATCCACCTATACGAAATATAAGCCTGACCTCGACGGACGTATCCGCCCCCGCTGGATTATACACGGTACTGTAAGTGGACGCCTCGCTTGCCGAAATCCAAACCTCATGAATTTGCCTAAGCCTAAGGATGACCCTACTGACCCAGCTTCTCCAGTACGCTCCTTCTTTGTCGCCGCTCCTGGCAATGTCTTCGTCTCCTGCGACTACATAAACCTAGAAGCCCAGCTCCTTGCCTTCGAGACCGAAGACCCGATCCTTTGTGCTGTCTTTGAACAGGGCCTCAATCTACACGACCTTAATACACGTTCCATGTTCAAGATAGAACCTAATAACCCCCGCTGGAAGTCTGCTCGTAAAGCAGCCAAGGTGTTCTTCTTTGGTGGAATCAGCTATGGCGGAGGAGACCAGACAATCTACCAGAAGGTATACCTAGAAGCACCAGAACTTAACCTCACCTTTGCCGACTTCAAGCGGGCGAAAGATTCTTGGATGCGTGACCATCCCGCCTATGTTGCATGGAAGAACCGCATCATAACCACCGTCATGCGTGACCGTGAACTTCGTACCGAATTCGGTCGTCTTCGCCAATTCCTCGGCAATGCTACTGATATCGGTAAAGAGGCCCTTGACTTTATGATTCAATCTGCTGGCGCTTCTCTCGTAAACCGAGCCTCCGCCCGTATCTACGCCCGACTTCGGCAAGAAGGTTTATCTGCAAAGTTTGTGCTCCAGATTCACGATCAGCTTGTCCTTGAATGCCCTGAATCAGAAGCCGAATCAGTAAAGGCAATCGTAGTGGAGGAGATGGAACGCCCCTTCCTTTATCACGGCAAACCCAGACGTATTCCTGTAGAGGCTACTATCGGTCCAGATTTTGGTGCAGTGTGAGGAGGTTACCATGCCCGACT
>Ga0302240_1002247_pt1 | contig 13269 bp, 9 predicted proteins | sample AAG_UR_His_MG_FD_193538 | JGI IMG/M metagenome (GOLD analysis project Ga0302240, IMG submission 193538) | Enriched activated sludge microbial communities from anaerobic digester in WTTP, New Holstein, Wisconsin, United States - AAG_UR_His | ecosystem: Engineered > Bioreactor > Anaerobic >... | reverse complement strand
TCATGCCGGAGTGGACTTGGCACTGCAACTGGAGCCCTTTGCGGCCGGTCACCGTCAGAAACGTCCACGTGGCGCTCTGGATGCCGTTGGCCAGCGGTTCGCCCAGGCGGTCGTTGCGGCGGATGATCGGCACCAGGACGTCTTGCTCGGCCAACCGCGCGGGAGACCGGTCGTCCAGGATCAAGCCGGCGGCACGGGCGCGGACGATCGCCTCTTTGCCTTTGGACGATTCGATCCGGCCGAAGGGAACGAAGGCGTCCAGCAGGGCGGCAAAGGCTTCGTCGGCCACGCGCACGGGCTGCGCGACGTGCCGCGTTGCGGCCGCCTGCCACATTCGCGTCCGACAATCCAGTTCGCGAGCGGTGATGGCCAGCCCTGTCGTTTCGTCGCGGACGCTCAGCAGAAACAACTGGTCGTCCTGCTTCAACAAGTCGGGAGCCGCGGCCTTGACCGCATCGACGGTAATCCGTTCGGGGTGTCGAGCGGCATCCAGGGCCAGCGCCGCAGGACAGGGGACGACTTGGATCTGCCACGTCGCCCCCGCCACCACCCACGACCGGTCTGCAATCGCGGTTTCGATGCGTTTTGCCAGGCCCGCCGTCAATTCGGCGGCGGGGTCAAAGGCCAGCCAGACTTTGATCGAGTACGGAGAGTACTCCCACGTGGCCTGGGCCGGCAGGGAGTTCGGGAAGCCGAAGGTCGTACCCAGCAAGAACAAGACGCCGAGGAACCAAGCACGGCCAGTGCTGCCGAGCGTGCCGCGCCGTGGGGGCAGACGTACAGAATCCAGTTTTCGTGGTCCGGCGACCAGCCACAGGGAAAATCGTGGGACCGCGAAAATTGAATTCTGTACGTCTGACCGCGGCCCCAAGCCGGCGTCATGTTCCAAACGGATGCGGGAGCTTGCGGAAGCCATGTTCATTCCTGACGGACCGGAGGCACCACGCGCCACTGCTCGACGTTCTGGTAAAACGAACTCGGCCGATCCTGGATGCCGGTCAAGCCGGGTTGGCACACGAAGTAGTCGATCATCTGCCACAGCGGAAGCAAGGTGACATCCTCATACAGCAGGCGATGCAACTCGTGCAGCAGGTCGCGGGCGTCCTTCCAGTTGCCCGCTTCGTTCAGCCGTCGCAACGTGAGGCTGATGTAGGGGTCCGTCGTCTCGGCGGCGCCGCCGGCGCCGAACAGGCTGACCACATCGACCAGCGGCTCCCGCATCATCAACTGGGCGTACAGCAAATCGAACTTGCCGTCCGCCGGCCGTTGCTGGCCGGGAGGCAACTCGCGCAGCGAGCATTTGACGCCGATCACACCCCACTGAGTCTGGATCTGCTTGCCGATGAAGCGGGGCATCTCGCCGGCCGGATGGGCCAACACCAACTCCTTCAACTCCGGTGCTTTTTCCCGGCGTTTGTCGGCGGCCGCGCCCAACTGTTGGTCGGCCAGCCGCAACAGGATGGCGGACATGACCGGGTCGTAGGGCAGCGGCCGGATGGCTTCGTCGTAAGCGTAGGCCGCCGGATCATTGCTGGTGATCCCGGCCGGCAGAGGAGCGCTCAGCACGCGCGTCCCCTCCACCTTGTTCTCGTCCAACAGACCGGCCTGCAAGATCACTTCGCGATTGATCCCGTACAGCAGAGCGCGGCGGAAGACGCGATTGTCCAGGAAAGGGTTTTCGCGATTGGGAAGCAGCACGTGGATCGAGGGAAAGGCATAGGTTCCCACGCTCAGGGATTCGTCGCTGCGCAATCGCAGCGCGTCGCTGGGCAACAACCGATCGATGGCGTCCAACTTGCCCTTGCGCAAGTCCTCAATCGCTTTTCGCGGCTCGGCGTAATAGCGTTCCACGATCACCGGGCAGGGCTCGGTCGCCGCTCGGTCCCCCGTGGGCTCGAATCGCATTTCGCCCTCCGTTTGCGAGCCCGCTTGATAGCGGACGCCCAACGCATCTTGGGAACTCAGCCGGACCTGCAGCAAAGCCTGCGGCAGCACGTGGGGATGCCGCATCTGCACCCGCACCCGCCGCACGCTTTCGACTTGGACGCCGGCCATCAAACTGGCCCAGGACGGGCGATAGGCGGGGGACGCAGGATCGGCCAGGATCAGCAACTCGCGGGACAGATCGTAGCCGGTGAACGCGGCCGACGCCTGGGGGCGCAGCTCGAAGATCAGCTGGCTGCGGTCTGCGCTCTGCTGGACCGTGCCCCACGGGCTGGCATAGGCGCCGCCTTCAGGTCCCCGCTCCACGAACTCAACCAGCGTTCGGTACATCAATTGTCCGCAGCGCCGTGCCGGAGGGTTGTCCAAGCTGGCCGGGTCGAACGTCAGCGCCGGCTGCGAGACGCCGACCACCACGAGCGGATACTGCCGGGCGATTTCCAAAACCAGCTCGCGCCCGCCCGGCAGGTTGGGCCAGATCCGCAGCATCTCCTGGCCCGCTTCGTGGGCCTCGCGGAAGCGTTGGGCGGCCAGATGCGCGGTCGCTTCCTCGCGCTTGACCGCCGCAATGGCGGTCAGCTTGTCGCGCCATTCGGCGACGACCTTCAGGTTGCTGCTGAAGGTACGCTGCAGACGTTCCAGCAGCATTCTGGCGCCGCGGTAGTTCTGAGCGTCCGCATAGGCGCCGATCAGCCGCTCGCCGACCCGCTCCAGGGCCGCCATGGCGGTCTGCGGTCCGCCTTGATAGCGGTACTCGCGATTCTGGTTGTACAGTTCCTCCAGAATGGCAAAAGCTTCTTCGACGCGGCCCACACGAAACAGCGACCCGGCGTTCAGGTACAGATAGTCCTGGACGGCCGCGGACAAGCCCTGCGTGTGGGGATAAAACCGCAGCAGGAACCGGTAGAACTCATACGCCACGTCGTACTTCTGCTGCGCTTCCGCCGGCTTGTTCGCGGCCGTCAGCGACACCGCCTCGGCAACAATCTTGGCGGCTTCGCGGAGCACCAACTCTTCGAAGAAATCCACCTTGTCGATGTTCCGCCACGCCACCTCGTACTCGTCCTCGCGGTCTTCCAGCAGGCGGACCCTGAGCTTGCCGACCCGCTTGGGCTGGGGCGGCAATTGGCGATCGGGCAGGGGCATGATCTTCAGTTCTTTGTTCTCATTCACCTTGTCCAGCGTGATGACGTCGTAGGGCTCCAGCTGGTAAAACTTTTTGGGCGGCGGCGGGGGCTCTTCCGGAGCGTCTTTGGCGGCAGGCTGCGGTTCCTCTTTCTCGGCCGGCACCGCACCGGCCGCCGCGGGCTGCGCCGGGCCCGCCTGGCCGGGAGCGGGCTGGGCCGCGTCCGGGGCAGGAGCGGCCGCGGGCGGCTGCGCCCAGGCGCACATCGCCATCCCCAGGACCACGGTCAACGCTGCGGCAAGTCTCCGGTTCATCCCACCATCCGTCCGCTCGTCATCCCGCACCCACGCCCCGGTCGAAGGCGTCCTGGTCGCGGCGATACAACGCCAACGTCGACTCGAACGTGGCCGCGGGCACCCGCCAGACCGGCTCGCCTTCGACGTGCGCGTTGCAGTGCGTGACCAGGAGCCGGTACAGGAATTTGAACAAATGCCGCGGCGTCCGCAACCCGCGCAGGACCTCCAAGATCCGCTGGTCGGCCACGGCCGGGTCGATCAGATCCCGCAAACTGGGCGCGGACCCGTCCGACCGGCAGGCCGACAAGCGGGCGTTGGCTACGTCGTACAACGCTTCGCCCGTCCACTCGAAGGACGCAATCATGTTCTGTTTGTCCAACCGCGCCCGCTGGTAGAAATCGCGGTCCTCGCGCTCGATGAACCGCGTCAGCTCGATCGGCGCCATGATTTTCAGCCCCAGGCCGGGATGCTTGAGGAATTTGTTGTCCAGCATCGGCCACAGCAGGGCCTTCATCAGTTCGGCCGAGCCGTTGATCAGGTGCGGCTCGTCCAGACGGTCAACCAGGACGACGATTCCGCGAAAGCCCAGCGTCTGCAGCAGGCCCTGCAGTTTCATCAGCATTTCGTAGCGGTCGTCCGTGCCGTCCGCATCCGGCAGCGGCTGGGCCACGATCTCCTGCCGCGTGAACTGCAGCAGGATCTGCCGCAACGACCTCGCGTCCCGATTGCTCAATCGCATCTGCCGCCGGATCCGCCGCGCCTGCCGGAAGCAACCCCACCAGCGCCAGAGCCACGGAACCCAGGCCGCCGCCAGCGCCGCCACGAACAGGAACCACAGCGACAGGACCCTGCCGCCGTGCCCGCCCAACGCAAGCCCCAGCGCCAGTCCCGCTACGGCCAGCGTTCCGCCGATCCCGGCCGCCAGCGCGATCTTGGAACGTAACGTCGAGAACCGCACTCGCTTGCGGAGCGCAGACCAACGGTCGCGAAACGTCGCGGCCACCGATTGGTCGTAGCACGCGGCCACCAGCAGCAGATCGCGGGACTGGTGGCGATCCAGCCGGTCGATCGCCGCCGGATCGATGGCGGCGTCAACGAACGTTGCCGGTTGGCCCACGTTCAAGATGCGGTCGACCAAGCCGGTTGCCGCCAGCGACAGGATCGCATCCATATGGTCCCACAACTTCCATTCCCGCAAGACCCGATCGGCACGGCGGCTCTTGCGGCCGCCAAGCCGTTCACGGAAGCGATCCAGGAACGGATTGAAGTCGTCGTAGTGGACGACAAACAGGCGCCGGTCGGGACATTGCCGGTTGTGCTGCTGGAGGTGCCTGGCGATCTGCAGCCGGATGGCGGTCTTGCCGGCGCCCTTCTCCCCAAACACGATCGACGTGGACGGTTCGTTCGGATCGCCGTAGATCTTGTCCCAGGTGGGGTGAAACGTGCTCTCGATGCAGTGCTCCTTGAACACCAAGTCCGTCTGCGCATCCTCCTCCGCGAAAGGATTCCGCGTCACCCCGTGATGTTCCAGGAACTGGTGGATCTTCATGACGGCGCTCGATTCACTTCAACAGCACGACCACCAAGGTAACAAACAGACCGAGGCACATCAGCCCCAGGAGCGCGACGATCGTGATGGCCAGGGCGGTCGAGTAGCGGCGTTTCGGCCGCACCGCGCCGGCGGAGTACGCGGGCGTCCCGGACGCGGCGTAGCTGGCGGGCGTGACGGGCGCCGGCATCGGCGGCGTCACGGCTGCGCCCAAGGTGGGGAACGCGTCGGCGGCGGTGCGCCAATCCTGCCAGCCTTCGCGCCAAACGAGAGAATCCGGACTGACCCGGCCTTCGCCCATCCATTTCCGCATGACATCGCCTCGAGCTGGACCGTACTGACCTCCCGACGGCGGCCGGACGTACCAGATCGCCTGCGGCGCCTCGTCGATCGGGTCCAGCGGCGCCGGAGCCGTTGACATCGGCGCCATGGGTTGCGCCATTGCGGCCGGCTGCATCGGCACGGTCCGCTGCATCGGCGTCGCTGGATGCACAGGCAGGGCCGGCTGCATCGGCACCGTGGGGGCGACCTGCGGCCCCGACGGCGCCCCGTAACCAGGGGCGGCGCCCAACGGCATGGCCTGTGCCGGCTGGGTGGCGACCGGCGAGTCGCCTGGTGCCGGCGTCAAATTCGGACGCGGCGCAGGCGACCGCAAGGGCAAGGGCTGTGCCGCCGGAAGGCCGGCTGGCGAATCGGGATAGGACAGCGGGACCGTCAACTCCGGTGCATCGTCGTCGCTGGTCGGCGATCCCGCCCCGCCGCCAGGGGAACCGCTGGAAGGGTCTTTGGTGAGTTGGCTCTCCAGCGGAATGTCCAGCCCGGCGCCGCACTGGGGGCAAACTCCGCGCTTCCCCGCCAAGAACGACTTGACATTCAACTTGTGGCTACAAGTGGGACAAAGAAATCGTATACCCATCAGTTCGTCTGCCGTTCCTCTGCAGCAACTCGTTGACGGACCATCGTCCGGCCCCTGACGCCTCATTATACATAGTGCTAAGCTATTGGGAAGATTACGGTTGCACGCGACTGAGAAGACGGGGCGCGGGGAACAGACGCCGTCGCATGGCTCTCCTGAGCCGTGCGAGTTTTCTTGGATTTCTGGGCCAATCGCGCTGAATGAAAGGCGAGGTAGGAAAGATGGGTAAACAGCGGAGCGGGCGACGCGGCGCGGAAACGCCGCCGGAGATTGCGGTGATTGGAGACTTGACCGATCACGAAGCGGAGATTTGTGAAAAGTTGTTGGCGGTGCCCGCGGGAGGCGAGTGTACGCTGTATTTCAATTCGCCGGGCGGTGGTTCGTACAGCGCGATCTCGATGCTCGCCCTGCTCGTGCTGCGCGATCTTCAGGCCACGGGGATCGTCACGGGCGAGTGTTCGTCAGCGGCCATTTGGCCCTTGTCCGCCTGCCGCCGCCGCATCGTGACGCCCTACAGCGTGCTGCTGTTTCATCCCATGCGCTGGCAGAGCGAGGAAAGCGTGCAGTTGCCCGAAGCGCGCGAGTGGGCGCGTCACTTCAGCCAGTTGGAGCAGGAGATGGATCTGTTGCTGGCCAAGTTCCTGGGGCTCACGCCGGAACGGCTCGCGGAATGGATGAAGCCCGGACGCTACGTGAGCGGCCGGGAGTTCGCCGAGGCCGGGTTGGCGGAACTGATCGACCTGCCGCCGCGACTTCACTAAAATGGCGGATAGCCGTTGGGACGTTTCGCAGACGAGTCCCGCGCGGGTGCGAGCCGCAATCGAAGAGGCACGGCTTCTTGGAAGAGCCGGGCCTCGGGACATGTTTCGGAGGTTGAAACGAGCAAGAACCCGTTGCCCGGAATGAAGCCCTGGCTGGAAGAACACTGGGGCGATGTGCACACCAGTCTGACCACCTACGCTCGCGATCAACTACAGCCCCGGTTGCCGCCCGGCCTTCGCGCCCGCATTGAGAAGTACGCGGCGGTGGAGTCCGAGGAGGATTGGGACGCACCACGATCCCGCTTCTCGCCGGACGCCCGCGTCATCGAACGTCCAGAGGCATTGGAGGACTCGGGAGGTTTCGCCACGGCCGTCGCGGCGAAACCGCTCGTGGTAAAGAGGGAAAGCGAGCCTGAAACGTTGCGCTACATTCAAATCGTGGACACCAACTCCGGGCACTTCCGCTGCGCAGCGGGGAAGACGATGTGCCGCTGCAACTCCAGGCCCTGATCGATGCCGCCTACGAGAACGGGCGTTACGCCGACGATATCGGCTACACGCGGGATCCGCATCCCGCGTTGAGCGCCGGCGACGCGGCGCGGGCCGACCAGCGGCTGAGAGAACAAGGTGTCCGCCGAGGCAATAGGCGAACCTGGCTTTGCTGGCTTCCTTGGCGGCGGTCGCACGGCTGACGAGTAGGCCGTGCCACACGCGTGCCGCTCTCCCTCACTCCAGGTCGTACAACGTCTCATCGACCTCCGGGGCCCGCAGTCGCTTGGCGAGGCCTCGCAGTCGCCCGCCGGTTTCGGCGCCCAGCGGCGGTTCGTCGTCATCCAGAAAGTCGCCCATCTCCTGTTCGATCTGATCCGGGTCTTCGCCCGCTTCCATGCGACGCATGGCCTCCTCCATTTTGCCGCTCAGCGGCATTCCCGTCCGCTCGTGCAGCTTCCGCATCAGCTGCGCCGCTTGGCGGGGATCGTCCTCGTCCAGCGATTCGGCCTCCCGCCCCAGTTCCTCCATCACCTGTTCCAGTTTCGATTCGTCCATTCCCGGCGGCAGATCGTCTTCACCGCCCTCCGCCGGCGCCGGCTCCCGTGCGCCGCGCGCGACCGCAAACCGCGAAACCTGCCGCTGCAGCTTGGGCCTGCCGCAGCGCGGACAGCTGGGACGCGACGTCGTGTTTACGCGGCGGGCAAAGAAATTGAACACCCGATGGCAGTCGCGGCAATAAAACTCGTAGATCGGCACAGTTCATTCCTTCCAGAGTCAAACCAATCCCCATTTCTTCCTGCAAAACCATTCGGCCGTCAAGATCGCGACGAACAGCAACAGCAGCGACCACGCGTCGCGGCCCGTGTCGGCCAGCTGCCACTTGGTCTGCACCTCGATGTCCATCTCCGGCGGCCGATCGCGGATGTCCTCCAGCAGCGCCGACACCTGTTCCGGCGCCACCACCCGGCCGCCAAACGGCTTGGTCGTGGCGGCCAATCGCGCCAGCTGGTCGTGATCGGCCGCGGGCGTGCTCAATTCGACATCTCGGTCGAAGACCAGGAACTCGCCGCGTCCCTTTCCGAGCACTTTCCCGTCCCGGGTCGCCGTCAGCTCCAACGCGTAATCGCCCGGCGACGTCACGGTCTCGACGCTGCCCAGCCATTGCACGCCGTCGCGAGTGGCCGCGACGTCCTGGCGACTGCCGTCCGGCAGGATCAATTCGCAGCTCAGGTCCGCAGCGGCGATCGGCTCGCCGCTGGGCGAATTGACGCCGGCGGTAAACGTCACTCGTGCGTCGGGGTGAAATCGCCGCTGGGCCAGTTTCACCCACACCTGGTCCTGCTCGCGGTCTTCACGTCCGACCAGCCACAGGATGACCTGCCGCCAGAACCGTCGATGAGCCGCGTCGAAGCCCTGCATGGCCCAGCGGTACGTCGAGTCGCCGGCCATCGCCACCACTCGGCCCCGGCCGTACTCGCCGACCACCAACAGGGGCTGACCTGCGTCGCTTTCCGCGACGACCTGCACGCCGGCAGCATCCTTGACGCCATGGAGCTTGTTCGCACCTGCCAACGGGGGCAATTGACTCCAAGAGGCCGCGTTGTTTCCCTCCAGACCCAGGCTGACAAGGGGATGAGCGCGGGCGGGCCGCATGCGCAGCGGCCCGGGCAACTGCAAGTCATGGCGGATCGGCGCACCAAAGTCCTGCCGCTCCAAGCGATTCATCGTGATCGGCATGGCGTCCGCCAACGGCGTGTCGTGATAGCCTCCGGCGCCGAAGCTGTGGTAGCCGCCCAGGAGTGCCAGACCCTTGCCGCGGCTGACGGCTTCGGCCAGCGATTGCAGCTGATCGTTGCCCAGCGCCGTCGAGTCCAAATCGCCCAGCACGAACGCATCGTATCTTGGGTCGCGCAAGCGGCCGGCGAGATCGATCGGCCAGGTGTCTCGCTGGCGCGAATCGGCCCAGAGAAAATCCAACTCCATATCGGGAGAAGCTTCCAGGACTCGGCGCAGGAAAAGCTGCTCTTCGCGGAGTTCGCCTTCCAGATACAAGATCTTCAGGCCGCCCTCCAGCACGCGGAGAAAGGCGCTCAATTGATTGTTCTTGGTCACCAACTCGCCGGGTTGCTCGGCCGCCTGGACGCTCAGTTTGTAGTTGCCGGGCTGCTCCGGCACGTAACGCAACTCGACCGCCACCTGACCCTGCTCCTGGCGAGCCACGACGTTCACCGGTCCGATGGTTTCCTTTTCGCCGCCCGGTTTTTCCACAACGAGGCTGACGGGAATCGGTTGGTTCGTGCAACCGCGGATGGCGATCGTGGCCGTCACCGGCAGCTCGTTCTTGACGAAAACCGTGTACTGGTCCTGCAGGTTCTCGACCGCCACGTCCCGTGTCTGGGCCGCGTCCATCGGCAGCCCGAAGGGAACGGCGTACAGCGGGTAACCGAGCCGTGCCAGATCACGTCCCACCTCCGGGATCTCCACGCTCGGTCGAAACGCCGTCTGCACTCCGTCGCCCAAGAGCACGACTCCGGCCAGTCGCTTGCCCAATTCCCGCTGCAGGACAGCGTGCAGACTCGTCCCGATGTCCGTCTGCTGGCCTTCCGGTGCGGCGGGCAGCGGCAGCGATGGGCCGGCCCATTCGACCGGATGCACCTCGGCGTCGTACCCGTACACCTTGACTTCCAGACTTTTCGACAACTCGAGCAATAGCGGCTGGGCTTTCTGTAGCGTCTCGCGTTGGGCGGACCAGCGAGTCGCCTCGGCGGCGGCCTGCGGCAACAGCATGCTGCGGCTTTGGTCGAACAGAACGACCAACACGGCGGTCTGAGGACGCCGAACCGTGCTGATGTGCGTGGGCCGCAACATGGCCAACACGATCAGGGCGATCACGGTCAGCCGCATCAGGACCAGCGCCATACGCTGCAGCCTCGTCAACCTGCCAAACACAGGCCCGATGGCCAGCAGCAGCACCAGCACGGCCGCGGTGGCCGCCACCAACGCATAGCTGTTCAGAATTGGCTGAAAGAACCAATGCGACACGGTGATTCCCAGATGCGGGTCACGAGATGCGGGTTACGGGATGCGGGTTACGGGGCGCGCGAGCCATAAGATGCGGGTTGCGGGATGCGAGCCTAGCACCCTGCACTTCGCAACCGTATCGCCGCGGAAACAGCGTTCCGAACCGCCGCGTCCCGCATCCCGGAACCCGCATCCCGCCTCACCCGATCACCGAGTCGTAGATCCGCCACGACTTCACCAGCTTCGCACCGCCCCGCTCCAGTGTGGCCTTGGACAAATGGTTGCTCTCCAGAACCCACGAAAACTCGGCCTCTTGCAGTCCGTACGCCAGTGCGTCGGGCAGCAGTTTGTTCAACAACACGAGTCCGAGGCCCCATTTCTGATATTCGGGAACGACGTTGGTGCTGACCAACCGGACGCGTGGAATCGCCCGCTTGTTCCACAGCAACCGGAGGAACCCAAACGGGAACAAACGCCCGTCGATCTGCTTGATCCGCGGATTATAGTCCAATAGACCGAACACTGCACCGACCATCTTCCCATCGACTTCGGCCGCGGCGGTCAGTTCCGGCACGATCAAGTGGCGCAGCCCCGCGCTGGCGTGTTCGATCTCGCGCTCGGACATCGGGGCGAACCCCCACGTGCCGACCAGCGAGCGATTGTAGATGTCCAGAAACATCCGCACATCCTCCTCGAACCGCGAACGGTCCAGGTTGCGAAGTTCCACATGGAACCTGCGTTTCGCCTCGTCGATAATGAATTGCAGCTTCTTGTCCAATTCCTGCAGCATGTTCACATGACCCCAGTAGGCGTACAGGTCCTGGGACTTGCTGAAGCCGCAACCCTCGATCAGCCGGGCGTAAAAGGGCCGATTGTAGGTCATCATGAACGTCGGTGGACTGTCGAACCCGTCGATCAGTAATCCGCACTCGTAGTTCAACGACGGATTGATCGGCCCGCGAATCGCCGTCATGCCGCGATCGGCTAACCATTGGCGAGCCGCGGCGAACAGCGCCGCCGCGGTCTGGGGATCGTCCTCCGACTCGAAAAACCCGAAAAAGCCGAGTTTGTCCTTGGCCCGATCGTTGTGCGTCGGGTTGATGATGGCGGCCACACGGCCGCAAGGCTCTCCGCGCCGCAAGGCCAAGAACGTTTGGATCTTGGCCTCGTCGTAAAACGGGTGCGGCTTGAAATTGAGCAACTCCAACTGCGTCTGCCGCAGAGGGGGAACCCAGTTCGGATCGCCCCGGTACAGCCGCCACGGAAGCTGAAAGAACTGTTTCTTCTGCCGCCGCGTGGCCACCGCCTGAACTTCGATTTCCGACATCGACTAACCCTTCTACTGCCGCAACATCTCCCGCAGCGTCTGGGCCACAGCCCCCGCGTCGCCGGCGATGGAAAACGTGATCAACGCGACCATTAACAGACCGAAAAAAACCAAGCTAAAGCCGTATGGATTAGGCGGACTAGACACGCCCTTCAAACCCTTGACCAATTCCCGCTCCAGCCGCCGCCAGCCGGCAAAACTCTGATGAGGTCCGGACGAAATCAACTGCACGTTCCGCATCGCGAGAAACGACTCGATGTGCAGTTGAACGCCCAGCCGAGGCAACGCCAAACACTCTCCAGCCCAGCGGGCGTCGGGATCGAGATCCGCCACGACGTTGGCCAACGTCGGCCGAAGCTGCTCCACGGTCATGTTGTAGATCACCAGTCGCGGCCTCGGAATTAGCGCAAGCAGGACGACCAGCAGCGCGTACAAGCCCAACAACAACAGCCAGACGTAGCCGCCAAAACGCTCGACGGCTAACTCCGGAAAAAACAGCTCCATCGGCCCGATGGCGACCAGCCCGCTGATTCCCAAGGCCAGCGCCGCCAAGTCGCGCCCGCCGCTGGTCAGCAGGGGCCGCGACGACAGGTTCACCAACCCCAGCAACAGCAGGTAGGCTGCCAGTGGACTGAGCGCAATGCCGAGTCGTAGCGGATCCACGCGCGGACCTTTCCAGGTTGGAACGAACCGACTCTTTCCGTAGCAGGGACAGGTTACGGCCCGAATTCTAGCCGCCGACGGGCCAGCGGTCAACGTATATTAGTCGCGTAAGTGCAACACTGCCAACGAGTTCAGCGACTATCAAGGGCTCAGGCGTACAGATTTCAGAGTTGGCGGGCGTGTTGACGTCTGAGTAATGCGATCGTCTCCCCGCCAATTTTGAATTCTGGACGTCTGAGCCAGTCGCGGGGTTGTCCCGTGGCTGGCATGGCTCCTGCCAAAATGGCACGGCCACGCGCGCTGGATGCGCGGTCGTCATCCGCTCGGTGGCGCTGGAAAATCCGTAAACAGCTAATTAGCTTAAGGTTGCATCTCGATGGCAACGCTTGGCACATGGGTTGCTCTCATGTGCCCGCCATAGTTCAGTCTGCCAATACAGATACAGTCTGCCAGCCGCTCAAAAAGCAACGCCGCCCGCGCGGAGGGTGCTTGTCGCCGACGGACAAGGCGTGAAGGCACCCGCGAAAAGCGGCTACCGATTTTTCATTGTGTCAGCAATAGGAGGATTCCGGACGTGGCAAAGCAAATAGTCTACGAGGACGATGCGCGACAATCGCTAATGGCCGGCGTGTCCAAACTGGCGAAGGCGGTTCGCAGTACGTTGGGACCTCGCGGTCGCAACGCCGTTCTGGACAAAGGTTGGGGTTCGCCGAAGATCACCAAAGATGGGGTCACCGTCGCCGAGGATATCGACCTGGACGATCCAAACGAGAACCTCGGCGCCAAGCTCGTCAAGGAAGTCGCCAGCAAGACCAATGAAGTCGCGGGCGACGGCACCACGACGGCGACGATTCTGGCCGAGGCGATCTACCGTGAAGGCTTGAAGATGATCGCCGCCGGCTACGACCCGATGGCCCTCTCGCGAGGCATCGCCAAGGGGACGGAAGCCGTCGTCGAGTCCGTCAAGAAGATGGCGTCTCCGGTCGACGAGAAAAACAAACGCGAAATTCATCAGGTCGCCACGATTGCCGGCAACAATGACCCGACGATCGGGGCCGTCTTGGCGGACGCCTTTGTCAAGGTCGGCAAGAACGGCGTGATCACCGTCGAAGAGGGCCGCGGCAGCGAGACGACCGTCGAGGTGGTCGAGGGCATGCAGTTCGACCGCGGGTTCCTC
>Ga0302240_1002236_pt1 | contig 13331 bp, 16 predicted proteins | sample AAG_UR_His_MG_FD_193538 | JGI IMG/M metagenome (GOLD analysis project Ga0302240, IMG submission 193538) | Enriched activated sludge microbial communities from anaerobic digester in WTTP, New Holstein, Wisconsin, United States - AAG_UR_His | ecosystem: Engineered > Bioreactor > Anaerobic >... | reverse complement strand
TGTCCCAATAGGGAGTCCGCTCGCCATTGAGGTATGGGAGGAAAATAAGACCTCCCGAACCGGGCTGCACCTTCGACGCGCTTTCGTCATAGGCCAGAAACACATCCTCAGAGAGTGCTTCCCCGACATCGCGGGGATCAAAGCATCTTTTAAACCAATTCAACGACTCGCCAGCAGTCTGCGTGACGCCTAGATTTATCCATGTATTGTCGAGACAATAATTCCAGCATGCAATCCTATTAAGTGCATCCGCCTTTGGTTCGCCAGAGCAAACACTCACCACGCCGGCGGTGCCAATTATCAGCGTCGCCTGCCCTGGTGCAGCCATGCCACAGCCTAAAGCCGCCGCCGAATTGTCGGAGCTGCCGTTATTGACGGGTGTGCCCTCGGGGATACCGAGAGCTCTGGATGCCTCCGGGGTAGTTCTGCCCATGATTGTACTGGACGGCGCAGCATCGGGAAGTTTTCTACGCTCGACGCCAAATAATTTCAACATGGGCTCCGACCACGTGCGCGCCGCGACATTGAAAAGCATTGTGCCCGCCGCGTCGGTGTAATCTGTCAGCATTTCGCCGGTCATAAGATACTTGAGATAGTCTTTTGCGATAAGGATGTGCTGTGTCGAACGCCAGACTTCAGGCTGATTCCGCGCGACCCACAGACAGTTGGGAGCGGTATAGGTCGTTGAGGCTCTGTTGCAGGTCTGGTCGAATATGAGTTTCAGCGCATCCGCCTCTTGTGCCATCTCGTCGAGCAGCCTACGGGATCTTTGGTCCATCCAGGTTATGGCGGGACGCAGAGGCTTCCCATCGGAACCCATATAGACTTGTGTATGCATTTGCCCACACAGGCCTATTCCCATAATTCCCGAAAGAGCGTCATTGCTGTGTTCGCGAATCTCGCCGCAACAGGCAACAAGAGCTCTCCACCAGGAGTCTGTATCCTGTTCCGCAGCTCCCTCCCAAGGCGTATCAATGTTATAGTCTCTCGACGCACTGCAGATTTCATGGCCTGCTTCAGAGATGACGGAGACCTTCAAGCCGGCAGTGCCTAGATCAATGCACAGATAGTTGCCACTCATGATTATCCCCTGTCCTTGATGTACGATGAAATTCTATTGATGATCATCACGAGAATAAGCACCACACCCCAGACCACCCGTGTAAAAAATGCGTTGGCACGAAGGAGGTTCAGCCCGCTCGAGAGCAGTTGTAGAATAATAAGGGACAACACGATGCCGGAGACTTTTCCGGATCCTCCATAGACGCTCACGCCGCCGAGGACGGCCGCAAGCATCGTCACAAGCAGATACGAAGCGCCGTAATCGGATTTCGCGGAATTGAAGCGCGAGATCATAATGATTGCGGCAAGGCCACACAGAACTCCCGAAAGAAGATATGTCTTCATCAATATTTTGCGATTGTTGACACCAGCATACCGGGTCGCGACGGGGTTTGTTCCCAGCATGTAGAGCTCAAATCCATAAGGAGTATAGTCGAATAGAAGAGCGATAAGAGCAGCCGCGGCCGCGAATAGTATGATCGGCATCGGAATGCCCAAGACAAGGCCATTCCCAATGAACAGAAAATCCTCGGGAAAACCGGAGATGACATAGCCTCTCGTAAGCGAAACAGAGATTCCATTGAGGAAGATCATCGTGCCCAAAGTCGCCAGCATTGGAGGAACTTCAATATATGCAATCAGAAAACCGTTCAGGAGCCCGATTATCGCCGAGGCCGCAATGGCTGCTAAAATGGCGTAGGCGGTAATGATACCCGGAGCGAGAGTGCCTGATTTCTGCGCGGCCTGCATGATGAGTGCGGCGACAATGCCGGAGAGGTTCGCGGTCGAGATGATGGAGAGGTTCGTCCCGCCACTGATCATCGCAACCATCATCGCGAAAGAGAGCAGGCCGAGCTCAGGGAGTTGGAATGCCATCGACTGGATATTGCTAATTTTCAGAAATCTGGTTGGGTTGAGTCCCCACATGAGAAGCAGCACCAACACAAGAATCCCGAAGAGAATGGCAGTACCTCCGGACCAGACAAGAGAAGACCGTATTTTTAATTTTTGGCTGCCCATACTTCTTGTTCCTCTATGTCGATAACCTTGACATTCTGCCTCTTCATTCTGAGCGCATTGACCACGACGCTGACAATGATGATGCCACCTATGAGAACGTCGGACCAATATGACGGAACGCGCATCAGTGTAAGTCCATTATTCATAATAGCGATTAGCATGACACCCAAAATAGTGCCGGTCACACTGCCGGCGCCTCCCGAAATGCTCGCGCCTCCGAGGATGACTGCGGCAATGATATTTAGCTCCTTGCCCACAATGGAGTTCGGCGCGACTGTCTGCACTAGGAGCGCCTGAACCACTCCTGCGATGCCCGCGAGAAATCCCATGTACGCGTATATAAAGGCATGTATTCTCCTGACATTGAAGCCTGCCCGTTCGATAGGCCCTCTGTCCGATCCACAGCCGCCCAAGGCGTACACTCCGCGGCCTGTCACCGTATGGCGGAGCAGAAAGGATGTAAGCAGCATCACGACGATCCATATAACCGTAATGATCGACAAGCCATACTCGATGCCGTTGGCGTTTACGAGGGAAAACAGGCGGACCTGGGCAAAAGAGCTGAACCACTCCGGAAGCGAATAAATCCATTTGCCTCCGGAGGCCATGATGAGAATGCCATAAAAGATGTTCATTGTCGCGATGGTCGCGATAACCGCAGGTATCCTGACATAATAGACAAGCCATGCGTTGATCAGTCCCAGTGCAATTCCCAGGGCTGAGGCAATGAGAAAACAGGTCAGACCATTGCCCCCAAGACTGATGACCACCGAGGCCATCACATATTCGGCGACCGTAGCTATGGCCGTAAATGAAAGGTCCAAACCTCCAGAAATGATGACGACTAGGACACCGCAAGCCATAATCCCCATAAACGAATAACTCTTGGCAAGATCGAAAAAATTTTCGAGAGTCAGAAAACTCCTGTTGATGGCAGTGATGATGACAGAAAACAGAATAATTATCAGGAACAGGTATGTTTCGCTTTTTTTGAACATGCGCTTCATCGGCAGTCTCCTCCATTGTCTTCCACAATCGCGGAGGAAACATCCTGCACCGTGAGCCCGTCTCCTGAAAATTCAGCCTTTATGTGACCTCTCTGCATGACAAGAATCCTGTTACACGTGTGCATAAGCTCGTTCACCTCATCGGATATCAGGATGATACCCATTCCCCTGGATGCTAGGTGATGGATAGTCGCGTAAATCGAACTCTTTGCCGCTATGTCGATGCCGACGGTGGGGCTGTCAAGAATGAGTATCTTGGGATTCGTGGCGATCCATTTTGCGAGCACAACTCTTTGCTGGTTGCCGCCGGAAAGCGTTTCTATGACCGAATCAATGCTCGGGGTCTTCACTTCAAAGTCATGAATCCATTTTTCCGCTTCAGCCCTCTGCCTGCGGGAATCCCTGAGTCCAAATCTGCCGGTAAGACGTCTGTGTACCGTCAGAAGAAAATTCTTGCCAACCGACTGGCGAAGAACGAGGCCTTGGAGCAGACGATTTTCCGGCACATATGAAATGCCGCTCTTCATCGCTGTCCCGACACTGTCAATGACGATCTTTTGGCCTTCGATGCGAATGCTCCCTGTATCGGCCGGATTGAGACCGAAAAGCGCGAGGGCGAGTTCGGTGCGACCTGATCCCAGCAGCCCGGTGATTCCGAGGACTTCTCCACGCTCCAGGCTGAACTCGATATCCCTGAAATTACCGCGCTTCGACAGGCCGTCGACCTGTAGCAGCGGAACATCCTTCTTCACTACGGGTGAGACAGCCTCGTACACCAGATTCTTCCCCGTCATCAGAAATGAAAGGCGCTTGGTATCGAGTTCGGAAGGATTATAGGTGCCGATTTTGCATCCGTCGCGCAGAATGGTCACTCGTTCAGCGATGTCGAAGATTTCGTCCAGTTTGTGACTAATAAAAAGAGATGCAGTGCCGTTTCTTTGGAGGTCTTTTATAACATTGAGAAGCGCATTGACTTCCTTGCGAGTCAGTGCTGTCGTTGGCTCGTCCATTATGAGCAAGTTCACATCGCTCATGAATGCCCGGCAAATCGCAACAAGCTGCTGGTCGGCCATCGAGAGACCTCCCACAGGTTCATCGAGCGGAAGCTTTACGCCGATATGATTCACCGCCCGCGTCGCAAGAGCGCGCATTGTCTCTTTTCGAACTAAAGATTTGCCCCTGGCCAAAATTTGACCTATGGCGATATTTTCAGCTACAGAAAGTGTCGGAAACAAGGCTAAATCTTGGTAAATGACTTGAATGCCATGATGAATTGACTCTATGGAGGACAAATGGCGGACAGAAGCTCCATCGATTTCAATCCTGGCACCACTATCTGGCTGATACACACCTGAAATGATCTTCACCAGCGTCGATTTCCCTGATCCATTTTCGCCGCAGAGACTGTGTATTTCACCGCGCCGTATATTGAATTCAACGTCGTCCAGCACTTTTACGCCGGAAAAAGATTTTGAGACTATCATAGAGAGAAATATCTCTGACATATAATATCACCGTCAAAAATTGGAATGCTCATAAAAATTCCCGAAAAGCTCCGCTCACCAGAGAGTGAGCGGAGCCATAGGATAAGCTGGAACTACTGCGTTTTAAAAGCCGAGACTCTCGGCGTTCGAGGCTGTAATATCGAGAGCCACATCGGCAGTAATGATATCTCCGGAGAGCGAAACCTTGCCGACGCTCGGGATTGTCATCCCATCAGATAATTTATTTTTATCCAATAACTGCTTGGCAACCCAGGTCATCGCATAGGCCGCGTTGGCGGGGTCCCAAAGGATACCCTGCTTCAGAGAGCCATCTTTCAGATACGCGGCTGCCTGGCCCGGCATGACGTTGCCGACAACTGCAATCTGCTTTGTCAGTCCTTTTTCCTTGAGCGCCTGGGCCGCACCGGTAGGGCCAAGGCTCCCGAAACCGATTATGCCCTTGAGGTTCGGATACGCCTTGATGAGCTCCATCGTCTTCTGCTTTGCGAGTTCCTGATCCTCGCCGCAGGGAATTCTCTCGGTGACGAGCTGAAGCCCGGGATATTTCGTCTTCGCATATTTCAGGCCTTCATCGACCCATAGATTGTGGAGTGGAACTGTCAGCGATCCGACGAACACGGCGTATTGCCCGGAAGGCCCCATATATTTCACGAGCGTATCCCAGCTGTGCTGAGCGAACTTGATATTATCGATGAGCTCGATGTCGTAGTCCTTGCCTTTCTGATCGGGAGATTCGTGTGTAATGATGACGATTCCCTGCTTACGGGCACGTTCAAAAACCGGTTCGAGCGACTTGGCGTCATTGGGCGTCACACAGATGGCATCTACACCTTTGCTTATCAAATCTTCAATGATACGCACCTGCTGCGCTGGGTCGGCATCCGAAGGACCGACCTGATAAGCATTGACTCCAAAATCCTTGGCTGCTTTCTTGACGCCTTCTTCCATCCTGTTGAACCAGGGAATACCTGTGATTTTGACCACCGTGACAATTTCGTATTTTTTCCCCTGTGCAGCAACAGAGACCAGGGGCAGCGCCATGAATATGGCGCACGCCACAATAAGCAGAGTCCTTGTGACCAATAGCATTTTTTTACCCATATCGTACCTCCGTTAATAATAGTATAATCAAACACTTGTGTTTGATAACAAATTATGTTACTATATTATACATTTGTGTAATTTTTATAACATTTTGATTGTAGATCATCTTTTTGATGCTGTCAACTTATTTTAAGGGGAATCAGATGTCAGAAATGGAACAAAGACGAACCTCGATTGAAGAAATTGTCAGAGAAAATGGCGCTATCATGTTGACAGATATAGCAGCAAGGCTTGGTGTAACGACCATGACCATACGGCGCGATCTGGAAACTCTTGTCAAGAGAGGAAAGGTTTCCCTATATCATGGTGTCATTATTCCTTCAAAATATTCTAATTATCAGCTTCTGGAGGCGCAAAACGTGATGATCGAGCAAAAGATGCGCATCGCGAAGGCAGCTGCCTCTATGATTACGGAAGGAGATACGATAATTCTTGATGCGGGCTCTACTGTCTCTATGTTAGCGCGGGAACTACCTAAAAAAATCTCTTTAACAATCATCTGCTTGAGCCTAAACTCTTTTCTCAATGTCGTCGACAATCCCAATACAAAAGTGATTCTCATCGGTGGTTTGTACCACGAATCGTCCCTCGTATTCGAGAGTCCGGAGAACATACAGCTTCTCAAACGACTTAGAGCTAATAAGGCTTTCATATCAGCCAGCGGCGTTCGACACAACATGGGCGTAACCTGCTCCAATCAATTTGAAATAGAATTAAAGAAGACAGCACTCGATTCCAGCGTCGAGAGAATACTCCTCGCCGACTCATCGAAGTTCGGAAAAGTAAATTCATGCTTCTTCGCCGATCTCGAAGAATTCAACACAATAGTCACAGATTCCGGCCTTTCACCGGAAAATATACATCTTCTTGAAGGGCGTGGTATTAAGGTGATTACAGTCTGAATTCTATGCTCGTCCTTTTTCGTCACTGACTTAGATTCTATCTTTGCTATCATCGAAACGTCGCGCATCAAAGCTGCCTTATACCGGATCAATGAATGGGATTATTACTGCCTGCTGTCATAAAATCACGGATATACCATGGCACCTACGGTGTCGAATCTCAGACATACGGGGTTGACCAGAATCGTCCAGCTTGATTTTGTGAAGCGCAGTTTGTGCCCATCGGCATTCTTAGAATGCTTCACCAGAGCCAGAGCACGATGGGTTTTTGGCCCTTTTCTTCTCAGGGCGATCTGTATTACAAAGACAAAAAACTTAGTATCTCCTATATCCTCGGTAAATGCCCGCGCCGCATCGTCGCTGATTATCCTTCCTTCGGACAGAGAAAGTGGCTGCACCCCGATTTTGTGCTCGGGCAGGACCTGAATGCTGACAGCATGAACATCCTCACCTCCTGGAAAGATAACAGACGCCCCTTTATTATAACCATAAAATAAACTCCATCCCCGCGCGCGGCGAGGTCACAATCGAGAAGCAGCATTATGCCTTCGAGACTGAATATTCGTTTGACGTGCTGGGTCGGTGCCGAGGATACTGGCTCTACCATAATCGAAGTTATGATAATTAAGATGAGGTTTTCGGTATACTATGGTATCCTTCGACGAAGGAGGTTGGCAGCTGATAATTGAACTGGGACGCAAGATCCCGTGTAAGCGAATAGCAGCCGGCGACCGCATCAACTGGCATTGTACAGTGCATGGTATAAAAATATCTTAAAGAAACGATAATAACACATTGAGGGATAAAGGAATATTGGAAAAGTGACTGTACAAAAAGCTTTCAGAAATGCTGTTGTCGAGTCGATCATCGAGAGCTTAGCACCACTCATTGATAAAGCTCCTAAGAGTAGTCCTGCTAACTTTGCCTTTCATGCAAGTAAGGAACTCGGAGGTCCTCATCTCCTAGATGGACTCTGGCACAAGCTTGGGATGGCAGAAGTGATTCACTCGCTCGTAAAGGAAAGGCAGTTTCAGAATCCTCTCGAGCGGCTCATTTTTGCAATGGTCGCAGGAAGAATCTTAGAACCAGGATCAAAGCTCTCGCTTGAACACTGGATAGCCAAGAAGGCCTATATGAATGACTTGAAGCAGGTCGATGTCCACAATCTCTCCAGGATGATGGATGTTCTCATCGAATCGGACGAAAAGCTTCAAAAAGAAGTATTCTCAGCGATTTCAAGGAATACGAAGCTCGATGTCGATCTCATTTTTCTCGATACCACAAACATCTACTTTGAGACTGAAGAGGATGCTTCAGACTCAGGGCTCTTAAAGCGAGGCAGGAGTAAGGATGGGCGCTCGGAACTGCCACTTGTCTCGATTGCCTTTGCTGTGGCAAAGAAAGGTATTCCTCTACGCTGTTGGGTGTTTCCAGGCAATACGAGTGATCAAACGATTGTCGAAGAAGTAAAGCGCGATCTTGGAGAATGGAATCTTGGCCATGTGATCATGGTGGAGGATGCAGGCTTCAATAGTGCGGACAATCGAATAGTACGAAGCTCGATGCTGCAGAGCTCGTAGCAGGGTACAAGCAGCTCTGGGAGATAGAGAGAGTATTCCAGGACTTAAAGCATACCCTGGATATACGACCAGTCTATCATAGGCTTGATGAGAGAATCCGCAGCCATGTACTTCTCTGTTTTCTTGCGATGATCCTAGTGCGTACTGCAGAGAATATATTGGATACTTTCTGGTACCAGATTGAGAAGGTAGTAGGGAGCATAAGTGCAGGACTCATTGAGAGTGAAAAGGTGAATATCTGGTATACTTCGGATATTTCCGATGAGGCGAGAGAGATTTTTAGGACATTGGATATTCCCTTACCGAAGAAAGTTCTTGAGACAGTCAGTGCTGAGGCTGCGGTATAATATTTTTCTCGCTATTCTTACATATATCAGTGTATTGTCATTGCTTATTTGCATTTCTTATACCGCAGACTGTACAATGCCAGTAAAGAATGATTAAGAGAATGTTAATCTAAAATCTTATATGCCTTTTTTAGGGCAAAATGGCAAATTGCTTTGGTAGAAAAATAACAGAATCAGCTTAATCTGATTCTGTTAAAAAACAAGCTGCAAATTCAATTTGCAGAATAAGGAGTTGAGGTAATAGTATGTTCAAGAACAAACTGAAGGAGTTTATTAAAGAAGGAAAAGCTGGTATAGGGACATTTGTAATGTGCAATTCCCCAGATATTGTGGAAGTGATTGCGCTTACAGGTTTTGATTTCATTGTCATAGATACAGAGCATGGCCCTCTTTCTGTAGAATCAACGCAAAATCTTATCAGAGCCGCTGAATTAAGAGGTATTACGCCGATTACAAGAGTAACAGAGTGCTCAGAAACAACAATACTGAGATCGCTTGATGTCGGTGCTCATGGAATTCAAGTACCTCAAGTAAATGATAGAAAGACTGCTGAGGATGTGGTAAGAAGAGCAAAATACTATCCAGAAGGCTATAGAGGAATAGCAATGCCAAGGGCCGCAAATTATGGAACTGTTAATCCTCTAGATTATTTCAAGATTGAAAATGAAGAAACGATGGTTGTTGTTCATTGCGAGAATAAAATTGGTTTAGACAATCTTGAAGAAATTGTAAAGGTGCCGAGCATTGATGTCATATTCCTAGGTCCATTTGATATGTCGCAGTCTTTAGGAATCCCAGGTCAGGTTAACCATCCGTTAATAGAACAAGCAGCAGAGCGCGTTCTTAAAGTCTCTAAGAGTGCAGGCAAAGCAGCAGGTATCTTCGTTTCTACAGGAGAGCAAGCCAAGCTAAGAAGAGAACAAGGATTTCAATATATCACGATTGGAATGGATGTAACGCTGTTTGGAATAGTATGCAAAAATGAAATTGCAAAGGCAAAATCTAATTAGATTATAATGAGCCCTAGGATCTAGACCATTGTCGAAGAAAAACAGAGTGGACCGAACCTTCTTGCAAAGAATGAAAAAGGAGGCATAGAGTTCATTATGCGCAAACACTATGACAAGGAATTCAAGGCGAAGGTTACTCTTGAAGCAATCAAGGGAGAGAAGACGATTCAGGAGCTGGCAACACTCTACAGTGTGCATCCGAATCTGGTAGCGCTGTGGAAAAAGCAGCTAGAGGAGAAAGCACCGGAGCTCTTTGAGCGATCCCAGAAGGATAATGAGAAAGAAGCAGCGGAGCACAAGGAAGAGGAGCTATACAAGGAGATTTGCCAGCTTCAAGTAGAGAATGAGTTTTAAAAAAAGTACACACAGTTGTACGAAAGCGAACCACAATGGTAGAGCCGAAGCATCCGGAGCTTTCGATTCGTTGGCAATGTGCACTCTTGGGAATCTCCATGGGGAACGGTGTGCTTTGTGAGCATCATTGACGTCTATTCCAGGAAGGTAATCTCGTGGTAGCTGTCGAATACGATGAATACACATTTTTGCACTGCAGCCTTGGAAGAAGCGATTGTGAAGTATGGAGTACCAAGCATTTTCAATGTGAGCAAGGCAGTCAATTCACTTCAGAGACATTTCTTTGCGTGCTGCAAGACTATGGTATCCAGATCAGTATGGATGGAAAAGATCGGGCGCTCGATAATATCTATAAAACCATCAACAAATGGTCTTGACAAAGGAGCACAGCTCCGTTTCGCTCCAGACCACGGATACCGTCTACGCCATCGAAGTAATCTTTGAGTACCTTCGTCTTGAGTTCTAGAGGATACTTCATAGCCCTCCTCTCTATCTTATGTTACTTCATTCTATACCCCCTTTTGTGTCTATTTGCAGTGGGTCAGTTCAGCTTTAGAGTAGCGCACTTTTAAACTCTAAATCCTTAAGAAACAGTGTACTTTTGATTCTTGAATGACAAGTCAACCCGTAGAGTTGACAGTTACAAACAATAAGATATAATTTTATTATCACTGTGCAAGAGAGCTTTTTAATGGTGATTATATTGGGGCTAATCCAGAATCTGGGGGTCTTATTTCCGATGATGTCAAGAATTGCTAATGCACGAGGATATGTGCTCTTAATGCATGAGGATATGTACTCTTTTCTTTATAGAAATGAGATGCTATCTAACCTATTGATAAAATCCATCGGAGAATAAAATTAGGAGGCTAATATGTTTGGCAAGAATGCAGAGTCAGTACAAAAACGGACTTTAATTGATTTCAGAAAAATGAAGGATAATGGAGAACCAGTAGCATGGATTACGGCCTATGATTTCCCACTTTCGCAATGCGCGGAAGCTGCAGGTGTTGATATGATTTTGATTGGTGATTCTGGCGGAATGGTGCAGCTTGGATATCAGACTACAAATCCGGTTACTATGGATGAGATGATAACCTTATCAAAGTCCGTAAGAAGAGGTGCACCCAATACTTTTTTGGTTGGTGATATGCCTCAAGGCTCATATGAAGTCTCTAAAGAAACAGCAATTAGTAGTGCTCTGAGGTTTGTCAAGGAAGCAGGATGTGATGCAGTAAAGTGCGAAGGCGGTCGAAGAGTTGTTGATAAGGTGAAGGCAATGGTAGATGCAGGTATTCTAGTTATTGGCCATTTAGGACTAACACCGCAAAGTACGGCATCTTTTGGTGGATACCGCGTTCAGGGGAAAACGGTCGCCACTTTCGACGAGATAATGGAAGATGCACTTGCGCTGCAAGAAGCAGGTATCTTCTCATTACTACTCGAAGCAATGCCTAACGCTCCAGCTGCAAAAGTAGCCAAGAAACTAAAAATACCTGTATATGGGATTGGTGCAGGAGATGGCGTAGATGGTCAATTACTGATCATGCATGATTTGCTTGGCCTCTATTCGGGCTTCAGACCATGGTTTGCAAAATGTTATATACCTCAATCTATATCTAGCTATCTGAACCATATTCAGTCAACAGAGGACGTCAGAAAGCTTGGTAGGGAGGAGCAATCAGATGGGCTAGGATTTATAGCCCGCGAAGCAATAGCAGCCTATGTTGAAGAAGTAAAACTACATAAGTTTCCGGGAAGCCAATATAGTTATCCAATTAAACCAGAGGAACTTGATAACCTTAAAAAGTCAAAATATTGGTAACATCGTTATCATAAGGAGATTAAGATGGATGCAGCGCTTCGATCATTGAATATTCCTGCTGATCGCCTCACTCTGATAAATGAGGTACTATCGGATCCTCAGCAAGAAATTGTAAGCGATTTTTATCAAATTGTTGCAAAATATGGCTCAATAGAAGACATAAATGATAGGCAAAAGGAATCAAGGAATCTTAATTCCCTACTTAAAAAGGTAGAATTAAAGCAACCAGGATATTTGAAAGACCTCGATTGGCTAATGAATCAACGCGATAATAAAGCCTTTATTACAATAAAGGAATATAGGGAAAAAATATTAGGGGATAAAGCCAAATCAACGATATTTCAAGATCAATATGCAATAACCCTTGAGGTCTCTGCGCTTCAATATTTCCCATGGATTAGAAAGATGTGTGAATATGCGATCAGTAATAGGGAACTTGTTCCGGGTCGGTTTATAGCAGTACGCAAAATGAAAGAAGCCGAATCAGATGGAGATCTTCCAGCCATTCTAGCAGCTATGGACATAATTGGAGCATCATTTGTTGAAACACTTGACACCAAAGGAACTGATGGATCAAATCCCCATCTTGGTGGACCGGCAACAATAACAGGGTATTTCGGGGGCATAGGGCAACCGAATAGGCACGGCCTGGATTGGGTAGATGAATTCCTTTATTACTATACAAACTATGGTGTTTGCGATGTTTTAAATTTTAATGCTGGTACAATTCTTCTTGGGTTATTTCTATACAAAATTGGAGTAAATATTAGGTTCAAAATCTCTGTATATTCTGGTGTCGATAATCCCTATAATGCTCTTTGGATTATGATTGCAGCGAGGCTTTTTTGTCGTGATGATGGCTCGACTCCTATAATTGGATTAAATTGGTCGAATTCTGTGAATAACAAAACCATAGAGACCGCAGCAGGGTTTAGAAAAAATCTTGGATTTGAAGAAGCAATTAGATTCGAGCATCACATTATCGAGGCATGGAAAAGCATAGTCATACAGCCTTACAATCGTAGAGAAGAACTACTAGATATTGCCGGAAGGGTAATGAATATTTCTGCGAAACATGAAGGCGGTGATCCCGATATTGAAAAGGATTGTGTACATCCATCAGATATTCTAGATTATTTTCGGGATAAGGAAGAAATAATTGCATCAGGTGATTGGGATTATCTACGAAATAATTTCATGAATAAACTCATAGCATGTAACAATACCGCAAGAGCGCTGACAGAAAAGGGTCTTAGTTTCATAGCTGCCACCAACTTACATAAATAGGATCGCCAGTTCAAATCTGAAGTGCGAATAAGGGGATAGAGAACAGCACCGTGTTCTCTGGTAGAATGTGGTTACCACAACTACATCGAACCAGGAGAGCGACGATGCCGTACCAGCATTTTACCAGTGACGAGCGTGATGCGCTACAAGTTTTTATAGATTAAGAGTTCTCAGTTGATCTTATAGCACGAATATTAGGGAAACATAATTCAAGCGTAAATAGAGAAATAGCTCGAAATTCACCAAATGGATTCTACCTTTCTCGGTATGCAGAAATAGTATCAAGGAATAGAAGATCATCTATTGAGCCATGTCCAAAGCGAGATAA
>Ga0302240_1002232_pt1 | contig 13347 bp, 11 predicted proteins | sample AAG_UR_His_MG_FD_193538 | JGI IMG/M metagenome (GOLD analysis project Ga0302240, IMG submission 193538) | Enriched activated sludge microbial communities from anaerobic digester in WTTP, New Holstein, Wisconsin, United States - AAG_UR_His | ecosystem: Engineered > Bioreactor > Anaerobic >... | reverse complement strand
ACCGAAAAGCTTCCATATATGCCATATATTGACTTGATAGTTCAGGGGTTAAGGATGACGGAAATTCACCATTGTTATTGTCCAAAATCCCGAATATCCAAGCATCAACACCATCCATTGATTCTAGTAATGGGTATCCTGAATTTCCACCAATAATTCCTGCAAACAAATGAACGAATTTTTCTTCAAATTCGATATTTGTAAACCCCGTGCCGTATGTGTTTTGTGTTTCTTTTAGCAGCTGTAAATCATCCATATATGCTCCGTAGTAAGTATCCTGAAAGGCATGGAATAATTCACCTGCCGCATTATACGCGAAAATTGTTTCTGAGGACCTAAATATAATAGTATTTTCAATTGACCTATAAGTAGCAGGACTTTGCAGGCTACTTTCAACCCTTATGGTTATTGGTTGGAGTGAGTTTAGCATCCTATTGAAAAAACAATTGTTTTCCAAATCATTAATAGCTTGATCAAAGAGACTGTTCTCTTCTGGAGTCAAAGTCGATGTATCAAAATTATAGGTTCCATCATTTGTGCCATCATCTGGTGGATCTGTAGGATCATCGCCGCTACTTCCATCTCCACCCCCATCATCACAATTTATGCCAAGACAAGTACATTCATCATAATATGGAGAACTTGGATCGCATCCGCCATAGTCGCAATTAATCCCAAGGCATGCACAGTCTGAATAATCTGGCGAACCATAAGAGCATGGATCATAATAACCACATACACATGGATCCTGCCCACATATCGGACAAGTAAAATCAGGTGGGGGAGTGATGATGACAGGATCAATGCACTGACAGTCAATAGTTCCAGGATCTGAACATTCAAGAAATAAAATCCATCCATCACAATCACAGGTCATATATCCGTTTATGCATTCACCCTCGACGCCTTGATATTGACCATATAATGAGCCCGGAAATAACATTTTGCCTTTTTCAAAATTAAAACCCAATGGGAACAAATTAAGAAAAAGTACGAGGAACAGCAGTATTTTTTTCATTTCTTTTTCAATTTTAATTTGAAATGTGATTTGAGTTTTAAAACCCTATTCAGATAATAATCCTAAACCCTAGCATCATTTATAAATTATTGATTTATAAATGAATTCATTCCATTTATCAGCTTCATGCCATGCAGTTCAAAATGTGGCTATTTCATCGCTTTACCACAGTTGCTGATTTCGAAAAGTTATTTCTGCTTACGGTTACTATATATAGTCCCTGAGTCAGGCTAACTGGCAAGGGAACAACATTGGTGCCGGTTAGGAGCTTACCGCATTTGGCTTCATAGACCAGATTTCCTGTTACGGTCTGGACCTTTATAAAGATCTCAGCATCATCAAGAAGCTCAAAACTAAGGTTCAGTTGCTCACTGAAGGGGTTAGGGAATACTACGAGACTATTTATTGGCTCGATACCGGAATACTTCTCAGGATGGTTTTTTTCTAAAACAGATATTAACGAGATGTATCGTGGTCTCTCTGGCTCCATGGTAAGAGGAGAGAACATTTGTAAGTTGCCGGTTAAGTAAACCATTGAATCAGAATAATTGATGTTGACACTTGCATCTGTAAACTCCCAGTCGAATGGGGTTACACTATAGTGATCACCACGCTGGTATTCAACATCTATAAAAGCCAGGGTAGTATCTGATAGGTGTGCATTTATACCTACCCTCAGAGTATCTGCTTCTATCCATTGTCCAGTGACATGGTAATCATTACGTTGCAGTTCCAGAATCAGGGGAGAGATATTGATAACATTGGTTCCACTCCAGTCATATGTAATTATATAACCCTCATAAGTACCCGAATGAAATTGATTTACGGGGTCATGGGCAACCTTCACAAACGCTTGAGGTATATTTACATCATATGCCCTCGAATATACTATTTTGCCTTTGCTGATAGAATTCTCAGGGCATTCAGCTGACAATTCAATATTGGCTCTTAGATTACCGCTTGCACTTGACAGTTTCAGCCATTCAATAGCCTTTTCCTCATTTTGTTCAACCCCATATCCATTTCTGTAACATAATCCTATCATGTAAGTCGCACCGGAATTGCTCAATTCTGCCGCCCTAAAGAAAAACTCGAGCGCTTTCTTGTAGTCCTGTTTGCAGCCTAAGCCCTTGTAATACATGTAACCGGCAGAATACATACAATCTGGATCCCCGAGTTCGGCGCCTTGTAAGAAACTATTCATAGCATTAGAAAAACTACTCTTTACTCCATAGCCGTATTTATACATAAGACCTATATTATGATAAGCTTTTAAGTATCCTGCCTCTGAAGCCTTTATAAACCACTGAAGCGAAGTCTGGTAATCAATCTTCGTCCCCATACCTTTGCTGTACATTATACCAAGGGCATTCATTGCCTTCGGGTAAGAATCTTCGGCCAGGTCATGCATTATCCCCAGACCTTTTTCAGGATAGTATGGTTTTGACACTCCTCTTAAATACCATAGAGCATCATTATACCTTTCCTTCATAACATCTCCCTGTGATTGTCCAATCAAATACCCGGGAAGAAGGAAAACTCCTATTAATAATGTTACTATTCTCATTGTCATCTATCTTTAAAGTTGTTGCGGTTGATTAGTATGGACTACCAAATAAAATCTGCCCTATATGGGTTCTTCTCCGAAGGTCTGCTCTGACCGTTATGCAAATACTTAAAAAGAACAGATGGAGCTTTAAGGCCCAGTTCATCTAAATGCTTTTGCTGGCACACTGGATCATCAATGAAATAATCCCTTGTTATGAGTTCTGAGAGCAGATGGGTTCTTACAAGGAAATAAAGCTTTGTAGAATCTGACGGTGTTACTAACTGTTGTGCAATCATTCCATTCCAGACTCTTACCACCAACTTTTCTGCAATAGGTCTATTTTTCAAAACAAGGAACCGTTCAAATTGGTTATCGGATAGAATTTCTTTCAACTTGACAAGTTCATATTTGGAAAGATCAGCTGCGGAGTGTTGCTCCTTCAAATCTGATACCGCTGTGCGTGAAGTCTTAATGGCATTGATCTGTGCCTCTGATAAACCAAGAGATTGTCTATAAAGGCCTGCCAGGTAAAGCAAAGACTTTGTTTGGGGGTACTGCCCAGATGAAAATTCTCCATTCATGGAAGTTTGAGCAACTGCAACGTCAAGACTTAGTTGCAGCAATAGGATTCCTGATAAAAAGAAAAGTTTCTTCATACGCATACGCATTTAAGTTAGACATTATAGATTCATTGCATGGTATTGAAAGGCACTTGATTATTCCTTGAATTAAGCTTTCGTAAGACTTCTTGAGCAGCTTTCTTTGCAGCCTCAGCTTGTGAATTATTAACCTTAGGTTGCATTTCAACAATCTGTCTTGCCATTGCTGATGCCTCCTTAGAATTACTTCTTTGGAGATAAAGCAGCATGAGTCTGTACTTTGGAATAATTCTGTTTGGCACTATGTATGAGGCCGTTAGATAGTCAGCCTCAGCGGCTGAATATTGTCCAATTTTTTCATAACAAACTCCTCTGCTTAAAAACAAGTCAGGGTTGGACGTAAGTTTAGATGCTTCAGAATAATATTCTATCGCAGATTGAAGGTCATGGAGCTTAAAAAAAGCAAATGCGGTATACCTATAATATCCCTCACAAGATGATAGTTCGGGTCTTAGATCCTTCATTGTCTCAATTGTCCTTTCAATGTTTGCTGGATTACCAGTGCTAATCGTTTTCACGGATTTGCCCAGATGGTATTGAGCAAAACCTGTTTTTATAAATGGTAACTCTATGGCAAATACAGAGACAAGCAGTATCAATGCAACTATTTGATTCTGATATTTATTGGAATGCCGCACATTAATTAACTGCTCCTTTGCTTTTAGAAACTGGTTTTTATCTGTCAGAGCCTTATCTTGAAAAACTGTAATATCTTGAGCCGAAATCAGAGATGAGAAGATAATAAATACACACATCACAGGGACTGCCTGAACAGTAAAATTAACCAAACTCATTAGGGTAAAAGCAATTACTCCTGCAAAAGCAGGCGCATTCAACGATACTTGGTTCCTAATGGCTTCTCCCTTTTCTGATGACTTTATGAATGACGAAGTTGAATTATGAATGTTACGGAATTGCCTTAGACATTTATGTATCAGTAATCCAATAAAACCCAAAAACAGTGTTGTTCCAATTACCCCGCCCTCTACAGTACTTTCAATTACTTCATTATAAGCTAAGGTAATATGATCCGCTCTCTCAATTTCTTCTTCTGTGGCCTTGCCACTATTAAAGTATTTAGCTTGAGCCAGATTATAGTTGCGTTCAAACAATCCATAGCCATAGCCAGTCCATGGACTTTCTTGGATCATCTGGGTTGACACTTTCCAAACTAAAAGTCGTCCTCTTGACGAATCTTCTTTTGCTTTGTATAGAAATAATAGAATTGGCAAAAGGAAGATTAAGACCAGGACTGGAATAAGCAACCTCAATCGCCTCCGCACATTATTCCAACGTGTAAATCTGAATCTGGAACCCCATATTACCACAATGATTGCAATTACTCCTATAAATGCAGTTCTGCATTTTAACAACACGATAGCCACAATTATTAAAACTAATCCGACCAAAACAAATAGTGACTTTGTCGTTTTCATTCGATTGGAATCTTTTGGCTCATTTAAGCGGTCTGATTTCCTTGAACGTTGTGATTTAGTTTTCTCGGCTCTTACGGAAAAAATACTCAAAAAATGCATCCCGGCTGAGAAACATAAGACAAGGAACATCGCTGTTGTATTCGGATTTACAATGGTTCCCGTAACCTTAAAGAAAGAATTTACGCTATTAATGTATCCGGAATATTGCAGAATGCATATCAAGGCCTCAATAGTACCCATAAGGAGTAGTGGGAGGTAAATCACTTCAAGGCGGGGCTTTAAATGAACCAGAAGGATTATGAGACTGAAATAGTATATAATGCAAGATAGAAGATAACCATCCTTTAAATTAGCATTGACTCCGCGGGTTAGTATGGGATAAAGAACTATGTATAAGCCCCAGATCAGGAAAAGGACTGAGTGCAAATTCAAATTTAAGACTGGCCTGTCTTTGTTTAAGATTAATAGAACTCCAGCGAAAATTGATGTAGCAGTAACGAAAAGGACAAATAAAAACAATGATACTAACGTAGGGGATATCATTGCCGAACTGCTAATAAGAGTCACGGCAACAGTCATTCCAAATAATGTCCCAACAAATGTGTCACTTTTAGACATTCATTCTAGCCTGAATTATTCATAAATAAAGGAGAGAAAGTTCCCTGAAATTGCTGAAATATCAGTAAATTCAAGGTATTGACAACCTTCACTCCTTCATACAATGATAAAAAATTATTCCGAGACCACCCCAATAGTTCACGAGCTTTTTCCTGTATCCAACAAACAAATTGAACTCAGCTTCACCGGTTATGATATCAGCAGCGATGGCGGGTTGTTGCTACTGCGGGAAGTTGAGAACCAGATGGGATTAATCAATCGCATAAGTAACTGTATTACAGATAACAGGGATCAAAGATATGTTGATCATACGATCAGAGAGATGCTTACTCAGCGAGTTTTTCAAATAGCTGCGGGTTATGAAGATTGTAACGACTGCGATGATCTTCGAGATGACATGATTTTCAAGACCTGTGCAGGTCGCTTGCCACAAACGGGCCTGTCTCTTGCTTCCCAGCCTACGATGAGCCGTCTGGAGAACTCTATTAAAAGCCAGGATCTGTATCGTATTGGGCAGGAGCTGGTGGATACTTTTGTTGAATCTTATGATCGGGAACCGGGAGTGATTATCCTGGATTGTGATGACACCAACAACAATACCTACGGGCAGCAGGAACTGAACCTGTTCAATCAGTATTACCATGATCATTGCTACATGCCTTTGCACATCTATGAGGGCTTGTCGGGCAAGCTGATCACCACAATCCTTAAACCCGGAAGACGGAGTAAGCAAAGTGATATTGCCTCTTTGTTGAAAAAGCTGATCCTTCATCTTCGGAAAGAATGGGCCAATACCATGATTATTGTCCGTGGCGATAGCCATTTTACCTCTGCGGATTTTATGCGTTGGTGTGAAGAACAATACAATACCGGTTACATTACCGGGGTGAGTGGTCACCGGAAATTGCATGAGATGGCAGCGGTGACCATCCAGAGTGCAGAAAGGGAATTTAAGCAATATGGCAAGTACGTTAAACGCTACCATTCTTTCCTGTACCAGGCCGGAAGCTGGTCCCAGCCACAAAAGGTGGTCGTCAAGGTCGAGGTCTCCGCAATGGGAACCAATATCCGGTATATCGTTACCAACCTGGTTCAGTTCAGGGCAAAAGATCTGTATGAAAAAGGCTACTGTGCCCGAGGTGCCATGGAACTCCGCATCAAAGAGCATAAGCTGTATCTGAGGAGCGATCGCTCATCATGTCATCGTTTTAAGGCCAACCAGTTCCGTCTGTTCCTGCACTCGATAGCTTATGTGTTGCTGCATACCTTCCAGAAAGAAGTGCTCAGGGGAACCGAGTTTGAGAATGCAACGTTTAAAACCATACAGAACAAGATCATTAAGACAGCAGCCTGGGTCAAAGAGATGAAAACCAAGGTGAAAATAGAACTCCCCAGGTGTTGTCCGACAAAATCCATTCAATCCAATTGCCTGGAGATGTTCGCTGTAATGAGAGTCTGAATAGTATCAATCCTTTGATTCCCTTACATATAAATGAGAACAACACAAGTTGTCAGGGAAAAATATGCTCACATATATTGAAATCGACTGATTTTTAGCAAAATCACTACCCTTAGATGATAAATCTGTACACTTGTTCAGCTAATCCAGAGCAAACCGGCCGGGGAATCCCGGCATATACAACTTGAAAGGGAAAACAAATCTGATTGGAATGCCTAAATTGTAAGTTTATGAATTAATCAGGCTAGAGTACTGATGAACAGGTTTCCTTTTCTACTCGGCAAACCGCTACGCATCCGGTGAAGCGTAGTCCTACAGCTGAGTTGGGGTGTCTCGCCAGTCGTTCTGGACTGGTACTTAATGTTCTATTTGTTGTTATTAATCTAAGTTGCGGCGCGTTGGCGAGTCACTTTGCAGCGAGATGTTCAGCTGGACCCCCATGTAGATGAGATAAATGCACATAGCTACATTTTCAATTATAAGAGCCGCTATTGGCCCTAACGTTCGGCGGTATGTGTTGTTGGCGCCGAGTCGGGGTGGCGCGTGTTTTTGCACTCGTGGTGCGATACAGGGATATGATTGTTACTAGTTTATTCTCGCGTTGGCAAAAACCGTGACACCAGGCGGGAGTCCCCGGCGGCAGCCGGGGCAGGCCGTGGCGCCAGCTACGGAACCGCCTCTTTAGTTACCCGATTGTCGCGCCACGGAGCGCCAATGACATATACCGGCCTGTTAGGGATAGTAGCGGTTTTATTTTTATTTGTTCAGAACAGAGAAGAACTCACTTGAGTACAGATGAACAGGTTTCCTTTTCTACTCGGCAAACCGCTACGCATCCGGTGAAGCGGAGTCCTGCTGCTGAGTTGGGGTGTCTCGCCAGTCGTTCTGGACTGGTACATAATGTTCTATTTGTTGCTATTAATCTAAGTTACGGCGCGTAGGCGAGTCACTTTGCAGCGAGATGTTCAGCTGGCCCCCTATATAGATGTGATAAACGCACATAGCTACATTTTCAATTATAAGAGCCGCTATTGGCCCTAACGTTCGGCGGTATGTGTTGTTTGCGCCGCTTCGGGGTGGCGCGTGTTTTTGCACTCGTGATGCGATGCAGGGTTATGATTGTTAAAAGTTTATTCTCGCGTTGGCAAAAACCGTGACACCAGGCGGGAGTCCCCGGCGGCAGCCGGGACAGGCCGTGGCGCCAGCCACAAAGCCTTCCTCTTTAGTTACCCAATTGTCGCGCCACGGAGCGCCAATGACATATACCGACCTGTTGTGGTTAGTTGCCTTTTTTATTCTTTACTCTTAAGTCGAGGATTTTGTCTTCAGGATCACGGCGGCAGTCCCAAATCATTACTACGACAATTAATTGGTCGTGAATTTCATAAATGATTTGATAATCACCAGTGATTAGGGCTCTTACAGAATTAATTTCAGTTTTTATACCGATTAACGGGTTTTGCCCTATGAGTTTTATACTCCTTACTATCTTGGTGTTAAGCCTATTACTGTAAGCAACAGATTTATTTCTTTCAATGTAGAATCCTAGAATATCTAGCAGATCTAGCCTGGCTTCAATTGACCATTCTATCTTGTACCTAGCCATTCCCTGATCTCCTTTTGTAAAGCATCATTTGAGATAGTCTGCCCTAGTTTCACCTGTTCACGACTCTCTTTTATTCTTTTCTTCTGGAAATCAGACAATTTGTAGACATCCTCATTAGCCTTTGACTCTACAATGGTTTTAATAGCTCTCAGGAATGAAGCATCCTCAATTTGAGAGAGCTTTTCAATAATTGTATGTCTTAATTCGACGGTACTCATATTGGAGCTTTTTACAAAATTACAATTTTTTACCCATTTAGTTCACTCATAGTTTGTAGACATGCAATTAACCACAACGTTCGGCGGTATGTGTTGTTGGCGCCGCTTCGGGGTGGCGCGTGTTTTTGCACTCGTGGTGCGCTGCAGGGTCATGATTGTTATTAATTTATTCTCGCGTTGGCAAAAACCGTGACACCAGGCGGGAGTCCCCGCGGCAGCGGGGCAGGCCGTGGCGCCAGCCACAAAGCCTTCCTCTTTAGTTACCCAATTGTCGCGCCACGGAGCGCCAATGACATATACCGGCCTGTTAGGGATAGTAGCGGTTTTATTTTTATTTGTTCAGAACAGAGAAGAACTCACTAGAGTACAGATGAACAGGTTTCCTTTTCTACTCGGCAAACCGCTACGCATCCGGTGAAGCGGAGTCCTGCTGCTGAGTTGGGGTGTTTCGCCAGTCGTTCTGGACTGGTACTTAATATTCTGTTTGTTGTTATTAATCTAAGTTGTGGCGCGTTGGCGAGTCACTTTGCAGCGAGATGTTCAGCTGGCCCCCCAAGTAGATGTGATAAACGCACATAGCTACATTTTCAATTACATGAGCCGCTATTGGCCCTAACGTTCGGCGGTATGTGTTGTTGGCGCCGCTTCGGGGTGGCGCGTGTTTTTGCACTCGTGGTGCGATGCAGGGTTATGATTGTTATTAATATATTCTCGCGTTGGCAAAAACCGTGACACCAGGCGGGAGTCCCCGGCGGGAGCCGGGGCAGGCCGCACCGCCGACTACTAGACTGTCCTCTTTAGTTAGAAAATTCTCGCGGTGCGGAGCGCCAATTGCATATACCGACCTGTTAGCACCAGTTTCTTTTCTAGTCTATCTCTCTGATTTGCTTTTCAAGAGTTGGAATATCTTCTGCTATTGTTCTCCATACGACCTCAACATCTACTCCCAGATAGTCATGGATGAGCTTATCTCTCATCCCGGCAATTTCTTTCCAAGGGATTTCATAGTATATCTGTTTGGTATCAGAAGATATCTTCTTTGATGCTTCTCCAATAATTTCAATGTTTCTGATGACTGCATCCTGTACTAACTCATTGACCGAGAAATCATTCAATGACAATCCATTGGTGAACTCCTTGATTTTTCTTATACAATCGAGGATATGCTCGATATAAGCCAGATCATCTTTTACCATTACAGGATGCTAATAATGTCTTTTTTAATACTTTTTTGGACTCTCTTGTTTTTAATAGCACCAGTTGTGATTAAATCTACCTTAATACCAAGTAAGTCCGTAAGTTCATTTTCAAGCTTTATTAAAGTTAGAAGTGAAGGTGCTACTTTAAACTTAACAAGGATATCAATATCGCTTTTTTCAGTGGATTCACCTCTTGCAAATGACCCAAATATTCCTACACTAACAGGTTGATAGTCTTTTAAATGGTTAAGGATTATATTTTTAACATCCTGTTGGGTCATAATTGTGTTTTATACAAAGCTATTAAAATTACATAACCTGAGGCACGACACGCTGAAATTGGTGCTAACGTTCGGCGGTATGTGTTGTTGGCGCAGAGTCGCGGTGGCGCGTGTTTTTGCACTCGTGGTGCGATGCAGGGTTATGATTGTTATTAGTTTATTCTCGCGTTGGCAAAAACCGTGACACCAGGAGGGGGTCCCCGGCGGTAGCAGGGGCAGGCCGCACCGCTGGCCACTTAACGATCCTCTTTAGCCAGAAAGTTCTCGCGGTGCGGAGCGCCAATGACATATACCGACCTGTTGGCAACCGTATTTATTTGTTTATTAATATCTTAAAGTATCTCATGTTATACTCAATCAATTCGCCACCTTTTAACTCCTGTCCATCCAAAACGATATTTTGATAATGACAATCCTTAAAATCAATAACTCTATATACTAGATTATATCCGCCTTTTCGACAATTTTTCTCAGTGATTATCCCTTTAATTACACAATTAAAACTATCACTGTTAACACCATTTGAGTATGAATGTAACGTCGTTCTATCAGTGCCATCGTATCTCCAATCGCCACTATAAGGAATTATAATAGTATCACCTACAGCAAGTCCATTAAACGTATCTTTGATTTGTTTCCTTTTTAACTTATTCTCTTTATTAATGCTATCACGAACTGGTTTTGGTGGATTATATTCTTTAAAAACTCTTTCGTAGCAAATGTTATTATTTTTGAAAAGCCCATTTTTTACAGCATCTGAATGAAGATTGGTTAAATTATCAAATCTTTTTTTTCGAAGTCTATCAACTTTTTTTAATGTAATAAAGTTATAAATCACATCGTACATTACTACAACTTCTACTGTATCACAATCTTGATTCAACTTAATATCAGTCCACTCCATACCAATGTAGCGAAACAGCAAACTATCAGTTTCTTGTGGAATGCTAATTTTAAACCGACCATCCATATCTGTTTTACCAAGGAATTCATTATTGGAATTTTCTATATCCAATCTTGGTAGTGGTTCAAAATCCTCAGAAATCACTCTTCCAATTATAATTCGGTTTTGTCCATTGAGATTCAGACTTGAAAGAAGAACAGTTAATATTAATATTGTCGTAATTTTCATTGTAGCAGGGTGTCTTAATATGGTTGCCAACGTTCGGCGGTATGTGTTGTTGGCGCCGAGTCGCGGTGGCGCGTGTTTTTGCACTCGTGATGCGCTGCAGGGTTATGATTGTTATTAGTTTATTCTCGCGTTGGCAAAAACCGTGACACCAGGAGGGAGTCCCCGGCGGTAGCCGGGGCAGGCCGTGGCGCCAGCCACAAAGCCTTCCTCTTTAGTTACCCAATTGTCGCGCCACGGAGCGCCAATGACATATACCGACCTGTTAGCGTGCGTTATTTTTCAATAAGCTTTCCTGACCCGTCAATACAGAATGCTTTTATTGTTATTTCTGTACTTATTGTATCAATTATTTCCAAGGAGGCAGTATCTAATTTAAAGTAATAGGCAGTGTCAAAAGTTTGAAATGTTAGATCTTTACTAATTATAAACTGGGACCTATTAAGAAATTCAAAATCTTCACCACATAGGTTTGTCATAAAATTCATTTCATCAGAAAGCCGTCCATTAGGATCATATACTTTTACAGAAGGAACCAATTGATCAGCTGGGTACGTAACCAACAATACTATTCTTTCATCATTTTTTTGAATTAATCCGACGATAGAGGATCCTTCAGGTTTGAACTTTCTAATCAAGGGGTCATTATCATCTAGTTCTGAATGATTACAGCAATTTTCACAACTGGTCACATAAGGCAGTTCTAACAATGGGATTAGAGAAATATACTTTTTGAATTCATTTTCATCATTTACTTGAACCAAGTCATTTCCTTTATTATCATCATACTTTTTTGGTCCTGACTTACATGAGCTAAATGCTACAATAGTTATAAGAATAAGAATTTTCTTCATGAGATCTTTTAAATTAGTAGTATTATGATTAATGCACGCTAACGTTCGGCGGTATGTGTTGTTGGCGCCGCTTCGGGGTGGCGCGTGTTTTTGCACTCGTGATGTGCTGTAGGGTTATGATTGTTATTAGTTTATTCTCGTGTTGGCAAAAACCGTGACACCATGAGGGAGTCTCCGGCGGTAGCCGGGGCAGGCCGCACCGCAGACCACTTAACTATCCTCTTTAGCCAGAAGATTCTCGCGGTGTGGAGCGCCAATGACATATACCGACCTGTTGTGGCGTCGTTATTTTATTTCAATCTGGTCTCCCTGGAACTTAGGTTTTTTATGGAAGATTAAGTCTAGCATCATTTTGTCACGTGCTAGTAGTTCACGCATTCTGGTTTTGAATCCAAATCTTAGAGAGGTATCTCTAGCATTGAAACCTACAGCACTTATCCCTTTATGTTTTGAAATGTAGACAGCTCTCTCATTATGGAATTTTTGGGAAATTACAGTAATATTGGTTTGACCAAATATTTCCTTGGATCTTACAACTGAATCCAGGGTTCTGAAACCTGCATAATCAAGATATATTCTTGCTGCAGGAATACCCGCTGCGATTAAATCATTTTTTATTGTTGTGGGTTCATCATATGATATTCTACTATTATCTCCACTTACCAGAATAAAGGAGATTCTTCCAGATTTGTATAGAGAAACCGCTGCATCAATTCTGTATTTGTAGTATGGATTAATTGTCCCTGATTGGAGATGTTTTGTTGTACCAAGTAGCAATCCGACTTTATTATAAGGAATTTCTTGGATTGTGTCGAATACTCTGTTCTTGGCTGCTGTTTTTACAATTGAATTGGGAAGCAGGATTATTAAAATAATGATGAAGATGCCAAGTATAATCTTATTCCTTTTCTTTTTCAATAACTTCATAGGCAGATCGTTTGATAATGCGCCACAACGTTCGGCGGTATGTGTCGTTGGCACCGAGTCGGGGTGGCGCGAGTTTTTGCACTCGTGATGCGCTGCAGGGTTATGATTGTTACTAGTTTATTCTCGCGTTGGCAAAAACCGTGACACCATGAGGGAGTCCCCGGCGGCAGCCGGGGCAGGCCGCACCGCCGACTACTAGACTGTCCTCTTTAGTTAGAAAATTCTCGCGGTGCGGAGCGCCAATGACATATACCGACCTGTTAGCAACAGTTTCTTTTCTAGTCTATCTCTCTGATTTGCTTTTCAAGAGTTGGAATATCTTCTGCTATTGTTCTCCATACGACCTCAACATCTACTCCCAGATAGTCATGGATGAGCTTATCTCTCATCCCGG